>WNGA01004450.1_pt1 | contig 20599 bp, 12 predicted proteins | sample 5400061 | NCBI WGS metagenome assembly WNGA01 (sample SAMN13153366, study PRJNA577476) | soil metagenome | isolation source: 100 cm soil or saprolite under grassland replicate 2 | place: USA:California | collected 2016-06-15
CTGATACCTGACACCTGATACCTGATACCTGATACCTGATCCTGCCGATGTCCGATCTCCACGTCGTTGTGCTTGCGGCCGGAAAGGGCACCCGCATGAAGTCAGAGGTGCCCAAGGTGCTCCACCGTATCGCCGGCCGCAGCCTCATCGAGCACGTGCTGCAAACGGCCGCATCGCTTCGCCCAAACACGACCACCCTCGTTGTTGGTCACGGGGCCGAGCAGGTTCGCGAGCAACTGGCAGCGCAGTCGCATCTTCGGTTCGTTGTGCAAGACCCGCAACTGGGCACCGGGCACGCTCTGCTGCAGACGGCGCCACTGCTCAAGGGCCAGTCAGGCAGCGTGCTGCTGCTATCGGGAGACGTGCCGCTGCTCCGCGCCCGTACTCTCGAGTCGCTCGTCCGGGTCCACGTCGAAGCCGGTGCACTGGTGACCCTGCTCACGGCGGTTGTCGATCGCCCGTACGGATACGGCCGGGTCGTCAGATCGCAAGACAGGATCACCCGCATCGTCGAAGAGCGCGACGCTTCGCGTGCGCAGCGCGAGATCAAAGAAATCAATTCCGGCATTTACGCGCTCGCCCTGCAACCGCTTTTCGGTGCGCTCGAGGAAATCGGGTCGGACAACGCGCAAGGCGAATACTACCTGCCGGATCTGATCGGCATTTACAGACGACGCCGAAAAGTCGTCGCGGCGTATAGGATTGACAATGCGAGCGAGATTCGCGGCATCAACAGCCGCTCCGAGCTTGCCGAGGTCAGCACGATGGTGCGACAGCAGAAGAACGAAGAGCTCATGGCCGCCGGCGTCACGCTCATCGATCCGGCCACAACCTACATCGACGTCGACGTTGAAGTCGAAGCCGATACCGTCATTCACCCCTGTGTGTTTCTCGAGGGGTCGACGAAGATCGGCGCGGCGTGCGAGATTCACGCAGGCAGTCGCATCGTGAACTCGACGTTGGGCGATAAAGTCGTCGTCCGTAACCACTCCGTGATCACCGATGCTCGAATTGCTGCGGGCGCTTCGATTGGGCCTTTCGCGCACCTGAGACCGGGTGCTGACGTCGGTGCGGACGCCCATATCGGGAATTTCGTCGAGTTGAAGAAAACGACGCTTGGCGCGCGGAGCAAAGCCAATCATTTGACGTATCTTGGTGATGCCACCATCGGTGCCGACGTCAATGTCGGCGCCGGCACCATCACATGCAACTACGATGGCCGCGTCAAAAGCACGACGATCGTCGAGGATGGCGCCTTCATCGGAAGCGATACAACGATCGTCGCGCCGGTCAAAATCGGGGAGCGCGCGTACGTCGGCGCTGGATCCACGATTACCGAGAACGTTCCTGCCGGCGCACTCGCCATCGCACGCGGGCGACAGGAAAACAAGGACGGGTGGGTGAAGAAGAGAGAACACGACGTTCAAAGTGCGAAGTCCAAGGCTCACGGTGACAAGACCAGCGCTGCGAAGGGACCCGAACACGTTTAGGCTGAGTGCCTCGATCATTTATGTGCGGAATCATCGGCTACATTGGCGAGAAACCTGTCGTACCCGTGCTCATCGACGGCCTGCGCCGTCTCGAATACCGCGGCTATGACTCTGCCGGCGTGGCAGTCGTCAATGGCACGGGCATCGAGCTGCGCCGAAGCGCGGGGAAGCTATCAAACCTCGAGCAGATCATCTCGCAGGAGCCGCTGAGCGGCACCTATGGTCTGGGCCACACTCGCTGGGCGACGCATGGCCGGCCAACCGAAGAGAATGCACACCCGCATCGTGACTGCACCGGCCGCATTGTCGTCGTTCACAACGGCATCATCGAGAACTACCTCGAGCTGAAACAGGAACTGCAGGCCCGCGGTCACAAGTTCGTGACCGAAACCGACACCGAGGTCGTCGCGCACCTCGTCGAGCAGGAACGGCGGGACGATGGCCTCGAGCACGCGGTGCTTCGCGCGATGAAGAGGCTCCGCGGCCTGTTCGCGGTCGTATTGATGTCGGCAGACGACGACCGCAAGATCGTCGCGGTTCGCAACGGTCCACCCGTCGTCGTCGGGTTGGGCGAAGGCGAGTGGTTCATCGCGTCCGATATACCCGCAATCCTGCAGCACACGCGCAATGTCGTGTTCCTCGACGATCAGGAGATGGCCGTCGCCACCCGTGAAGGGGTGAAGTTCTTCAATCTTTCCGGCGAGGCTATCGAGAAGACGGCGCAGCGCGTCACGTGGGATCCAGTGCAGGCCGAGAAGGCGGGCTACAAGCACTTCATGCTCAAGGAAATCTTCGAGCAGCCCACCGCCGTTCGAGAGACGTTGCTGGGACGTGTCTCGCAGGACACGGGTCTCGTTTTCCTCGATGAGATGACGCTCAAAGAAGCCGACTTCCGCACAATCGACAAGGTGCAGCTCGTCGCCTGCGGCACGTCGTGGCACGCGGGACTCGTCGGCAAGTTTCTGATCGAGAAGTTCGCCACCGTCCCGGTCGAAGTTGATTACGGCTCGGAATTTCGCTACCGGGAACCGATCGTCAACGACAAAACGCTGACGGTCGTGATCACGCAGTCGGGGGAAACGGCCGATACGCTCGCGGCGCTGCGGGAAGCCAAGCGCCGCGGCGCGAAGAGTCTCGCGATCTGCAATGTTGTCGGCAGCATGGCGACGCGGGAAGCCGACGGCACCATTTATACGCACGCCGGTCCGGAAATCGGCGTGGCCTCGACGAAGGCGTTTACGTGTCAGCTCGTCGCGCTGCACCTGCTTGCGATGTATCTGGGCCAGGTGCGCGACACGATGGGCGAAGACGAACGCCGAAAGAACATCGCGAACCTCGTTCGGTTGCCGAAGCAGCTCGAGCAGGTGCTCAAGCTCTCGCGTCAGCTCGAAGATCTCGCCGCGAGATTCCACAACCGAACGGACTTTCTCTATCTCGGACGGGGCATCAATTATCCGATCGCGCTCGAAGGCGCGCTGAAGCTGAAAGAGATTTCGTACATCCACGCCGAGGGATACCCGGCGGGAGAGATGAAGCACGGGCCGATTGCGCTCATCGACGAGCAGATGCCGGTCGTCGCGATCGCGCCGCGTGATTCCGTCTACGAAAAGATGCTTGGCAACATTCAGGAAGCCAAGGCGCGCGGCGGATCGGTGATCGCGCTCACGACGGCAGGCGATGACACCCTGTGGCGGCTGCTCGATGGCAATACCGACTCGATCGTGTCAATTCCTGCGATGCCGTACGATCTCGCACCCATCGGGATCGTCCTGCCGTTGCAACTTCTTGCGTACCACATCGCCGTTCGTCGTGGCTGCGATGTCGATCAACCGCGCAATCTGGCGAAATCCGTCACTGTAGAATAGATTGCGGAGCTATGAACTTCCGTAGTACCGCGGACCTGAAGGTCCGCGCTACGTACTCGGACAGCCCGCATGGATTTCCTTTCCTCACTTAATCCCGAACAGCAGCAGGCGGTCCGGCATACGAGCGGCGCGCTGCTGATTCTCGCGGGCGCGGGTTCCGGAAAGACGCGCGTGATCGCGCATCGCATCGCCCACCTGATCTCCGAACGGCAAGCAGCCAGCGATCAGCTCCTTGCGGTGACGTTCACCAACAAAGCCGCCGAGGAGATGCGGACGCGCGTCGAGACGCTGCTCGGCGCCGACTGCCGATCGATGTGGATCTCGACGTTTCACGCGCTCTGCGCTCGCATCCTGCGCCGCGAAGCACCGCATGTGGGCCTCTCCCGCGACTTCGTGATTTACGACACGACCGACCAGCAGGCGGTGATGAAACAGCTGTTGAAGGACTCTCACCTGGATGACAGCACGTACCAACCCCGCGCGATGCTCGCGCGAATCTCCACCGCGAAGAACCGGATGGAAGGGCCGGAGAGCTTCGCGACCAGCTGGAGCCCTCGCGATCGGGAGGTTGCCCGCCTCTACGAGGGGTATCAAAAGGCGTTGAAGGATGCGAGCGCGCTCGACTTCGATGATCTCCTGTTGAAGACGGTCGAGCTCTTCGACAAGGCGTCTCAGGTGCGCGACCGCTACGCGCACAAGTTTCGGTTCGTCATGGTGGACGAATACCAGGACACGAATCGTCCGCAGTACAGGCTCATCAAACAACTCGCCAGCGTCCATCGAAATCTCTGTGTCGTCGGCGATCCCGATCAATCCATTTACAGATGGCGCGGCGCGGACCTGCGCAACATCCTCGATTTCGAGCAGGACTTCCCGGAAGCCTTCGTCGTGCGGCTCGAACGGAACTACCGTTCGACGCAAGTGATCCTCGATGCTGCATCAGCGGTCATCAGCAACAATCGCAATCGGAAAGAGAAGACGCTCTGGACCGATCGTAAGGGAGGCGCGAGGATCACCTACTTCCGCGGCTCCGACGAGCTCGAGGAGGCCGACTTCATCACGCGGGTCGCCCGCGCGTCGATCTCCGACAACGTCACCGCCATGACGGCGGTTCTCTATCGAACCAACGCGCAGTCGCGCGCCGTGGAAGACGCGCTGCGCCAGGCGAACATCGGTTACGTGGTTCTCGGCGGCGTCGGGTTCTACGAACGGAAGGAAATCAAAGACGCGCTGTCGTATCTCAAGTTGATCCTGAATCCACACGACGATCTCGCGTTGAAGCGCGTGATCAATGTTCCCGCGCGCGGAATCGGCAAGGGCGTGATGGACGCGCTCGAGCAGGTCAACGTCGGCGCCGAGCTGAACGATCTGCCGCCTCTGCTCGCAGGCCTGACCCCGACGCTCGTTGCCAACTCGCTGTGGGCGAAGCTCGTGGCGGCCACCGAAGGCCGGCTGCTCAATCCGCGGCAGGTGGCGTCGCTTTCGGCATTCCGGGATCTCGTCACAGGCCTGGCGGAGATGGCGCGCCGCGAATCGGTCTCGATTGCTCTCGGGAAGGTGCTCGATCAATCGGGATATCTACGCGATCTACGCGAGGAACACAGCGAAGAATCTGAAGGTCGCATTGAAAACCTGATGGAGCTCGTTTCCGCCGCCCGTGAGTACGAAACGCGCGAGCCGGAGCCCTCACTCGCAGGGTTCGTCGACCGGCTCTCACTCCTGTCCGACGTCGACAAGGAGGAAGGCGCCCGCGACGCGCGCGTCATGCTCATGACGATGCACTCGGCGAAAGGGCTCGAGTTCCCGGTGGTCGTCATCGCGGGACTCGAAGAAGGACTGTTTCCTCACTCGCGTTCCGCCGAATCAGAAGAGGAGCTCGAAGAAGAGCGGCGTCTCTGCTATGTCGCGATCACACGGGCGCGATCGCGCCTCGTCCTGACGAGCGCGGCACGCCGCCGCGTATTTGGCGACTATCAGGCGACGCAGCCTTCACGGTTTCTCGACGAGATTCCTTCCGATCTCGTCGAGCAGGAGTACCCGTCGTATACATCGAGCTATGCGTCGCGCGGCTGGGAATATCGCGCCAACCCGTACGCCCGCGGCCGCTCGGGACGCGGCGGCCCGCGCGTGCGCGAGCAGACCGAGTCGTTCGCGTACGAGCACGAGGATCAATCAGTCCCGTCAGGACTTCGATCGGGCGCAAAGGTCCGTCACGGTCAATTCGGCGTCGGTACGGTCATCAGCGTGGAGGAGCTGGACGACGACTTGAAGGTGATTGTTCGTTTTGCGTCGGTAGGGACGAAGACGCTGCGGGCGCGATACGCGAAGCTCGAGATGGTGTAAGACTCTTAGTTTCCAGTTACCAGTTTCCAGTTTCCAGTTCAAAGTTGAGTTGTCAGTTTTACGCGCGCAACTTTGAAACTAAACCTTTGAACTGGAAACTGGTAACTGGAAACTTCTATTTGGTTCTACGCCCCCTGAATCCGCGTGATGATCCACCTGCCCTCGCGCTGCTGACCGTTCAACTTGCCAGAAACCCGCTCCATGGTCAGCACGAGAGTCTTCGGCACGGTCTGACCGTCGGGCGTTTTGACCTGCGCGTCGACAGTGACGTCTTTCGACACGAGCTCTCCCTCGAACTGGTCGGGCTTCAAGGGCGGCTGTCCCGGCTGCGTCAGCGACGCTTCCGCCGGGCCAATCGAATTCGACAGCGCGCTCTTTGCCGCAGACACGGCTTTTTGATGCATGGTCGTGTCGGCCCGCCACTTGTCCCATTCGGCTTTCATCTTGAGCTGCGTCGGATTCATCTTCGCTTTGGGATCTCGCTCGAGCTTGACGATCTCCTCGAGCGCCGGCATGTTGGCGTTCTGGTATTCGATCTTCCGCTGTCTGAAGTCGGCCTCGTCCTGCGTGGCCTTTCGCTCCGCTTCCACGAGCGACTTGAAATTGAGCGGCGTGCGTTTTTCGGGAGTGACCTGTTTGATCTCGAAGCTCTCGACCGAGCCCTTTTCCCGAGGGTCGAAAGGGACGGCCGACATCATCGCCAGCGTTGTGTTGTCGCGGCCACGCGCGGCTCGAAAGAATTGTGTGAGGAACTGTTGTTCCGCCGGTCGCGAACAGGCCGCGGCGAGCACGGCAAGCGGTGCGATAAGGACGGCGACGGCTAGAGCAGCGTGAATTCTCTGTTCAAACATGCGTTCCTCCGACCAAACGGGCCTTGACCACAGCCTTCACTTGAATGCTCAATCGCAGTTGAGCGGTCAGACCCCTTTCTCGACATCGTCGGCAGAAACTACTACTTCTTCGTCCTTGTCCACAAGCGCCACGGACACCACGGTATCGTCCCCTTCCAAATCGATCACGCGCACGCCCTGGGTGGCGCGGCCGATTGTTCGAATTCCGCTCGTCGGAGTGCGCAGGATCTTGCCCTGTTGAGTGATGACCAGGAGCTCCTCGTCGTGGACCTGCGCGATGCCGACGACCGGACCGTTCTTGTCGGTCACTTCGAGGTTCTTGAGTCCAAGTCCGCCCCGGCTCTGGACCCGATATTCGTCGAGATCGGTTCGCTTTCCGTAGCCTTTCGCGGTGACGCTCAGCAACGTGCCGCCAGGCTTGACTACCTCCATGCCGACGACTTCATCGCCTTCGCGCAGCTGGATGCCGCGGACGCCGTATGCCGTACGGCCCATCCCGCGCACATCGCCCTCGTGGAAGCGTATGGCCATACCCTGCCGCGTGCCGATGAAGATCTCGCTGCTGCCGTCGGAGAGCTGCACGGCGATGACGGCGTCGTCAGGGTCGACGCCCATGGCAATGATGCCGCCGGCGCGGGGGTTGCTGAATGCGGCCAGCTCCGTCTTCTTCACCGTGCCTTTGCGAGTTCCCATGACGATGTAGTGCCGTTCGTCGAACTCCTGGACCGCAAGCATGGCGGCAATCTTCTCGCCGGCTTCCATCTGCACCAGATTGGCGATGGCTTTCCCGCGGCCGTCGGCGCCCACATCGGGGATCTCGTGAACTCTCAGCCAGTACGCGCGGCCGCGATCCGAGAAGATCATCATGTACGCGTGGGTGGACGCGACGAACAGGTGATTGACGACGTCCTCTTCCCGCGTCCGCATGCCGATGCGGCCCTTGCCGCCGCGCCGCTGATTCCGGTACGTCGAAATCGGCGTCCGTTTGATGTATCCGGTGTCGGTCACCGTGATCGCGACGTCCTCATCGGCAATGAGGTCCTCGATGCGCAACTCGCCCTCGGCATCGAGAATGACGGTGCGCCGATCGTCTCCAAACTTGTCGCGCACCTGCCGCAGCTGGTCGACCACAATCTGCAACAAGAGCCGCTCGCTTGCGAGAATCGATCGAAGCCGCTCGATCACTTTCATCAACTCCGCGAGCTCGTCGAGGACCTTCTGGCGCTCGAGACCGGTGAGCCGCTGGAGCTGCATGTCGAGGATGGCCTGCGCCTGGATTTCTGTGAGGCCAAACTGCGTGACGAGCCCCGCTCTCGCTTCAGGCGGCGCCTTCGATCCTCGAATCAGCGCGATGACGGCATCGAGATGATCGAGCGCGATCTTGAGGCCTTCGAGCATATGCGCGCGTGCTTCCGCCTTTCTCAGCTCGAATTCGGTGCGCCGGCGGACGACCTCCCGCCGGAATTCGATGAACTGCTCCAGCACCTCGAGCAGATTCAGCACGCGCGGCCGGCCGCCGACGATAGCCAGCGTGATGATGCCGAATCCCTGCTGCAGTTGAGTGTGCTTGTACAGATTGTTCAGAATGACGTCGGCAATCTCGCCGCGCTTCAACTCGATGACGACGCGCATGCCGTCGCGATCGGACTCGTCGCGGATGTCCGAGATGCCTTCGATGGTCTTGTCGCGAACGAGATCGGCAATGCGCTCGATGAGACGCGCCTTGTTCACTTGATACGGGATCTCGGTGACGATGATTTGCTGGCGGTCGCCCTTTTTGGTGGTCTCGATCTCCGCCTTCGCCCGGACTTGAATGGTGCCCCGTCCCGTCAGGTACGCCTCGTGAATACCTGCGCGACCGACGATCGCGCCGGCGGTCGGGAAATCAGGACCGGGGATGATGCGAATGAGCTCCTTGAGACGCTGCTCGCGCGTCAGGCGCGGCGCGTTCGGATCGACCAGAAACGTGTTTTCAATGAGCCAGATCGTCCCGTCGCAGACCTCGCGCATATTGTGGGGGGGCACGTTGGTCGCCATGCCGACCGCGATACCCGTCGACCCATTGACTAGAAGATTCGGGAACGTCGTGGGGAGAACCAGCGGCTCCTCAAGCGTTTCGTCGTAATTCGGAGCGAAGTCCACCGTGTCCAGCGGCAGGTCGACCATCATCGATTCGGCGAGCGCCTCGGGACGACACTCCGTGTACCGCATGGCCGCCGGCGAATCGCCATCGACCGAGCCGAAGTTCCCCTGGCCGTCGATGAGCGGATAGCGCATGTTGAAGTCCTGCGCGAGGCGCACGAGCGTGTCGTATGCCGCCTGGTCGCCATGCGGATGGAATTTCCCGATGACCTCGCCGACAACCGCCGCGCATTTGCGGTATCCGCGGTTCGAGGCGAGACCCATCTGGCGCATCGCGTACAGCACGCGGCGATGCGCGGGTTTGAGGCCGTCGCGTACATCGGGCAGCGCTCGCCCGATGATGACGCTCATGGCGTAGTCGAGATACGAGCGGCGCATCTCGTCTTCGATGTTTACGGGAATTCTTGCTTCAGTGGTCACGTCGGTAGGTGTAGGTGGCGCGAGCCTGCAGCCCTGCGCTGTAGTGGCGGGGCTTTAGCCCCGCCGTCTCAGATATCCAAATTACGCACGTCGAGCGCGTTCTCTTCGATGAACTTGCGGCGGGGCTCCACCTGATCGCCCATGAGCGTCGTGAACATCTGATCCGCTTCCGTGTGATCGTCCGCCTTCACCTGCAGGAGCGTTCGCACCTCAGGATTCATCGTTGTCGTCCACAGCGTGTCAGGGTTCATTTCTCCCAGGCCCTTGTAGCGATTGACGGCAACGCCCTTGCGGCCAAGCGCAATGAAGTGATCGACGAATTCGTCGAGCGATCGCATCTGCAGCGACCCGTTTGCCGATGGTCCGCGCGGCGGCGCTGGCGGACCGGAAGGAGCGGCAGCTGCGACGTCTGCCTCCGCCGGCACGGCGCTCACATTCTCGTCCGCCTGTTCAGCCTCGGCTGAGGCCAGTGTGCGAACTTCGATTGGCCCCTGGCGCATTCCCCGCACGACCTCGCGAACCTCCGAGTAACTCGCCGCGAGCGTCCGGTACTCGCCAGCCGTGATGAAATCGATTCCAATGTGCACGACACGCGGATAGCCACTGGAGCGGTCTTCGATGCGCAGCATCCATGCGTTGTGCTCCTCGTCGCGCACCACCGTGACATCACGAACCGGTGTGGTAAGTTGCGCAGCAACATCCTGGAGGCCTGACTCGTTCTCGAAGAACGCTTTGTTGCGCGCATCGCGCTCGAGCAGCGCTTCGACAACATCCCTCGCATGACCGCGCCGCTCAACCGCCTGCATGACTTTCTGGTAGCCCATCATCCGGTGCAGGAGCTTTTCCAGCGCCTCTCCGAAAAGCTCCTGACCGTCGGCGAGCTTGATCAGACGCGACTCGACCGCGCGATGCGCGAGAAAGTTCTCGAGCGCGCGCTCGTCCTTGATGAACGTCTCCTGGCGGCCACGCTTCGCCCGGAAGAGCGGCGGCTGCGCGATGAACACGTGCCCTGCTTCGATCAGCGCGGGCATCTGCCGGTAGAAGAACGTCAGGAGCAGCGTCCTGATGTGCGAACCGTCCACATCTGCGTCAGTCATGATGATGACGCGGTGATAGCGAAGCTTGCTGAGATCGAAATCCTCGGTGCCAATCCCACAGCCGAGAGCCGCGATCATGGTTTTGATTTCCTCGCTGCTCAGCATCTTGTCGAGACGCGCTTTCTCGACATTCAGGATCTTGCCGCGGATCGGAAGGATGGCCTGAAACCGGCGATCGCGTCCCTGTTTTGCTGAGCCGCCGGCGGAATCGCCTTCGACGATGTAGATCTCGGCCTGCGATGGATCGGTCTCCTGACAATCCGCGAGTTTGCCGGGCAGCGAGCTGCCATCGAGCGCGCCTTTACGTCGCACGAGGTCTCGCGCCTTTCGAGCGGCTTCGCGCGCGCGCGCCGCGTCGGCGGCCTTGGAGACGATGCGCTTGGCGACTGCGGGGTTCTCTTCGAGATACGCGCCGAGCTTGTCGTTGACGATTGCCTCGACAATGCCTTTGACCTCGGTGTTGCCGAGCTTTGTTTTCGTCTGACCCTCGAATTGCGGCCGCGGGATCTTGACGCTGATGACCGCCGTCATGCCCTCCCGGATATCGTCGCCGCCGATGTTTGCGTCCTTCAGGTCCTTGGTGAGGTTGCTCTTCTGCGCGTAGTAATTGATCGTGCGGGTGAGCGCAGATCGAAACCCGGACAGATGCGTTCCACCTTCATGCGTGTTGATGTTGTTGGCGAACGAGAACTCCTGCGGGTTGTAGCCGTCGTTCCACTGCAGCGCGATTTCGAGATCCGCTCCCTCGCGCTCCCCGCGCATGTAGATGGCCTTCTCGTTGACGAGCCCCTTGTTCTTGTTCAGATGTTCGACGAACGACACGATGCCGCCGTCGTAATGAAATCGGTGGCTCTTGCCGTCGCGCTCGTCGGTGAGCGTGATCAGCACGCCGGCATTGAGAAACGCGAGCTCGCGCAGACGCTGGGCGAGCGTGTCGAAGCTGAACTCCGTTGTTTCGAAGATTTGCGAATCGGGCTTGAATGTAATCTTCGTGCCGCGCTTCTTCGTCGTCCCGGTGATGGAAAGATCGCCGAGCGGCTTTCCCCGCTCGTACGACTGCTGGTACACCTTCTCGTTGCGCCAGATCTCGAGATCGAGCCGCTCCGCGAGCGCATTCACCACCGAGACGCCGACGCCGTGCAGTCCACCCGACACCTTGTAGCTCACGTTGTCGAACTTGCCGCCGGCATGGAGGACGGTAAGCACAACTTCCGCCGCCGATCGGCCGCTCTCGTGCTGGTCAACGGGAATGCCGCGCCCGTTGTCGACGACGGTGACGGAGTTGTCGAGATGAATCGTCGCGTGAATTTCTGACGCAAATCCACCCAGCGCTTCGTCTATCGAGTTGTCGACGACTTCGAAGACCAGGTGATGCAACCCGGATGGTCCCGTCGAGCCGATGTACATGGCGGGCCGTTTCTGCACCGCCTCGAGGCCTTCGAGGACCTTGATGCTTTCGGCGCCGTATTCGTCGACACCTCCGGGCGCACCGTTACCGTTGGTCAGCGTTTCTTCGGTTTGAGACATTGGTCGGCCGTGAAATCAGACCCGCATCGGCATGATTACGTAGGTGTAGTCATAACCGTTGCTGCCCACGGGCTTCATGACAGCCTGACTGACTTCGTCCTTGAGCTCGAGCGCAATCACGTCTGTGTCGATCACGTTCAGAAAATCGAGCACGTACTGCGCGTTGAAACAGATGGTGAGCGGCGGCCCGCCATACTCGATGGTCAGCGGCTCGCGCGCCTCGCCAAATTCCGGGCTGCTCGACGTCACTTCAACTTTGCCTTTGTCCAGACTGAACTTCACCGCGCGCGATCGCTCGTTCGACAGAATGGCCACTCGTCGGACGGCCTGCGTCAGGCGATCGCGCTCGAACTCGACGTGCTTGTCGTTGCTCTTCGGAATGACCTTCTCGTACGCAGGAAACTGCCCGTCGATCATTCGCGAGATCAGCAGCCTCGGACCGATCTCGAAAAACAAATGGTTCTCGCCGCGCTCGTACTCCACGTCCACTTCGCCTTCGCTGAGAAGCCGCGCGAGTTCCGACAATGTTTTTCGCGGAAGAATGGCTTTGATTTCGTCTGCGCTTTTGACAGCCGGCTCTCGCCGCGCATTGACCAGCGCAAGGCGATGACCGTCGGTTGCCACGAGCGTCATCGAGTCGCCGCGCAGCACGAAGAGTGCGCCGTTCAAGTAGTAGCGCGTGTCCTCTCCGGTGATCGCAAACTGCGTCTTCGCAACCATCTCGCGAAGAACACTGCCTTTGATGGTGGACTTCGCGGCGCCGCCCGATTCAGGCAGGCTCGGAAAGTCCTCGCGTGGCAGCGTGGGCATGCGCGATTCAAACCGTTCCGCAGACACCTTGACCCCGCTGCCGCCCTTCTCCGTCTCCAGCCTCACGTCAGCCTCCGGCAGCGCGCGAACGACTTCGTACAGCTTCTTCGCCGGCAGTGTGACCGCGCCGGCTTTTTCGACGGCCGCTTCACAGCGGCTGCGCAGCGCCACCTCGAGATCCGTTGCCAGCAACGTCAACTCGTTTCCCGTGGACTCGATCAGAACGTTGGCCAGGATCGGGATGGTGTTCTTGCGCTCGACGATTTGCTGGAAGAATTGCAGTTCACGCACAAGATCGCTTTTCCTGGCAACCAATTCCATGTGCGGCTGACCTCGTCTGACAGGGCTTGTGGGCCCGCGTGTCCGGAACCTCTATAGAGGTTAAAAGAGTGTAGATAAATTATACAGTAAGAAGGTGCTGTTGACGAAATTTGTTTGGGCTGTAAATTGTTTGGGCTCAATAGTTTACGCTGTGGATTTTTCCACTGAACCACTGTGTGCAAACCTGCTGCTCCTGGCGCTCGATTTCCGTGTCCACAACCGTCCACAAAAGCTCAACAATCCCTTGTGGACGAGCTCGTCCTCACTTCACTGATTCCATCAGGCCGCTGATCAAGCTATCGAAGCTCTTCTCCTTCTTGCGGAGGTCTTCAACTTTCCTGACTGAATGAATAACCGTCGAGTGGTGCTTGCCGCCGAAGCTGCGTCCGATTTCTGGCAACGACGCGTGTGTGAGGTGCTTGCACAGATACATCGCCACCTGTCGGGGCATCGCCACGGATTTCGAGTTGTTACGTGATTTGAGATCGGTGAGCTTCAACTGGAAGTAGTCCGCGACGAACTTCTGAATGTGTTCGATTGTAACGGCCTTGTCGTCATGCTCGAGCACGTGGCGTAGAACATCCTGGGCAAGCTCGATCGAGAGACTGCGGCCGGTCAGCGACGCGTACGCGATCAGCCGGATGAGCGACCCTTCGAGCTCGCGAATGTTGGATTTGATCCGGCTCGCGATGTACATCGCGACGTTGTCGGGCAGCGGAATGATTTCGGCCTCGGCTTTCTTCTTCAGAATCGCGACTTTGGTCTCGATGTCCGGCTGCTGAATGTCGGCAATCAGGCCCCATTCGAAACGCGATCGCAGCCGCTCCTCGAGCTGCGGAATTTCATGCGGCGGTCGATCGCTGCTGATGACGATTTGCTTCTGCGCATCGTGCAGCGCGTTGAACGTGTGGAAGAATTCGTTCTGCGTGCCTTCTTTTCCAGATACGAATTGAATGTCGTCGACGAGCAGCACGTCGACGCTGCGGTAGCGTTCGCGGAAATCGAGCACGCGGTCGAAGCGGACGGCGTTGATCATCTCGTTCATGAATCGCTCGGACGAGATGTACGTCAGCTTGAGATTCGCCCCGTGCTGCAAGACGTACTGACCGATTGCGTGCATCAAGTGCGTCTTCCCAAGTCCCACACCACCGTAAATGAACAGCGGGTTGTACGAGCGCGACGGCGCCTCGGCGACCGCGCGACACGCGGCATGCGCAAACTGGTTCGAAGGGCCGACAATGAACGTGTCGAATGTGTACCGCGCGTTGAGACCGGCTGGAGCGCCGACGCTCACCGTGCTTTCGGCTTGCGGCGGTGCGACATCGGGTGCCACGGAAACGTCTGCCTTTGCACTGGCGGCGGCGATTGTGGCGGCGCCCTCGGGGACGAAGATCAGCTCGGCCCCGGCTCTCCCGACGTCCTGCAGCGCCTCGGCGAGCACCACCGAGTAATGCCTCGGCAGCCATTCCGTAAAAAGTTGATTGGGCACCCGCACGGTCACCAGGGCGCCATCATCGGCGACGAGAGCGGTTGGTTTGAACCATGTGTGAAAGCTATGCCGCCCGACCTTGGCCTCGATACGACTGAGGACCTCATCCCATACTGAATTGCCTGACATGCTCAACCCCTGCGCGTCCGCGTCGCCATGTAAAAACGCTTTCAAATGCCTGTGAAATGGCGAACACGGGGCTTTCGCTTCGTCGGGATCGCGGTTGCAGCGGCAATTCCGCATCGGGAGGACGCCGAAAGCCGCGTCCACGCGGCCGCTGGCGACCTTCGCCTCCATGAAAAGCCCGACAAATCAGGCTCCTTTGACGCTAACGGCTGAGATTTAGAGGTTTTTCCACAAGTTTTTCCACAGTTGTGGAAAACTCGCTGCGGGCCATCAGAGTGTTGTCCGGCGAGCGGGTCGAAAAAGCGCCGGCACTGCTCAAAGCTCAGCCATGTAACCCGATGACTCGACATGACGTGTTCGACTGAAATGCAGTTTTGATTCGCGGAGCGATGACTTTAGCACGGCAGACCTCGGGTATCTCCTGGTGTAAAATCTTTCGTTTGCGAGGACCCACGGATGCCTAAAGGGAAGCGTACGTTTCAACCCAACACTCGGCGGAGGAAACGAACGCACGGATTTCTCGTTCGTATGGCTACGAAGGACGGCCGGCAGGTTTTGAAGCGTCGTCGGGCCAAAGGGCGTAAGCGATTGACGGTTTCCGACGAGCGCTAGCGCGGACCGGGACTCGAGTTGGATTGCTGACGAACCTCGGTTGCGTATGAATCGAACGTTCCGGCCGCGCGAGCACATCCGGCGCCGGGCAGAGTTTCAGCTGGCCTACGAATCGGGGTTCCGCGCGAGCGGCCGATTCATGACGCTGTTCGTCAGACAAACCTCGGAGCCGACCGCCAGGCTCGGGATTGCGGCCACGCGGAAGATTGGCGGTGCGGTCGTTCGTAACAGGGCCAAACGGCTCGCCCGCGAGCTGTTCCGGCATCACAAGCCATCAGCAGGTGTCGACCTCGTCGTTGTTCCACGCCGCGAATTCCTCGATGTCCCCTATGCCACCCTCGAGCGCGAGTTCAACGCCCTCCTGGAGCGCGTCTCCGCCGGCACCAACCGCAGGCGAGCTCGCGCGACCGGTGATAGCCGCGCGCGCCGCGCTGGCAGCGATTCGTACGTATAAGTATCTGTTCTCTCCATTGTTTACGGGCGCATGCCGGTTCGTGCCGTCATGCGCCGATTACACCGCCGAAGCCATTGCCCGCCACGGTCTGCTGCGGGGCAGTTGGCTCGGAGCACGCCGCCTGGCCCGCTGCCACCCGCTTGCCGCAGCTGGATACGACCCGGTGCCGCCGAGTTAATGGAACGTCGCGTCCTCATCGCCATTTCGCTATCGTTTCTGGTTCTCTTTCTCTACCAGACGTTCATCACGCCTGCTCGACCGCCGCAGCCGCCGGCCAGCAGCAACCAAACCCCGCCCGCGTCGCCCGTCGCCGGCGTCACGACGCCGGGAAATCTCTCGCCGGAGAGCATCGCGGCTCCGCTCCCGCCAGTGACCACGGTCATCGGTGAGCCGGCCGAGCGCGAGATTGCAATCGAAACCAAACGCGTGCGCGCCGTTTTCACAAATCGGGGCGGACGGCTTCGGCACTGGTGGTTGAAGGACTACAAGAATCGCGCTGGGCAGGTTCTCGATCTCGTTCCGGAATCGGTGCCCGCTCCGCTTCCGGTTCCGTTCTCTTTACGCGTGGACGACACCACGACAACCGCGCGATTGAATGACTTGTTTTATCGGAGCAACGCGTCGAGCGCGTCGATCGATGGAACATCGCAGCCGGTCACGGTGACGTTCGACCTCGAGACAGGAGAAGGACTCCGCGCGCAGAAGACTTTCGAGTTGACGCCAGACGGGTACGACATTCTGTTCAGCGCGTCGGTGCAGGAAGGCACGGCATCCGACGGCAACGGAGCGCCCAAGATTCTGAATCCAACGATCGACTGGGGTCCCGGCCTCGGCGACGACATCGCGAGGACGCCGCCTGGATCGTTCCTCTCACCGAACTACACGTATGCGCCGCAGGCGATCTACCACGAGAACGGATCGGTTCAACGCGTGAGCGCCGCCTCGCTCGGAGCCGGCACGGCGCGGGACGGCGTGTTCCGCTGGGTCGGCATTGACGATCACTATTTCATCAGCGCCATCATTCAGCCGCCGGCGCCGCTGCATGTGGAATACGCGCCTGTCGTGATCGCGACACCGTCGACGCCGTCACCGGCCGGACGCTTCGTATCCTATTCCGCACGATTCCCCGCGCCCCCGCAGAACGCACGATTCTTCCTCGGACCGAAGCAGCTCGATGCGCTGCGCGCGGTCGATCCCGAGTTCACGCGCGCGATTTACTTCGGGATGTTTTCGTGGCTCGCGGTGCCTCTGCTCGGCGCGTTGAAATGGGTGCATGGATACATCGGGAACTGGGGATGGTCGATCATTGCCCTGACGATCCTCATCAACATCGCGATGTTTCCTCTCCGCCACAAGAGCGTCGTCTCCATGCGGAAGATGCAGGAGCTGCAGCCGCAGATGAAGGCGATTCAGGATCGCTACGCGAAATACAAGATCACCGATCCCGAACGGCAGAAGATGAATCAGGAGGTGATGGAGCTGTACAAGGCCAGGGGGGTCAATCCCGCGAGCGGGTGCGTCCCGATGCTCCTCACGATGCCGTTTCTTTTTGCGTTCTACTCGATGCTGTCGCAGGCCATCGAACTGCGCGGCGCCGAGTTCGCAGGATGGATTCACGATCTGGCCGCGCGCGATCCCTATTACGTCACACCCTTGTTGATGGGCGCGACAATGGTCTGGCAGCAGCGTCTGACGCCGAGCACTGCCGATCCGACGCAGCAGAAGATGATGATGTTCATGCCCTTCATGTTCACCTTCATCTTTCTCGGGCAGCCGAGCGGGCTGGCCATTTACTGGCTCGTGAGCAACCTGTGGGGCATCGGCCAGCAATACTTTACGAACTACCTGATTGGACCGCCCAAGGTGCATAATGTGCGGCCGCCAGCGGAACGAAGGGTCAAGAAAGGTTAGCGAGGAATGGCCACACCTGCCGAAATCAGCACATTTGTCGAGAAGGTCGTCGCTGCCATGGGAGCGCAGCTCAAGGCAGAAGCGGAAGAGATGCCCGATGGGCTGCGAATCAACCTCACAGGCGAAAGCGCCAACGTCCTTCTGCGCCGGCAAGGCGAAGCGCTGGCCGCGCTCCAGCACATCGTGGCTGCGGTGTTTCGTCAGGACGTCGATGAAAAGAAGCGATTGGTTGTCGACTGCATGGGATTCCGGAAAGGCAAAGACCTCGAGCTGCGGCAGATGGCGACGTTTCTTGCGGAGAAGGCTAAAAGCACAGGACTGGCGCAGGAGATTGGACCACTGAACCCGTACGAGCGGCGCATCGTGCATCTGGCCGTCGCTGAAATCGAGTCTGTCTCCTCGGAGAGTATCGGCGACGCGTTTGAAAAGACGGTCATCATTGCCGTGAAGTAATCGGTCGGGCACCTGGTATCGGGACCTGATGCCCGCTGATACCTGATACCTGATACCTGATACCTGATACCTGACACCTGACACCTGACACCTGACACCTGATTTCATGTTTTCAACGTCAGACACCATCGTGGCGCTTGCGACGCCCCGCGGTCGTTCAGGGGTCGGCATCGTGCGCATCAGCGGACCTGACGCGGAGCGCATCGCCGGCATTTTGACGAGCAGGAGGAAAGCGCTCGCGCCGCGGCGCGCGACGTTTGCCCGGCTTGCCGACGAAGGAGAGTACAAAGCCGCGCGCGGTGTGAACGATCAGGTCCTCATCACACTGTTTCCCGCGCCGCACTCGTACACGGGCGAGCATGTCGTCGAAATCTCGGCGCATGGCAGCCCGGTGGTGCTGGACGGGATCGTGTCGCGCGCGATTGCTGCAGGAGCCCGCCTGGCCGAGCCCGGCGAATTCACTTTGCGCGCGTTCCTCAACGGCAAGCTTGATCTGGTCCAGGCCGAAGCGGTTCGCGATCTCATCGACGCCGTGACGCCGCTTCAGGCGCGCGCGGCTTTCGATCAACTCGAGGGAACGCTCACGGCCGCAATTGCCGCCATCGAATCCGAGCTGTTCGACCTTATCGCGAAGCTCGAAGCCTCTCTCGACTTTCCGGACGAGGGCTACCACTTCATCGAGCCGGATATGGTCCGGCGCGATCTGACGCGGGTTCTCGGGCGGGTTTCAGAGTTGCTCGAGTGCGCGTCGCGCGGGCGAATGGTTCGGGAGGGCGCGCAGGTTGCCATTGTTGGTGCGCCGAACGTCGGCAAATCGAGCTTGTTCAACGCGCTGCTCAATACGAGCCGTGCCATCGTGACGGCGGTGCCGGGCACCACCCGGGATCTGCTGACGGAGCGCGCCGACATCGGCGGCTTGTCGATGGCGCTCGTCGACACGGCCGGCATTCACGACACCACGGACGAAGTCGAGCAGGAAGGCGTTGCTCGCGCCCGCCGTACAGCGGACGTCGCGGATCTCGTGCTCGTGGTGCTCGATCGTTCGCGCGAGGTGAGCGATCACGATCGCGCCGTTCTCTCGAGCACTGCCGGGCGTCCACGCATCGTGGTCTTCAACAAGAGCGATCTCCCGCGCCGCGCCGCGCCCATGACCGAGGGCATCGAGATTTCGGTGTTGACCTCTATCGGCCTCGACCAACTGGCGCACCGGATGGGTGAGCAGCTCGGCGCCGCAACCGATCATCGCGATTCCCCGCCGATCACCAACATCCGGCACATCGCGCTCGTCGAACAGGCGCGCGCGGCGCTCGCGCGCGCGATCGGATCGCTCGACGCGAGCGGCGGCGCGGTCCCTGAGGAGTTCCTCCTGACGGATTTGCAGGATGCCGCCGCGCGCCTGCAAGAGGTCACGGGACGACGGTCGACGGAGGATTTGCTGCAGCACATTTTCGAGCGCTTCTGTATCGGGAAGTGAGTGGCGCGGACGGCGCGGTCCATCCATCTCTATTCGTGCAGTTTATCAAGTGACCCATGAGTGAATTCGATGTGATTGTCGTGGGTGCCGGACATGCCGGGGTCGAGGCCGCCTGGGCCGCGGCGAGCTTGGGCTGTTCCGTCGGACTCTGCACGCTCGGCAAAGAGACGGTCGCGCTGATGCCGTGCAATCCCGCCGTCGGTGGAACCGCTAAAGGTCATCTCGTCAGGGAGATAGACGCACTCGGCGGGCTGATGGGGGAAGCGATCGACGCCACCGGGATCCAGTTCAAGCTGCTCAACCGGAGCCGCGGACCGGCGGTCTGGTCTCCACGAGCGCAAGCCGACAAGCGGCGCTACGGTCAGTGGATGCAGCAGCGGCTCGAGTCGCACCCGCACATCGAGTGGATTCTCGGCCGCGCCGGGCACATCGTCGTGCACGGCGGCGTGGTCGCCGGCTTAGCGCTCGAAGAGGGCCCGACGTTTCGCTGCCGCGCGCTGCTCATCACCACCGGGACCTTCCTGAACGGCCTGATTCACGTCGGCCCGGAGACGCGGCCGGCGGGCCGCGTCGGCGAGCCGCCGTCGCGCGATCTCGCCGAGTCACTCAAAGGCCTCGGCTTCGAGTGGGGCCGGCTCAAGACGGGCACGCCGCCGCGGTTGGCCCGCGGCACGATCGATTTCGGCGGCTGCGTCGCGCGCGGGGTGTTCCACGTGGAACGTGGCGATGAACGGCCGAGCCCGTTTTCCTATCTCGCCACGGCCCCCCCGTCGAATCGGATCGAATGTTACCTGCTCCACACGACGGACGAGGTGCATCGGCTGGTGCGCCAACACATTGGCGCGTCGCCGCTCTTCAACGGGCAAATTGCCGGCATCGGTCCGCGCTACTGCCCGTCGCTTGAGGACAAGGTCATGCGATTCCCGCACCGGGAGCGCCATCAGCTGTTCCTGGAGCCCGAGGGACTCGACGTCGAGGAGATCTATGTCAATGGGTTCTCCATGAGCCTGCCGGCCGATCTGCAGGACCGGCTGGTTCACGCCTTGCCCGGCCTGGAATCGGCCCAGCTGCTCCGGCCTGGATATGCGGTCGAATACGACTTCATTCAGCCGACGGAGCTTTCGTCGACGCTCGAGACGCATCGGTTGCCGGGTCTGTTCCTCGCGGGACAGATCAACGGCACCTCAGGCTACGAAGAAGCGGCAGGCCAAGGC
>WNGA01004457.1_pt1 | contig 20592 bp, 17 predicted proteins | sample 5400061 | NCBI WGS metagenome assembly WNGA01 (sample SAMN13153366, study PRJNA577476) | soil metagenome | isolation source: 100 cm soil or saprolite under grassland replicate 2 | place: USA:California | collected 2016-06-15
ACATTCGAGCCTCCCGTCACTGGCAGCCGTGCGCCACGAGGTCGCAGTCTCGGTTCGGCGGAAAACGGACTCTAGGGCGGCGAGCGTGACCCACGCTTGGTGTAACGTCCACATCGCCGTGTACTTCGTGAGGGCGCGTGCTACGGATGTAGCGCTAGGACCACGATGTCTTGGGGGGGAGATGCAGACCGTGACCGAGCCCACTGTGGGGTCGGTCGCTTGCGTCGAGCACTACCAGCACCTGACCGGCTTGTGCGGGTCGCGTACCGCTAGGGCGTTGGATGCTTCGCCACGGCCGCCTGGAACAATGACCGATACCGCCCGTACCCCTCCGCCTCGAGGCGGTCGACCGGAATGAATCGCAACGCCGCCGAGTTCATGCAGTAGCGCAACCCCGTGGGCGGGGGCCCGTCGTCGAACACGTGACCCAGGTGAGAATCGGCGTGGGCCGACCGGATTTCGGTGCGCACCGCGAAGAGCGACCGGTCCACCCGCTCGCGGACATTGCTCGCCTCGAGGGGTTTGGTGAAGCTCGGCCACCCCGTGCGGGAGTCGAACTTGTCGAGCGAGCTGAACAGCGGCTCGCCGGACACGACGTCCACGTAGATCCCCGGCCGATGGTTGTCCCAGTACTCGTTGTGGAACGGCGGCTCGGTGGCGTCGTGCTGCGTGACCTCGTACTGCCGCGATGCGAGCGTGCGGCGCAGCTCGGCGTCGCTCGGCTTGTGGAAGTTCATCGGGCTCCATCCGTTTGAGCTATTCTGAGCGCTCGCGCCGCGTGTCATCAACGCGAGCGCGAGCACCAGGGCGCGGCCCATGTCGTCCCTACTTGATCGTGAACCGCACCGTGTCGACCACGAGCGGCTTCAGGGGAACGTGCTTCCAATCCGCCACGACGGCGATCACCCGATGGGGGCCGGGCGCGAGGGAGTCCAGCACGAACTCGGTCTGCCCCCGACCGAGATGCAGGATCCCGGTTACTCCTCGGGGAATCGTGTCGTCGATCGGCGTGAGGTCGTGGTCGACGAACAAGTGATGGTGCCCCGTTCCGGGCCGCTCCACCGTCGCGGGGACGATCTCCACCCCAGTCGCCTGGAGAATGACCTTCACGGGCCCGCTGACCGTGGCGCCGTTCGCCGGCGCCGCAATCTTGACCTTCGCGTGGCCGGCCTGCGCCGGCGCGGCGGCCGGGAGAAGTACGATCGTGCCGAGCACGAGCAACGTAATCCCGATTTTCACGTGGTCTGCCTCCTGTGGTGCGCCGATCGGCGCACTGGTAATTAGACCCCCGGGGGAGGCCGGCACAAGGTAGGTACGTTGTGATGGAGCGTCTTAGATGCGCAGCTCGTCGTGCCGGTCCGCGTCCGGTCGCCTGCCCACCTACTTTCGCCGCCTTCTGACAGGCGCCAGGACGCGAGGGATGCCATTTTCTAGGCGTGTCCACTCGTGTCCTTCGCGTCGCTGCCGCATGGTGGCTGCTGTGCGCCCGCCCGTGTGCCGCGCAGGCGCCTCCCGGCCGGCTGGATGAGCGCGTCACCAGCGCCACCGATACCTCCCAGACATTCGCCCTCTACCTCCCGCCGGGCTACACGACCGAGCGCCGGTGGCCGGTGCTGCTCGTGCTCGACCCGCGGGGGCGGGCGCTGCTCGGGCTCAAACTGTTTCAAGCTGCCGCTGCCCGCCTCGGCTGGGTCGTCCTGAGCTCTTACAACACATTGAGCGACGGCCCCCCCGAGCCCAACGTCGATGCCGTGAACGCGATGCTTGCGTGGGCGCAGGCGCATCGGTCTCTCGACCCGACTCGGTTGTACCTGGCGGGCTTCTCCGGCACCGCGCGGGCGGCGCTGGGGTTCGCCGTCGCGCTCCGCGGTCACGTGGCAGGCGTGATAGCCGTCGGCGGTGCTTTGGGGTTCGCCCTGGGAGGTCCTGAGACGGCGTTCGCGGGCGATTCCGCGTTTGCCTATTTCGGCTCCGCGGGCACTCGAGACTTCAACTACGAGGAAGTGCTCGCGATGGGTGACCGGTTCCGGGCTACCCGCGTACCGTTCCGAGTCGTGGCGTTCGACGGGCCGCATAGCTGGCCCCCACCGGACCTGTGCAGCGACGCCCTCGATTGGCTGGAGCTGCGCGCCATGCTCGGCGGGCTCCGACCGGTGGACTCGGGCTGGGTGCGCGCTCGGCTCGCGGGCGAAGTGGCGCGCGCAGTGGAGCTCGAGCGCGCGGGCCGCTGGGCCGAAGCGTTGCGGCTCGATGACGCGATCGGGCGCGATTATGCGCGGTGGCCCGAGGCGACCGACGCCGCGGGCAGGGCCGCGGCGCTGCGGCGCAGCCCCGTCGTGGCCAAGTACGAGGCCGAGGCGCACCGTCTCGCCGAGCGTGATCTGCGGCAAGGCGTCGAGCTCCCGAAAATCTTTGCGTGGGCACGATCGCAACGCGAGCCGCCGGCGCTCGAAACCCTGGCGGGCAAGCTGCACATCGCGGAGCTACAGCGGACGATCGAGCGTGGGGATAGTCTCGCAGCGGTCAGCGCCCGGCGCCTGCTCGCGCGGGTCTTCGTCAACGTGGCGTTCTATGAGCCGCGAGCCTATTTGGCGAACGGCTCGCCCGCTCGCGCGCTCCGGATGCTCGAGGCGGCGGTGACCATCGGCCCGATTCAAGGCGAGGCCTGTGTGCTGCTCCGGGAAGCGCTGACCGCTGCGACCGCGGATCAGCGGGCGCGCCTTTCGGGTCAGTGCGTGCCCGCGAGCGGTGAGGGCGGGCAGACCTTCAGGAATGCTTCGAACACGGGGTCGGACCACCAGCGCCGGTACCGGGTGAGCTCTGCCAGCGCCTGGTCCGCCGTCCGCGCGGACTGATGGGCCCGGGCGGTCGTGAGCGCGTCGTAGACGTCGAGAATTCCGACGATCTGCGCCGCGAGTGGGATCTCATCGCCCTTGAGCCGGTCGGGGTAGCCGCTCCCGTCGTACCGCTCATGGTGCCAGCGGATGACGGCCTTCAGGTCCCACGGGAACTCGACGTTCGCCAGCAGCTCGACCCCCCAGATCGGGTGCATCTGCACCACCTCGCGCTCCTCGCGCGTGAGCGGCCCCGGCTTGCGAAGCAGCTCGTGAGGAATCCGCAACTGGCCCACGTCGTGGATGTAGGCGCCCAACAGGACCGTCGTCTCGCCCTGGTCGTCGAGCCCCAACACCCGTGCCATCGCCACCGCGTTCCGCGCCACGCGTTCGCAGTGGCCAAACGTGTAGCTGTCGCTCGATTCGATTGATTGACCCCAGGCGCGCACCACGGCCAGGTAGGTCCCTTTGAGCTCCGCCATCTTCCCGCCCACGTCCACCAGGTCTACCCGGGCGTCCAGCCGCTGAAACAGCCGGAACGCGGTGTTGAGCAGCCGCAGCGCGTCCTGGTTGCGTCCCATCGCTTGATACAAGAGAGCCAACTCCCTGGAGGCCTCCGCCTCGCCCAGGACGGCGCCCGCGGCGATCGCCAGCTCGATCGCGGAGCGCAGCCGCGACTCGGCGAGCACCACGCGGCCGGTCTCCCGGTACACCATGCCGATCACGCGATAGGCGTCGGCCTTGGCGCTGCGCGCACCCAGCTGGTCGAACAGCGCGAGGGCCTCCTCCGCTTTCTGCCGCGCGTTCTCGAACCGCTGGCGCGTTACGTCCACCTCGGCGTGATTGACGAGGCAGAGTCCCCGCAGGTACATGTCGCCGACCCGCCCGGCGAGAGTGAGGCTCTCCCGGAAGTAGCACTCCGCGGCGTTGAGCCGCCCCCGGTCCGCGCTCACCATTCCCAGGTTGTGGTAGGCGAGCGCACACCCGTGCTCGTCGCCGCAGTCTCGATACCCGTCGAGTGACCGATGGTACCACGCGATGGCTTCGAGGAGCGCGCCTTGGATGTTCGCGAGGATACCCAGATTCTGCTCGACGCGCGCGCGCAGCTCCCGGCTCGATCCGCCAAGCTCCAGGGCATCGAGAAAGGCCCGGCGGGCGTCCTCCAGCGCGCCGGCCGAGAGGTGCAAGCCGCCCAGGGTGTTCAGCGCTTCCGCCGCGAGCACGTCGTTGCCCGCCTGCCGTGCCACCTCGAAGCTCTTTTGGCACAGCGCGCGCGCTGAGGCGGCCTCGGAGCGATGGCGCCGAACCACCGCGAGCCGCCGCAGCGCTTCGGCCAGTACCGTGTCCTCCCCGCCGCGCTCCGCGGCCGCCGCCGCTGCCTCGTAGTACGCGATCGCTTCGGGAATACACGCCACCCGTTCCCGCTCCCGCGCCTCATGAAGCAAGTCGGCAGCCAGCCCCCCTTCGGGCGGCCCGGCGGCACCGGCGAGCGCAGTCTCGCCACGCTTACCAGGCGATGGCATACTCGGAAAAGTGGTGCAGCTCGCCGGTCACCTGCCCGGCGAGCAGGTCGTCCACCGAGACCAGGTAGTAGAGGATGTCGAGCGCGTCGGTCGTGTAGGCGATCCGTTTCGGGGCGAGCGAGCCGAGCAGGTTGCAGTTCGCGTAGCTCATCGTGAGGTACGCGGTCTGCTGGAACTGCAGGCCCTGAGGCTCGAAACGCACGGCGTTCACCGGGCCGGACCCCACCACAGCCGTTATCACCGTCGAAGACGTGAGCGCGCCCGCAGGGACGACGAGCGAGTGCGGGCCGACCTGGATCGTGCCTCCATCCGGCCCGATGGTCTGGGTCGTGGAGTCGTACGGCAGCGGCTGACACCTGAGTAGGCCCGCTTGCCCGAGGCCGCCGATCAAGCTGCCTTGTGGTGTCGGCGTGGGGGAGGGGACGCCGATTGGTGAGCGGTCCCCACATCCGAGGGTGAGCGCGGTGGCCGCGGCGAACAGGACGGCGGGCCAGAAACGCGTCGCTTTCATACGCTGGCTCCCTTGTAAGACGCTTTGGTCTCGTCGAAACGACGCATCCACGGGCAGCCCGGCTCCGGTGTGCCGTTTCGCACCGCCGTGGTGGCTCGCAAGAGCAAGGCGACGGGGTCGATCGGCGAGTACTTCAGGTTGGCGACGGCGTCGTAGCCCACCTGGAGCGCTGACGCGGGAGCGACGGGGCCGCTCGCACCGACCACCTCGCGCAAGGCACCGCCGATGCGCTGGGCGAGCTTGACCGCGCCGGCGTCATCGGTCGCGGGGGCGAGCACGGCGAATTCAGTCGGGCTCAACCGCCCCGCGACATCGGACACCCGTGTGCTGCGGGCCACGAGACTTCCCGGCTTTGGGTCCGCCGGATCGGCGTCCAGGGCGAACACCACACAGGCGAGCCCCCCCCGCGCACGCGACATCAGCGCTCCGAGCTCCCGTGCCCGGCGCGCCAGGGCGTGCCGGGTGTGAAGCCCCGTCGCCGGATCCACCAGGCCCGCGGCGAGCGCGACGTCTATGTTCTGCTTTGCGTGCAGGTAGGTCTGGAGGCTGAGCGACAACTCGTCGGGGTCCGGCGGATAGGGGATAAAATCCCAGACGCCGGCCCGCACGGCGGCCACGCGCTGTTCCGGCGTGGGCATGGTGGGCGCGAGGATGAGCGTGGGCACCGTGTGGCCGATTCGCAGATCGCTGTGCAGCAAGGTGCACGCCTCGATCCCCGACATGTCCGGCAAGTCGGCGCCGAGGATGATTACGTCCGGCCGAACATCAACGTGGACCCACCTGAGCGCCAGGGCGCCGCTGTGCACCTGGACGACGGTGTAGGGCCTGCCTTCGAGCAGACTCGCGAGCGAGTGCTCCGGGCTGACCGCGATCAGGATCAGGGGCGGAGCGGGGGCGGTGGCGGTCATGCGATCCATGTAACAGACCAGCAACAAGCGGGCCAAGCGGCGGCGAGGGATGTGCGGGAGAATAGGGCGTCGCGGTCCGCCAGGAGTGTCGCGCGGACGACACACCGTACCCGCAGGTGCGGCGGCCAGCTTCTGAGACAGATGTGGGCCGCCCGCCCGAGGCGGCGGCGCCACAACCCTCCCTCCAGCGCGGTCGTCGCGCATGAGCCAGTAGGTCGCGCCCAAGGCGAGCGCGAGGGCGGCCAGTGCCGCGACCGATGTGGGAGGCACTTCGTACGGATCCCCTAACGATGACCTTCCTCGCCAGCGCGAGCTGGGCGAGGACACGGTCATCAGACCGGCTCCCTGATGCGCGCCACCACGAAGCTTCGTCGTTGCGCGAAACTCCGTGGAACGGTGGGCGCCGCGTGCGGCGAGGAGAGTATCGCGCGCATCCAGACAGCAAGACCCATGCCCCGTCGCCAGTCGGTGTTATCATTGCTCCGTGACAGTGACCCCGGCGTCCTCCTCGTGGTCGCGGCCCGACGACGCGGTGCGCCAGGCCCAGCTCGACGCGATGAAGCGGCAAGCGACCGGGCTCCTCGCGCTCGCGGCCGCGGTGTTCGCGGGCGCGAGCGTGTTCGAAGGGCAGTATCCCTGGCTCGGCTACGTGCGCGCCACGGCCGAGGCGTCGCTGGTGGGCGGACTCGCAGATTGGTTCGCCGTCACGGCGCTGTTCCGGCATCCGCTCGGGCTGCCCATCCCGCACACCGCCATCGTGGCCACCCGCAAGGAGCGGATCGGGCGGATCCTCGGCACCTTCGTGCAGAATCACTTTCTGTCCCGCGACGTCGTCGCGGCCAACCTGCGAGCCGTGCGGCCCGCCGAGCGCGCCGCCCGATGGCTCGCCGATCCCGAGCACAGCCGGCGCATCGCGCGCCAGATCGCGGGCGGTCTCGCGAAGACTCTCGAGGCGCTGCCGGACGAAGACGTGCGGGTGTTGGTGCACGAAGTCGTGAGCGCCCGGCTCCGTGCGACGCGGGTCGCGCCGGCGCTCGGCAAGACCCTCGCGCTGGTCCTCGCCGACGACCGCCATCAGGCGTTGCTCAATGAGGCGGTCCGCCTCGCTGCGGAGGCGGTGCGCGACAACCGGGACGTGATCCGGGACAAGGTGCGGGCGGAAAGCCCCTGGTGGGTGCCCGGGGTGGTGGACGACCAGATCTTCCAGCGCATCATCGGGACCGTCGAGAGCCTGCTGCGCGACATCGGCGCCGATCCGTACCACCCCCTCCGGGCTGCGTTCGACACCGCGCTGCGAGACTTCGTCGACCGCCTGCAGCACGCCCCCGACGTCATCGCCAAAGCCGAGGCGCTGAAAGAAGAATGGCTCGCGGACCCGGCCCTGGCCGACCTGTCGACGCGCCTGTGGGAAGCGACCCGGCGGGCCATCGTCGCCTACGCGACCAAGGCCGATGGCGGGCGCGCGCCCGGGCCGCTGGAGCGCGGCCTGAGCGAGTTCGGCGCGGCGCTCGTGACCAACGAGGCTCTGCTCGCCGAGCTCGACGACGTGGTGATCGACCTCGCGGCCACGGTGGTGGAGCGGTATCGCCACGAGATCGGGGACTTGATCGCCCAGACGGTCGCCGGTTGGGACCCGGAGGCCACGTCCCGCCGCTTCGAGCTGGCCGTGGGGCGAGATCTGCAGTTCGTCCGGATCAACGGCACACTCGTGGGCGGCTTGGTCGGGCTCGCGATCTACACGGTCTCGCACCTGCTGGGTTGAGCGAGTAGCACGCAACCCTGTAAACGTAGGGGCGCAGCATGCTGCGCCCCTACATCGATCAGGCACCGGGCCTGCATCACGACGCCGCCGGCTTCTTGTATTCGAACAGCTCGCTCGGAGTCACCCGCAGGGCGCCGCACAAGCGTTCGATCGTATCCGCCCGAATGAGACTAAAACGTCCACTCGGACGGGAGAGCCGGTAGATGGTGTTCAGGCTCAAGCCGGTGAACTTGGCGAGCCCATAGGCGGTCATGCCGCGCGCTTCCAGGAGTTGCCGCAAGCGCAGGCGTAGCAGACCTCTACGGCGATAGCGGACCTTCTGCCCCCGATACTGTGGCATATCGCTTCCTTGCTAGATATAGCAACCAGACGTACTATAGCATCATACATTATAACATGAATGGTTGCTATAACACCATGGGCATCGGTCGGGTTCGCGGGTCTGCAGGGGTCGCGGTGTGCGTGCTGGCTGCCGCCGCAGCGTTCGCGCCGGGGCTCGCCGCCCAGGGCGCCAAGGAGGCCACCGGGCGGGGCAGACCGACCCCCCCGGCCGCTCATCCCGCGTCTCATCTCCAACCAGCCCGCGGTATCCTCGGCGACCTGGTGGGGGCGTGGCGGTTCGAGATCTGGTTCGCGGGGAACTTCAGCGGTACGCCCGACGTGTCGGGCATCCGCGTGGCGAAGGCGCTGTTCGACGACCTGCGCTTGGAGTGGACCGAAGTGCTCGATCACTCCTACGTGCAGGGGCAAGGCCTCGTCGGCTTCGATCCCTCGAGCGACCGCTTCTTCAGCACCGCGGTGTACAACGTCGGCTCGGCACCCGAGCTCATGACGGGGATCCTGGACGATGCCCAGCCCAGTATCACGTTCTCTGCCATCTCCATCTCGCCCGGTGCGGGCGAGCCCCCCCCTCCCCCTCCGGCGGCCTCCACCCTCGCCGTGGTCGACCGCGATCATTTCACGTGGACCGCGCAGGACCGCGAGTGGCGGGCCGTGTTCACGCGCCAGCCGTAGCAGGTCGGTCGGGGCTTGCCTCCCGCGCCCCGGTGATGCATGCGCTGGGCGCGGGCGGCGATCTACGCCCAACCTCGGCGACCCTCCCCCAGCGGGGGTCTTTGTGAGGCAAAGGGGGGCATACTCCCGGATCGGCATCGAGGCAACCTTTGCGTCGCCGCGGGGCGTCGCTGCTGGGGGGCGTGTGGCCCGTGGCTCGAGCAAAGGACCGACACGATGCCGACCAACAAGGATTTCAAGCGGGTGAGTGCTACACCGCCGCCCGCGCGCACCTCATCACAAAGCAGCAGGCCCGGACCCGGTATACTGGGAAGGGCGCCTGGCAGCCCTTCAGGAGGTGCTGGCCTAGCGGCTCAGGCGCGTTTCACGTGGGGCGCCTGGGCGCCGGCGAGCGAGCGGACGTGGTCCACTGCTCGCTCGGCCACTTCGAACAGGCGGTACAGGTCGGCCTGGAGCGCGTCGACGGTGGCCTGCCGCTGCGCGGTCTGCTCCAGCGCCCGCATGAGCTGCTCTTCGGTCGCATGCCACTTGGCCAGCCGCTCCTCGAACTCCGCCATGCGCTTATGCACGAACCGCAGGTTGCCGGCCCGACTCTCGAGATCGTCGAGGGTCGTCGTGAGCGCGGCGGTGCGGTCGGTGGCGCCGGTGAGGGCGCCGTTGAGCTGGCCGGCGCGCTCTTCCAATTGCTGGGCGATGCTCGCCGCCTCCGCCCGCAGCTGCGATGCCCGCTCGAGATGCTCGGTGGCGGAATCGAGCACGGCTCTCCGCCGCTCGAGCTCCCGCCCCAGCGCCCTGGTTTCGTCGGCGAAGGCTTCGAGGCTCCGGGCACGGGCCTCGAGCGCCCTGAGGGCGGCGTCCATCTGCCTCATGCGGCGCTCGGCCCCGTCCACCGTCCCGATCACCGTCGGCACCAGCTTCTCGATGCGCGCCGCCTCTTCGGCGTGAGCGGCGACGGCCTGGAACTGCTGGTCCGTGGCGTCCATGCGGGCGACGAGGCCCCCGGTGCGCTCGTCGAGTTGCGCCGCGGCGGCCGTGAGGTCGGACAGCCGGGTGTTCAGCTGCTCCACGAGCTCGCGGCGCGACTCGATCTGGGCCATGGCCTGCGACAGGCGGTCGGCGTCGCGGCGGACCGACTCGACCGTCGGCTTCATGTCGTCCACCGCCGCGAGCTCGCCGCGCAACGCCTCCACCGATTCGGTGACGTCGCTGAGCCAGGTTTTCGTGCCGGCCTGCGCCTCGCGCACCCGCCCGATCTCGCCCTCGGCCACCCGCATGCGCTCCAGCGCATCCTTCACCGCTTCGTGGGTCCCCTTGAGACTCGCGAAGTCGCGTAACGCCGCGTCGACGGCGGGCTGCGTCTCACCGAGCCCGGCCACCCGCTGGGTCATTTGCGCGACCATCTGCGCGAGGCGCTCGGCATCCCCCTGTACGACACCGAGGCGCTCGCCCTGGGCTTCGACGGTGCGCTGCACCTCGTCCCGCAGCCCATTCAGACGTCCGTGCAGCTCCCGATCGGTTTGGCCGATCTCATCGTGACGCGTGCTGATCTCTCGCGACCGCGCCAGCAGGTCGCTGTGGAGCGCGTGCAGCTCGGTGACGCGGGTTTCGAGCGCGCCCAGACTCTCGGCGTTGTCTTCGTGCGTGCGAATCTTGGCGTCGATGTCCCGCATGACGTCGTCGAGCTGCGTCGCCTGGCCGATGGCGCGATCCACCACCTCGCGCTGCTGCTCCAGCACGGCGATCTTCTGCGTGACGTAATCGGCGAGGGCCCTCAGGGTGCTCAGCTGCCGCTTGGTGTCGGCCGCGTCGGTGGCAGCCTGCGTGAGATGTGCGAACCCTTCCTCCAGCCCGGTCACGCGGATCTGCGCTGCCGCGACGCCTCCTTGCACCTGCTGCTGTCGCTCCTCGAGCGTGTGCAGCCGGGCGGCCGCTGCCTCGCCGGCGCGATTCAATTCGTCTTGCCGTTGACGCGCCCGGTCGAACGTGTTGGAGAGGTCACGCACCTGGCCGGTGAGCGTGTCGGCATCGGCGCGCAGCGACTTGAGCGCGCCCGCCGACTCGAGCAGGCTGGTGAGATCGCCCTTCAGCGCGAGCGCCGCGTCGAACGTGGCGCGCAGCTGCTCGATCCCGGTGCGAAGGCTCTTGACTTCTCCCGCGGTGTGCTCGACCTGCGTTTCGGTGCGGCGCTGCGTGCGCGACACTCCCTCGGTCTGCTCGTCGAGCGTGGCCAGGACGGGCACGAGGCGCTCGAGCGCCTTGACGCGCCCCTGCAGCTCGGCCACGACCTTCTGGGCTTCAGCGACGGGCTGCGAGAGCTCCTTGAGGTGTTGAGCGGAGTCGCGCGCGCCGGCGGTGAGCGCCTCGAACGCAACGCGCTCACGCTGCATTTGGGCGAGAATCGAGCGGAGCTCCGCAGGGAGCTGCGCCGGGGTGGTCTCATGTCCGAAGAGCTTCCAGGCCATTGCGATCCTGTTCGACGATAAGGAGAGCGGCGGTGGTGGAGGGGCATACGACGTGAAGCAAGGCGTATGCCTGGTTGTGGCATTTGGCGCTACCTCAAGTGGGGCGCTGGGTTACGGGCCGGGAGGAGGCGAGCCGAGCGGTCGCCCGTCTCGTCTACCGCGTGATCCGTTGCAGAATCCGGTGATGACGTACGACCCCCCGCGGGGTGATATTCGTCACGCGCACGTAAGTAACGTCAGGCGCTGGCGCGCGAGCGGTGACGCGCGCGGCCGCCGTCCGAGCGACGGCCGGCGCGCCAATGGTCCCGTTCCCGAGACGAGGCGGGCAGCGGCGCGTGCGGTCCGCAATGAAGCCAAGGAGTAGAATCACGGGGTTCACGACATCCGATACGCTAGTATCTACGACCCCGCAAGGATGAGCCCAGCCGTCTCGCACTTGCGGGGGGGGGCGGAAGGTGAATCTTGCTGTACTCAAGGGAGGACGACCGACGGTGACCGTCTGGCAGGAGACCATCGCGCGCCGGCTGCGCGAGTTCCACCTCGACAGCATCAGGAACCAGATGCTGGTGTTCGCCGTGGTGGCGACGCTCGTGCCCGCGCTCGTCCTGACCGTGGTGTCGTCCCGCCAGAGCCTGCGCTCGATCGGCGACCAGATCGCGCAAGAGCTGCGCGGCGCGAGCGCCGAGGCGGCCTGGGAGATCGATCAGTGGCTCAGCGATCGGCTGCGCGATCTGCGGGTGGCGGCGACGGCGTACGCGGTAGCGGAGAACCTGGCCCGGATTGAGCGTGGCGGCGGCGAGGCGGTCGGCCGGCTGCGCGAGTACCTCAACTCGGTGCGCGAGCGCTGCCCGGAATGCGACGCGCTGTTGATCGTCGACGGGCGCGGCCGGTTCGTGACGAGCAGCGGCGGCCGAATGAGCGGCGTGCAGTTCTCCCAGGACCGGTTGACCGGTCTTCGGACGAGTGACGCGCTGGTGGGCGAGCCGTACTGGGACACGGGGCTCGGCAAAGCCGCGCTCGCGCTCGCCGTACCGATCCGCCACGCGGATGGGCGGTACGTCGGCGCGCTCATGGCGAAGATCAATCTCCGCGCGGTGGCCGACGTGCTGCTACGGCTTGCTCCGGGCGCCGCGAGTGGGGGTGGCGAAGGCGGGGCCGTGGGCGACTGTTACGTGATGACGGAGCAGGGCAGGCTGATCCTCACCTCCCGGGTCAGCTCAGCGGAGCTGATGCGCACGAAGCTGCCGCCGGCGACGGCGCAGGCATTGCTCGATCGGGAAGGCACCACCGTGGAGTACAAGCGCGCGGACGGGCAGGACGTCATCGGCACCCTGCGCCGTGTGCCCGCGCTCCGTTGGGCCGCCGTGGTCGAGCTGCCACGGGCGGAGGCGTTCCGCCAACCCGGCGGGGGAGGCGGCACGGGCGTGCTGCTGCTCGCGCTGCTGGTGGCAGGCGGGCTGGCTGCGTACGTCGGTCTGCTCATCGTGCGCCCGCTCGGACGCCTTGCCGGCGTCGCGGCCAAGGTTGCGGCTGGGGACCCGTCGGTCGAGCTTCCGACGGGCGGTGGCGGCGAAGTAGGGCAGCTGACGCAGGTGTTCAAGAGCCTGGTGGCCCGCGTGCGGGAGCGGGAGGGCCAGGGCGAGCTGGAGCGGATCTCCGTCACGGACGCCCTCACCGGACTGTACAACCGGCGGCACCTGATGGGGACGCTCGCCAACGAGGTCCAGCGGTCGCGGCGGCTCCGGCGCACGTTCTCAGTGCTGTTCGCCGACGTCGATCACTTCAAACAGTACAACGACACCCACGGCCACCTGGCAGGGGACGCGGCGCTCGTAAAGCTCTCGGAGATCCTGCGGCAGACTACGCGCGGCGTGGACAGTGTGGCGCGTTACGGCGGAGAGGAGTTCGTGGTCATGCTGATCGAGGCGCCGATCGCGACGGCTGCCGCCGTGGGCGAGCGCCTCCGGGCGGGCGTGGCGGCTGAAAAGTTCGGCGCCGGCACGATGACGGTGAGCGTGGGCGCCGCCGAGTATCCGACGCACGGGGAGACGCCGGAAGAGCTCATCGCGAGCGCCGACGCGGCGATGTACCAGGCGAAGGGGGAGGGCCGCGATCGCGTCGTGGTGGCGGGCCGGAGGGGGGAGCGGGAGAAGCCGGCGAGGACCCGCCGCAAGGGTGAGGGCTGACGGCGAGACCCACGCCTGCCGCATTCGCACCCCTCCGTGCCGCAAAAACGCCCTAGGACCGGGCCCCGTTGCCTCCCAAACTTGATGAAACCGAAGGAAGCCTGCCGATCCGATGCTAGAGCACCGTCGCGAGGTCTTGCGCGAGGCGAGCGTAGCCCTCCAGGGACGCGTCGTGACCCTGTGGGAGGTTTCGTCGCGCGCGGAAGTGATCCCGGTCATGACCAGCGCCACGACTTCCCAGTCCCCTACTCGCCTCGACCTCGATAGCACGCTCCATCGCTGGGGTGCCTCGATCATCCAGGGGAGTCGCTGGGTCGGCTGCCAGCTCGACGACGCCGGGTTTTGGTGCATCGCCCCCGTGAGGCGGCAGCCCGCCGCGCCGCCGCCCGAGGGCGTCGAGCGCCGCAGCCGGGAGCGCATCACCCTCGAGCTGGCGGGTCTCTGTCTCGGTCTTGTGGACCAGCCGCCTGTGGTCGGCCGGCCCCGCTTGCCGGAGCCGGACGCCCTGGCCGAATTGGTCCGCCAGCCCAGCGTGATTGCCCACGAGGTCGCCAATCCGCTGACCGCGGCGCTCGCGAGCCTCGATCTGTCCCTCGACCTGATCCGGACGACGGCAGCGCTCACCCCGCGCTTCCGGGCGGAGCTGCTCCAAGAGCTCGCGGGCGTCGGGGAGGGCATGGAGCAGGCCATCCAGTTCCTGCGCTCGATTCAGGACCGCGCCCGGGGGGGGCTGGCCCGCTCGGAGCGGTTCGACCCGGCGCTGGTCGTCCAGTCGTGCGTCGCGCTGGAGCGGCCGCTCGCGGGCAAGCGCAGCGTCGCGCTTCAGGCGGTCATCACCGTGAGCGGGGTCTTCCTCCAGGGTGATCCGAACGCCCTCTATCAGGTGCTCACGAACCTCCTCCGCAATGCGGTGTCGGCGTCGCAGGAGCGGAAATCCACGGTCGTGGTCACGCTGGGACAGGTCGGCGAGACGCTGCGCCTGGCGGTCCAGGACCACGGGGTGGGAATCGCAGCGGAGCATCTCGAGCGCATCTTCGAGCCGGGCTTCACGACCATGAAGTTCGGCTCGGGCTCGGGGACCGGACTGACGGTCGTGCGTCAGATCACGCAAGACATGTTCGGTGGAGCGGTCAAAGTGGATTCCGCGCTGGGTCGCGGCACTACCGTCGAGGTCACACTCCCGATTCCCGCGCAACGCATGTCGCGCGAGCGGCGCCAGAGCTAGGAACTCGAGACACCGCGGTCCACCAGGAGAAAGCACAGCGCCCCGCAACGGAACGCGTTGCGGGGCGGATGCTTTACCCAGTCGGGAGGGCCGAATGACGCGCCGACCCCCGCTTACGCGGGATTCGTCGCTGCGTGCCCGTTGCCGTTGCCGAACACCTTGGAGCGCCCGCCCGTGACGGCCAGCCAACGCTTGCGCGAGGCGATCAGGTCGTCGAGCTGCTGCCGGAGCCTGGCGATTTCCGTATCCACGCTCTGGATCCGCCAATCGATGTAGTGCTCGGCCTGTTCCGGGGTCCAATCGGAAGAGCCCGTGAAGATCACCTGCTCCTTCAGGGGCAGGTCCTGCGCCAGCTTCAAGCCTTCGCGCTCGATCCCGCCCTCAGCCTCGACCGCACCCGCCTTCGCTGCCAACATCTCTACCTTCCGTACCATGTGGTCCTCCTGAAAGGCCCCTGAACGGTCCCATGACATCTGCTGGGCATTCCGTACTCCGATCATCATCCCTAGTCCGAGCACCTGGTCTCGCTCCTTAATGGGCGCACCCGCGTGCGTGGTTGTGCCTCTTGACGGCAGCCTGCAGGCGTGACAACTTGTCCTCATTGTTGGTCGCTGCTTGGCGCCAGCTTGGCACCTATTAGGTCACTAACCTAGAGCTAATTTGTCATCTGTCAAGGCCTCAAAGGGAGCTAAAATGGGCCCCGTATCTGAACGGTTGGCTCGCCTCCTGGACGCCTTCAGTCCGTGGACAGGGATCTCCCTGACCTACCGGCAGTTCGCTGCCGAGATCGGTGCGCCTGTAACGGAGGCCGCGATCAAGAAGTGGCCGCAACGCAAGAAGTTTCCGGCGGATGTGGCGCGGGTGATCGTCACCAAGGCGCGGCAGCGCGGCTTAGCGGGTGTGACCCTCGAGTGGCTGCTCTGGGGCGATGGCGCAGGGCCCGAACCGGGACAAAAAGAGGCCCAAGCTCCGTCGGCCGAGCCCCCGACAGTGCCTGTCCGGAGGGCAATTGGGGATGTCCAGGCGACGTCACAGGAGCCCCATGGCCAGTTCGCTGCGCGCATCGCCGAAGCCCTGCAGGCTGACCTGAGTCACAACGAGTTCGGACAGTGGTCCTCGGCGGAGGTGCAACACACCGTCATTTGGGCATTGAAGGACCTGGCCCGGCGCCTCCGCGTGCTGCAGTTCGACATGGGCGAGACGTTCCAGTTGACGGACGGGTGGGCGGGAGAGATCGGCCTACCTGTGCGCCCCAAAAACGGACACGGCGCGCCTCCCTGATCCAAGTGTCACCATCGAAGCACAGTCCGCTCACCGCCTTCAGTTCGGTTTCTTGACGTTCATCCCGTCTAAGGCCGCGCGGAGCCCGCGCGCCAGCTTGAGCGCGTCGTCATTCGCCCAGTAGTGCATGAAAAAGAGGCGCGGGGTCTCGTTCAGCATGTGGCTGTGAAGGGCTGTGATGGCGACGCCGTTGTTACGCAGGGCACGGATGACCTGATTGACCTCACTCCCGATGAGCACGAAATCGCCGGTGATCGCCGCTTTGCCACCACCCGTCGGCTGGAAGTTGATGGCTGTCGCCAGGCCCATGGACGCAGGGACGTCGATCCCGTCTGCGGTGATCCGCTCCCCCCGCGGCACGCCCACCTGGTACACGCCCCCGTTGATCTTCCCATGGAAGCCGAGGATCGCCCCAATCTGCGCGGTGTCGATGTCGAAGCTCACGGCGGGTGTCGCTGTGGGCGACGCGCCGAATGGCGTCCCCGTGAGGGCCAGAGCAGCGTGAACCGCCGCCGCGAGCTTCGCTGGGGCTCCCTGGCCGCCGATATGCATGTACATGACGTGCGGGGATTCATGCAGAAGGTGGTTGTGCAGCGCGGTTTCCTCGATCCCACTCTCCCGGAGCTTGTCGAGCACCGGGCCGACCTCGCCCTCGACCAGCACGAGATCACCCATCAGCATCACCGCGGTGTCGCTCACCTGCAGGAACGCGACCCAGGAGCCGAGGGCCAGCGTCGGTTTGACCGCCACGCCTGCGGCGATCACGTGCAGGTCGCCGCGTGGCAATCCGACTTTGTAGGCGCCGTCCGGCTGAAGCGCCCCGGACTTCCCCAGTCCCTGGTTCACCTGCTTCCAGTCGATCGGCGCCATGGGCCGCTGGGCGCGGGACGGGACGACGAGCGCCAGCGCGGCAAACGCCGAGACTCCGGCTAGACGCACCCTGAGCCACCCCGCTCTCGAGCCCATACCACCTCCAGTGAGCTGATCCGATTGGCGAGCTACTCCCGCTGTGCTCGCAGGTTGCTTGGAAAATTCTCGCCCGATACACTTGTGCCAGTCAAGGGTCCGCTTGGGAGGTCGGCGGCATGGTGACGACCGGACGCACGCAGGTGTCGACCGTGTTGGCGCTGATCAGATTCGCGACCGGCGCCGCGGCTCAACAGGCAAGTGCCGACACGCGCGCCGCGACGATTCGTGCTACGGCGATCCGCACCGCCGTGACCATCGACGGCAGGCTCGAGGAGTCGTTCTGGGCGACGGCGGACTCGATCGACGACTTGCGCCAGCGGGAGCCGCTCGAGGCGTCCCCGGCCACGGAGCGCACGGTCGTCAGGGTCGCCCACGACGCCGCGGCGCTCTACATCGCGGTGCGCTGCTATGACGGCGACGGGCGGGCAGTCCGGGCCAGCCAGCTCCGCCGGGATGCCGACCTCTCGAGTGACGACAACGTTCGGCTCCTGATCGACAGCTTCGATGACCGTCGCAGCGCGTTTGTGTTCGGTACGAATCCGAACGGCGTCCTGTGGGACGCGCAGTTCTCAGGCGTCGACGACTTGAACGAGAACTGGAACGGCATCTGGGACGTCGCCGTCTCGCGCGATAGCGCCGGATGGACGGCCGAGTTCCGGATCCCGTTGCTCGCGCTGCGGTTTCACCCCGGGCCGAACACGGCCTTCGGGTTCAATGTCCGGCGCTTCATCCGGCGGAAGAACGAGGAAGACCTGTGGCGCTCGTACGGCCGGGCCCAGGGGCTCTACCACCTGGACACCGAAGGATCGATCACCGACCTCGGTGATCTCAACCGCCGCCACGATCTCGAGCTGTACCCGTATGCGCTCGGCCGGGCCGTGGAGACCGAGCACGATAGCGTCGGCGGGGAGACGACGGGCGGCTTCTTCGGCGGGAAGGCCGGAGGAGATGCCAAGCTCGCCGTGACATCGACCGTGACGGCCGATTTCACGGTCAACACCGACTTCGCCCAAGTGGAGGTCGATCAGCAGGTCATCAACCTCACCCGATTTCCCTTCTTCTTCCCGGAGAAGCGCCCGTTCTTCCTCGAATCGGGCCGGCTGCTCGACCTTGGGACGCCGGGTCGAGTCCAGCTGTTTTACTCGCGCCGCGTCGGGCTCGACACGAGCGGTGGGCTCGTGCCGATCCTCGCGGGTGGGCGTGTCTACGGGCGGCTCGGGCCGTGGAAGATCGGCCTCCTCGACGCCCAGACCGGCCGTGGAGACAACGCCAACGACGCGGTCATGCGGGTCCAGCGCGACCTCTTCGACCGGTCATACATCGGCGCCATCGGGACGCTGCGCGCCGGGCCCCGCGGCCAAGGCGTCGCGCGGGCGGGAGGGCTGGACATCGACCTCCCGCTCGTCATCCGCGGGGCCAACCTCGAGCCCAAGGTCTGGATCGCGGGCAGCCAGACGCCGGGTGTACCTGGGACTGCCCTCGCGTGGCGGCTCTCCACCGACAACCCGAACGACCTGTTCGACAACTTCGTCTCGCTCTACCGCATCGACTCGGGGTTCGCCCCACCGCTCGGCTTCGTCCGCCGCACCGGGATCTGGGAGACGACCGGGCACGTGGACTTCATGCCGCGGCCGGGAGTGCTCGGAATCAGGCAGCTCGACTTCACCTTTCCCATCCCGAGCTGGGACATCATCGCAAACGCGACGGGCTCGCTGTTGCGGAGCACGGATTGGCAGACGGCGTGGTTCGAGTGGCGGGTGCTCGGGGGCGACCGTCAGAATGGCGATCACTTCGAGGTGAACGTCCAGCGCTTGATGGACGCGCCCACCGACAGCTTCGCTATCTTCCGGGGCGCCGTGATCCTGCCCGGCCGCTACTGGTGGTCCCGCTACGAGCTGCAGTATTTCATGAACTCGGGTCGTCCCCTGAGCGTCGGGGCCTTCGTGAACTGGGGTCAGTTCTACGGCGGTCACAGCACCGACCTCGAGCTCACGGTGGCGTGGCGCGGCGGCGGTCACGTCATCGTCAGCACCGATCTGACCCGGACGGCGGCTCATCTCCCGGTCGGCGCGTTCACGGCCGTGCTGTCCGCGAGCCGGTTGGAGTACGACCTCAATACCCGCACGAGCGTGCTCGCGTTCGTCCAGTACGACAACGAGAACCGGCGTGTCGACTTCAATGTGCGGTTTCACTGGATCCCGGCGATCGGAGACGACGTCTTCCTGGTGTGGAACTCGGGGTACACGACCGATCCGCTCGCCCGGTTTCGCTTCCCGGACACCCGGGCGCTCACTCGTCCGCTCAACGGCGCCTTCATCATCAAAGTGGTTCATCGTCTCACGCCGTAGGAGCCGCCGCCTGCCATGCCCCTGGTCCTGCGAACGCTGACGCCCGATGGCCGGCTGTTGTTTCTCACCCGGTGTACCCGCCTGTTCGCCTACGGCGCCTTATCCGTGGTGTTGGTGTTCTATCTCACCAGCCTCGGCCTGAGTACATCCCAAACCGGCACGCTCCTGACCCTCACGCTCGCCGGGGATACTGTCGTGTCCCTCTACCTCACGACTCGAGCCGATCGGCTCGGGCGGCGGCGCATGCTGATCATCGGCGCCCTGCTCATGGCGGCTGCCGGTGTGACCTTCGCCTATACACGCAACCTCGTGTTGCTGATCGTCGCCGGGACGATCGGCGTCATCAGCCCCAGTGGCAACGAAGTGGGGCCATTTCTCTCGATCGAGCAGGCCGCGCTGTCGCACGTCGTTCCCCATCAGGCCCGGACGGCGGTATTTGCCTGGTACACGCTCGCCGGCTCGCTCGCGACCGCCGCGGGTTCACTCGGTGGAGGGACACTGTCGCACCTTCTCCAGCAGAAGGCGATGGCGCCTGTCGAGAGCTACCGCGTGGTTGTCCTTCTCTATGCCCTTCTCGGCGTCCTGTTGGTGCTGCTCTTCACCCGTCTTTCGCCGGCCGCTGAAGTGAGCGTGCCCGGAGCAGGGTCCTTCGGCATCGGTAGGTCACGAGACGTCGTTCTCAGACTGTCGGGCCTCTTCGCCCTGGATTCCTTTGCCGGTGGCTTCGTGGTGCAGAGCTTCGCCGCCTATTGGTTCTATCTACGGTTTGGCGTGAATCCTGGGACCCTCGGTGCGATCTTTTTTGGGGCGAATGTCCTTGCCGGGGTCTCGGCGTTGCTGGCGTCCCGTCTTGCTTCGCGCTTCGGGCTCGTGAGAACCATGGTGTTCACACACCTGCCGTCGAACATCTTGCTCATTCTCGTGCCCCTGATGCCGAACCTTCCGCTCGCCGTCCTGGTCCTGCTGGCGCGCTTCAGTATCAGTCAGATGGACGTGCCGACCAGGCAGTCATACCTCATGGCGGTGGTTCGTCCGGACGAACGATCGGCCGCGGCCGGCATCACGGGAGTCGCGCGAACGACCGGTGCCGCGATTGCTCCCTCATTGGCGGGATTCCTATTTGCCCGGCCCTCGCTGATCAGCTTGCCCTTCTTCATCGCTGGGACACTGAAGGTCATCTACGACCTGTTGCTCTACAGGGGGTTTGCGGCAGTTCGACCACCCGACGACGCAACGTAAGAGCCCCGCTCGGCGTACGGCACCGCAGGCAGCACGGTGCGCGACTACCGGAGCGGGCCATTCTAGATCACTGTGATCCGCATCACGCCGCGTGCGTGCACATGTTCCTAGTCCACCTGTTGCACCGATGCCACATTAGGGGACGCGTCCCCCGGTCTCGCGCCTGAAGCAGCAGTTCGGCAGGAGACAGATCACCGGCGACGCTCCTTTCCCGGACGCCCGAGATTAGGTAATATGTTACCTATGTCAAGGTCGACCGTGCACGAGACGCTCGGGCTCGGTGGGGCCGAGGCGGCGGCGCTCGGAGCGGACGCCGCGACCCGCATCCGC
>WNGA01010982.1_pt1 | contig 20587 bp, 17 predicted proteins | sample 5400061 | NCBI WGS metagenome assembly WNGA01 (sample SAMN13153366, study PRJNA577476) | soil metagenome | isolation source: 100 cm soil or saprolite under grassland replicate 2 | place: USA:California | collected 2016-06-15
CGATTTGAGGCTGAGCTCACCGCGCTTGAGGTACTTGGTCCGATCACGCCGACCGTCGCGCGCCTGCGTGGCGTCGACCGCGAGAACCTGGTCCTCGTGACGCAAGCGCTGGACGGTCTCGCCGTCGAAGAGGTCATCCGCGGTACCGACCGTGGGCTCGCAGTGCAGCAGCTTGTGGCGTATGCGCGGGCAGTCGGCGTCTTTCAAGACGCGTCGCGCGGGTGCTCCGCCGCGATTGGCGCAGTTCGCGAGGCACGAGGCTTCGCGCCGAGCGCCTTCTGGCCGCCTTTCGTTCGCGAGCTGGAAGCGGCATCCGAACGACTAGCCGCGCTGAGCGATACGCCGTTCGACCTGCTGCGCCGGGAAATTGCCGAGGTCATCGAGCGAACGTTCGAGCCCGTCGAGGATGGACCGCTGATCCACTGGGACACGTGGCCAGGGAACGCGATCGCGCTCCGAGACCGTGTGGTGCTCGTAGACCTTGAGAACACGATGCGTGGCGCCGGCCTCGTCGATCTCTGTAGCTGGCACCTCGCCTTTCCGGCCGCGCCGCTCCGCCTCCCGTTTGCGGCGCCGCTACCGGAGCAGGTCATTGCGGCGATGGACCGCGCGTATGCGCACGCGACTGGTCGTCCAATGACCGTCGACGATCTGGCGTACGCGTCCGCGAGTCGCATGCTCTTCGAGCTCACCGCGCCGAGCGCATGGAAACTGACGAGCGGGACGCTCGACGATCGGGTCCGGGCGCTGTACATGTTCCGGCTCATGCGCGCCGCTGACTACTTGCAGCGCGCCGAGGTTCTGGCGACGCTCGCCGCGGCGATGCTCAGTGTTGCGTCGAAGACGAGGCGCGCGACACACACGGTTGAACCGCTTCAGATGTACCCCGCATTGCTCGGCACCGACAGCTGATCGCTAGCGACAATGGTCTGAGACCATGGCGCGATTTGGAGACTGCAACTCGGTGCCGTAGAAGCCGAAGGTCGTGAGGCCCACATCAATTCTGCACCAGCGCGGGATTCCTGAACAGACTGTTCTTGGTCCGTCGTCCGCGGGATGCTGACACACGTGTCGGCGACTTCCGCAGATCGAGAACTCAGGCTCAAGGTCGTTGCCGCGTTTCCCGACTTCCTTCGCCGATGCACGCACGGCCATGAGGTCGTCGAGGCGGTTGCTGCGACGTACTCGGTCCCGAGTTATCTGGTGGGTCTCATGAATACGGCCTATCTCTCAGCCGAGCAATGGCCGATCACAGAAGCCACTCTGCGCAAGGCGAATCCAAGGTCTGAACGGTCACGATTCGGCCCCGAGCATTGGTCGCTGCTCGTCGACAAGGGTTTCGCGCAGCAGGAGCAGCTCGGTTGGAGACTCACGCCGGCAGGCACTGCGGTCGTGATCGAGTTGCATCACCGGCTGCGCGCAGAGATCTCGCGGCGAACGATCGCCGGCGAGGGCGTGGCCGCTGTGCGCTCGGAGTTCGCGCGGATTGCGCACGCACTGCCTCGTCTACATCGCGTGGACGTGATCCGGCAACTCTGGGCGGGGGAGCAGAACGAGATCACCCAGCTCTATCGCGTCGTCTGGGAGCTTTACATACAGGGTCGAGCTCTCATGGAAGACGTCTTCTTCACAGACTGGCCAACAGGCGAAAAGCTTCGCGCGCTCGAAGAGGGTTTTGCGGAACTCGCCGCCGGGCTTGGCTGAACTGCGCTCTGCTGGCGGCTCCTTTGATGTTCGCGGACCCGCTCCTGGGTCGATAGGCAGGCTCCGGTAGGGCCTTGTGCTGGACGCGGATCGCTGCCTCGGCCTTGCCCGACCGCGGATCGATCGTGAGCCTGATCGCGGGCATTACACAACAGCCACTGAGGACGGTCGTCTCCCCGCCCGCGTACGTAGGGCCGCACCCGTCGAACGCAAGAAAAGCAGCGACGCGCGGTCGAGATGGCGACAATCGCCTGTGCCAGCCACATACTCCTGCGCTGTGGATGGGACCGGTTGTGGTAGCGCCTGGTCGAAGTCGCTGTCAGACGTGATCGATGGTGTCTATCGTCGCGACCGACGACTCGTCGACCATGGACTCCGCTTCCCCTGGCTCGAGGGCTTCCTGGGCGACCCGAACTCACCCGTGTGGTTCATCGAGTGGTATCCCAGCACAAGGGCAGTCAAGAGCATCCACAGCCCGTCGGCTACCTGCGAGGCCCAATGGCTGGCGACGTCCGGCGACAAGCTATTCCGCTCGAACCTCATTCGAACTGGACTGAAGTCAGGCACGGTCGAATCGCCGGGTGGCTGGCACTGCTACATCACAGATCTCGTAAAAGCAGATGCGCTGCCGGCCGAATGGGATAGCTCCTCACCGGAACTCCGCCGGCGCGCGTACGAGAGCTGGCTGCCAGTGCTGACGTGGGAATTCGCGAACGGCAAGCCCGAGGTCATCGTCGCCAGTGGTCACGCCGTTGCGCAGCGGCTGACCGATATTTGGCCGGCGCTTGAATCGGCGTCAGGGCGGCGGCTGCAGCGAGCGCAGGTCCTCCATCATGCTTTCTTCAATCGAGGTGGCGACTCGCCCGCAAATCGCGCCAGATACGCGGCCGAATTCGACGCCGTCATGGATCTGCTTGAAACGATCAGGACGACGAGTTGACGAGTAAGAGGACCGCGCACGGCAGCGGGGCGACGCCGGGATGATGACGTGTCGGACAGCGGTCGGCCGCGTCGCGACGATGGTCTGACGCACCATTGCGCTAAGCAATGTCGGGTCAGTGACGCGGGCCCCGCGCTTCAGTGACGAGTCGCGCGCGAAACGCAATCATCTGTCCAGCGTGCATAGCCATCCAGGGCCTCGCCGGTCCCACAAGCGCGTGATCGCGCGAGATTTGCTGCGCGCCTGCGAGGAACGCTGGCGGATCTCGGTCGGCGAGCAGCTCGCGAGCCATGCGTCGCTCGTGTACGTATGCCGCGACGAAACCGGCGCGTCGCGGATTCTGAAGATCGCGCGACCGGAGTTGCATCCGGACCGGGAGGCGGCGTCGCTTCTGGCGTGGAACGGGAGTGGCGCGCCGCGTCTTGTCGCACACGCGCTCGAACTCGGCGCGCTACTCCTCGAGCGAATCGCGCCCGGAACACCCCTGCAGCCGGGCGATGACGAACGCGCCGCGCGCTTCGTAGCCGACGTGCTGAAGCGCCTACATAGCGTCGACGCGCCCGTGGGCATACCTTCGCAGTCCGCGGCGTACGAAGAGTGGCGAGACCGCGTGCGCGTCAACGCCGAGCCGGATAGCGCAGGCATAGGCCTTCTTGACGCAGCCAGTGCCGCGTTCGAGCGCCTGGACGCATCGACGACGCGTCACGTGTTCCTTCACGGCGACTTCATTGACAAGAACCTCCTGCGTGGTGAGGACGGCTACGTGGCGATCGATCCAATCCCACGCACCGGCGATCCGTGTTCCGACGTCGGCTTCTACGCCGCCTATCACCCGCCGGCACATACGATCGCGCGTCGCGCGCGCACGGTCGCGACAGCGGCGGGTCTCGATGCTGAACGCGCGGCGCGCTGGGCGGCCGTTTGGGCCGTTGGCGAAGCCACCGAGACATGGCGTCGCGACTCCGACGAACTTGCACAGTGGGTTAAGGGGGGCGAGGCCCGCACGCTGCTCACTGCGTGAGCGTTGCACGACGGTGCAGTCCCTAACAGGACGGAACGGATGCGCGACCGTAGCGACAATCGCGAATCGTGTGATGGCCCACGGCGTTCGAGTTAGAGCCGGTGGAGCTGAGAGTCGCAGGGCCTGAGCAATGGTCTGGCAAGGACAATGGTCTAGGCGTTTCGATACCCCGATATTGAGCAATGGTCTCAACGTCGTCGTGCTCGCATCGGAGACCATTGCGCAGCGAGCCGAACACAGTGCTCTAGACCATTGCTCTATTTAGGTGGGGTCCGAGGAGCAGGTTTCTGAGTAAAATGAGGGTCTCGCCGAGGTAGCTCAGTTGGTAGAGCAATGGTCTGAAGAATCGCGAAGACCATGTTTCGCGAAATTGCTCAGGAACGCGCGACTGATACCCGAATTCAGGTCCAAAACAACATGGTGTAGGTCACCAATAGTTTGAGTGCGGCGGGCAGGTCGCACGTTCCTGGCGGGATGTCTCCATGCAGCGAGCAACGATTCTTGCAGCCACCACTGCCCGGCTTCAGTGCGAGGGCGAATGCGACGACGCCCGCAAGACCCGGCGCCAGCGCAATTTGCGTCGCGCTGCCCCGGCGTGAATAAGCCGGCGGTCGTTCTACTCATCGGACTTCATCACGCGCACGGATGTGAGGTTGGCGTACAGGATCTGCGACCCGCCACCCCACGCCGCCGAGTACATGCAGGCCGGCATGGCGACGGTGCGGAGCGCATGCGCCACGGGCGTTGACACTCAAAATTCGAGCCGACCTGTCGCGCCGGCAGCTGCTAACAATCTTGCCGTCACGAGGCAAAGCCCTTATCGTCCCGTGCTGCGGGTCAGTGTCCCACGAAGGAGCAATTGAACACCAGAAGAGCGCCTGAGCCGGTGGAAGCCATGGAGGAGCAGCCCGACGCCAACCAACACGTCGAGGCGCTGCTTAGGACGGTGGAGAAGTTCCAACCCGGCGTGCGACAACGCTTCGCCGCGCGGAGTCAGCTCGACCCCGCTTTCGCTGAGGCGTCGCTCGCTTACGCGGCGCGACTCCTCAGCCGCCCGACCCTAGACGTGCGCACTCGCCTTTTGGTGATGACGGGCCAGTACACGATGTCCCGCCGTCACGATCGTCTCCGTGAGACTGTCGTCGCCGCGATCGGTCAGTCGCTCGACGTGCGCCAGGTCGTTGAGGTGATCCTCCAGTGCTCCATATATGGTGGCGAATCGATCGTCGATGATGCCCTCGAGATCTTCCGCGACGAAGTGGGGAAGCGTGGCCTGCTCTCGGAGGTCATGGACCGCGCTCTCCGTGCAGGCCAGCGTGCAAGGGAGCGCAACTTCGAGTCGGAGCGCAGCCAGTGGCATCCGGCGGATGCCGCGGATCCGCGCGCGAATGCCTTGATCGAAAAGCACGGCTGGCTTGGGATCAGCAGCGCGCTCATCCTCCGACCTCGATACACGCTCGATAACGCGTCGTTCCTCACGTCGCTGGACGAAGGCTTCGCCTCCGCGTTCTATGACTTCGCATATGGCGAGTTGTATTCGCGGATGGTGCTTGACCACCGCACGCGTCTGTTGTGCATGGTCGGAAACACGCTCGCGATCGGCGAGATAGTGCAGTGCCGCCACCACATGCGAACTGCCCTAAGACAAGGTGCGACCGCGCGAGAAGTGCTCGAAGTGCTGCTCCAGTCCTGCGTCGTCGTCGGACATCCGAACGTCATTCCCGAACGGATCCGAGATCTCGTGCAGATCGTGGAATCAGAACCCGGCGCGTCGTTCTAGGTAGGGTGGAGAGCGTCCGCCGACTCCTGATCGTCGGCGCGACGGGCCTGGTCGGCGCTGCAGCGACTGCTCATTTCGCCGCCCTGCCGGAATGGGACGTGGTCACTCTCTCACGACGGGTGCCATCGGACGATGGCCACCACCATATTGCGGTCGACCTCATGGATCGGGCCGCTTGCCTCGACGCGTTCAAGCAAGCACCGCCGATCAGTGACGTCCTGTACGCGGCGCTACACGAGGAGGAGGACCTCGAAGCTGGGTGGCGCAGCAACCTTCAGGCCGACACCAACCTGCAGATGCTCCGAAACGTCCTCGATGCGGTCGAGGCGACCTCGGACCTGCGCCATGTCACTCTCATGCAAGGTGGTAAGGCCTACGGAACGCACCTGGGGCGGGTCCCGGTGCCGGCGAAGGAGCGCTGGCCAAGGCTGCCACATCAGATCTTCTACTGGGCCCAAGAGGATCTGGTCCGCGAGCGCGCGGCGCGGATGGGGTGGCGGTTTTCCATACTCCGGGCTCAGCTGATCTTGGGCGAAGCGCAGGCCAGTCCGATGAACATGATCGCCGCGCTGGGGGCTTATGCCTGCCTTATGCGTGAACTCGGTGAACCGCTGACCTTCCCCGGTGGGGGGAACTACGTGACCGCCTGTGCGGACAGCCGGCTGATCGCCCGTGCTGTTGAGTACTGCGCCACTCAAGAGGTCGCCGCAGACGAGACCTTCAACGTTGTCAACGGAGACGCGGTCATATGGCGAGACCTGTGGCCAGCGATCGCCGCGCACTTCGCGATGCCGGTCGGTGGCGATCGGCCAATGCGGTTGTCGGAGGAGATGCCGAAGCTCGCGGATCTCTGGGATGCGACCGTCTCGAGGCATGGCCTGCAGGCGTTGAAGCTGCACAAGCTGGTCGGGCTCTCTTGGCAGTTTGCTGACCTGACCCTTGGCTATGGCCGTGATCGACCGTTCGATCGGCTCATGAGTCCGATCAAGCTGCGGAAAGCAGGGTTCGCTGACTGCTTCGATACGGAGGACGCCATCGTCTACTGGTTTACTCGAATGCAGCAGTCGCGACTGTTACCGACCTACGTCTGACGAGCTGGCTCTGCGGCACGCGCTATCGGTGGACGGCATGACGGCTCGGAGATCCGTCGCTTTCGGACGGGCGTCAGCGCCCGCAGAAGTTATCGGCTCAGCGGGATCTTCCAGGGCGTCGCGCCCCTTTCCTAGTGCGATGCCTCCACGTACGCGATGACCGTGCTCGCAGCACGGCGATGCCCAAGACTTACCATCTCGATGACGTCGCCCGGCCGGAAGAACTCAGGCGGCTTGCGCGCGAGGCCGATGCTCGTCCACGCCGATCACGAGGGGGCTACTTCAGCGCCAGCGCGTTCGGTGGGGATCCTACGCCGCCCACCAGGTTCAGTGGCTTGGCCACGACCATGAATTCGTAGATCCCGTCGGCCGCGCAGTCGTTCGCGAGTTCGTCCAGCTTCCAGAGTTCGCCGAGGCAGACGCCTAGAAGCGCGATCAGGTCGGGATGCATCATTCGGTTGACATTCCCCACGAACGGCGACGTCGCCACGCTGGGCATCACTTCGACCGCGACGGTGTCGCTAGCGACTACCGCGAAGTGGTGGTCCCAGATCCACGCCAGCATGTCGATCGACTGCTCTAGACCGCAGAAGGTGCGCTGCTTCACCAATTGCGCGCGCTCCTGGTCGTCGAGATCGTGAAGGAAGTGGTGCGCCCAGCCCGTATAGAGCAGCACAATGTCGCCGGTCTCGAATCGCACACCTTGGGCGCCGACTGTGGCCTCAAGGTCCTTCACGCTGATCGCCTGTGTCGCTTGATCGAGCGGCCGGCCGCTCGCGGCCAAGTAGTGCTTGACATCCAAGAGTACTCCGCGCCCCACGATCCCCCGATCGGCGAGATGTTGGATCCCTAAGGTCGGCGTGCCTGAGGCGACGGCGCTATCAGCCACTTGGCCGTAGAAGCCGTACTGCCTATGCCGATGGTGGCGAAGGCCATCGATCTGCGAGCTGGCCTGCGGGAAGAGATCGTTGACGAAATCGTCCCGGACCTGCCCTTCGTGGCGAGACATCACGGTGTGTTGGAGTGCGCGCCTGTACGGTGAAACTGGCGGGTCGAACGCGCTCAGTTCGTAATCCAGATTGAACGTGGCCCCGCGCCGCACTAGTGACGCCGCCCGCAACACCGCATCGGAGCCGAGTAGGTTCACTGTCCCGATCTGATCGCCGTCGCCGAAAAGTCCCCAGGCAGACCCGGCCGGCGCTTGCCCTCGAGACACCAGGTCTGCGTACGTGGGGAGTGCGTGCCTGGTCGGAGGAGGCCAGTCCTTTTGCCCCGATAACGCTGCGCGATCGGCTGCGGACATCATTCACCTCCCCGTTCTCCAGGTCCTACTGGATGATGAGCATTGACTTGAGCCTAAGTCTCTCATAGTGTCTGGGACAGCGTCCCTCTGCGCGGGACAGGACCCCTCGGCCGCCTGGGGTCATGGCGGCCGAGTTCCTTCGCGGGAACGATTTGGCGACACGGACCGAGCGAGACGGCGTACGGAGGGGTACGGAGATGAACACTCTCGACCACAGCAGCCGGTGGACGCGACGACGGCTACTGCGCACGGTGGCGCTGGGAACGGCCGGCGTCGGACTGATGGCCGCTTGTGAGCCGATCGCCCCGTCCTCCGGCGGACCAACACCGGCCGCGTCGCAGCCCTCTGCCGGTCAGCCTAAGCAGGGCGGGACACTGCGCGTTGCGCTGGGCGCCGAGCCAGCCAACATGGATGGACACATCGTGGCGCCGCCCCAGCGGGACATCTTGTGGCTGTTTTTCGACCGGCTGATCGAGCTCGATGACAAGGGCCAGCCGCAGCCGATGCTCGCCATCGACTGGGAGCTCAGCTCGGACGCACGACAGCTCAAGATGAATCTGCGACGCGGTGTGCAGCTTCACTCCGGTCGAGAGCTGACGAGCGAGGACGTTAAGTGGAGTCTCGACCGCACGAAGGACCCGACAGCCGGTAACGGTTTCTTGGTCAACGTAATGGACAACCTGCGGCAGGTTGACGCACCGGATCGCACTAGCGTCGTGCTCAGGTTCGCGCAGCCGTGGCCAGCGGTGTTCGACTCGCTCGAGCTGGTGAACATCATTGATTCAAAGTCGGAGCCACGGATAAAGCCCGTGGGAACAGGTCCATTCACGTTCGTGGAGTACGTGCCCGGCACTCGGTTGCGCTTGGCGAGGAACAAGAACTACTGGCGGACCGGGAGACCACTCTTGGATTCCCTCGAGGTGCAGTTCTTCACGGACCAGCAGGCCATGGTCGTCCAGCTCGAAGCCCGGACAATCGACATCGTAGACTCGCCGCCGAATCCGGACGCCGTACGCCTGCGGAACGACGAGCTCCGTGTCCAGATGTGGCCGAAGGCGTCTCCTAATTTCGATCCGACGCAGGCGGGCGCCTACGCGTTCGATCTTGACAAGGTCAGGGCACTGTTGGCAGCGGCTGGGACGTCCAACATGGAGACCGAGCTGACCTGGCGGAACAATGCTCCGGAGTCTGCGATCCTTGCGCAGATCTACCAGGCCGACTTGGCCAAGATCGGGGTCAAGCTCAACCTGTTGCCGCTCGAGCCGTCCGCCTGGAATGCGTACGGTCAAGCTGGCAACTCCCACCTCACGGTCTTCGTCTCCAACAACACAAATCTGAGCATCAGCAACGCGGTGCCAGTGGCTAACTCGATGGCAAGGAACTTCACCAGTCAGACATGGCCGGACCTTTCCGCGAGGGTCTTGGCCGAGACTGACCCGACCAAGCAGAAGGCTCTCGCGAAAGAGCTCAACGCATTCCTCCTGGACGAGTCGTGGTTCATGCCGGTGGTTTCGCTGCCACCCAAGGTCGTCGCGCGGAAGGGTGTGAACGGAATCGCGTTCACCATGCACGAGACCCCTACCTACGACGCGATGTGGCTCGAATAGGGGTGAGTGCATCTCGTCCTCCGACGGTACTGATCGCGGGTGGCACCGTCGTTCGTGGCGGAGTCGGCACAGCAGTACTCCCCAAGGCGGATGTCTGGATCTCCGGCGAGAGGATCAGCGCCATAACAGATGCCGGCCAACAGCCTGCTCCGGACGGCTGCGAGGTCATCGACGCGTCCGACGCGATCGTCATGCCCGGGTTGATCGATACGCATCGGCACTTGTGGCAGACGGCGCTGCGGGGGATGGCGACCGATCTCGTCGGGGCGGGGGCGTACAGGTACCAGCTTCGGGACATCCTCGCACCGCTCTATCGACCGGAAGATGTCTATGCGGCCACATTGGCTGGAGCTCTAGAGGCGCTTGAGTGTGGCGTGACCACGGTGCTCGACTGGGCGCACATCATGAACACCCCCGAGCACGCTGACGCTTCTATCGCCGCGCTACGCGAATCGGGGGCACGCGCAGTGTTCGCGCATAGCGCCCCGCAGGATGACCCGCCGAAATGGTGGTCCAACAGCGATCGGAACCATCCCGAAGACGTAAGGCGCGTTCGTCGGATCCTCTCAGCCGACGACGCGGCGGTGACGATGGCGCTCGGGGCACGCGCACCGCACTTCCTACAACGCGCGGTCAAGATCCACGACTGCCGCTTGGCTCGCGAGCTGGGTTTGCGCATCGTCTACGACGGCAATAACCCACCCGGGGTCTTTCCGGTCCGAATGCTTGCTGAGGACCGCCTGCTGGGGCCTGATTGCGTGTATGTTCACGCCAACAATCTCGCAGACGACGAGTATTCCCTGCTCGCTGAGGCGGGCGCTCACATCTCGATGGCGCCCTTCGCGGAGATGCTCGGCGGCAGCATGCCGGCTACGGCTAAGGCGCTGGAACACGGTATCCGGCCGGCCATCTCCATCGATCTCGTCACGGCGGTCGGCGGCGATCTGTTCGAGACGATGCGAGCGACCTTGACTGGCCTCAGAACGTGGCGCGGCCACGTCGCGCGTCAAGAGGGCAGAACGCCAGAGAGCTGGGATGTGACAACCGCGGATATCCTTGACTTCGCGACGTCGTGCGGCGCCGCGGCGCTCGGGATGGGGGATAGGATCGGCTCGCTGGCCGAGGGCAAGCTTGCGGACATCGTTCTCCTAGACACGCGTTCGCTTCGCCTGTCGCCGATGAACAGTCCTCTCGGCACGATCGTCCTGCAGGCGACTCCTGCGGACGTCGACACCGTGCTAGTGGGAGGACGGGTCGTCAAGCGGAAGGGCGAGTTGGTCGCAGGCGACCGCGACGCGGTGATCACGTCGGTGATCCGTAGCCGGGATCGTTTGATCGCGGAAGGCTGGTCCCGGCTCGGTCCCCTTGTGAAAGAACGTCTGCAGGCCGCGGGGACCGTCCCCATGAACGGAGCGACAGTCTGACGCTAGGTCCCTAGGGAGAGACAGTGATCGCCTTCATGATCCGCCGGTTCCTCGAGGCGGTGCCGGTGCTCGTACTCGCGACGGTCCTCATCTTCGCAGGTCTGCGGCTGCTGCCCGGCGATCCCGCGACCGTCATGACGGGGCTGGACACTACTCCGGAAACGCTGCGCGCGATCCGAAGTGCATACGGCTTGGACCAGCCCCTGCCTGTTCAGTACGTCATCTGGATGAAGAACGTCATAAGCGGCGATCTGGGAGTCTCGTATTGGAGCAGGTCATCAGTCGCGGGGCTTGTGGCAAGCCGCTTACCGGCCACGCTCGAGCTGAGTATCGCGGCCATGCTGATCACCGTCCTCCTAGGTCTGTCGACGGGCATCCTCGCGGCGGTCAAAAGCCGCCGCCCTTTGGACTGGATCGTCTCGGGCTTAAACGGCGTCGCCGTGGCAGTGCCGGGCTTCTGGCTCGGCATCCTCGCGATCTTGCTCTTCAGCGTGGCCCTGGGGTGGCTCCCGCCCGGAGGCCGCGGCGATCTACTGCACGACCCCATCCTCGAGCTGAAGTTCTTGTTGCTACCGGCGCTCGCGCTCGCGCTACCGTTCGTCGCCAGCCTGTCCCGCCTGACGAGAGCCTCGATGCTCGAGGTGCTTGGCGACGACTACGTACGGACGGCTCGCGCAAAGGGCATCGCGGAACCGGGAATCGTGTTGCGCCACGCGCTCCGTAACGCGCTCGTGCCCGTGGTCACGATCCTGGGGTTGCAGTTCGGTCGCCTCCTGGGCGGCGCTGTGATCATCGAGTCGGTGTTCTCATGGCCCGGCATCGGCCAGCTGATCCGCGACTCGATCGCGAACCGTGACTACCTCGTGGTGCAGGCCTGCCTGCTGCTCTTGGTAGTCGTTTTCGTCGTGGTCAATCTGCTCGTCGATGTCGGATATGGAATCGTCGACCCGCGGATCCGTCTGGCGCCAGGCCGACAACGGTGAGCTCTTCTACCAAGTCGGTGGGCCCATCCGTGAGAGCGCTGCTGAAGGCGGACGACCCTCGCGTGCACGGTAGCTTGCCTCGCCGCCAGCACCAGCTCGTTCAGGTTCTTATCCGAACTTGCCGCAGTCCGATGGGGGCGTTTGGTCTGACGGTGCTGTTGCTCATGGCCGGACTGGCGATCTTCGCACCGGTGGTCGCGCCATATTCGCCGATCGTTCAACACCCCGGTATGGAACTACAGCGGCCCAGCGCGGCATTTTGGCTGGGCACCGACGAGCTTGGGCGCGATCTATTCAGCCGGATCCTGTACGGTGCGCGAGTCTCGTTCGTTGTCGGCATCATCGCAGTCTCTCTCGGCGCCTCGGTCGGGGTGAGCACAGGGCTGCTGAGCGGTTATCTCGGCGGTTGGGTCGATTCGGTGATCATGCGCTTCTACGACGCTTTACTTGCGTTCCCCGGAATCATCATCGGCATTGCCGTCATATCGGTGCTCGGCGCGGGGACGCTCAACGTGGGCTACGCGCTTGCACTCGGTGGGGCCCCGTTCTTCGCCCGCCTGATGAGGGGGCTGGTGTTGTCGGAACGCGAGCGCGACTATGTGGCCGCGGCACGCAGCGTCGGTGCAGGTGCCGGGCGGATCATGGTCGTCCACGTACTGCCGAACACCATCGGCCCTGTGATCGTGCAGCTCAGCCTGGCCATGGGCTTTGCCGTCCTGGCCGAGGCGGGACTGTCGTTCCTGGGGCTCGGCGTCCGGCCGCCGGAGCCGAGCTGGGGTAGCATGCTCAACGACAGTCGCGCCTACCTGCGTCAGGCGCCGTGGTATGGCCTGTGGCCCGGCATCGCGCTGACGATCCTGCTGATCGCCTTGAACTACCTCGCTGACGCGCTGCGTGATGCCCTTGATCCGCGGCGCGCGAGCCTGAGCTGACTGGTCGATGAACCCGATCGACGTGGTCATCGTCGGTGCCGGAACCGCTGGATGCGTTCTGGCCGCACGGCTGTCTGAGGACCGGCGTCGCAGCGTTCTGCTCGTTGAGGCCGGTCCCGACATTCCCCCGGCCGCCGAGCCGCCCGACATCCGCAGCGTCTACCCATTGTCCTACTACAACCCCAGGTACGCATGGCGTTCGCTGGCCGTGCGATGGCGCGCGGACGCGGGCCCGGCGCCGTTCATCCAAGGAAGGCTCGTAGGCGGGGGATCGGCGGTCATGGGCATGTGGGCTTTACGCGGGTTCGCCGATGACTACGAGGAATGGGAGGCAGCCGGTGCGCGCGGGTGGGGCTGGCGCGACGTAATGCCGTTCTTCGCTGCTGCCGAGCACGACCAGGACTTCGTCGGCCCGATGCATGGGCGAGCAGGCCCCATCTCAGTGCGGCGTCAGCCCGTCGCTGCGTGGCCACCGTACTGCAAGGCCGTTGCGACGGTCGCGGAGGATCTCGGGTGCGCTCGCATCGACGACGCCAATGCGAGCTTCGCGGATGGCCTCTGCGTCTTGCCGATCGCTGCGACCGACAGGCGCGTCTCGGCTGCAAACGCCTACCTGACGCCAGACGTCAGGTCCCGATCGAACCTACAGATCGCCGCGCGGTCTCAATGCACGCGGGTGACGTTCGAAGGGCTGACCGCGACCGGTATAGAGATCGCCGAGGGACGGAACCTTCACGGGGTGAGAGCGAGGAAAGTGATCCTCGCGGCCGGTGCGCTGTGGTCACCGGCCATCCTCATGCGCTCAGGTGTAGGAGCAGCCGAGAAACTGGCTGCAGTGGGCATCCGCGTCGTATCGCACAGGCGAGGTGTCGGCGAGAACCTGCAGAACCACCCGCTGGTCGCCCTTGGCCTGCACCTCAAGCCCAGCGCGGTCGAACGCAACGAAGCTGCTTCACCCGCATTCTTCAGCCTCCGCATGACGACGGGCTCGCGGATCGGTCCGCGGTCCGATCTCTACTTTTCGGTGCTGAACCGCTCGTCATGGCACTACTTTGGGCGACGTCTCGCGGTGCTCGGCGTGATGCTTCACAAGCCGTTCTCTCGGGGCCGCGTCGATCTCACCTCGGCTGACCCGCTATCGCCGCCGGGTGTCGACTTTGACTTTCTGTCCGATGGTCGCGATGTCGTTGCGCTGATGGACGGGCTGCGGATCGCGGCCCAGATCATGGCAGACCCGCGCGTGAGCGATTGCGGCCGGCAGGCGGGATTGGTTCGTCCGACCCGGTTGACCCGAGTCATGGCGGAACGCACCGGGCCAAGCCGAGCGCTCGACAGGCTGCTGTCGGTGACGCTGCCACGGCTACCCGCGCTCGAGCACCATCTCTTCCGGATGGTGCTGGGAGCGGTGCCTGTCGATCTACTCCGTCAAGCGAGCGATGGCGAGCTGCGGAACTACGTGGAGCGCGCGGTGTCGGGCCTGTTCCATCCGGTCGGCACGTGCCGAATGGGCAACGAGGACGATGCGGATGCAGTGGTCGACCCTGCCGGGCGGGTCCACGGTACTCGTGGACTCCGAGTTGCGGACGCGTCAATCATGCCGACGATCCCGCGCGCGGGCACGTTCCTTCCCACCGTGATGATCGCGGAGAAGATCTCTGCGGACATCGCGAAATCCGAGGAGGTCTATGGATAAGCTGATTATCACGGCCGCGTGCGACTCGCGCGTGTCGTATCCAATCAATCACTACTGCCTACCATCGATTCGCGAGAACGCGCGCGCCATCGCTGAGGAGTACGTGCGCTGCCTGAATGCAGGAGCATCAATAGCGCACCTTCACGGTGTCCGTCGCCTGGAAGCCGCCATCCAAGAGGATGGCAAGAAGTTGAGCAGGGTGGACGTCGATGGATGGCGCGAGATGACTGACGCGATCCGTGCCGGGACGGACGGCATCATCCAATTTGGGATCGCGGGCGCACGGCTGGAGGACCGCCTCCCGCTCATGCAGCTCCATCCTGACATGATGTCCGTTGCGTTCAACGCGCACGATGAGTATTTCCAGCCGAACCCCGAGTACCCTCCTAACGCCATCTACTCGCTCCATCCGCTCGATGAACTCCGGGAGTACGGACGCCTTTGCGCCCGGTACGGCATCAAGATCGAGGTCGAGACGTTCCACACGGGAGCGATCTGGAACATGCTCCGCCTGCGCCAAGAGGGCTATCTGGCGGAGCCAATATGGACAACACTCTTCATCGACTGGGCAGGTGGGTCATGGACTCCTCCGCACGAGCGCGCGCTCCTCTACATGGTGGATTCCCTGCCCCCGCGCGTGCTGTGGAACGTGAGTGTGATGAGCCCCACAAGGCACTGGAGCCTCTTGGCGATGGCAATAGGCATGGGGGGACATGTGCGCGTCGGCTACGAGGACAACCCGTATATAACTCCGAACGAGCTCGCCGATAGCAACGCTCGACTCGTCGAGAAGATCGTGGAGATCGCGAGACACCTAGGGCGTGAGATAGCTACTCCTGAGGATGCCCGCCAGATCATCGGGCTGCCGGTTACCGTTCGTGCCTAGGAAAGTGCGGCGCGGAGTTCAGAGCGCCCACCGGGCTGGTCGCCGTGGGCCGGCTCGCGGTCGAGAGACGACAGTCGCGCGCGAGCTCCAAGAGGACGGTGAAGTTGCTACCCAGGCGAGGGGCTGGGTGGATGTCGTGACCGATGCGCTCTACGCGCTCACCGCGCGCCCCGCCGGATCAAGCATCCGGGCCATAGCGGACGAGATGCACAACAGTCGCAGCTCTACTCACCGCATCCTCCAGTCGCTGGCTCGGAGCGGTTACGCGGAGCAGACCGATCATGGCGGATATGTCGTTGGGCGCCGGTTGCTCACGCTCGCCGCCCGCGTCTTTGGAGCCGTCCCGGTCCTCCAGATCGCGCACTCCACTATGCGGCACTTGGTCGATGAGGTCGGTGAGACGTGCTACTTGGCTACCTACACCGAAGGCGAGGACCACACGACGTACGTCCATCGTGTCGAATGCGATCACCCGGTCCGGTTCGTCCAGCCGCTCGGGGCGAGGATCCCGCTGCACGCGGGGGCCGTCGGCAAGGCGATCCTCGCCGCACTGCCCGCACCCGACCTCACAAAGCTGGAACTGGTCTCGTACACCCCGCACACGTTGACGTCACTGCCCGCCCTTGTGGCGGACCTGAAGGGCGTTCGCGAACGTGGCTACTCGATAAGCATCGAGGAGCGAGTCCTCGGCGTTGCCGGGGTCGCCGCCGTCGTGCGATCCGGAGATGCCGTAACGGGCGCCCTGACCCTATCGCTACCGACCTCCCGTCTGCCCAAGGGTGGCATGGGGCAACTCGGTGACGTCGTGCGAAGGCATGCCGAAGAACTCTCGTCGATCCTCACGTCGATGGGAGTGGGGCGCATCTAGGTCGGCCACTGTAGCTATGGCCACCGCTCACCTTCGCGTACGCCCAGAGGACGTCGCGACCTGCGTGTCGTGCGGCTTGTGCCTGAACGACTGCCCGACGTACCGCGTCCTCGGGAACGAGGCCGACTCGCCGCGCGGACGCATCCAGTTGATCCGCGCGCTGATGGCCACGGACGCGGCACCTGACGAGAAGGTCACGTCGCACATCGACGGCTGCCTCGTCTGCCGCGCCTGCGAGACGGCTTGTCCCTCCCTCGTCCCGTTCGGCCGGATCATGGAAGGCGCGCGAGAGGAGATTGCGGCACGCCGGCCGCCTGGGCGCGTCCGCGCGTGGCTTGTCGATCTGGTCACGCACCCGCGCCTGCTCGCCGCAGCGGCGTTCGGCGCGCGCCTCTACGAGCGCAGCGGGCTGCGCGGCCTCGTGCGCCGTCTCCTGCCGCGGCGCCTCGCGCGGCTCGAGGGATTGCTCGGCGCCCCTGAGGGTGCGCCGTTCGAACCGCGTCCGCGCGAGCGCCCGGACGCCATGCTGCTCGCCGGGTGCGTGATGCGCGCTGCCTTCGGCGACACGCAGCGCGCCACCATCGCGCTCCTCGAGCGCGGCGGCACGCGCGTGAGCGCGCCGGCCGGCCAGGTGTGCTGCGGCGCGCTGCACGCCCACGCGGGACTGGGTGAGCGCGCGCGCGAGCTCGCGCGCCGCAACGTACGCGCTTTCGCCGGCGGCGCGCCGCTCGTCAGCACCGCGGCGGGCTGCGGCGCGCACCTCCGGGCATACGGCGAGCTGCTGGCCGACGACGAGCTCGCGCCCGAGGCGCGCGCCCTGGCCGCGCGGGTACGCGACGCCAGCGAGGCCGTGCCTCCCGATGCGGTGCGGCGGGCCCTGCCGCGCGGGCTGCGCGTCGTCTACCAGGACGCCTGCCATCTCGCGCACGGCCAGGGGGTCCGCCGGCAGCCTCGCGATCTGCTGGGCGCCATCGAGGGCCTCGAGCTCGTCGCGATCGCCGACCCCGAGCGCTGCTGCGGCAGCGCCGGCGTCTACAACCTCACGCACCCGGAGGTTGCCGACGAGCTCCAGCGGCAGAAGGCGGTGGCCATCCTGGCGGCGCGGCCTGACCTGGTCGTCTCGGCCAACCCGGGCTGCATCTTGCAGCTACGGGCGGGGCTCCGCGCGGCCGGGAGCGACCTTAAGGTCATGCACCTGATGCGTTTTCTGGCCGATGCGGAGGCCTGCCTTCCGCCTGCGCGGTAGGCGGACTAGCGTGGGCGGCGCAGGGTACGAAGTGCGCCACGACGCGCGAAAACGGCGCCGAGCATCCCGGGGCCACATGGTCTAGCTAGAGCAATGGTTTCGCCTGTGCGCGAGTTCGATTTAGAGCAATGGTTTCCCGCCGCCCGTGCTTGGTTGCGTGAACCATTGCGCCGGTTGCGTCACATAGTGGTCTAAACCATTGGCCCATTTCGCGCGGCTCCCGCGCCACGGATCTCCAATAGAATGAGGCTCTCGCCGAGGTAGCTCAGTTGGTAGAGCAATGGTCTGAAGAATCGCGTACACCGCGATTCGCGAAATTGCTCGGGAACTCGCGACTGATACCGAAATTCAGCCCCGAAGAGCAATGGTCTCAGCGGTCAATAGTCTTGAGTGCGGCGGGCAGGCCGCATCTGATTTCAACCGCCTGAGCGCACCCGCACTCCGTCGAAACCTGCGCCCGGACAGCCTCGGCGGCCCCCAGGGAGCGCAGATCCGCCGAGCGCGCTCAGTTATAGCGTTTGCGCGCCTCGACCTGATCATCACGGAGGATGGCCGCGCAGGCGCCACAGCTGATCGTCCTTACCAATTCAACGTGTTCTGGTGTCCCCCTGAGAACCGTCGAGACTTCACGGCGTTTGGCTTCGTTGATCGGCTCGCCGCAGAGCGTTCGCGTGAAATCGCCGCCCGTGAGATGCGTGAACTTGTGGACACGCGAGGCCATAGCGAACGCCTCCGTGCTATTTCTGCGTTGACCGGTCACCTACTCGGTCAGCAACGCGCCCAGAGTTGCACTCACGATGCCGGAGGAAAGACCAGAGAAGGCGATCCGGGGTGGCGGCTCGGTGTCATCCGCGAGGTCGAACTCGGCGACCTTCGCGAGCCGAGCCGCGTCGCCTCTTTTTTGCCATCGTTTGCATCCTCGAGTCCTCACGAGCGAATGCGAATGATCGTCTTCCCCGGGCGTCGCTCGGTTGGGTTGAAGGCGGCGACGGCACCGTCGAGGGTCGAGATGGTGCCGATGTTCGTCCGCAGTCGTCCGTCCCGCACTCGCTGCACGATCTCACCCAGTTGGGCACGATCGGACTCGACAACGAAGTCGACCGCCAGGCCGTCGGCGGGCCGCGCCTCGGACGGCCCGACGATGGACACCAGCGTTCCTCCGGCTCGAACCAGGCGCGCGGACCGCTTCCCGATGTCGCCGCCGATGAGATCGAACACCAGATCGACGCCGCCGACGTCTTCGAGGACGTCGTTCTCGAGGTCGACGAACTCCTGCGCGCCGAAGTCGAGCGCCTTCTGGCGGTCGGCCGCGCGTCCGGTGCCGATGACGTAGGCGCCCGCTAATCGTGCGAGTTGCGTCACCATCGACCCGACTGCGCCGGCCGCTCCGTGCGCGATGACGCTCTGCCCTGCCCGAAGGCGGCCGTGCTCAAACAGTCCCTGCCACGCAGTCAGGCCCGAGATCGGCAGGCTCGCCCCCACCGTGAAGTCGACGTCGCCCGGCAAGGGCGCGAGGTTGCGTGCCTCGACGGCCGCGTACTCGGCCAGGGTGCCGTCGCGAGTCCAGTCGGTGAGGCCGAACACCCGCTGTCCGACAGACAGCCCCGTCGTGCCATAGCCGAGAACGGTGACGACTCCGGCCAGCTCATGCCCGGGGATCGATGGTGTTCGGTCACGGCCGAGGCGATCGGTCCAGGTCGAGGGCCACGCCATCTCAGTCGGGACGAATCCCGACGCATGAACCTGAACGACGACGTCGTTTATCGCTGCCCGCGGCTCGGGCCGCTCCACCAGTTTCATCCCGGCCGTTCCCGCAGCCTGGTCCGTCACCACTATCGCCTTCATCGACCACCTCCTCGTGTGTGGTATGTCGTGGAGTGTGACGACGAGTCACCCCCAATGTCCCTTATGGGTCGGTGGGAGACTCCGATGACCTAGGACCAGATGGTCGACGTGGGCGATCTGGGGGGCCAGAACCCCATCCACCTATGGGTCCTTGAGATCAATGTGGCCAAGAACGGGGGCCGCGGGTTCCATTCGAGACGCAAGGAAAGGGTCCGGGTGCGAAGAGTGGTAAGTCAGAGGACACGATTTTTCGAATTTCCTCGACTTCGTGGGTCTGGGCTCTCGAATTCAGGCAGCGGTCTGCAAAGCCTCCAACTCACGTGTCGTCCTGATTCGTTCTCAGTTGATCATGGTCTGACGGACCACGGCGCGCGAGGGACCGGCGGTCGAGGATTAGCCTGCCCCGAACGCCCGTCTGGGAACCGCTAATCTCTGCGATCGGCTTCGCGCGAGGGATCTACATGGAAAAGGACGGTGTCGACGGCAGGCATGAATCCCGCCCTCGCGACGCTCGACCGTGCCGTTGGAACCTGGACCGTGACGGGCTCGCATCCGCACCTCCCGGGCCGCACGCTGCGTGGCCTTGTTGCGTTCGACCGTATTGAGGGCGGGGCGTTCGTCCGGATGCACTCGACGATGGACGACCCTGAGATCCCTGAGGGCGTCGCGATCTTCGGAACGGACGACGCCGCCAACGCGTGCACGATGCTCTACTTCGACGTGCGAGGCGTCGCGCGCAAGTACGACGTCGTGCTCCACGCGGACGGCTTCACGTGGTCGCGCGATGCGCCGCAGTTCGCTCAGCGCTTCCGCGTCACGATTTCCAAGGACGGACACACGATGGAGGGCCTGGGCACGATGAAGAAGGACGGATCGACGTGGGAGCCGGACCTTCGCCTCTCGTACGTCCGCGCCTCGAAGTGAATTCGTAGCATTGGATAGACCCTGCGGCCTCGACAGCGCCGGTCGGAGACTTGGTGTGATGGACCATGGCGGCACGAGTTAGAGCCGCTGGAGCTGCACTCGCAGGCCCGAGCATTGGTCTGGCAAGGACAATGGTGTAGGCGTTTCGCTACCCCGATATTGGGCAATGGTCTCGACGTCGTCGTGCTCGCACCGGGAGACCATTGCCAGCGAGCCGAACATAGTGCTCTAGACCATTGCTCGCGCAGACGTTCGATTCGCTTGCGAGTTTCTGAGTAAACTGAGGCTCTCGCCGAGGTAGCTCAGTTGGTAGAGCAATGGTCTGAAGAACCATGTGTCG
>WNGA01006284.1_pt1 | contig 20585 bp, 20 predicted proteins | sample 5400061 | NCBI WGS metagenome assembly WNGA01 (sample SAMN13153366, study PRJNA577476) | soil metagenome | isolation source: 100 cm soil or saprolite under grassland replicate 2 | place: USA:California | collected 2016-06-15
TGATCAGCCCTTGCGTCCGCTCGCCGGGGACATCTCCCGCCGTGGCCACCGCGACCACGCCCGGATGCCCCGCCGCCTTCGTCGTGTCGATCCGGATCACCCGGGCCCTGGGATGGTCGGAGAACCGGATGGCCCCGTGTAGCATCTCTTCGGCCTTCAAGTCGTTCACGTACGGCTTGTCCCCGAGGGCCAGCTCCCGTCCCTGGTACCGGCCGGTGCGAGAGCCGACCTTGCCGCTCCAGTCGGGCTCGGGCACGGGCTTGCCGCGCTTGGCACCCGCGGCGAGCTCGATGGCGTCAACGACCTTCACGTAGCCGGTGCACCGGCATAGGTTCCCGGCCAACGCGCGCGCGATCTCGGCGCGCGACGGCTCGGGGTTCTTGGCCAGCAGGCCCTCGGCCTTCATGACGATCCCCGGGGAGCAGAACCCGCATTGCGACGCGCCGGAAGCGACGAAGCAGTCCGCCCACAGCTCGCGCTCGGCCGCCGACAGCCCTTCCTGGGTAACCACGCTGCGCCCTTCCGCGTGCCCCGCCTTCTGGGCGCACGACACGACCGCCTTGCCCTCGACCACCACAGTGCAGGCCCCGCAGGAGCCCTCAGGAGCGCAGCCGTCCTTCACCGAGGTGAGGCCGCACTCCTCCCGGAGCAGCTCGAGCAGGCTCATGCCCGGCCGGGCCTCGGCCTCGACCGGAGCCCCGTTCAGCGTGAATCGCATGGCCGGCATCCCCTTCGCGTCACTCCGCCCCGCCCAGCACCAACGCCAGCAGGGCCATCCGCATCACGACACCGTTGTAGGCCTCGATCCAGTATCGCGCATGGTGCGTGTCGTCCACGTCGACCGGCAGCTCGTCCATCCGGGGCAGCGAGTGGAGCACGATCGAGTCGCTCTTGGCCTTGTCCCGGAGCAACTGCCGGGTCACTCGGTACGCCTCGGGCGTGGTCGCCACCTCCCCCCCGCGCTCGTCCCGCCCCTTGGTGTAGTCGGCCTGGACCACCGGCTCCATGTAGATCACGTCGGCATCGGCGACGCACTTGTCAACCGACTCGACCTCGCGGTAGGCCACGCTCCGCTCGTCGAGCTCTGATTTGAATTCCGGCAACAGCGACATCTCGGGCGGGCACACGATCAGCGCCTCCATATCGAACTGCGACATCGCGTACAGGATGGAGTGCATGGTTCGCATTCGCATGTCGCCGACGCACAGAACCGTGAGCCCGTCGAGCGTTCCTTTCTCGTGCCAGATCGTGTACAGGTCAGTCAGGACCTGCGTGGGGTGCTCGCCCCAGCCGTCGCCGCAGTTGATCACCGGCACCGAGGCCCACCGGGCCGCCTCAGCCGGCGCTCCCTGCTGAAAGTGCCGCATGGCGATGACGTCGCCGTAGAACTCGAGCATGTGGACCGTGTCCTTGATGGACTCCTGGTAGAAATCGCCGGCTCTGGTCATCTTGGCGTCGGAGAACCCGCACACCTGGCCGCCCAGGCGGTGCATCGCGCCCTCGGTGGCCAGGCGGGTCCGGGTGCTCGGCTGGTAGAACGCCGTGACCAGGGTCTTCTCCCGTAGCAGGTCTCCGTTCCGGCGGTCCCGGGCGTGAGGCGCCAGGCGATCGGCCACCTCGAAAACGTGGAAGAACTCCTCCCGCTCGAAATCTTTGAGCGAGAGGATGTCCCGTCCCAGGAAGCTCCTCATCGTCGTGTTCCTCCTCGTTGTTCAGCGCTTGCCCGCAGTGAACAGCACCGCCACCCGCTCGTGTGGCCCCACCTGGCCGCCCCGCACCAGTTCCAGGACGCCGGCCATCCCGGCCGCCCCCGTGGGATCGACCGGTATCCCCGTGGTGACATGGGCCATCGCCTCGGCCTCCACGACGATCTCGTCCGAGACGAGCACCGGAGATCCGTCGGTGGCCAGCATCCCGGCCACCACCGCCGCCCAATCGTAGGTCTCGTCGTCGATGATGCCGGTGGCGATGCTCTTCGGCTCCTCGTCCCACGGCCACATGAAGGTCGAGCGGTGCCTGCGCGCGTACGTCAGCGCATCCATGATGTCGCCTGGAGACGTTGAATCCTCCATCCTCGCGACGACCCTCTCGTACGCGCGCCTGAGCGGGTACCCGCCGAGGGTCTGGACTGCGTGGATCCTGGGCAGCTTCACCCGGGCTTCGAGCAGGGCCGCATCCTCGAACGCCCGGATGCACGAGCTGGCCAACGCTCCGCCGCCCACCTGCACCACGAGGCGGTCCAATCCGACGTCGGTCCGAGCGAGCTCCGAGACCATCTCGTAGCCGATCGTCTCCCCGCCCTCGATGGCCATGCCGTTGTCCGGGCCCTGCACGGTGAACGGGACTGCGCCCTCCTCCAACGCTCCGCGCAACGCGAGGTAGGCCGGGTCGCCGGAGGCTCCGTCGGTGCGCCGGCACAGAACGACCTCCGCCCCCAAGGCCTCCAGTCGCGAGCGGATGTCCCGATCGGCCCATGTGGGGACGAACACCCTGAGGTCCCGGTCCGCGGCCCGGGCCATGACGGCGGCCGCCAAGGCCGCGTTCCCGCACGAGGCGATGGCCAGTGGCCGCTCCCGGTCCGGAGCCAGTCCGGCTTGCTCGGCGACCAGCAGGAGGAGCATCACCCCCATGAGGTGCCGGGCCTTGTGCGAGCCGGCGACGTTGCCGGTCTCGTCCTTCACCCATATCCCGCCCTCCGAGGAGAACCGGAGCCGTTCCGAGAGCTCGTCCGCGCGACGGAACGGGGTGGACATGAAGCTCCGCCCGTCGACCTCGGCCACCGCCTTGTCCAGCGACTCCACCAGATCGACGAAGCCGCCGTCGGTCATGCCGTGACCCAGGCCGAGGTGGTAGGCGTGGAACAGCTCGCGGTACCGAACGTACGGGTTGGCCTCGTCGCCCTGAGGGAACCCCACGTGGGTGGGATCGAGCTCCCGAACGAGGACGTGGTCGATGTCATCGCTCGGCCTGGCGCTTGGGCAGCGGAACGGGTAGGGCTCGTCGGGGGACACGACGAACCCGCACCCAGCGCACACGATGGAGGTGGCGTTCCCGGTCACGGCCTCACCCTTCCTCGCCGAGGCCAGTGCGGGCGTTGAGCTCCTCGATCATCGAATCCCATAGCGGGAGTTGGTCCCGCAGGTCCAGCCAGAACCGCTGGGACCGACGTGCAGTGAAGTCCTCCACCGAGACTCCCTGCTGCTCGACCCACGTGAAGTACCCGAGGTTGAAGACCCGTTCCCGGTCCCGCTCGCCGAGCTCCAGAAAGTGATCAGTGCCGGCTCCCTCGATCGAGCGGCCGAACGTCTCGGCCGCGGCAGCGTCGTCGAAGCCGTCCGGGAAGTCCCGCCGCAGCACCTTGTCCTTCTCGGTCCCGTACATGGCGGCGCCGTCGGTGGCCACCGTGACGACCACGTCGTCCGGCCCCATCCCGAAGACCCGCGCGGCCTTGATCGCCGCCAGCATGTTGCAGATGCTGGACAGGCCGAACGAGGAGAGCGCTTCGACGACGGCGCCATCCACGCCGCGCCGGGCCAACAATCGTCGTCCGACGTCGGTATTGAACAGGAGGTTCAGCGCGTCGGTGTCCCGGTCCGAGACCGCCGTCACCGCGTCGGTGTTCATCACGTTGTGGATGAACGGGATGTGCTTGTCCCCGATGCCCTGGATGTTGTGTTCGCCGAACCCGTTGTACAGCATAGTCGGGCACTCCAGGGCCTCGACCGCCACGATCTTCGACCCGTGCCGCTCCTTCAGGTAGTCGCCGGCGCCGAGCGTCCCCGCCGAGCCGCTCGCCGAGACGAACGCCGCGAGCCGCAACGAGCCGTCGCGGTCGCCCTTGCACGCGTCGTAGATCTCCTTCACGTTGCTCTCCGTACCCGGCGTCCGCACGATGTCCTCGGGGTCGGCCACCCACCGCTCGAGCCAATCGAAGCGTTCGCGGCTCATGCCCTCCGGGAGGACCGCGACGCCTCGGCAGCCCATGATCCGGGAGATGGCCACCCCCCCACGACAGTAGTTGCCGGTGGACGGCCACACCGCTCGATGACGTGCCGTGTCGAACCCGCCGGTGACGATGCGCGGAGCCAGGCACCCGTAGGCCGCCAGGACCTTGTGGGCGCCGATCATGGGAAACCGGTCGCCCAGCGCCACCGCGATCCGCGCGTCGACGCCGGTGAGCTCGCGCGGCAGCACGACGTGCTCCGGCACGTTCACCTGCTGCCTCCGGTCCGCGCCGTTGTACCAGTGCACGCGGAACAGGTTCAGCGGGTGAGCCGCATCGGGGTCGACGGAAGCGAGGGCGGTACGGATCCGCTCAGGGATCGTCGCGGGGTTCGCCAACTCGGCGAACGTGGGGAGGAGGATCCTCGCGGCCCCGAACCGCTCGGCGGCTCGCTGCAGGACCGGGGGGTCGGCGAGCTCACGTTGAATGTCCGTTCGCTCCACCTCCGTTTCGTCTCGGATGATAGCCCTCGGCTCGGAGGGCCGGCCGCTAGCCCTCTGCCACCGGCAGAGCGCACTGGGCGGGAGGCAGATCCGCCGCTACGAGGTCACACGTGGCCAGTCCAGACGAGCTTCGCTGGAATCATGCTCTGACTCAGGGCTCATCTTTCAAACGGTCGGACGATGCGCCTACGTAAAGGACGATCGGCGTTCCCGGCTCGACGATCGCACTGACGGCGGGATCCGTGCGGACGACTTTGCCCGGTGGGCCGGGGGTCGGCTCTGCATCGATGACGAGCAGCCCCGCCCGGTCGAGCACCGTCCCCGCCTCCATCGCCGAGAGGCCCTCGACCTCGGGCACCGTAACGCCGACGGTCTGCATGGTCGGCGAGGAGGGCGTCGTCCGCGCAGCCAACGGCCGCTGTATGGGCCCCCTGGGTGACGGCCCGCTCGTCAAAACCACGACCGCCGTTGCGGTGAGGGCAACCGACAACGCACTCACAGCGATCGTCGAGACCCTGGCATGTCGGGGAATCCGACGAACGGCTCGTGCCCCTCGGACCGGTGCCGAGGCGACCGCTCGGATCGCCCCCACGGCGGAGCGACCAGTCCATCGGCCCCAGTGTGCCAGGGCTCTCCACGGCTCCTTCGCCACGGGAGCGATGCCGGCGAGCACGTGCCGGCGTCGCGACAGAGGCCGCTGGGGACGTCGCACGACGGCGCGTGCGGTCTGCGAGGGAGTCGCGAGGGCCACGTCGACCAGCCTCGAGGGATCGTCCTCGGAGGCGACCAGAGGAGCCGAGATCATCCGCTGGTGCAGTAGCTCGAGGCCCCGGGCATCGACGGATCGGTCGGGGGCGCGAGTGGCGGGCTCCTTGAGATAAGCGCTGGCGCCCGCAGGGAGAGTCGTCCACGCTTCACGCGCGGCCAGCCACAGGGCGGTCGGGATCCCGAAGTCGATGACCTTGACGGGGCCTCCCTGGGTCAGCACAACGCTGTGGGCCGTCAGGCCGCCATGGACCAGGCCGATCTCGTGGGCGGCCGCGAGCGCCTCCTGCACCTGCGAGGCGATGCGCATGGCCTCCGAGCGCTCAAGCGTCCCGGTCCGCCTGAGCCGCTGGGCCAACGTCTCTCCGTCAAGGGCCTGCATGACGACGAAGCAGGGTCGTTCCTGGAGTTCGTTGTAGTGGATGGCGTTCGCGATGTGCGGGTGCTCGAGGCGCGGCCACACCGTGCGGAGCTCGGCACGGAGCACCCGCCTGAAGCGCTCGTTGGCCCCCAGCCCTTCCCGGAGGACGCGGATCGTCACCGGCCACTTCAGGAAGGCGTCCTCGGCCCGCCACAGGGACCCCATTGGATCCTCGCTTGTCTGGCCCAGGAGTCGATATCGGCGATCCATGCCAAGCGGGTGCCCTGGAGGACCATTACCCCGCGTCATCTTGTCACCTTAGCCGCAGTTGCTGTAGAACGAAAGTCCTAGCATGAACGGGGGGGTGCCGCCGTGAGGAAGGCCCGGTTCTCAAGGGGATTTCTCGTGCTCGTCGTCGCGGTCGCGATGGCTCCGGTCTGGGCGGCCTTCGAGGCCCAGGCAGGACCAGCAACAGCGACCGTGACCGTCCTTCACGCGTTGCCCGGGTTCACGGCAGACGTGTATGTGAATGGAAAGCTGACGCTGTCCGGCTTCAAGCCCGAGACGGCCGCCGGCCCTCTCGAGCTGCCTGCGGGTCGGTACAGGATCGAAATCCGTGATGTCGGGGCGGACCCCGCGTCCGAACCGGCGCTCGCCGGGACGGTCACGCTGAAGGCCGGGGAGAACCTCTCGATCATCGCCGGGCTCACGGTGGATGGGGATCCCCAGCTCAACGTGTTCAGGAACGCCCTGACCCGGGTGCCGCCGGGTCTGGCGCGACTGATCGTGCGCAACGTCGCCGACGTCGCATCGATCGGCGTGCGCCTCGACGGAAAACGCCTGTTCGGCAACGTCCCCCACAGCGACGGGCAGAAGGCACAGTTGGAACCGGGCGGCCCCTACCAGCTCGAGGCCACGGTGTCGGGCGACGTCGCGATCGGGGCCGAGGATCTGATGCTCAAGGAGGGAACGGTCGGGATCGTGTACGCGATCGGTTCGGCGAAAGGGGGGACGCTCGACTTCATGTTCCAGACCATTCGAGACCTGCAGTCTTCCCCCTCGTCGGTGCTGACTGGGGATGGTGGGCTCGTGACACCCCCCGCGCTTCCCGCCTGGGCGCTCGCGACCATGATGCTGGCTGCTATCGGACTCGGGGTGGCGACCGTGCTCGGTCGGCGTCGATCGCGCGACCCCATCGATCCGCCGTCCCGGTGAGGGGCCCGGACGCTTGGCGGGATAGGTGAGGCGGGTGAGGAGTCGACCGCCTGGCAGGATCGAGCCCCCTCCCCCGGCTGCGGCCAGGATGAGGATGCGTCTCGCCACGTGGCTCCGCGTTACGAGTGCCCTGGTCCTGATGACGACGCCGGTGGCGGTGTGGGCAGCTCGGCCACATCCCGACTTCGGTTTCCTCCCCGGGACGGCCGATGCGAGCTTGTCCGAGGCCGTGCCCGACGAGCCGGCGATCGACCCCGGAACGTCGTCGACCGCGACCCGTGCCCTATCGATCGATGTTCGGTCGGCGCGGCTGAAGGACTACGAGCCTCCACGGCGCGGACCTCGTCCGGTCGGCCTGACCATCGGCGCGATCGGCGTGCGAGCAGCGATCGTCCCGGTCGGCGTTGAAGCTGGCTCGCGCCACGTCCAGGTGCCGGCTGACGTCCATGTCGTCGGCTGGTACCGGTTCGGTCCTCCTCCGGGAGCGGGCGGCTCGGCCGTGCTCCTCGGCCACGTGGACTCGTGGACGCAGGGTCCGGGCGTGTTCTTCAGGCTTCGTGAGCTCGAGCCGGCGGATGTCATCTGGGTAACGTTCGCGAACGGCTCCGAATCTTCCTTTCGGGTGGTCGCGCGACGCTCGTACCCCAAGAGCGGCCTGCCTGGCAGGGTGTTCGAGCGGGAGGGACCATCGTCCCTCGCCCTCGTGACCTGCGGAGGCTCCTTCGATCAAGCGACCAGGAGCTACTCGGACAACGTCGTCGTGTTCGCCGCGCCTCACGACTGAGCGCCACTTGCGGTCGATTGTCCGGTTCAATCCCATTGGGCTGCGAGTCACAGACCGGGCTGCTCAGGCCACAGGAGCTCGCAGCTGCTACGGCGTTCCGGGGAGCGGTGTGGCGTCCAGGACGAGCGGCGGCAGCGGGGGTTGCGAGAAGTCGAACTCGTTCAGTAGGTCGCCGAGGATCGGGAGCTTCTCCCGCACCGTGGGCCGGGAGTCCGGCCGCCCGTCGGTCCTCGGGTTCAGGCGCTGGCGACGCAGGAACAGGTCCTCGATGAACTTCAGGTAGGCGTCGAACGACAGCGTCTGGTGATCGATCGTCCCGCCCTTGGCCCACGGGCTGATCATCAGGCCCGGCACCCTGATCCCGTACCCGTTCGCGTCGACGCGCGGGGGGACGACGTGGTCGTAGAACCCACCCCAGTCGTCCCAGGTGAGGAAGATCGCCGTGCTGTCCCAGTCGGGCCCCTGCATCGCGGCGTTGATCACCTTCGTCACGTGGGCCATGCCCTTCCAGATGGGCTGCCCGCTGCTGGGGTGCTCCGCGGCCCCGTTGTAGGGCATGACCCATGAGACCGACGGAAGCGTGCCGGCCGCAGCCCTGGCGAAGTAGTCGCTGTGGGAGCGGATGTTCTTCAGCTGGTGGTTCTGGCGAACCGTGGTGAACCCGGGGAGCGGGTTCTGGAACGCCGGCGTGTACTTGCCGGCGGCATGGGGGCAGGGGTCGATGAAGCAGGTGTCCTCGCCGACGTAGTACGCCCAACTCACGCCGGCCCGGTTCAGCAACCAGGTGACGTCGGTCCATGCCCACATCGGCACCTGGCCACCCCGCTGGATCTTCGCCTGGTCGCCGAGCCCGAGGTCCGACGTGCAGCTCATGGGGTCGTAGGGGCTGGTGCACGAAGCGGCCCACGCCGAGACCAGGTACAGGTGTGCCGGGAGTGTCCAGGAATCCGCCGGCGCGAACATCCGGTCCTGGAGCACGAAGTGGTCGGCGTAGTCCCAGTAGTTCGGGATCTCGTCCCTGGTGTGATAGCTCATCACGTCCGGCTGGCCCTGGGGCCCCAGGTAGCTCTGGCACCCCGGGTCGGTGCGGATGGTCGCGCAGTCGATCTTCCCCGAGATGGCCGTGCGGATGAACCCGTCCATCTTCCCCCCGTCCACATCGGCCACCGAGTGGCGGTGGGTGTGGGGCCCGCCCTTCTGGAGCTGGCTCGTCGAGTGGAACGGCCGCACGCACTTCTTCAGGACAGGGTCGGGCACGCATACCGTGGGCGAGCCGTTCGTCATCGGGATGCCGTCGGCGCCCGGGTAGGTCCCGAAATAGTGATCGAACGACCGGTTCTCCTGCACGATGACGATGACGTGTTGGATGTGCTGCCTGGCCAGGTCCAGTTGCGACGGCGGTGCCGTCGTTGCCGGCGACGCCGGGATCGCGGCCCCGGCCCGGGGGCCGTCCCCTCCGCCCGGATCGGCGGAGGAGTGCGCGCATGCCGCGGCGAGGGCGAAGCACGCCAGGAGGGAGGCGAGCGACCGCGACGACGGCTTCATCCTCAGGTTCCCGAGATGGACGCCGGGCCGGGCGAGGGATGGGGGTCGAGGATCAACGGCGGAAGCGGGTCCTGAGTGAAGTCGAACTCGCTCTGCAGGTCGCCCAACAGCTTGGCGTTCTCCCGCACGGTTGGCCGGGAATCCGGCCGCCCGTCGGTCTTGGGGTTCAGGCGCTGCCCGCCAAGGAACAGGTCTTCGATGAGCTTGAGATACGCGTCGAAGGACAGCGTCTGGTGATCGATCGTGCCTGCTTTGGCCCACGGGCTGATCAACAGGCCCGGAACCCTCATGCCGTACCCGCTCCCGTCCACCCTCGGCGGCACCACATGATCGTAGAACCCGCCCCAGTCGTCCCACGTCACGAAGATCGCGCTCGTGTTCCACAGCTGGCTCTGCATCACGGCGTTCACCACTCGGGTGACCCAGGTCTGGCCGCCCGTGAGCGGCGCCCCAGTGCCGGGGTGTTCGCTGATGCCCCCCCGTCCCGGCACCACCCACGAGACCTGCGGCAGCGTTCCGCCGGCGACCGCGTTGAAGAAGTCATCGTGGGTCTGCACCTTGTCGACCTGCTTGGTCTGGTGCACGTCGGTGAACGACGGGAGCGGGTTCTGGGCGGGGGTTGCGCCTTCCGACGCGCACATCTTGACCGGGACCTCGGGCCCGCACAGGTTCTTCCCCGCGTAGTACGCCCAGCTGACCCCTTCCCGGTGCAGGAGCCAGGTGATGTCCGTCCATGCGTAGATCGGCGGGTGCTCGCCGTGACGCTGAAGGTCCACGACGCCCTTCTGGAGCAGGTCGGTCGTGCAGCTCATGGGCTTCCACGGGCTCTCGCATCGCGCCGACCATCCGGACACCAGGAACAGGTGCGCGGGGAGCGTCCACGAATCGGTCGGGGCGAACATCCGATCCTGGAGCACGAAGTTATCTGCGTAGGCCCAGTAGTTGGGGATCTCCCTCGCGTCATGCCATCCCATCACGTCGGGCTGGCCCTGGGGGCCGAGCGTGCCCTCGCAGTATCGGGCCAGTCGAGTGCGCGCGCAGGAGTTCGGCGAGTACTGGGCCACCGAGCGGACGAAGCCGTCCATCGCTCCGCCGTTCACGTCGATCCTGGAGTGGGACAGGTCGTGCGGGCCGCCCTGGTTGATCAGAGCGGCCTCGTGGAACGGCCGAACGCATCTGCCGAGCACCGGGTCCGGGATGCACACGGTCGGCTTCCCATTCGTCATCGGGATGCCATTCGCTCCGGGGAACGTCCCGAAGTAATGATCGAAGGACCGGTTCTCCTGCACGACGAAGATGAGGTGTTGGATGTTGTCGAACCCCTGAAGGGAGGACGACCCGCTCGCCGACGGCGATGAGGAGTCGAGCGAGCTCCCCGTCGCCGCGTCCGAGCGCGTGCAGGCCGCCGCCAGGAGCGCCAGGACCAGCAGCATGGCCGGCACGGCGGAGCGACGCAGGCGTGACGGGATCAGGTCGGTCATGGGGACGAGGAACGATATCAAGCCCGCCCCGATTCAGGTAGTGGGTCGACGTGCCCGGATCAGGGCGCGAGGGCCTGCTGCCCGCCGACGTCGTAGATCAGTCTGGAGCCCTCGACCCTGGCGGTCGGGTTCAGCCGGTGGGGCTCACGGCGACCCTCGTCGAGGAGATGGACCACGTCGCATCCCGCCACTGTGAGGGCATCCGAGATCATCCGGCGGTGGCATCGCCACCACAGTGACTCGGCGCACATGATCACCGTGGGCGTATCGCGCGACGTGTCGATCAACCAGGAGAGGGCGGAGCGGAACTCCTCGGTCTCCATGTGATCGGCGTAGCCGCGGAACGTGTCATTGCGGAGCGCGACGTGCGGTGAGTCGGGCCGGGCGGGGCGGAAGCCTCCGAGGTCCTTCCGCCACACATACTCGACGGCCCGTGACTCGAGCGAGGCGGCCAGGGCATCCCGGCCGAACTGCGGATGGCGGCGAGAGCCCGGCGCGGTGCGGACGTCCACCAGGCGCCGGATCCCGGCCGCGCCGAGGATGGCCAGGAACGGCTCGATCGGCCGCGTCCCATGCCCAACGCTGAAGATCAGCGGAGGGCGCTTGTTAGACTCGTCTGCCGGCGTCGCGAGGTCCCATCGTCTAGTGGCCGAGGACACCACCCTCTCAAGGTGGAGACACGGGTTCAAATCCCGTTGGGACTACAAGCAAAAGCCCATGTCAGAGGCCCTGTGGGGTTTGAGCCGCGAGTCAACATCTTCCGCTGTCCCGCATTTGTCCCGCGGCCGACCGCGACACGTCACGGATGGACCTTGTCAAGGGGAGGGTCGCGCCTTCGAGTCCGGTTGCACTCCGCGAAGGGAACTGCGGTCAAGCCGCGGCAGAGGATGCCAAGCCGTTACAGCCGATTCATGTGCGCGATGAACGCGCCCGGCATGTTTTCCTCAGCCTTCTCATTCACAAAGAGGTCGAACTCAAGGAGCACCTGCCATCCGGTGGCCTTGTCGGTCAGAGCTTCCAGCACTAGTGGGTGTGGCCCGACCTTCATCGTGCGATCGGCGGGCTTGCGCTCGAATTCGCAGAACAGCCGGACTACTTCGTTCCCCGGGACAGGGAACGCTGCTGCGAAGTCCACCGGCTTGGGGTGGTCGCTGGGATTCACGCCGCTGCGAATACGCAGAAAGTCAAGCGGGGATCCATCGGGCTCGTCTCGGAATCGAAAACGAAGGTCGATAAGGACGTATGGCACCGGCCCTGCGTTGTAGATGGCAAGAGGGAAGAGCAGGATCAGCTTCTCGCCAGCGTACCCAGCGTACGTGGACGGCGCGGACACCTTGAGGGGACCGACGCGCCACTGCATCCACCAGAAACTGAAGACGGTGAAACCGAGCGCCACGATCGCGATGAGAACCGCCGCCCATTGCATCGCCCAACCTCCTCACTCCTATCCCTATCCCACCTCGCCAGCCCCGCTCCCCCGGCAGGCGCCGAATTGTGCGCGCGTAATCACACATTTGAAATTCTATCCGAGGCGTGATTCAGGAAGGTGCTGCCCCCTAGGCGCCTGAGCTAGGCGCGGTCCCCACGCCGCCTTATCCTGGGCCCTTCGAGGAGAATCAGTGGTAACGACGCAAGTCGACCTTAAAAGGCTTCTCGACAAAGCCAACCAACACGTCAAGAAGGAGCTCGGTGCGAAGCCGGAGGTGCGGCAGGTTGGTGACGACCTTGACCTCGACGATCTGGCAGTCTCAGCTCGTCAGTGGGCGCATGTCGACGAGGTCGTCGCGATTGTAGCCCGCCTTTAAGGAGTCGACGAATCTCGGCACTGGGAAGCACACGGCTTCGACCGCTAGCATCTAGAAGCGGTGGTGGCGCTTGTGGTCCAGATCCTCAACGATTCCACGCCGACGACATCGACATTCAAGGCGACTGCGCGATCGACGTGTTCTGGGGCAAGCGGCGGATTGGTGCGCTTTCTGCGCCGGCGTGACGATCAAGACGTTGTCGCAGCGCCACCTCGAGCCGCAGCTCGAAGCCAAGTGGCCGTGAGCTCGCGTACCCCAACAGTCCGGGAAGCACCGACAGGACATCCCCGCAGCGGGCAGTTACGAGCCGGGGCGGGTCGACTCGCGAACCAGAGCGTCGATGGCGTCGGCGACCTGCCGCGAGACCTCCGAGTACAGTTCGACATAGACCGTGTCCATCATGCGGGTGCTCGTGTGACCGAGCCGGGAGGCGACGGCCTTCATGTCCTTCGACGCCGCGTAGGCGAGGCTCGCCCCCGTGTGGCGAAGCCACTCGGGGCGCACGCCCTCAAGTCGGGCCGCTCGGCAGGCACGGTCCCAGACCGGTCGGAAGACATGCCGGCGGATCGGGCCTTTGTGCTTGCCGTAGAAGACAAGACCCTCCCACCGCGGGTCCTCCACTCCGTCCCTCGGAGTGGCGGGAAGCGGAGCAGGTGCCCCGCGAGTGGCCTCACGGCGACCTTCGGCAGATGGACGGTCCGGGCGGAGTCCCTGGTCTTTGGACGGCCCCATTCGAACCGCCCACGGACCTCGACGACCTTCTCATCGACGCGAAGCGTCCGCTCCTCGACGTCGATGTCGTCGCGCTTCACGGCGACCAGCTCTGACCACCGCAGGGAAGCGTAGGCGCCCAGAACCACGAATGCCCTCCAGCGCTCCGGGAGGTTCGCCACGACCGCCTCCAGCTCCCACGGCCTGAGCACCCGGACGGGAGACCGTTCCGTCGCCGGCGACGGGACGCCCGCGGCGGGGTTCCGTCCGATCAGGTCGTCGTCCAGCGCGAGGTTCAACAACATCCGAACGAGCTTGAGGGCCTCCCGCGCCTGCCAGGGGGATCGCTTCGACGCGCCGGTCACCAGATCCCGCACGTCCTTCCGGGTGATGTTCGCGACGGGGTAGCCACCGAGCGATGGCGCCACGTACAGGCGCCAGATCCCCTCGTACTTGGCGAGCGTGCTCGGCGCAGGATGGCTGCGCTCCTCCGCCCCAGCCCTCCACCGGCCGTAGAACTCGGCCAGGCTCTCCTGGCCACGCCTGGGGTCGATCCACGTGCCGGAGGCGATCCGGTGCTCCTGGTTGGCGGCGAACCGCTCCGCGTCGACCTTCCTCGGGAATGCCTGCGATCGTTCCGCACGGTCCGGCGTCCGGTACCGCGCGATGTAGGCGAAGCGCCGGGAGCCGCACCTCCCGCACGTCCGGCTGCCCTCGTCGAGCGAAGCCCGGCATCTCCCGCACTTCTTCTGGATGTGTGCCATCCGCAGCCCCGTTCAGTGCTCGCCGCGCATGTTCCACCCAACCTGTGTCATCAGCCGGAACGCCCTTGGGCCAGGGACGCGAGCCAGGCCTCCACGTCCTCCCAGCGGTATCGAAGGTGGCGGCCGACCCGGTAGGCGCGAGGACCCTCACCCTGGTAGCGCCACTGATAGAGGGTCTTGAGCGGGACCTGGAGGTACTCGGCGACCTCGACCGGCGTCGCCAGGGTCCGCGGTGCGAGCTCACTGGTTGCGCTCATGGCGCCTCTCGCGCTGCTTGGTCGAGCAGCCGAACCCGCCGGTCCTCCCCGACCCGACGCCACACGAGGCCCAGCGGCTCGGCGCGGTGTCGCTCGACGCTCGTGGTCGCGATCTGGATGCCGGGTCGTCGGAGGACGTCGCGTGCGCTCCGCTCGCGCTCCGCACTCAGAAAGCAGAACAACACGACGTTCGGTGCGTCGGGGCCGGCCGCGATCAGCATGTAGCGCTCGATCTTTTCGGCGAGGCGATCGCGAGACTCGGTGCCGCGATCAAGCTCCAGGGCGAAGGTGAGCGAGGGTCCGGGCACACCATCGAGCCGGCCGAGGCCGTCCGGTCGAACGAGCCCCTGCCAGCGCGTAGCGCAGGTTCGCTCGCCCCACCACTCGGCGAGTCGCAAGGAGCCCTCGCTCCTTCGGCACGCATGGGCGAGCCGGGTGAAGAAGCCGTTTGTCTCCCGGAGGTGGCGGAGCCTTGGGCTGTCCAGCATCCCGAGGACCCGGTCGAACCTGAACCCGAGCTCGGTCGGCTCGATCCCCCGGCCTTCCGCTACGACGAGTGCTCCGGGCTCGTCGAGCGTGTAATGCCAGGGAAGCGAGCCGAGCTGTTGGTGCGGTCGGACTCGCCATAGCAGGCCGAGGCGGTGAAGCTCCAGCAGGCGTTTCCTCGCTCGCGGGTAGCTCGGGAAGTGCAGCTCATACAGCTGGATCGTGGTGAGGATCCGGTGCTCGAACAGGTCGATGCAGATCCGCTGATCTCGTTCGGTGATCGAAGCCGCGATGGACTGAAGTCTCAAGCGATCGGTGCGCGGGCGAGCCCGCGCACGATCGTGAGTCGGGGTCGCCACTGAGCGGGTCACCACGGCCCTTGACCTCGCCCGACCCGGCCCTTGGAGGGGTCCAGCCATGAATGAGACCCGGGCTGAGCCCCAGGGTGAGCCCCGGAGTGTTCGGCGGAATGCACGAGCCTCGGGCAGGGCGGGGGGCGGAGCCAAGGCCTTCGGTGCCCCGGACGTTGAAGCACGGGTTCGCGTAGGGCGTGGCAATCTGACCGCACCTTGCGCTCAGCCGCGATGCCGTCCCGAGGCCTGGGCGCTCGCATCGGCAGGACATGACGGCCTTGGAGCGCAGCCGGGTGCTCGTTGCAGCAGACGGCGCCTGATTCGACGTGTACGCGCACGAGCACGGGCGCACGCGCGTGACACCGGCGAGCCGCGCGGGCATCGCTGGTGGGACCAGGGGGTCGCACATCTCGTTCACGCACAGGGTCGTTCGGGGCGCAGCGATTCACGGGCGCGGGCCCGTCTCTCGTCGGTCGGCCTCGCCCACTCGCCCCGTCGTCGGCTTTCGGGTACGTCTCCCTCGGCTCTGATCGGCAAGCGACCGGGCGGGACCCACGCCGGCAGGACTCGGCGCCACCGGGGATCCCCAGCTGCCCGGGCGGGCCTCCCACGAGGTACCCGGATACCTGACGCCTCGGCGCCCTGCTCCTGCCGGCTCCGATCCCCTTCAGCTCACCTCTCCGCCGCCTCGCTCGACGCCTCGTTGCGCCCGTCGGGCTCGTGCCCGATCCCTCCGACCGAAGACCGGCAGCTGCCCGTGTCCGCCCGCCTTCGACGAAGCGGCTTGGGGCTGACCACCGTCCACTCGTACAAAGACACGAGGCCGCCGGAACCTTGTCGGGGCGGGGCGGGGAGAAAATGGGAATTCTGTGGGGACAGCACGGATGGCGAGGCGATGGCGAGGCGATGGCGAGGCGATGGCGAGGGGACCCGGTGGAGACAGGTCGGCACAGGGAGGGACAGCGGTGGGGAGGCACCAGCGTCGGCCTCGAGGCCCGACCGGCCGAGCGAGCGCACTCGGGCGCCGTGGCCGGCGCGGCCCGTCCTTCCTCCAAGACCTCAGCGTGCGGCTCTTCCATCGGCTCGATGTGACGCCCTAGCCTCCGCAGTAGGACTCCATCATTCCTCCCCGCTGCCTCCTCAAGCACGACTCCACGGGGGCGGACCCCTTGTGTCCACCGCAGAGAAGCGAACGTGGAGTGGGCCGCACCGGCGCTCCCCGATTTCCCTACGACGCTTCCGAGCATCCTGAGGACACCGCACGGCTGGCGGGGACTTAGGCGAATCACGGTCATCTCCGTACAAAGGCCGCCGAGGGATCGGAACCTTGACACCAGGCAACGGGATTTCTGTGGGGATTCTCTGGGAACCGGGACTGACGAGGGGGTTCCCGACCTTGCTCGGCTCGAGGAATCAGTGACGCCCCGGGATCTCGACGGGAACCGGAGTCTCCAGCGGGCCGTGGGGGAGGTCTGTATCATGCCCGACGTCCCACGAACATCGGGTCCTGCCTCCCCGGAATCTGCCGGCGCCCCCACGAGCAGGAACCACGCGAGCGCTCTCTCGAGCGATCCGTCGAGCGGTCCCGCGAGCGTTCCCCCGAGCGGTCATCACCGCTCGACCCGAACTTGCGCGAATCCGCAGGTGAGAGGCGATGAGGGGTCGAGCGTTTACTGGTCAGACTCGCTACGCTGCGCGTGCATGCACGCGCACCTCCGCTGAAGCCTGTATTCGAGGCCTCGGCGGAGCTATCCCTTTGGCTGTAAGTAGATCCACCAGTCGGAGTTATCGCTCGATCCATCGCCCAGGATCGCGTTCATCCTTGTATCGCGGAATCGAGCAACTCACCCGACGGAGCTGCACACGACTCCGGATGGTGTCCTCGTCCTCCAGGCCCGCCGTGGTACGGGATGTCATCCCGCACCCCGGGCTGTCGGCCTACACCCGCCTGTTCGAGAGTCGCACACTCGACCAGTCGACTCGCGACAGAGCTGGAATCAGCCCCAAGCGTACAATCGCGTGGCCGAGAGGAGCGGTCACATGCGTCGAGTTGGGCTGCTGGTTGTTGCGATCTCGTTCGCATGGTCGGGGTCCGTCGCCTCGGCTGACATCTATGTCCCGCCGGAGGCGAAGCTTCGACCAGGGATCGGTTGGATCTGCGCTCGGTGGACGGAGCGAATCTCCGGGGACTTCAACGGCGATGGTCGCCTGGATCGTGGCTTGTATCACGATCGAACCCGACCGCATACCCGATGTGATGAGTCCCGCCTCCCGACGCGGTGGCGGTTGTCACTCTTCCGCGGTGGCGTGCGGGTCGACCGACGCATGCCCTGCATCACTGCACCCACGATCTGTGCGGTCAGTGCCGTCGACATGAACCGCGACGGCACGGCGGAGATCGAACTTGTTTTCGACGGCGGTGCGCCGTACGTGGGCGTGCGGCAGTATTGGCTCATCGACGGCGCGATCCGACGAATCCGCATCAAGCCACCCGGTGTGCACGACGCCGGCCCCGGGCCGTTGCAAGTCTCGCAGGCGAGCGACTCCGGAACGCGACAGGGATTCGGGTGCCGGACTCATCCCGACGGCCGTCGCGTCTTCATCGCCTATGCCGGATTCCCCCGCCACCGCACCGACGGCCCGTGGGGTTTCATCCGCGTGCGGTGGCGCCTTGACGATGATGGCATGCGCGTTCTCGGCGTCCGCGAATTCAACGTGTCGGGTCGGAACGGGAAGCCGCGGGTGCCGTCGGTTGGATCATGCGCTGCGAAACATCGCGACCGCCACCTTGCCTGGCACGGGACGGCACGCTACTGGAGGCCTGAGGGCCCTCTATACCGCGTGGAATACCCGGCCTGGGTGTGGTGATGGCCTTCGTTCTCGGCGCCAAGGGCAGCGAGGAGAAAGCGGGTCACGGCGCGGCATTTCCCCAGATCGGCCTCTCGGCCTCGCGTCGTGATCGGTTTGCGTACCCAACGAGTTCCGCGGGCGGCACCAATGAAGCTACCCTTCGCTCGAACCTCGGCCGGTTCGTTTCATCCGCTTCGGATAGCCGGTTCGGGCAGCGTCGAAGACGCGGATCCTTCGCTCCGACGCCAGCTGGCGGATGTACGTGTCCTCCATGAGCTCGAACCTGCGCCAGTCGCCGGCTTCGTCGACGAGCACGACGGACAGCGGGCTCATCGCCGTCTTCGGTTCCACGTAGGCCTCGACGCGCCGGTGGGAGTCGAGGAACAGGACGATCTCGGCGCGCTGCTCCGTGGGTCCGCCGACGCTCTTCAGCCGCCGGTACGCCTGATCCCAACGCCGGTCGAATTCGTACCCGCCGGGCCGGCGCGTCGCCTTCCGGGTCCGGACGCGCGAGGCGGCTGCCCGGCCCGCCGTCTGCAGGAGCCATCTGGCAATCACGAAGACCGCGAGGAGCGCGAGCGCGAACGGCACGAGCCTGATCACGTCGGCTCGACGATACCCCCGTTGGCTCGCGGGAGGGAACCCCCACCTCGCTCGGCCTTATGGACGGCCTCGACATGGCTGCTCTTCTCGGTAACTAACCTTGCTCTTGAGCGCCCCTCGATCCGCGCCCGTGACCACGAGCCGATCCGATGGAGGGCCGCGTTCGGGTGCGGAGGCGGCTGACCGAGGATGTCGGCTCGTACGGAAGCGACTAGCACGATACCGACCAGATGGCTAGCTTGGCTTGCGAGCGATCACCCAGAGGAATGCGACTGTCGCTCGGTCTTCCTCAACCTCTTCAATGACCTGGGAGAATTCGAGCCGGAAGCCAATCTCCAGCAAAGCTGCCTCGGTGGCCTTGCGTCCGATTCCACCGAAGAACATCCTCACCCCAAGCCAATCCTCCTGGATCGCATCGCCATCGTCACCTGAGGGGAACGATGAGCAGAAGACGCCACCTGGCCGCAGCCACCGGAACACGCGGGCGAACGTAGGCACGTGCTCGGCGCCCGGGACATGGCCAAACGCGTAGAGCGCGACCACTGCGTCGAACGAACCTTCCGGCATCTCCAGCGATGTGAGATCGTGACGGAGGAAAGCCCCTGAGGGAACGCGCTCCTGGGCAAGCGACAGCATCACCGGCGAGAGATCGACGCCGGTGTATCGCCGGCGTTCAGCGAGCGCGACGGCGTCGATCCCCGCACCGCACCCGAGTTCCAGAACATCGGAGCCAGGCGGGATGCGGGCGAGCGTCTGCGACAGGAACCTGCGTCGAACCACGCTGTCCCCTGCGTCGGACCACGGCCGGTACGCTGCGCCGATCCGGTCGTACCCGTTCGCCACGATTTGTTTGGGATCATCCATCGACGCTACTCTTGATCAGTTTCCTTTCGGCCACATGAGATGACAATTCGGTGGACCTGAAGAGTCGCCTTTGCATCGGAACCGACACTCACGCTCCCCGGATGGCCGGGCGATCTGCACCGGCAGTACGGTCTCACTGTGCATATCGAGATCACGACCAAGCGACTCCGCCTACGCCCGTTCACGGTGGCTGACGTCGAGCCACTGGTGGCGATCCTGGGTGACGCCGAGACGATGCGGTGGTACCCGGAACCGTATAGCCGGGATGGCGTCGTGGAGTGGATCGCGCGGAACATGAAAGGGTACGAGCGGGATGGCTTCGGACTCGTGGCAGTCGAGGACCGGAACACAAGCGAGTTCCTGGGCGACTGTGGGCCTACGATCCAGGACGTCGAGGGCGAGCCGCACGTCGAACTGGGCTGGCACGTTCGGCGCGACCGCTGGGGGCAGGGTATCGCCACCGAGGCCGGTGCCGCCTGCCGCGACTGGTGCTGGGCGAACCGAGACGTCGATCATCTGATCTCGCTGATCCGCCCCGAGAATTACCAGTCGCGGCGCGTGGCAGAGAAGCTCGGCATGGCGGTGTGGCGCGAGACGATTCGCGCCGGCTTCCGCCACTCCGTCTACCGGCTCGATCGGCCGACCCTGTGAGCAGGTGAGCCGGTCGGATTCGCTTCCCATCGGAACGCTACTCGCGAGCCCTGGTAAGCACGTCCAGTTCGTCGTCTGTCCTGGCCGAAGGAACGTCGCGCGGGGTTGAACCCGTCAACCAGGGATTAGCAGGAACGGCACGAGGGCCTCATCGGGGGTGAGCGAACCGTGATGCCCGAGCAGACGCGCTTGAACCGGGTCCACGAGACGCTGGAACACCCCAACGGGCTCCGACGCGGCCATGACGATGTCGCCGATCCGCGACCGCACCTCGTCGCGAACGTCGGGGCCGAACCACCCCATCCCGATCGCCTGGTCTCGGGAGCCGACCCAGGCCCCGTCGGCCAAGGCCACTTCCCACGCTGCGGCGACATCGGACTCGGCGCCCTGCTCCACGTAGATGTGTCTGGCGCGACCTTCTCCGCCAAGCATCTGGACCCCGGTGGCCAGCTCGGGACGATCAGCTAGGTCAAGGCGTCGCTCCTCGGGTATGTCGACCATCCCGTGGTCCGCCGTGATAACGAGCGCCGCGCCAGGGCGTAGGCGTTGGGCGATATCGGAGGCCAGCCGGTCGACGTGGCCGAGTTCGAACCTCCATGCCTCAGAGTTGGCCCCCCGCACGTGGCCCGTCGTGTCCAGGTTCG
>WNGA01010073.1_pt1 | contig 20584 bp, 16 predicted proteins | sample 5400061 | NCBI WGS metagenome assembly WNGA01 (sample SAMN13153366, study PRJNA577476) | soil metagenome | isolation source: 100 cm soil or saprolite under grassland replicate 2 | place: USA:California | collected 2016-06-15
CTCCCATTCTCAGTTCCCACACCATCAACGATGTCAACTAGGTCACCATGTACCTCCTTACTGCACCATCCGACGCTCCTGGAAGAAGAGGGTGTTGGTGGGCCAAGTATACATATCCCGGTCAAGCCCTCTATGTTGCTGAAGTCTCCTATGACTCTTAAACCACGCGAGGTAATGCTGTTCTTCTATCCTGCAGACCACCATTCTAATGCAATAAGAAGTCTTTGTGTGTGCATCGAGACAAAAAAATCCGTTTAGCCTCTGAGGAATATCAAATTCAACAACGACGCGACTTCAAACAACTTTCTCGCAAACGCCTGTCAGCTGAGGAGATTCAAGTGGAGAAGGAGCATGCCGAAATAGTGTTACTGATGCATGCCGCAGATAAAGGACTGAGCTATATGGCCCTTGGTCCCCAGGACGCTCTTCTCCTTGCCCGAGCAGCGCGGGATGTGGTCTCTGCAGAATCTCGGAGTGCAGATCTCCGCGTGAAGGAGTGCGAGTTGCTCCTAGAGACACTCAAAGATGCTGCTGAGCAAGCCCGTACAACGTGGTCCGAGGCAAACGACCAAGTTGGCACAATTCTTGCTTTCTTCGGTCATCAGGATATTCGCGTTGACCTACCGTATCCTCAACTTGTTCCTCCTGTTTGTTATACACCTGATTGCGACTCATTTTCTTCTCTCTCATCTGATACTGATTCTGATGAATCTTCTTCTGATGGTTAACTGTTCCCCCCTCAGGCTCCACAATGTTCACTGTTGTTTAGTAGTTGACCTTTATCTCATTCTCTGCCCCTTAATCACAAGGTTGTAACTCTATAATGTACAATCTAGAGTTCTTAGCGGTGTTCTAACAGTCGTATAAAGCGCCTCCCTCAAGCCCAAGAACGGGCATGTGAAATGCCTGGGCATCTAGACATAAGTCAAGCTTCAAGCCCAGTGAAAATGCACGTTAGCCAAATTGAGCGAAAACAAGCCAAATCAAACTAATTTTATTTGGCTGGATAATATAGACTTTGTCCAGTTTGGCTAAGTCTCATGCTGAGCTGGACTGAGCCAGAATGAACGCAAATTAAACTGGTATTCTATTCTAATCCAGCCGTAGTAAAACTCAACTATTGATGATCCACATCGAGCCAGGGGAAAACGACGCTTTCTGGGCTATTGAACCAAATTGAGCCAGAAAAATCGTATGACACCTGTCCGTCACAAAGGGCCAAATTGGAATAAGGGAATGACTTACTATAGCACAACTGGACCCACCTGAGCCGAATTCAGCCAAATCGAGAGCAATTATGCTGTGAAACGTAGCTTGTAAGTCCGAAATGTCACTGGTAAGATAAAGGGCGAAAACATACAGTAGAACGATATAGAGCATAGCAAGTGAACAAAGTAAAGCCAGCAGCATGCGATACAGTGGGACAAAGCAGAGCAGAAGTGAGATTGCCAAGGAAACGAGGCAGTGCGCCGGTGCCAGCGGGAACGGATTTCAAGATGAGCAAGAAGAGAGGGATTTGACGAAGAGAGTAACCATTCTAGCGAAGACGTATACAGTGCGAGTTTCAGAGCCCAGAGAAGCTGTTTTTGATCTGAGAATCTGTGAGATGAAGGCGGCGAATCACAAAGAAAGCAGCAATATAATTGGGGACGTACCTATTTAACCACTGGCATCGTTGGGGTTGTCCTCGCTCGCACCCAGTTCCTTGTTGGACTTGCTGAGGTTGTTCCATTTTCGGACTTCTTCCTTTGACAACCCCTTCCAATACGTGTCGAAAGCAGCGGGCGTCAGAGGGTTGTTATGTTCGAGATATGCCTTGTACCACAGGTTTCTAAAAAAAAATTAGTAAAATAGATGATGGAAGAGAAAATGACTCACTTGGGAGCGTTATACTCTTCGTTACTTTCTTGAGATTACTAGAAGCGGATGGGTTAGTGCTTGAATTGGCTGTATTTTTATCTACTGGAATGATCAGCACTTTCGATTTAGGCTATTGGCCCTTCGCACCATTCGCTGAGCTCTTCGAAGCGGAAGCCTGAGTTTGGGCCTCGCGAAGGGTTTCCAATCGGTTGTTCGGAGCTGGTGGTACTCCAAAGTGCTTCGTCCTGCAACAGAATAAGACAGGTTTAGAGAAGGATAATAAACATACAGAGGGTTTACGATCCCTGGCCCTTTTGCCTTGCCAGCTGTAGCATGTAAGTCAACATTGGGCTGTTCGGCTCCAGAATGTGGTGGGCTGGATTGTACATCTTGCGGAGGCTCAGCACGAGAAACTGATGCTAACGCAGCCTTTTCATTCTGACCATTACATGTTGCCAACAAGTCCATTGGCTGTTCGTTGTCGGAGCGGTGTGAAGGCTGTGCTGAAGATATGGATGTGGCCCTGTCATTTGGACTGGTAACCGTAGCCAGTATGTCCATCCCTGGTTGTTCAGCTGGCGGCTCGGTTTGTGGACCTTTTCGAGGCTCTCCGGATAGTGCTTTTACGGACTCAATGTCGTTAGACGGTGGGTCGGAAGGAGTCGTGGAGGTAGAAATCGAAAGTCGTGGGCGTTTCATAGCAACCACGGTCTCGGTCTCAGGGCTTGCCTTTCGCTTGGTGGCTGCGTTCGCGTCCAGCGTCGACCCTGCTTCGTACTTGACTTCCTCCTCTGACTTGACAGCAGTCATCTCAGCACGAGCGGCCTCTCGTTTATGGCGCTTGTTGGTCGTGGAGCGGAATGAAGACAGTGCAGCAGAAGGGATCCTCTCTGCTTTCCAGTCGTCATGACACAACAGGAGATACGGGTAGGCCTTGTATACCTCGTTGAAGATATATTCGCGGTCGATGTTTCCCACCTGCCGCCACTTCTTGGGTAGACGCACTGCCATTCCGTTCAAAATGGTTTGCAGGCGTCTCCGAATAGCCTCGGCAACATGCCCATCTACGACTTTCCCATCTTCCTCCTCAACGAACTTGTAGGCGACGTTTTCGCCCTGCTTCGCACGTGCATTTCCACGTTGGGGTTTCTTCTCGTCAACCTCGAGAACATCAGATGTTGAAGCCCGTTCTTTCTCCCAATCTGAAAACTGCTTTGCGGTCCAGAAATGAATGAATGGGAAGCGTGTGGCCGCGTTTTGTCGAGTCAAGCCTTGATACCTCTCAGGCGGTGAGAAGACCACTGGTAGTGCAGACGTAGTTGGCTGCGTTTGTGGAATTCCGGTTTCAGTTCCAAGACGTTTCCCAATGGCCTGTGTAAGAGAGCCGTGAGCGCTTCGTGAGCGCTTCTGAAAGGCAAGTGTTATGAGTCCCAGATCTGCAAAAACGAAAAAAGTACACACCGAAGGTCTGAATACTTTGAGAACAGCTGATCGTATTTCCTCTGGAGATCCTCTCGAGCTTGAGTTTGTCCTCGAAATGTTCATCACGTAGACGTGGATACTCCAGAACACTCTAAAATAACATGCATATATTCAGTGTTGTAAATATAGATAGAATCTTTTATGTGATACATACTGGTTTGAACCGATAATCGTGATCAGGATCCGGAGTACGGCTGCGATGGAACGTAGTATCATTCTCAATGTGTCGCTAAAAGAAACATGTACATTCAACTCATGTAGTTTATGCAGAATAAGGCCGAGTACTTACGCGCCTGGAAGGGTAGTCCGTCTCATATGAAGGCCTACTGTAATGAGAACGGGATTTCAAGTCATTTGACCTGCCATTCCAAGACTGAAAAGCAATAGCAGGAGATCCAGATGCTGAAAACTGTGATGTATGGGAATGAGAACGCGCAATGGAACGAGAGCCACCAAAAGACATTATTAAAGTTTGCGGATATTGAGGTGGTAAGGAAGAAAGAAAGCACAAGGTAACTTTGCAAAACCCATAAACGTGTCTGCATCACATCGCTCACGTGCAGTGACGTGCTTACTACATTACTCGTACTACTAGTAGTATGATACGGACTGTACATAGACACTGTCAATAGAAAAAATTATGCGTCAGGATCATCAGGATCATCAGGATCCTCCTGACTGCCGCCAAGGTGTCCTATCTCGAGACCCATCTTCTCACATACAAAAAATCGTCCATCTGGTGGTTTGGTGAAGGGGACCATGGCAACACATGTTGCAATCGTTTTGATTTTGATAACCTTCAAATTTTCATCACCTTGATATGGAGATACCCATAGCGCATTGCTTGAGTCATGGAGAAGTGCTCGATCAGGTGGGCCATAGACAGAAACAAGGGCAAGCCCCTTTGTCTGGTTTTCGGCAGTGGTTGCACGGAAGAAAAACTGAACCTCCCCAAAGTTTGTTGTTTGCTCTCCGTTAATGACTTCAAACCACTATAAATATGCAGTGAGAAAGTAGAGTAGACTTGGACAATGAGTCTGACTGGACTTACCATAACATTCCGGGAGGTACGGACTGATTTGGATTGAGATTTTTCTTTCCAGGCTGTACGAACAATTTGTTTGTTAGGAAGTTGTACCCGTGCCCAGCGCTTGAAGCATGGAATCCAGTTTGGAGAGAAAGAGATCGTAATATCAAAAACGTGTCCAATACGGTCGGTCACGTTGCATTTTGCCGTTAATAGAGCAATTAAGACCCTGTGAATCAGAACTCCTAGTGTGGTGGGGTCAATCTCTTCATCGAGTGGCGCCGACATCAGAAACTCGTAAAGCTCGGTTCGTGATTGTTGTAGACTTTTTGTGAACGGGATTCTTATATTTCCTGGCAGCTTGTGTCCTTGGTCATATCGTAACTTCAAACGAAGCAGAAATGCGATTAAATGCAGGAGCGGGTAATAATAATGGTCATAAGTTGCATCCGACAATTCTCGATACTCAGAATTTGTGCTACAAACAGTATTGATTAATTAAACATAGAAATTTAAGTGCTCAAACTTACCCTGCGGTTATGTTACTTCGAAAGCTAACCTCACAAAGATTGACGAAAGCATTGCTATCTTCAAGATAACGCCGAAGGAAATGTTGAACTTCATATAATCCTCGTTCCAGAGTTTCTTCAGGGTCATCAATGTCGCTGTCATCTGAATCGGAGAAGGGTAAAGAACTCGGAAGCAGGCAAAGCTCATGGAGGGCTTCGGCCATCGGAATTGGAAAATCGATATTCCATTTGCAGATTCCGACATATTGCTGTGACAAAGGATCGATTTCCGGGTTCGTCGGATTCGCAGGTGCACTTGGCTCTTCAATAAAAGACTCGTCGGTGGGTGCTGCTTGAGGAGTCTCTGGGCTCCAGCCAATGATCTCCACAAAAGGAATGTGTGATGCATCACCCAGGCCCGTGCTTCCGCAAGGACGTTGTCCATAGGACTCTTTCAGAGCTGGTCTCACGGATTCAGGAATTTCGAGTAGCCGAGCACATTCGCTGTTGGGTTGCCGCAAATGCCGCACAACAGCTCCACATTTCCAACCCCCCTTGCCACTCCGATTGAGCCACATCTTGCACGAGGGGCACTGAAGATAGATTCGAGGTTCTTCCATATATGGAATAGGCTTCAGCAGTTTTTGCGTATCAGGGCCTTGTGAATGAAACGTTTGATCGAGCGGGAGGCCAAATGTAGATGCAACATGGGCGAGAAATGTGTCAACGGTGTTCATCCCAAAAGAGCCAGTTATTATGCCGGTATGTCTCTGTCGGATTTGAGAAGAAGTAATGTATCCCCGTAGAGAAGATAGGCTGTCGTTCTTTGCAGGCCCATCCCCTCCACCCTCGCATTTGCCAAATCGAGCACACAGGTGCTCGGTTTCGCAAATCCGAGTGTCCCTGCCGTCGCCCTTCACAGGCCCACCCCCTCCACCCTCGCATTTGCCAAAACGAGCACCTAGGTGCTCGATTTGGCAAATCCGAGCCTCACCGCCCTCATTTTGGTAGGCCTAGCTACACCCACCCCGTTTTTTCCTTCTGCCATCTTTTTTGCATAGTCCTACTGCCAGGCTGAGTGTTATTGCTAGTTGTACCAGTCCTGTATCTATACTATTCAATATACTGGTTATTAAAAAATCAAACTGGTTCAGCTTCCAAATATGGTATATTTGAGGCCAAGTAACTACTGATAACTAAAGTCTGGTAAAGACTATGTAGTGATATAGGACACCTAAGTAGCAGTCTGTAACACTGTGTATTATTATTAGAGTGCTACTGTGAGCTACATACTTATGGTAGAGTGCTACATATCAAGTAACCCATTCTACAGCACTACAATGCTACAGAATGCTACAGAGCAGTACGTACCCGGACCAGGAAATGCTGATGCGAGAGAGGGGAGTTCAGGCTTTGAGCCTGGTTTGGGAACCGAACAAACGCCCGGCAAGGCCTGAAGGCTACCCCCAGTTGTCAAGCAAAGCCACCGAAAGACGCGCCCCTGTGAAACAGTGGCAAAAGCCTATCAGGCTAGACGCCTCTCGCGGTTCGTGCCAATCTGACACGCCTACACTTAAGCAGGCTGAAGGGGGAAAAAACAACGTCACCAAGGAACTTAAAAACCCGACGCGATCGAAACCGTTGCTTTTAAAGAAACTCGTCACACTGGGGACAAGTCACACTGGGGACCAAAGAAGTTATTGTGACGCGGATGTGACTCCAAAAATCGTCCTTCTCTGTTCAGCTTTACGTCGTCTTTTACTGTTACTATATTATTTGACTTCGCTGGTGGCCGAGATCGCTTACTTCCCTTCTTAGGTCTCCCAATCACCAGAGATGTTCACTGGCACATCCGAAGTCGTCGATAAAACTCACACACAAGTTCCGCGAGAAAGTACCCACCTAACTCTGGTGAGTGTACGTCCGCCTTGTGTAATCACTTTCAGCTCTCATTCAATGCGGTTATTACAGACTTTCACCGTTGAACGATCAATGAGTTCAAGCAATATAGTGTCGCGTCAGAGATTCAACGTGGAAACTGAATAAGAAGACGAAGTTATAGAAGACGCTGAAGAGGAAGAAGAGGTATGGTCGAGATGCGCTCGTAGCATGCACAGTCACTCACTGAAATATTTCAAGGAACCACGCCCGGGTCTGCCTAAACAAAAAAGATGCGACGGTCGACAGGCAAAGGAAGCGGCAGAAGAGAAGAGAGGATGGAGATCAGAAGGCTAAGAGCAAAGGTGTGCCCATCTATCGTCTATTGTACTTATCTCATCACCGCCTTTCTTATAGATTGCTGATGCAGCATGCCATGAAACGCTACGTATCTCCTGGCCAACCCGAACTCTTCTCGACGTTAAGGTAACGCCAACCCACTTAATTTTAATTTTTCATTTCTAACTCTTCCAAAGAGGGCGTCTCAGTCTAACCCCAAATATGCTGCCGTTATGGACTCACAACCTAAACCGAAGGTGTAATCTACGATTTTCCTTTGTTTAGAGCTTCATTCTATAATCTAGCGGTCGTAGTACTCGCCACCCCGAAAGGGGAAGACGAGGAACTGTTAAAGGACGGAGAAGTGGGCATAGCTGGGGATAATCAACCGTTGGCCTTCCTCGCCGATGAAATGGTAGGTTCCGACGCAATTTAATCAGGGTCTATGACTTACAATGTGCCTGCAGGGCCTCAGACTCATAGCGCCCCTCCTCTTGGGTGCCACATTGGTGATTTTACATCACGTTCCCGGAAAGCACCTTTCGCGCAAGCTTGTTCTGGCTTAGACCTGCGTAAACTCACGATACTAGGACCTGTAAACCGGGACTTGCCGCCTCGGGTCGCGCGCTATGATCGAAAGTGGGGCCTTCGGGCATCTCCGTCACGCCCTCTTTAGATAAAGTCCCCAAATAGGAAGGTAGAAATTAGCAGAAAAATCGAGCCTCATTATGATTAACTGTACTCTTTGTCTCTCTCTCTCACCTGTAATTTCTCTCTATAATGGATGGTGTTTCTGTTCCTAGTCTCAATGGGATCCTGGCTTCATTGCCAACACTCAAAAAGAAGCTTGACTATATCCGTAATTGCTCTGCAGAAGATATTTTGTGTCTGATAACAGCTGTAATTCCTCACGACCGGCCTGCCTCTTCAATACCTTGAGAGCCTTTCTAATGGAGATAGGACCATCTGCTATCGGGCTGCAATGACGTGCTGGGCTGTTACTGGGTCTACTATGGTTCCTCGAGAAATGCAGTTCCATACTGTACTTTCGGACTTCCAAGGAAAAGATTGTTTAATTGCTGCAGGAACTGGGAGTGGGAAGACTTTACCTATCGCACTATGTATTCTTCTTGATAACCCTGTGACCAACTCTGTCACCCTCACAATCTCTCCTCTCAAACGTCTTCAGGTTACCCAAGAATCAGACTTTAACTCTCGTTTTCAAATACCAATTGTTACAATCAATGAAGACACCCCTCGCAACATGGATTGGTGGAATGTGAGTAAACCTATATAACTTCTGCACCACGCAGCAGCTAATAAACTATGTAGGACAACGTACATAATGCGACTGATCATAAACCCGGAACTGCATCGCATCTCATTGTCACTGTCGAACAGTTGTTCAAATCCTCAGCTGGACATTTTGCACGACTTGGGTTCTTGATACGGAAGTGTAAATCATTTCGGCGCAGGATCAAACGGCCCACGGGTTGATGTTGATGAAGCCCACTGTATCCACACCGCTGGCCTGCCCTTGTACGGTTCGAATGCCTTTTGCCCTGCCTGGGGGATGCTAGATGAACTTAAGGCTCTTCTCCCAAGCCACATTATGTGGAAAGTATTCTCAGCCACCTTTCCGCCTCACATTTGACCCAGAAGGTACTTAAACCAAACTATGTAACGATCCACGTCACATCAAATCGCCCCAACACCATGTATGCGACCCACCAAGTACACAGAAGCATCGAAGATCCAAGAAACTACATATGCTTCATTCAACAACCCTTCGACTTCAACCGACAACCTCATGTCCTTATCTTTTTCGATGACAAAGATCTCACAAAAAAAGTTGCTCAATACCTCGACGCGCAGCTGCCCCTCGAGCACCGTGGACGAGGGATCATTCGCCACTATCATAGTGGAATGTCAGAGGCATTTTTGAAACAAGTGCATTATTCATTTGTCAGTGAGACTGGGATGTGTCGCATTCTGGTTGCGACTTCAGGCGAATCTGTGGTAAGTTATATCTCTTTTGTGGCTATAGTGTTGCTGAATCGTTATAGGGGGTTGACTTCCCAAATGTGAAGATAGTGTGCACTGCTGGGCTTCCATCTACAATTGTCGATGCACTGCAACGGGGTGGACGTGCCCTTCGCATATCCAACGACTCAGCCCTCTTTGTTTTTTTTATAAGACATGGGTGCTGACCATTGATGAGAAGGAATATGCTGGAGATGTACTCGATCCTGACTGCCCTCGCAAAGATCTCCGTATTTCATCCCGACGTGCAGAGAGAGCACCACTCTCTGGAATTCGGCTTGTACAATCAAAAGCCTGCTTACGCCGATTTTATACCAACTATCTCAATAATACATCACCTGAAGGTCCTGATTCCTTGCTTTCTTTTTCCACTTACTGACCATCCTGTGTAGCTTTTGACTTTACAACACCTTTCTGTTGTGATCGTTGTGATCATGATGGAAAGAGTTTCAAATTAGAAGACTATTTGCCAGGCAAGCTATTCCAAAACACAGTCTTTGCCGCACCATTAGAATGAAAAGCTCCAAATCATTATCGTCCAACATGGGAGTGCCATGGACTCGATCTCCGACTTATTGCTTGGGTTGAACATGAACATTCTCAAGACCCATGTTCAGCCTTCCATTCGCCATATGACATCCTGTCGCAAGCTCAATGTGACATGCTTGTGCGCACTCTGTTTTCATCGATTACCTCTGCCTCTAGTATCACTGAGATCCTTGATGAGTCATCGGAATGGGAAGAAGAATGGGCAGAGAAAATATATAAGGTGATTTGTGATTACCAGACTGTCCGGCCACTGAAGCCTCGCAAAGCCTAAAGTTTTAAATCCCTATTTTGTAAGTAGAGTACAAATTGTATTCAATCAATGTCGTTAGCTGTAATCTCGATATGGAAACTGGGACTGGAAATATCATCTGTTTCTCCTTCAGCCGGATTCCCTGCTTTGAGATCCTGTATTTTTTTGTTGAACGTTGCGAGAGATGAGCTCTCAAATTTCTGCCATCCAATCCCCTGGAGGTCAGTGATGGGTTTGGGCTGCACCCCATTTCTTTTGGTTATCTTCGTTTGGAGTTTTAACTTGCATACTTTCTTCGCTACATGCCAGACAAGATTTGACGTATCGGGATCTGTATGCATTGTGCCTTGGTAACTCGCCTTCACAGACTTGCTAACTTGTTTTTTTATGAACTGTAGATGATTAACACAGGCGGAGATGTTGCCCAAACGATCCCAGTTTGCATAGATTCCTTTTGCTGCAAATAGTTCCTAGAATACGTGCCTCAAAAATCAATATCAATGGCTACAGGTATACACAATGTGTTCGCACCTTGAGGTGACCAATAAGGTGTTCAATATTCATGTCCATTGGCATGGCATGCCCTTCAAGGCCAGATGGATTCACAAGCATGTTATTTCGAATAATATTTCTAGTGGGTGAAGACAAATTCTTATTATTATTGGAATGAGAACTTGTGATCACTCATGCAAACCCTGTGGTCCAAACCTCCTTGAAGTTGAAGATAAGGTGTAGTACCTCATTCGAATAATTGTTAGACCTAGCACCATGGAACAGGCATGCCAAGTCAGGGAGGATGTTTTTGACTCGGCCAAAATCACCAGATGATATTGCGTCGATAAGTTCTGCAACATAGAGCAAATCCCAAGTTAGTAAAACTATATTTGCATGGGCAGTATCAAGCTCTGGCCCAGGGTTGATATGAGACCTGGCATCCTTCTCTTTTGGTGGATGGGTCAATGCTTGTTTGCATTCTGGGCTTGTGTACTTGTTGAGAATGACGCGCGCTTTCTCGAGAATGTCCTTTGGACTTGGACTTAATTTTGCGTACTCATCTAGTGACTCAAATCCACACTTGGTTCACCAAGCATTTAATAACAGCCCTTCCAAAATTTGCATCAATGTCGAAAGAAGAGTGTGGTAGTCGGGGTGCTCTCCTCCAAGGTGAGTCTTCTCAAGAATTAGGAAGAAATGTGATAAACTTCCAAGGTCGTTAGTGGTACCACAATGACACTGGAGCAATGCCCATATCAGGTTCATGATGAGGTGAAAGGCGCCGAAGGATATCTGGAAAATTTGGCGTTGTTCCCAAAAGGAAACATCTTGCACTCTCATAGCTTGAGCACCCCGAATGCAGGCATTTGTGAGTTGGTCATTAATGGTTGGAATTGCATAAGTGTTGATAATAGGGCTGTCTGCGTCGAGCTTGAGTTGAATATGGTAGACATTGTCATGAACAAGAATATTGCCTTGAACACTTGCCTCTTCAATAGTGTTCGCACGGAGACAATAGTATTTCATTTTGTGTCCTTTTGGAAGCGCTTGTTGTTCAGGATGTTGCAGCAGCAGATCGTCTTTTATGTAGTCGAAACCTTTAACATGTTTTAAAAGAGTGTTCGTCACATTGATGGCGGAATGAGCAATGAATAATTTGAGAGATTTTTTAGACAGCCGGAGGTCAGACATCTTGAGCAGGGATGAGTTCCTAAGGTGTGAAATCATAGGTTCGAGCTTCATGTCATCCAGGTTTGCATTCAAGAGTTTGTTATGAGTCCCCTTTAGGGTACTTGTTCTTTTAAAACCTGGCCTCTGCAATTTAAGGCACCATCAAAAGTGAGTGAAATTTCCTTATTTGTATGTCAGATCAAAAGTGAGCAAAAATATTTCCGAATTTAGCAGTGGCTGTGCATTCCACACTTTGTATTGGTACTCATAAATACAATATAACATTTAGATATCATTTATCTTTTAAAATGAAAGTAAATATATTATATTACACTATATAACACATCATTTCCTTAAAAAGATGGACTTAATTGGTTTTTAATCAATAATAAAATTTACTATTTACTCTAATTCCTATATGAAACCAAGTACACCCCCCTACTGTTTTGACAGGTAGGAGCACTGAAAACATGTCTATCTGGGCATGGTTTTAATATTTGGGAAGTAGGAAGCTGATAGAGACCTGCAGAATATCAAAAACATGTATAGTTTTAATTAAAAATGTACCTGGGAAAATGAGTGTACTTCACCCATTTCCCCTACTCCCTCCATCCCCTTCCTCATTGTGGGTTCATTTGTATTGTGTTGGCAGTGTGCTTGGCAGCATAGGTCAAATATGTCCACATACACAATGGGATCACTTAAGGAATGGTTTGTAAGTGACTTTGAGTTTTCAATGTGCTAGTACACTCCAGTGTATTGATTTTCAAAGTTTTTGACATGGTGAGAAGTACTGGCATACTCCAATATGTTGATTTTCCAGTTTTCAATGTACTAGAAAGTGCTAGCACATTCCAACACATCAATGTTCGAGTTTTCAATGTACTAGAAAGTGCTAGCACATTCCAACACATCAATGTTCGAGTTTTCAATGTACTAGAAAGTGCTAGCACATTCCAACACATCAATGTTCGAGTTTTCAATGTACTAGAAAGTGCTAGCCTTCAGTAATTTGTTCAAGTTATTGTTGGAATGATGTCATACACAAAACATGCCATTTGTGATGTCATTGACTGTGACATGGATCACAAGCACATCAAACACTGTGACATCATCACTTTTATGATATCTTATGCTCTACAACACATCTATGATCAATGTATCATAGTAGATAGAAGGCTATATAGCCTATAGGCAGTACTTGAATGACTATTAAGGTTTTTTACAAAATATTCTGCCAAGTTCACATTATCTGTCAATTTTTCCTGATTTATAGTAGCTTATTGATCAAATCTAGGGCTGGACACAGGTGCACCTGCAGGTTTTCAGTCTATCTGACTTGGTAGTGTTGTTGCTATGAATTTTCTGAAGATTTTGAAGCCCTGACCATACAAATCTGTTAAGAATTGAGTGAATTATGATCCAAAAATAATTTGGGCACTCTACCTTCAAAATTGATGTCACAGCAAGGTAAATTTCACAAAAAAATACTCAAAAACTACTCACGCAGGCTTTTGAGTAGTTTTTGAGTGTTTTTTTGTGAAATTTACCTTGCTGTGACATCAATTTTGAAGGTAGAGTGCCTAAATCATTTTTGGATTATAACTCACTCAATTCTTAACAGATTTGGATGATCAGGGCTTCAAAATCTTCAGAAAATTCATAACAACAACACTATCAAATCAGATAGACTGAAAACCTGCAGGTGCACCTGTGTCCAGCCCTAATCAAGTCACATGATTATGTTTGTTGATTGTATAGGATGAGAATAATATAACCAAATAGAGCAGAGTTTGAAAGTGATATACTGACATGTTATACTGCCCCTCTCTCTTCTCTCATAAACCTTGTGGCTGTCTGCCATAGTGCACATGACAGACAGCCAGAATGTCCATACATATAGGATAACCATGTTGGTATGTCCACCCTGGCTGCTAAGCCAATTATGGGAAGTGACTGGTAAGTTTTTTCCTTGTTTTTATGCATTTAACTATTGTCTGTTCACTAACACTTTTTGAGGTACCATACTACTTGTCCTTGCTATTTTGCATGTCCCAGCAGGCGTCAGCTTGGGTAAGTGGGGGCTTACACTTGTAACCAGGTCATTTGCGCGTCCCAGCGGGTGTCAACCTTGGTTGCTTGTGGCTGCTGCTTTTTCAAGTATATAGTAGGTTTATTTCTCATATGTCTTTATCCATTCCATTGGTGTTAACCTGTTTCTGGTATTGACATATATAGAATTGTTTAGATAGATTAAATCAGCTATTAAAGAGATATCTATAATTCTGTGAGGGGCTAACCCTAACCCTATAGAGTATTCTGGGTGTGTGAATAACACCACAGAAATCATATACCTGGCTGAAGATTGGTATATAAGTACTCCTAGTATATTACTATAAAGGAGTCCTTATATGCTTTGGCTATAGTTGAGGTAATGAGTGCACTCTTTGCCTTGAGCATACACCTCTATGTAAACTGTGTAAGATATAAAACATAAATTGCTATAGTATCTAATTATGAAATCAGCTACTTGTTCTGACCATATGGAAGCCCACTGGCAGAGCCCAGAAATACTGTCTGAGGGATGGACTCTTCCAAATATGGAGCACCATTGATATTTACCATTGGTATATTATTTAAGTGATTATATACCAAACTCAGAGGGGACTCGTATTGCTGTGCCAAGCAACGGCCTTCAGTCTCATGTATATTATAGGAAATGTTCCGGATTGTACTTTATTAGGGGTATTGGTGGTCTGTTCAACAAAGATAGATGTCGAGAGGTTGATGTTGTCGTAGGCAAGTGCATGAGGGCCATTTCGAACAGCCTTTCGAGCTCTGATAGTGTGTCCACAATGTGTGTAATTGTGATGAATGACATTGACAATCCCAACTGGTGGAGGACGTCAATCATCCGACGAGAAGCACTGGTTGTCCATGCAAGCAGTCCTAGTCTGACCTGAACCTTACAGGAAGCAAGGGAGTGAAGATAATGAACTGAAGCACTGATGATTAGTGTTTGGAAGTCCGGTTACAAAACTGGAAAAAGACCGTAACCGAACCGGACCTTAACCGATCAAGACCGGAAATGGGAAGGACCGGTCTTCGGTCTTAACCGTGGTCCGGTTAACGGTCCATCAACATTTTGAAAGTTGAAGGACCGCAAAAAACCGGTTAAGACCAGCTTTAACCAGTCTTTTCACCACAAAGGCAAGCCAAGGGTACGCAATAATTTTTATTAATTTTTAATCCAATTTTACTTAATTATGGCAGTGTTTCCACCACCAGCTGGGAATTTGATGGCATCGTTGGCGCCACGTCACTCAGCAACCACCACCGCCGTGCTCAAAAATGCAAGACCGAGGGTAGTTTGCCACAAGTACAAGGGCGGGCGTATAAGGTACGCCCGTTATTTCTTATTCTCAATTACTTACTAACTACAGAGGTAGTCCTCCACCCTCCCACTTTGTGATTTGAGTGATGGAGAGGATTTTTACCCACCACCACCTCCCTCGCTTGAAACGCGAGACGCCGGACGGTCATTTTTGGCCACCATCACCTCTGTGTGACAACACCGCCTGGTAAGAAGGTGGGGTTCCCCCTCCACCCTCCTCGTTCGCCCCGATTTCGACGCATTTGGCCACCACCACCTCTGTATGACGACACCACCTGGCAAGAAGGTGGGGGGACCCCTTCTGCCGTCCTCGTTCATCCCAATTTCAACGCCCACCCCCTCGTTTGCCCCGATTTAGATGCCAGGAAGTGGGGGGACCCCTCCACCCTCCTCGTTCGCCCCGATTTCGACGCAAGAAGGGGGGGGAGCCCCTCCACCTCCCTCGTTCACCCCAATTTCAACGCCAGGAAGTGGGGGAACCCTTCACCCGCCCTCATTCACCCCAATTTCGACGCAAGAAGGCGGGGGAGCCCCTCCACCTCACTCGCTCACCCCGATTTCAACACCAGGAAGTGGGGGAACCCTTCACCCCCCCTTGTTCACCCCAATTTCGACGCAAGAAGGCAGGGAAACCCTTCCACCTCCTTTGTTCACCCCAATTTCGACACAAGAGGACGGAGGGACCCTTCCACCCTCCTCGTTTGCCCCGATTTCAACGCCAGGCAGTGGGGAACCCCTTCACCTCCCTCGTTCGCCCCGATTTCAACACAAGAAGGCGGGGGAACCCCACCGCCCACGTAATTAGTATTCATGTTAATTACAATTGTTAAATATAAACTATTTTGCGTATATAATCTGACAAAAAACCGGTTCAAACCAGTTATGGACTGGTTTGGACCATAACCGGTTAAGACCGGTTTTGTAACTGGAGAAAACCGCAAAAGACCGGTTAACATCAGTTCGGTCCGGTTTTTTGTCAGTTTCAGAAATTTGAGGACCGGTTACGGTTACGGTCTTGCCAAATTTGGCTAAAAGACTGGACCGGACCGGACTTCCAAACACTACTGATGATATTCCTTGTCTAGTATATCTTTGTTAAACAGTCAGAGATCATCAGAATCATAAATTCATACCATTGGCCAGTTTCTAGCATCCTCTGATTCGGTTTTTTGAGGTTCATGAGAATCTTCGTCCACATAGGTGTAATCTTTGCAACAGGGTCTACAATCGCAGCGAGATCCCAGTTTTCGATGTAGTCAGGAGAAACATCTTTGACCTTCATTCGCAACATAGGCTTGGCAGCTTCCATCTCATTGCTGACCAGTTTACAGATATAGTTGATGCCCTCATCCTGAAACCAACTTAACATCGCAGGACGGGAGTTCTTCTCCTCCCAGAAAATATCCAAAACTTTGCATATCTGTGGAGTGTCGCATAAGAAAGCAAGACGGTGAGAATAAAACTCAGAAAATTCTCCACCCAGAATGGAAAGAAGCAGGTCCATAACTAAAATGCGCGCTTCACGGAGGCCTTCCAAAGCGATCAACATTGTTTCGACTTTCGAGGTTTGGCCTTTCTGCAAACGTGGAACATAGACTTCGGGGTTAATCTCAGGTTCAGTTTGATCATAGAAAGCGTGGTCAGCATAGCCAGAAGGTCTAGATAAGTCATCTCCTGGGGTGAAGAGAGGTGAAAAAGGAATATCGGATGCAGTCGAGATACCAAGATCAGTGAGCGCTGAATCTGAGTCGACAGTGTCCATATTATTACGAGTCCCCTTTAGGGTACTCGTTCTTTTACCCCTGGCCTCTGCACTGTAAGGCACGATCAAAAGTGAGGGAAATTTCCTTATATGTATGTCAGATCAAAAGTGAGCGAAAATATTTCCAAATTTAGTAGTGGCTGTGCATCCCCTGCTTTTTGGTTATTGGTATTCATAAATGCACTGTAACTGTTATTTAGATATCATTTATCTTTGGAAAACATGTAAAATGAAATGAAATATATTATATTACACTATGTAAAACATTAGTTGCTTATAGCTGTTTGAATAATTGATGGCACTTACATGTGAGTGTTTTCAATTCCAAAAATAATTGACTTAGCCAAATTTTGCATCACACATAGATTTCCCACTGGTAGCAACCTCAATAAATAGACTGTGAAGGGAAATATAAACTACCAGTACCAAAGTTAAGTATAATAGATGCCACACAGTGAAAATAAAAATTATTGTACATAGGATTTGAACCTGTACCAATGAATTTCACTCAGATTTCACTAAGTCAATTATTTTTGGAATTGAAAACACTCGTGCGCAAGTGCCATCAATTATGCCAACAGCTATAATTTGTCTTGGAAATTTTTAAAAATGAAATGAATTAGACTATATAAATCCTTAAAGACAATACTGTGGGTACTAGAAAAATGACCCATATCTATCAGTACCTGTACTAATGTACCTATGGGATTTCCTACTCTAGATATATTATCATATATATAAGTATGACAAGGGCCTAGGTAAGAGGAACCCTGTTCTGCAATGCTTCTGAACACTTCCAACCACTTGCGCTCAGTTGCAAACCAAGGCTCTTCTTGTTGAGAATGACATTACATCCAACCTGTCTCGAGTGTGACATCATGTTAGATTCTGACTTCTGATCATGCCATGATTCATGCAACATCACAGAATGTTGCAACACTCTGAAGTGCCAGTCTCTGTCTCATTATGCTGCATGCTATCTTTGGGCACCTCTGCAGCTTGCTCTTCGCTTTAGTGCTAATACATTAGCTAGATATGTTGTAGAGCATCAGATATCATGAAAGTGATGATGTCACAGCAATTGATGTGCATGTGACATGTTGTCACAGTCAATGACATCACAGTCTGACTGGACAGTTAGTGATGTCATTGCCTATTTAGGGCTGGACATGGGTGCTCCTGCAGATTTTCAGTATATCTGACTTGGTAGGGTTGTTGCCATGAATTTTCTAAAGATTTTGAGCTCCTAACCATCCAAATCCATTAAGAATTGAGTGAGTTATGATCCAAAAGTGATTTGGACACTCTGCCTTCAAAATTAATGTTACAGCAAGGTAGAGAACACTCAAAAACCTGCATGAGTAGTTTTTGAGTGTTCTTTTGTCAAATTTACTCTTGCTGTAACATCAATTTTGAAGGCAGAGTGCCCAAATCATTTTTGGATCATAACTCACCCAATTCTTAATGGATTTGGATAGTTAGGAGCTCAAAATCTTTAGAAAATTTATGGCAACAGCTCTACCAAGTCAGATATACTGAAAATCTGCAGGAGCACCCATGTCCAGCCCTAATAGGCAATGACATCACTAACTGTCCGGTTAGACTGTGATGTCATTGACTGTGACAACGCGTCACATGTGCATCAATTGCTGTGATATCATCACTTTCATGATATCTAATGCTCTACAACATATCTATGGCTAATATACTATAGTAGATAGCAGGCCAGAGGCAGTATTTGAATGGCTATTATGTTTTTTTCTACAATATGTATTTCCATTCTCCCCAATTCATATTATTAGCCTATTTTTCCTGTCAAATTAGGGCTATTCCTAGCTAAAATCTATACAGCTTCAACTCTCACATCCTGCTATATAGTTTCTTAACAAAATATATTTCTTATCACATCTCAAACTTTCTATAGAGCCTTTGTAAATTTATGATTCACCTAAACCAAAAATAATTTTGCTAAAACATATACATACTTCCACCTAGAAAATTAAAATTCTGATTCTATATAAAATAGAAAGAATAGCCATAATAGCAGAAAAGATGGAGAAAATCACAGTCAAACTCTATGATTTCATTGATTAGATCACATGATTATCAGCTTGTTTGTTGATTGTGTAGAGTGGGAATAATATGACCAAATAGAGCGGAGTTTCAAGTATACTGACATGTCATCCTGCCCTCTCCTTCCATGAACCTTGTGGCTGTCTGCCATAGTGCACATGACAGACAGCCAGAATGTCCACAGTGTTTATCACAGGATACCAAGATTGATAGTATGTCTATCCTGGCTGCTAAGCCAATTATAGTAAGTAACTGGTGAGTTCCTTGGTCTTTATATGTTTTTTATTTGTTTCCACACATTTAACTGTTGCTGGTGGTCACTAACATTTTTTTAGGTACCATACCATTTGTTCTTGCCATTTTGCATGTCCCAGCGGGTGTCGGCTTGGGCAAGTGGGGGCTTACACTGAGCAATCAGATCATTTGCGCATCCCAGCGGGCGTTGATCTTGGTTGCCTGTGGTTGCTGCTTTCTCTTATGAATAAGGTTTTATTTCTTATCTATTCCAGTTGGTATTAACCTATTTCTGCTATTACTTGAGATTGAATGTACTTAGGTATATTAAATTGGACATTTAGTGGATATTTATAATCCTGTAAGGGGCTAACCCTAACCCTATGGATTAATTAATTTTCTCAGGCAATATACATAAGCTCTGGGCTTCCACACAGTTCTGTTAGAAAAATTAACCAGTGTAATAATTAGATGCTATATTGATACTGTTGATATATTCATTAATTAGATGCTATATTAATACTGTTGATATATTCATTAATTATTAGTGAAAATATACCCAACTCAGAGGGGACTCGTATTGCCGTGCCAAGCAACGGCCTTCAGCCTCATGTGGTCTTCGGTCGGCTCAAATATCTTAATCCAGGAAGAAAATAAGCCAAGGAGAGCCTCAGCTGCTTCAGATTCACAAGGTGTAGGGGCTTTTAGTGGGATTCGAGACAGTGAGATGGGAGAACCAAGAGGGTATTCCTAGAAAGCAGCAGGTGTTCTGATCACACAAAAGTGAGAAGAATGTGGTCAAGCAGTAGATTTCAGATAGTTTAATTACAATGGAAATGTGTCCTCCTATGCAGCACAGCTTTTCCTCTCCATACATGCATCAGCCTCCGTCGTGTGACCTATCTCCACTGAACTCGACGGTGTCTGGGGAGTCGTCATGCCACATGCAGACATTGTTGAGATCCGGTTTGGCAGAGCACTTGTACTTGATGTGTTGAGGTCCCATGTAGCAAGACGGGTCTTTTGAATGTGTGAGCTGTTGAAGCTCGACTCCCATTGCAATTTTCACTGAAGCTGGCTGTCTGCAACTGTTCCTGGCAGGGCAAAGCTTGTCGTTGTAGGTGGTACATTTTCTTGCTGTTTGGAAGATAGCTTAACTCAGAACGATGGCTTTGGGGGCATTGCAAAGGTCAAAGAAAGAAAGAAAGAAACAAAGAGTAACGATTCTCCCAGGGGCAGATGGCTCAAGTGGCACTATCACACCTCTAGGGGAAGCCGTTACCGTGAGGTCGCGAGTTCGATCCTGCCAAGTGGTTAAAATGTTTTAGACACCACGTGGTTTCAACGCCCTTGGGAGATACCGTTCGCCTGGGAATTTCGTCTGGGAAGGGAATAGAGGCTTCTCTGGGTCATGGCATTGACGGGTTTACCCATAACGTGACACGTACAAGAGGATCTCCCCAAATAGGACGTATCCACAGACCCCAATTACATTTACAATATAGTCACGTTCTTTCCA
>WNGA01004461.1_pt1 | contig 20583 bp, 20 predicted proteins | sample 5400061 | NCBI WGS metagenome assembly WNGA01 (sample SAMN13153366, study PRJNA577476) | soil metagenome | isolation source: 100 cm soil or saprolite under grassland replicate 2 | place: USA:California | collected 2016-06-15
AGGAACATCTTTTGCTGGTGCCGGTAGTAGGCCGGGTCGCAGGTCGCGAGCTCGCGCGCCCAGTCGAGCGACAGCCCCATCGACTTGAGCTGGCCCCGCATCGCGGCGATGTTGTCGTAGGTCCAGGCCTTGGGGTGGACTTTGCGCTCGATCGCGGCGTTCTCGGCCGGCATCCCGAACGCGTCCCAGCCCATGGGGTGCAGCACGTTGAAGCCTTTGGCACGCTTGTAACGCGCGACCACGTCGCCCATGGTGTAGTTGCGCACGTGGCCCATGTGGATGCGCCCCGACGGGTAGGGGAACATCTCGAGCACGTAGTACTTCGGCCGGCCGCCTTCGCCAAGGCTTCGGCGGGCAAGCGCGTCCGCCGGAGCGCCCTCGCGCGAAGGCGGATCGTTGCGGGTGGCAAAAATCCCCCGCTCTTCCCAGACCTTCTGCCAGCGCGCTTCGGCCTCGCGGGCGTTGTAGCGTGAGGGGGTCATCCGAATTCGTCTAATACGTCCGTCGTCATGTCGTCATGCCCCGGGCTCGTCCCGGGCGTCCGCGTCTTCCGGCCTGACGGTGGATCAAAAGACGTGGATGGCCGGGACAACCCTCGCCGCTGTGGCGGCTCGCCCGGCCATGACGCTGAGAATCGCGTCATCTAACCGGACAAAGCGCGGCAGCGGACTTAGGCCATGAAAGGACGAAGGGGTCAACGCTCAAAAGGATGTCCTGTTTTTGCCGCGAAAGCGAGGTACGATGCCGGCAAGGGTGATTGCAGCTTTGATCGAGGGAGACGCTGAATGAGAACCTTCGTGGCGGCAGCCGTGACGATCGCGCTGCTGACGATGCCCGCTTATTCCCAAGGATTAACCAACGGGAAGAAGCACCACCCGCCGCAGCAGAAGACCGAGGAGAGTAAGAACAAGGTCGACGAGAAGGCGTACAAATCCGCGCTCGATCGGATACCAGACCCGAAGCAACAGTACGACCCGTGGCAGAATGTACGTGAGTCTCCACGATCGAAATAGCCATCGCGGGTAGCCCGAGGGCGCGCGGGCTGCGCGCCCTTCATGGCCGATCGGAATTGTGGTCGACGGCGTGGTTTAGGCAGGCAAAACTCCATCGAGCGCGGTGCGCGCTGCCAATATCTGCGATAGTCTTTCAGGCCGTCGCTACAGACGCCCATCGTAGAGGACCCGCCATGAGCATCCGCCGCGCCCTCTCGGCAGTCCTCGTGACGAGCGCTCTGGCGTTGCCGGTCGGCGCCCAGGAAGCGGCGAAGCCCGAGGCGCAAAAGTCGCTCGACGAATTGGTCTCGGCCGTCGTGCGCATCAAGACCCACATCAATCCCGATGGGCGCACGATCGAGAACCTCGGCCGCGAACGGGAAGGCTCCGGCATCATCATCGATGACGACGGCCTCGTGCTCACCATCGGCTACCTCATGGTCGAAGCGCACGCCGCCGAGGTCGTCACCAATGCGGGCCGCACGGTGCCTGCCAACGTGGTCGGCTACGACCACGAGACCGGATTCGGGTTGTTGCGGGCGATCGAGCCACTCAAGATCAAGCCCCTCGCGTTCGGCAAATCGACCGAGGTCAAGACGCAGGATCCGGTGCTGGTTGCGAGCTTCGGCGGCGCCCGCATGGTCGCGCCCGCCTACGTGGTCGCCAAGCGCGAATTCGCCGGCAACTGGGAATACCTGCTGGACGAGGCGATCTTCACCGCGCCGCCGCACCCGGCCTGGAGCGGCGCGGCGCTGATTTCGCGCGAAGGCAAGCTGGTCGGGGTCGGCTCCCTGATCGTCGGCGATGCAGGGGGTGACAACACGCCGGGCAACATGTTCGTGCCGATCGACCGGCTGGCCCCGATCCTCGGCGATCTGATCGCCGACGGGCGCGTTTCGGCAGCGCCGCGCCCGTGGCTCGGCGTGACGACGGTCGAACTGCATGGCCGCCTGTTCGTCAGCCGGGTGACGCCGGGCGGTCCGGCCGAAGGGGCCGGGTTGCAGCGAGGCGACGTGATCGTCGGCATTGCCGGCGAGCCGCCCAGGGATATGGCCGACTTCTATCGCAAGGTTTGGGCCTTGGGCAGCGCGGGGATCACCGTCCCGCTCGATTTGCTGCAGGGAAGCGACAAGCGGCGCGTCGAGATCAAATCGATGAACCGGCTCGATCACCTCAAGCTGAAATCGACGTTCTGACACAGAACGTAGCCCGGATTTGAGCGCAGCGAAATCCGGGGACCCCGCATTTTCGCTTCGCTCCAATGCGGGCTGCCAGTGCGGTGGATTTGAAGTTCCTATCAGATGGTGCGGCAAGGTCCGTATAGGAACTTCAAATCCAAAACCGCACTAGAAACATATACTTGCTAGTGCTCCTTTGATTCCGAAGTTCGCACGAGAGGGTGCCGCGAACTGATGCGAACTTCGGAATCGGAGCACCAGTCCGTCACGACGCAAGGGTCAGCCGCGCCGGCTCGTGCGCGACGACCGTGTTGCGGCCGCACCGCTTGGCGGCATAGAGAGCGGCGTCGGCGGCCTCGACCAGGGCCTGCGAGCGCTCGCCTGGTGCCGGATGGAACGCGGCGACGCCGATGCTGACCGTCAGGAAGCCCGAAGGCGCCTTGACGTGCGGCAGGCGACGCTCCTCGACGGCCTTGCGCAGCCGTTCCGCCACGCTTGTCGCCGCCTCAAGATCCATTCCCGGCATGAGCACCGCGAATTCCTCGCCGCCATAGCGGGCGGCGAGATCGAGGTCCTGCCGCACGCCGGCGGCGAGGACCTCTCCCAAGGCGCGCAGGCAGCCGTCGCCGCCGAGATGCCCATAATGGTCATTGAACGCCTTGAAATGATCGGCATCGATCATCAGCACAGCGAGCGGGCCGGCCCGCGTCATCGCCGACCGCCATTCGGCTTGGAGCCGCCGATAGAACGCGCGGCGGTTCGCCAAGCCCGACAAATCGTCTCGCGCCGCCAGCTCGCTCAGGTGCTCGGTCATGACGCGCGCCTGGTCGCGGCGCGCCGCGATCTTGGCCGCCATCTCATCGAGCGCCGCAACGAGCGGGACGAACTCGGCCGCCCAGCGCCGCTGGCTCGTGCGCATCTCAAACTCGCCGCGGCCGAAGCGCTCCGCCGTGAGCGCGAGCAGGCGGATCGGCCGCACGATGAGCCGGTTGCCGCCGAACCAGATGGCCAGGAGCAGTATGGTGCCGATGGCGGCGAGCTGCAGATAGGCATAGCGCATCTCGCGATCGACACGGTGCAGGATATCGCGCTCGTCGAGACCGATGGCGAGACGCGTTGCGGTGCCTGGGAGCTGCACGAAGCCGAACACGCGGCGAACGCCATCGAGACCATTCTCCGTGACGACGCCTTCCGAGCGCGCCAGCATGGCGCGCACCAAGGGGTGGGTCTTGAACGCGCGTCCGCTCCAAGCGCCGCCTTCAGGGTAATGGGTGAGGATCGCGCCCTCGCCGTCCACCATCAGCACGGCAGCGCGTGGATGCTCTGCGGTCGTCTTGGCCAGGCGATTGATCCAGACCGAATCGAGGACCCCGATCAGGACCGCCTCGATCGCGCCGTCGGCGGCCCGCTGCGGGAAGCCGGCAACGACCATCGGCGTGTTGTTCAGCCGCCCGACGGCGTAATCGCTGAGAACGTAGGAGCCGGTCCGCAGCACCTGTTGAAAATAGAGCCGGTCGGCGATGTCGAGGCCGACGGCCTGCGGGCTGCTGGAACAGACGATGCGGCCGTCCGGATCGGCCAGCGAGAAGGTCTTGATCCAGGCGACATGTGCAATCATGTCGGCAAGAAACCGGTCGCAGGATTGGGCCGTGGCCGCCAAGGCGGCGTGTGCGCGCGCGGCGGCTTGCAGGAAGGCGCGGGCCGAGATGACGATCTCTCGCTGGGCGTCGACGCCCTGGTGCACCAAGGCGAGCGCCTGCTGATTGGCGGCATCGATCCGCTCCGCGCGGTCGATCTCGATGCCGCGGATGCGGTCGAGCATCAGCGGGACGAGGACGATTGCGGCCAGAACCATCAGGCGCGCGCGAATGCTGAGCGCCGGCCTCACGGTATGGTGCAATGAGCCCTGACGATCGTCCGACATGGCGGTCTCCAAGGGCCCGCCAATTAGACCGAATCCGCTTAAAATGCCGTCCGAAGGATCGATAAAATTGGAAACGTCGCCATATTTTCAGAAGTTTGCGGAATCGCGAGCCCCGTCATGAACGCACCGGCCACGCCTGCCGAGCGCCTCGCCGCGGTGAAGAAGGAGATCGAGGCCGCAGCCCGTCCCGCCGGCCGCGATCCGGCCTCGGTGACGTTGGTGGCGATCTCGAAGACGTTCGGTGCCGGCGCGATCGAGCCGGTGATCGCCGCCGGACAGCGCGTGTTCGGCGAGAACCGGGTGCAGGAGGCCAAAGCCAAATGGCCGGAACTCAAGGTTCGGCATCCCGGTCTTAAGCTGCATCTGGTCGGCCCGCTGCAGTCGAACAAGGTCAAGGACGCAGTGGGGCTATTCGACGCGATCCACGCGATCGATCGGGAAAGCCTCGCCGCGGCGCTATCCAAGGAGATCGCCAAGCAGGGCCGGCACCCGACCCTGTTCGTCGAGGTCAACACCGGCGCCGAACCGCAGAAGGCGGGCGTGCTGCCGGAAGAAACCGACGCATTCGTCAAGCTTTGCCGCGAGACTTACGGGCTCGAGATAGCCGGCCTCATGGGCATCCCGCCGCTCGACGAGCCGCCCGCGCCGCATTTCGCGCTGCTGGCGAAGATCGCCAAGCGCAATGAACTGAATCTACTTTCAATCGGCATGAGCGCCGATTTCGCCCTCGCGATCCGGTTCGGCGCGACGCATGTGAGGGTTGGAACGGCGATCTTCGGAGAGCGAGGCTAATTTAAGCAACTGGATCGTCTGTTCTTCATAAATGAATCGTGATTTTCGCACTTTGCGCAAGGACATTCAGCAGCCGGTGCAACGAATCGGCTTTGAGGGCCACGCATCCGATCGTCGGCGCGTACCTGGGCCGTGCGACGTGGATAAAAACGGCGCTGCCGCGGCCGGCGATGCGGGGCCTCGTGTTGTGGTCGAGCTCGATGACGAGGTCGTAGAGGTGGTCCTCCCGCCAGAGCCGGTCGCCGGGCGTGCCGGGCGCGAGCCGGATCGGCCGGTTGTAGCGCCGGTCGGCCGGGTCCTCGCACCAGGCATCCGTGGGCGTGATGCGCCGCACCGGAAGAAGGGTACGTGGCCGCGGGCTCCGATCGGGCCGCCACCACAGGCGCTTCAATCGGAACCGTCCGCGCGGGGTCGCCCCGTCGCCTTCCCGCTTGTTGGCCTTGATCCCGCCGCGCCCGAGCGCCACCGGAAGGACGAACGGGCCGGCGATCAGCCAGCCGCGGCGGCGATCTCCGGCAGCCGCGGACACCCGCAGCACCCGCAACGAGGTGCGCTTGACGCCATCGCTCTCCTTCTTCCGCATGCCCCGCGAATCCTCTTGAAACACGCGTTCGCCGCTTGCTCTTTTTCCCCCGAATGATCTACTTCGCGTTAACGCCGCGTGCGTCGGCGACTCCTCACGAGGGCTTAAGCCATGGCCAATGCCCGCCGGATTCTGATCGTCGACGACGACGCAGAGCTCTCCACCGCGCTGGTCGAGCAGCTCGCGTTGCACGAGGAATTCGAGGCCGTCGCCGTCGACAATGCCGCCAAGGGCATGCAGGCGGCCAAGAACGGCCACGTCGACCTCGTGATCATGGACGTCGGGCTTCCCGACGTCGACGGCCGGGAGGCCGTGCGCATGCTGCGCAAGAACGGCTTCAAGGCGCCGGTCATCATGCTCACCGGCCACGACACCGATTCGGACACGATCCTCGGGCTCGAATCGGGCGCCAACGATTATGTCACCAAGCCGTTCCGCTTCGCCGTTCTGCTCGCGCGCATCCGCGCGCAGCTGCGCCAGCATGAGGCGAGCGAGGACGCGGTCTTTACCATCGGCCCCTACACCTTCCGGCCGAGCTCGAAGCTCCTGGTCAATCCGAAAGGCAATAAGGTGCGGCTGACCGAGAAGGAGACCGCGATCCTGCGTTATCTCTACCGTGCCGGCCAGCGGCCGGTGTCGCGCGAGATCCTGCTGCAGGAAGTGTGGGGCTACAATTCCGGCGTCACCACCCACACGCTGGAAACCCATATCTATCGGCTGCGGCAGAAGGTCGAGCGCGACGCGGCGAGCCCCGCCATCCTGGTCACCGAGGCCGGCGGCTACAAGCTGGTGCCGTGAAAGGATTCCCGGCTAGTGTCCCGATTCCGAAGTTCGCAAGCACTCGCGGCACACTCTCATGCGAACTTCGGAATCAAAAGGGACACTAGCAAGTATATGATTCTAGTGCCCCTTTTGAACCCGAAGTTCGCAATTGGGACTTCCGGCACGGCTGTGCGAACTTCGGGTTCGGGGCACTAGCTTCTGATGAGCATCGACGACGATATCGCCTTTCTGGAGCGCGTCCCGACGCTGACGCTGCTCGGCCGCGAGGCGCTGCGCATCCTGGCGATCGGCGCGGAGAGCCGCTACGTGCACGACGGCGACGTGCTGTTCCGCGAAGGCGAGGTCGCCGATGCCGGCTACGTGGTGCAGGAAGGGTCCTTCACGCTGGCCTCGGGGAGTGCGCGCATCGGTGTCGAGCCGGTCACCGTCGGCCCCGGCGCGCTGTTGGGTGAATTGGCGCTGCTGACCGAGACGGTGCGGCCGGCCACCGCGACCGCGACCGAGCCGTCCTCGGTCATCCGCATCCCGCGCAAATTGTTCCTCAAAATGCTCGAAGCCTATCCCGATGCGGCGCGGCGCCTGCGCGAGGTGGTCGCCTCGCGCGCCAACCGCGCCATGCACGACATCACCGGCATGCGGCCGGCATTCGATATCGCGCCGAAGCAGGAGTGAACGTCGCACTGACTCAGTCCCGTCACCCTGAGGCGCTCGCGAAGCGAGCCTCGAAGGGCGACGGCCCGGCCCGGGCCGACATCCTTCGAGACGCGGCCTTCGGCCGCTCCTCAGGATGACGGTCAACATCAAGCCCCGCCTTCATCACACCTCGATCGTCGCGGTCACCGGAACGTGGTCCGAGGGCTGCGTCCAGCCGCGCGCTTCCCTGGTGACCCTGATGCCGGCCATGCGGTCCGCGAGGGCCGGCGCGACCCAGATGTGATCGAGCCGGCGGCCCTTGTCGACGGCGGCCCAGTCGGGCGCGCGGTAGCTCCACCAGGTGTAGAGCTTGGCCGGCACCGGCACGAAGTGGCGCATGGCGTCGACCCAGCCGCCGGTGGACAGCACCGCGGTCAGCTTCTCGCACTCGATCGGCGTATGCGACACGACCTTGAGGAGCTGCTTGTGGCTCCAAACGTCGTGCTCGAGCGGAGCGACGTTGAGGTCGCCGAGCAGGATCGCGCGCTCATCGCGGGCGAACCGCAGCTCGCCGCAATCGCGCATCTCGTCGAGGAACGCGAGCTTGTGGGCGAATTTCGGGTTGAGCTCGGGGTCGGGCTCGTCGCCGCCGGCCGGGACATAGAGATTATGCACGGTGATCGGGTCGCGCAGGCCCGCCTTCTCGCCCAGGGTGACCGCGAGGTGGCGGGAATCGGTCTTGCCGCAGAAGCCGCGCCTTCTGACGGCGTCGAATGGCACGCGCGAAAGCACCGCGACGCCGTGGTAGCCCTTCTGGCCGTTGAGCGCGACGTGCTCGTAGCCCAGGCGCTTCAAGCGCTTGAGCGGGAAGCGGTCGTCCGGGCACTTGGTTTCCTGCAGGCAGAGGATGTCCGGCCGCGCCGCCTTGACGAACTTGGCGACGAGGTCGATGCGCAGGCGTACCGAGTTGATGTTCCAGGTGGTGACGGTGAGACGCACGATTCAGGGATCAGTCATCAGTGATCAGTAGTCAGAATCGCAAATTTCGCACGCAGAAGCCAAATCTGATTACTGAGTTCTGACCTCTGTTCCCTGATACGGCTACTGCACGTAGCGCGTATAGTCGATCTTGAACAGGGCCGGGTCCGGCTTCTGCTTACTGTCGAGATTGTACAGCGCCACCGTGGTGTCGTAGCCCTGCGGGTCGGTGATCGTCCACTGCCGCAATTGAGTGTCTTTCGCTCCGAACATCAGCATCAGCCGATGCGTGCCGCCCAGGGCCTGGCGCTCCTCGATCACCACCGTGACGAACGTGTCGTCGACGGAAGCGCCGACCACGTTGGTATCCTTGAGCAGATCGATGCGATCCGCCAGCAGGAACCGCAACGGCGTCTGCGACAGCGGATAGATGTCCTGCGTCGCCAGCTTGCGGTCGCGCACGGCGACCGAAGATCCGTCGGCGATCAGCTCGACCGGGCTGGGCGGATTGTATTCGAAGCGGACGCGGCCGGGCTTCTGCAGGTAGAACCGGCCTTCGGTCCGGCCGCCGTCGGGCCCGACCTGGACGAAGTTGCCGACCAGCGTGCTCAGGCTGGACAGATAGGCGTTGACCTTGTCGACCACCCCCCGCTGGCTGCCGTCGAAAGCCAGCGTTGTGCCCGGCCGTGCGACGCCGGTCGCTGGCGGAACGGGCGTCGGCGGAGCGCCGGTCACTTGCGCCACGCGCTTGTTCGCCACGCGCGGCAGCCCCATGGCGGGCTTGAGGGACGGCGCAGCGGACGGTTGCGCGACGCGTGGCTGCGTGTGCGGGGCCGGGACGGGCAGCGGCACGCTCTCCGCGTTCGCGGGAACGCCCATGGCGACGAGGCAGGAGAAAACCGCGCCGATCAGGGGTCGGCGACCTCGGCTGCGCATCATGGTCCTCCGCGATCAGGCATCGCCCGTCGTCTCTTGCCCGTGGCCTGTGGCTATTTCACGACCCATTCGGCACGCTGCAGGCCGGTTGTCAATAACGCTCACTAATCGTCCTCGCCGCCAATCAGGATTTCGCGTTTTCCCGCATGATTGGCGGCGCCGACGATCGATTCCTTCTCCATGCGCTCCATGATCGAGGCGGCGCGGTTGTAGCCGATCTGCAGGCGGCGCTGGATATAGCTGGTCGAGGCCTTGCGATCGCGCAACACGATCTGCACCGCCTGACTGTAGAGATCGCCGGCGCCGTCCTCGGCGCCCATCGCGGTCGCGTCGAACACCGCGCCGTCCTCGTCCGCTTCCTCGTCGCTCGCGGTGACGGCATCGAGATATTGCGGCGCGCCCTGGCTTTTAAGGTGACGCACCACCTTCTCGACCTCCTCGTCGGAGACGAAGGGACCGTGCACGCGGCTGATGCGGCCGCCGCCCGCCATGTAGAGCATGTCGCCCTGGCCGAGCAGCTGCTCGGCGCCCTGCTCGCCCAGGATGGTGCGGCTGTCGATCTTCGAGGTGACCTGGAAGGAGACGCGGGTCGGAAAGTTCGCCTTGATGGTGCCGGTGATGATGTCGACGGAGGGACGTTGCGTCGCCAGGACCACGTGGATGCCGGCGGCGCGCGCCATCTGCGCCAAGCGCTGGACCGCGCCTTCGATGTCCTTGCCGGCGACCATCATCAGGTCGGCCATCTCGTCGACGACCACGACCACGTAGGGCAGCGGGTCGAGCTCGAGCTGCTCCTCCTCGTAGATCGCCTCGCCGGTTTCCTTGTCGTATCCGGTGTGGACGGTGCGGGTCAGCGTCTCGCCGCGCGTCTTCGCCTCGGCGAGGCGCGCGTTGTAGCCGTCGATGTTGCGCACGCCGAGCTTCGCCATCTTCTTGTAGCGGTCCTCCATCTCGCGGACGGCCCATTTGAGCGCCACCACCGCCTTCTTCGGGTCGGTCACGACCGGCGTGAGCAGGTGCGGGATCGAGTCGTAGGCGGACAGTTCCAGCATTTTCGGATCGACCATGATCAGCCGGCATTGATCCGGCCGCAGGCGATAGACGAGGCTCAGGATCATGGTGTTGATGGCGACCGACTTGCCGGAGCCCGTGGTGCCGGCGATGAGGAGATGCGGCATGCGGGCGAGGTCGACGATGACGGGATCGCCGCCGATCGTCTTGCCGAGGCAGAGCGGCAGCTTCGCCCCCGATTCGCGATAGTCGTCGGAGGCGAGAAGCTCGCGCAAATAGACCTTCTCCCGCTTGGGGTTGGGAAGCTCGATGCCGATCACGTTGCGGCCCGGCACCACGGCGACGCGGGCCGACAGCGCGCTCATCGAGCGGGCGATGTCGTCGGCAAGCCCGATCACGCGCGACGTCTTGATGCCGGGTGCCGGCTCGAGCTCGTACAGCGTCACCACCGGACCGGGATGCGCGTTGATGATCTCGCCGCGCACGCCGAAGTCCGCCAACACGCCTTCGAGCGCGGTGGCGGTTTCCTTGATCACTTCCTGGTTCGGCGCATAGCGCTCGATCGCCTTCGGGGCAGCGAGCAGCGCGACCTGCGGCAGCTCGTATCCGTCGCCCTTTCGCCCCGACGCCCGGACGCGCGTGGACTTGCGCGTCGCCCGTTGCGCCGGCGCGGCCGCATCATCTTCCTCGGGCTCGATGTCCGGCGCGGACGCAAGCGCGGGCTCGCCGAGCCGCGGCTCGACGCGCGATGGGTGGACGCGATCCGTCGCCACCGGAATCGCCGAGCGGGCAACGCGCCACGACCGGAGGCGATTGAGCCGTCCCTGGAGGCTGAGAAGGCCGTGATAGAGAAGGCCGAGAGAGACGAAGGCGCGGCCCGCCAGGAAGCCGGCCGGCTCGTCATTGCCGGACGCGTGCCGCGCGTCGGCGTCACGCGAGCCGAACCCGGAAGCGACGGCGAGCGCAATGAGCGCGACGGTGCCGGTGATAACGGCGACTGCGGTCCGGCTTCCGCCCGACAGCGGCCCGCCGAGCAGGAGTGCCGGGAGGCGCAAGACCGCATCGCCGATGACGCCGCCGAGGCCGCTGGGCAGCGGCCAGCGCGCGCTGGTCGGCAGGCATGAGGCGAAGGCGGCGGCGAAGAGGACGCCCGCGATCCACAAAGCAAGCCGCAGGCGTTCGCGGTCGAGCGGCCGATGCGAGACGAGCCGCCATCCCCAGATCGCGATCGGCAGGAGCAGCGAGACGGCTGCAATGCCGAGAAGCTGCATCAACAGATCGGCGGCGATCGCGCCCGGGATCCCCAGCAGATTGTGCACCGGCGCCGGCGTGGCGTGGCTCAGGCTCGGGTCCTTGACCGACCAGGTCGCGAGCGCAAGACCGGCGAGCGCCGCCAGCGCGACCAGGACGAAACCGCCGCATTCGCGGACGCGGCGGCCGATCAGGTCGCGAAAATCATCGGACCAGAACGCCGTATAATCGAAGCTGCGTCTCAGGGCATACATGCCGTCCTCTCACCCAAGCACGGCGACGAGGCGGTGCAGCGCCTCGGCCGTGGTCTCCTTGTCATGAACCATGGCGACGCGGATGTATCCGGTACCGGGATTGCTGCCGTCGGCCTGCTGGCGCGCGAGATAGCGGCCGGGTATTACGCGCAATCCGGCCTCGCGCCACAGCGTCACGGCGGCGGCTTCATCGCCGCCCCGTGCGGTCACGTCCAGCCAGAGATAGAACCCGCCTGCGGGCCGGCGATAGCCGTAGCGGTTGCCGACGATCTGATCGGCGAGGTCGAATTTTTGCGCATAAAGGCGCCGGTTCTCCTCCACATGCGTCTCGTCGCCATAGGCTGCGACCGCGACCTCCTGGGCCGGGACCGGCACCTGCGGCGCCGCGATGTTGCGCAATTCGACGAAGCGGGCGAGGAAGCGCTTGTCGCCGGCCGCGAACCCGACCCGCAGGCCCGGCAGGTTCGAGCGCTTCGACAGCGACTGGAACACGACCACGCTGGCGAAATCCGGACCGGCGACTTCGAGCATCCCGGGCGGCGGGTGTTCGGTGTAGATTTCGGAATAGCACTCGTCGGAAAACACCAGGAAGCCGAACCGGCGGGCAAGTTCCGTGAGGCGCGCGAGGTAGTCGCTCCTCGCGACCGCGCCTTGCGGATTGGATGGAGAGGCGAGGTACATGGCGACGGTGCGGCCGAGCAGGGCATCGTCGAGCGCGCCGAGATCGGGCAGGAAGCCGTTGTCCCGCGGCGCCGCCAGATAGATCGGCTCGCAATCGGCCGCCGCGGCGCCGGCGCCGTAGGCGGCATAGAACGGGTTGGGGATGAGGATCGCCGGCCGGCCGGACCGAGCGGTGACAAACCGTCGGGCGGCGATCGCGGCGAGGAACAGGCCCTCGCGGGTGCCGTTGAGCACGAGGACCTCGCTGTCCGGGTCGAGCGCGCGCGGGAGACGGTAGCGCCCGTGCACCCAGTCGGCGGCGGCGCGCCGGAAGCGCTCGGTGCCCTTGTTCGCCGGGTAGCGGCCGAAATCGTTGAGGTGCGCGGCGAGCACCGGCCCGACGAAGGGCGGGATCGGGTGCTGCGGCTCGCCCACCGACAGGTTGATCGCCGGCTTGCCGGGCTTCACGTCGGCAAGAAGGTCCGCGAGCCGCACGAACGGCGAACGCGCGTCGGCCCGAGCGGGGGAAATCGGTTCCGCTTTGTTCATCGATGAGATGCCAACGGCGTCGCCCGCCGCCTAGCGACACCATAGAAGCGGCTAGGTTAAGACCCGATTAACCATCGGATCGGCCGGAAGGAAGGCATACTTCTTTCGGGGAAGCGTTTTTGCGGAGGGTCAATGGATGACTGAGGAAGCGAGCCCCGGGCAACGCGTGAATACCCGTTGCTGCATTGTGGGCGGCGGGCCCGCCGGCATGATGCTGGGCTTTCTGCTCGCGCGGGCGGGAATCGATGTCGTCGTGCTCGAAAAACACAAGGACTTCCTGCGCGACTTTCGCGGCGACACCATTCATCCCTCGACCCTGGAGGTGATGCACGAGCTGGGGTTGCTCGACGAATTCCTCAAGATTCCGCACCAGGAGGTGCGCCAGCTTACCGGCCAAGTGGGCGACGAGCGGGTGACGATCGCCGACTTCAGCCACCTGCCGACGCGGTGCAAATTCGTCGCCCTCATGCCGCAGTGGGATTTTCTGAATTTCCTCGCCGAGCACGGCGCACGCTATCCCGGCTTTCATCTGCGCATGGAGACGGATGTCACCGACCTGATCCGGGACGACGACCGTATCACCGGCGTGCGCGGGACGAGTCCGCACGGTCCGTTCGCGGTGATGGCCGACTTGGTCATCGGTGCGGACGGGCGCCATTCGATTGTGCGCGAGCGCGCGGGCCTCGAGGCGGAGGATCTCGGCGCTCCCATGGACGTGTTCTGGATGCGGCTGTCGCGGCGTCCCGACGATCCCTACGAAACCTTGGGTCGCGTCGATATCGGCCGCGTGTTCGTGATGCTGAACCGGGGCGATTACTGGCAATGCGCGCTGGTCATCCCAAAGGGCAGCGCCGAGGAGGTTCAGCGCGAGGGACTGGAGGCGTTTCGCGGTACGATTGCCCGGCTCGCGCCGTTCCTGCGCGACCGCTTGGATGAGATAAAAAGCTGGGACGACGTCAAGCTGTTGACGGTCAAGCTCGATCGTTTGCGCCAATGGTATCGGAGCGGGCTCCTGTGCATCGGCGACGCCGCGCACGCCATGTCGCCGATCGGCGGCGTCGGCATCAACTTGGCGATCCAGGACGCGGTGGCGGCGGCGAACATCCTGGCCGAGCCGTTCGTGCGCGGCGCCGTCACGCTCGAGCATCTTCGCGCGGTGCAGAGGCGGCGCGCGTTCCCGACCCGTGCGACGCAACGGCTCCAGCTGTTCATTCAGAACCGCTTCATCCGGCGGGTGCTGGAAAGCGCGACCAAGCCTTCGCTCCCGTGGCCGTTGAAGCTGTTGCGGCGCTTTCCGTTGCTGCAACGCATCCCCGCGCGCCTGATCGGCCTCGGCTTTCGCCCCGAGCACGTGAGAACAAAAGAGAGAGGCCCCGGTGTGTGAAAACCGGGGCCTCCCGACGGAGGGGGCGGTGCCGGGTCTCCACCCCGACCGTTGTCGTCAACGGTTGATGCGGTGGGTCACTGCACGGTCTCGCCATGCAGCGCGAAGTCGAGGCCGTCGCGCTCGGTCTCCTCGTCGACCCGCAGCCCGATGATCACGTCGATCACCTTGAGGATGATCAGGCTGACGACGGCGTCGTAGACGAACACGATCACGATGCCCTTGACCTGGTTGAGCAGCTGGCCCGGATTGCCTTCGAGCAGGCCGGCGGTGCCGCCGTACTGCTCGACCGCGAACACGCCGGTGAGCAGCGCGCCGACGGTGCCGCCGACCGCGTGGACGCCGAACGCGTCGAGCGCGTCGTCGTAGCCGAGCATGTGCTTGAGGCCGGTGCAGCCCCAGTAGCAGAGGACGCCGGCGGCGATGCCGATGCACAGCGACCCGACCGGGCCGACGAAGCCCGACGCCGGCGTGATGGCGACGAGGCCCGCCACCGCGCCGGTGCAGATGCCGACCACGGTCGGCTTGCCGCGCATCGCCCATTCCACCAGCATCCAGGTGAATGCCGCCGTGGCGGTCGCGAACTGGGTCACCCCCATGGCCATGCCGGCCTGCACGCCCGCGCTTACGGCCGAACCCGCGTTGAAGCCGAACCAACCGACCCACAGGAGCGAGGCGCCGATGAAGGTGAGCACCATGTTGTGGGGCGGGCCCGAGTCCTTGCGCTTGCCGAGGCAGATGCAGGCCATCAGGCCGGCGACGCCGGAATTGATGTGCACCACCGTGCCGCCGGCAAAATCGAGAACCTTGGTCCATGCGTTGTCGTTTCCGTTCGAGAGGAAACCGTCTCCGCCCCAGACCCAATGCGCGATCGGCGAGTAGACCAGGATCGCCCACAGCCCGATGAACCACAGCATCGCCGAGAACTTCATGCGCTCGGCGAATGCGCCCGCGATCAGCGCTGGCGTGATGATTGCGAAGGTGAGCTGGAAGCAGACATAGACCATCTCAGGGATCGTCGGTGCGAGCGGATTGGGATTGCCGATGCCGCCTTTGCCGATGTCGCTGAGAATGCCTTGCAGGAACGCCCGGTCGAGCCCGCCGATGAACGGCGATCCCTCCCGGAAGGCAAGGCTGTAGGTGCAGATGACCCACAAGATGGTGACCAGGCAGGTGACGGCGAAGCTGGTCATCACCGTATCGCCGACGTTCTTCTTGCGGACCATGCCGCCGTAGAACAGGCCGAGGCCCGGAATGGTCATCATCAGCACCAGCGCGACCGATGTGAGCATCCAGGCGGTATCGCCCGAGTTGGGCGTGCATTTTTCGAGTACCTTGGGATTGGCGGTGGCGTCGCAGGCGGGCGGAGGCGCCGCCGGCGGTGTCGCCTCCGCTGCCGGAGCGGCAGCCGGTGCCGGCGCCTGCGCGAACGACACGTCGACGACGAGAACGCTGAGGAACGCGGCGAGGAGGAGCCCGCAAGCGAGAGCCAACAGCCCCGCACGGGAGGATTTCTTGAAAGCCATGGTGTTGCTCCTGTCCGTAGAGTTGGGGCGTGGGCTCTAGAGGGCCGCGACGTCGGTCTCGCCCGTGCGGATGCGCACGGCCTGGTCGATGCTGAATACGAAGATCTTGCCGTCGCCGATCTGGCCGGTCTTGGCGGTCGCGGTGATGGTCTCGACCACCTTGTCGACCTGGTCGGTCGGCACTGCGACTTCGATCTTCATCTTGGGCAGAAAGTTCACGGCGTATTCGGTGCCGCGGTAGATTTCGGTGTGGCCCTTCTGGCGCCCATATCCCTTGACCTCGGTGACGGTCATCCCGTGCACGCCGATCCCGGTGAGGGCGTCGCGGACCTCGTCGAGCTTGAATGGCTTGATGATGGCCATGACGATTTTCATGGGTTCGATCCCCGCTTTTCCGGTCCCGCGCAACGCCGACCGGCATCCGGGCACCGCCCGCCGGAACACGTGTCCCGCGGACGTTGCCGGGAACACCTAATCAAGCCGCGTGCCAGTCTGTCGCAGCAGGGTTAAGTAGTTGTCAGATAATTAGGTTTCCCAATGTCCCGGAGGTTGGTCGGAGGCCTGGGGGAAGCGCGCGCATAAAGAGTCGCCAAGAGTGCACAAAACTTAAGCACGAGGTCTATCGACCTGATGCTGACCGGCTGAGCAGCCGCCATGGCAGCGAGGATGTTTTTCTTGCGCACCATGCCGGCGTAGAACAGCGCCAGGCCCGGGATGCTCATCATCAGCACGAAGCCGGTCGCCGCGATCATCCATGCGGTATCGCCGCTGTCGATTTTCGCAGGCGGCGGCTTCGGCCAGTGCCGGCGTGGCGAGCGGCACGCTCGCGAGCGCGGCGAATGCCGCGGCAAGGTGCAGTCTCGGTTTCCTCATGTGCCCCCTTAAAAGTCAGATGACGGACGACAGGGGACGGATAGAGCCGCCCATCTGCCCTCTGTCGTCCGTCCTGTAGTTACAGCGCGTCCGTGTCGGTCTCGCCGGTACGGATGCGCACCGCCTGGTCGATAGGGACGACGAAAATCTTGCCGTCGCCGATTTGGCCGGTCTTGGCGGCCGCGGTGATCGCCTCGACCACCTTGTCGGTCCGGTCGGAAGGAACGGCGACCTCGATCTTTACCTTCGGCAAGAAGTTCACCGCATATTCCGCCCCGCGGTAGATTTCGGTGTGGCCCTTCTGCCGGCCGTAGCCCTTCACTTCGGAAGCGGTCATGCCGCTGATGCCGAGCTGCGTGAGCGCGTCGCGCACGTCCTCGAGCTTGAACGGTTTGATGACGGCAATGACGAGCTTCATAGACGGCCCCGGGCAGCTCTCGGACTTTCCGGAAATTGGTGCACAAGACAACGAGATGGCGCACAGGCTCAGCCCCGGGTGCGCCTCATGCCACGATATCGCCAACCAGAGAAAAAATTAAGCGGCTTCGTTGCCGCAACGCCGGGCGAGACGCCTAACTGTGGGCAACTGAGGTACTGACGCAACGGCCGCCGATCGCGTCAGCCGCCCCTCCCGCCCCATCTCCCTTCGGCATCGACGACAAGAAACGACCGCCGCACTGGTTCGTTCGCGGCTCGTTAAGGCTGGTCTCGCACCCCCCTTGACGGCAATACCGAAATAACAGATATTTCTGTCATGACAGAAATTACAGGTGATACCAGAACCATTCCGGGTGCGGTCGAGCGCTTCGTCCTGCACTGGGGCGACATGGGGGGACAGTGGGGCGTCAACCGGTCGGTCAGCCAGATCCATGCGCTGCTCTATCTCTCGGAACGGCCGCTGACGGCCGATGAGATCGCCGCGGCGCTGGGTCTCGCGCGCTCGAATGTTTCCAACTCGGTCAAGGAGCTCCTCGCCTGGAACTTGATCCGGCGTGTTCCCATCAAGGGCGACCGTCGCGAGCATTTCGAGGCGGAAACCGATCTCTGGGAAATCGCCACGCGGATCGCCGTCGTGCGCAAGGAGCGGGAGATCGATCCCGCCGTAGCCACGTTGCGGGCGTGCGTGGCCGATGCGGAGCGCGATCCCGCGGTTCATCCGGTCGCGAGCAAGCGGCTCAAGGACATGCTGGCGTTCGTCGACATGGTCGATCGCTGGTACGCGCAGATGCTCACCGTGCCGAGATCGAAGATCGCCGCGATCATTCGTCTCGGCACCAGGATCGTGAGCCTGCTGCCGCTCGGCAAACAGAAATAGACGGCCGAGCGAGAAGGGACGAACGATGAAGCGGCACGAAGTCGCGTTCGAGAATCGCGCTGACCCAAAGCCGAACCCAAAGGAAAAGCTCGGCGATGTTCGCTTCCGCGCTCTCCTGTCGGCCGAGGACTGGGCGGGGCTTCCGCTGCCGATCCGCCGCCGCTTCAGCAAGCGTCTCTACGGCGGCAACACGATCGTCTATGCCGGGGAAGTTCTAGAAACATCGATGTGCCGAGCTGGCTGGTGCCTCGCGCAGGCCGCGCGCCTGATCGGCGCGCCGTTGCCCACAAGTCGGAACGCGCACGTCCCGAGCGTTGTTACCGTTACGGAAGATTTGGCAACCGGCGGCCAAATTTGGACGCGGCTTTATGCGCGCCGCAACGGCTTTCCTCAGGTCATTCACTCGTCGAAACGTTTCGCCGGGCCTACCGGTCTCGAAGAATACGTCGGGTACGGCGTTGGAATGTCACTCACGATCCACGTCAAGGACGATGCGCTGATATTTCGAAGCCACCGCTACTTTCTCCAGCTATTTGGCCGGCGCATCACCTTGCCGGCGTGGATGACTCCCGGCGCATTGTCCGTCATCCACGCCGAGGTCGCGGATGGCAAGTTCAGCTTCACGCTGCAGATCGTCCATCCGCGCTTCGGCCTTCTCATCCGCCAAATGGGGATTTTCCGGGAGATAGAGCGATGAATTCTCCCCTTCTCTGGGCTTTGATCGCGATCCAGATTGCGATGGGCGCATTCGACACCATCTATCATCACGAGCTCACGGAGCGGTTGCCCTGGCGCCCCTCGCAGGGCCACGAGCTCAAATTGCACGCCGTGCGCAACGTGCTTTATGCCGGACTCTTCATCACGCTCGGGTTCTTCGAGGTCCACGGCTTTTGGGCCATGCTGGTGATCGCCGTGCTTGTGGTCGAAGTGATCATCACCCTCATGGACTTCGTCGAGGAGGACTTGAGCCGCAAGCTTCCTGCGAGCGAGCGCATCAACCACACGCTGCTGGCGGTGAACTACGGGGCGATCCTCGCGCTGCTCATTCCGGTCCTGATTGGCTGGGCCGCGAAGCCCACCGCAGTCGTTCCGGTCCTCTACGGCTTATGGAGCGCCATCGCCGGCTTCGCCGCGGTGGGAGTCATCTTGTTCGGCCTCCGTGACATGGTGGCCTCGCGCCGGGCGCCGTGGCTCGTTCCGGGAGATGCAAGCGAGTTGGTGAATGCGCTTGCCGACCGGCACCACGTGCTGGTGACCGGGGCGACCGGGTTCATCGGGCGCCGCCTGGCCGAAGCGCTCGCGGGCACCGGTCACGAGGTGACCGTGCTGGCGCGCACGCCGAGCAAGGCAGACACGCTGCGTCCGCCGTTCCGGCTGGTGACCAGTCTTGATCAAATCGCCAATGACACTCGGATCGATGCGGTGATCAATCTCGCCGGCGAGCCGGTCGCGGACGGCCTGTGGACGCGCGCCAAGCGCCGGCGGATCGTTTCCTCCCGTCTGCGCATGCTGCGCGCGATCTTGCGTCTTATCGGCCGGCTCGACCGGCGGCCGGCGGTGCTGATCACGGCCTCCGCCGTCGGTTGGTATGGGCTGTGGAACGACGAGCCCCTGACCGAATTCGACGGAGGCAAGCGCTGCTTCTCGCATCGCAGCTGCGATATCGTCGAGCGCGCCGCGATTCGGGCCGAACGATTGGGCGTGCGTGTCGTCCGCCTGCGCATCGGTCTGGTGCTCGGCACCGACGGCGGGCTGCTCAGCCGCATGCTGATGCCGTTCGAATTCGGCCTGGGCGGCCCGATGGGCACGGGTCGTCAGTGGATGTCGTGGATCGAGCGCGACGATCTGGTGCGAGTGATCGCCCATATCATCGTCACGCCGAATCTCACCGGCCCGGTCAACGGCACGGCGCCCGCCCCCGTGCCGAATTCGATCTTCGCGAAAGAGCTCGGCCGGGCGCTCAATCGGCCGGCGTTCCTGCGGCTTCCTGCCATAGTGCTGCGCCTGGCCGGCGATTTGGCCGATGAGCTTCTGCTCGGAGGGCAGCGCGTGCTGCCGGACAAGCTGGAAGGCAGCGGGTTCAAGTTCCGCCACGAGACATTGCAAAGCGCCCTATCGGCGATACTTGGAGGCAAACCAGCCGAATCCAGCAGCAAATCCGGCTGGGTGCAGGCGATGCAAGACATTTCGCTGATCGGTTCGGATCGGACGCTCCGTGCGAATCAGCGGGTGGTCCATCCCCGGGGGTCCGGTCGATGGCCTTGAGGGTCATCGATCCAAAAGACCCACAATTTCGTCCCGCCAGCCGCCACCGCTTGGTGTGGCGCTCGCACCGTCAGGCTGACGAGGCTGCGTCCGAGCGAATCGTCATTCCAAGCTGTTCTTGAACCACCAAAGCGCCACGTCCGCCACGAACATGGTGAGGAAGTCCTCGGCAACGACGTTGAAGCGCATTTGATTGGCGCCGTGTTTGAGAACATTGGGGACAATCACCTTGTTGATTGTCCCGAAATAGTTCGACAGCGTGTAGTTCGCGACCCCGTGCCCGTTGATGGTAATCGTAAATGTCGGCCGGTCCTCCTTGCACCTTGATGGTGAACGTCAGGATGGAATGCACGTTGAGAACGGCGTTCGCCCCAGATTGAACGACACAGGTTGGTCCAGCCCGCCCCCGGGGCCGCTTTGCAGCTTTCCATCAAGGAGCGCCGAGTAGTCGCCTACGCCATGCATGGTCGTTCCTTTCCTCGGATTCGCGGTTACGTTGGCGACCGAGTCGACCACCACTATCGATCGAGATCAAGCATCCCCGAACGCGGTGGGCCCAATCGACGCGGGCCGGACTTCTGACGTTTCTACATCCGCAGGAACGATCAGGTTGACGACTCACGCGTCCCACGCGGGGGCGCGGCCGATCGGATTGGCAATGCGACCACCGGGCCGCTTGAGCGCGCGAATGCGCGC
>WNGA01004464.1_pt1 | contig 20578 bp, 20 predicted proteins | sample 5400061 | NCBI WGS metagenome assembly WNGA01 (sample SAMN13153366, study PRJNA577476) | soil metagenome | isolation source: 100 cm soil or saprolite under grassland replicate 2 | place: USA:California | collected 2016-06-15
CCGTTCGACTACCAGGCCCAGGACACGTACTTCATCGTGGCGCACATGCACTACGTGCTGGGCGGGGGGTCGCTGTTCGCCATCTTTGCGGGCCTGTACTACTGGTTCCCCAAGGTCACCGGGTACCTGATGAGCGAGCGCCTGGGGAAGCTGGTGTTCGCGCTGGAGTTCGTGGGGTTCAACATGACGTTCTGGCCAATGCACGTGCTGGGATTGCGCGGGATGCAGCGACGGGTCGCCGACTATCTGCCCAGCCTCGGGCCGGGGCAGTCGCTGACCACGCCGAACCTGGTGGCCACGATCGGCTCGTACGTGATGGCGATCGGGGCGATCCTGTTCATCGTGAGCGTGGTCCAGGCGTTCCGGAGGAAGGAACCCGCTGGCGACGATCCATGGGGGGCCTACACGCTGGAGTGGATCACGAGCTCGCCGCCGCCGGAGCACAACTTCCACTGGCTGCCGCCGATCCGCAGCGAGCGGCCGGTGTTCGACTGGCGGCACCGCGGCGAGCCGGAGGTGGAGGAGTCGAAACGGGCGTGATGATGAGGGGGTCCAGGGGGGCAGCAGCCCCGCGGAGCGGAGCGAAGCGGGTCGGGCTGCTGCATTCCCCCTGGCCGAGCCGGGCCGCCGCAGGCGGCCGGGCGAGGATGCAGAGGTGAGGACCGAGCCGCGGTTCCTGATCGGGGCCGGCGCGTTCAGCGCTACGGTGGCGGTCGTGTACTGGTACCTGTCCTACGAGGACGCCGGGTTCGCCATGCTGCTGTTCATGGGCATGGCCTCGGCCATGATCGGTGGCTACCTGCTGTGGAAGATGGGCCGCGTGCCGCGCGCCGAGGACGACCCGGACGCCGAGCACGCGGCGGCGTCCGGCGCGACGGTCGGGCGGTTCTCCAGCGGCAGCATCTGGCCGCTGGTCATGGGGATCGGGCTGGCGATCGGCGTCCAGGGGTTCGTGTTCGGGCTGTGGCTGCTGGCGTTCGGCGTCACACTGTTCGTGTGGGCGACCGTGGGGCTGATGCTCGAGAGCCGGGACTGAGGGTGGAGCGGGAGTCGTCCGCTGCGGGGGCGGGACCCGTGGTGATCCGGGGGGAGCGAGTCACGCTGCGGGGGTTCCGGCCGGACGAGCTGGGCGCGTGGTTCGACGCGCGCATGGCGTCGGCCGACGATCCCACGGTGACCCCGGTGGGGCCGCCCGACCGGGAGCGGCTCCGAGAGCGAGTGGAGCGCTCCGGCGTCATGCGCGACCAGTGGCTGGACCTGGCGATCGAGGTCGACGGCCGCCTGGCCGGGGAGATCGGCTCGTATCAGGAGCCCGACCGGGAGGTGCGCCCGGCGACCTACTTCCTGGGCATCGGCCTGTTCGACTCCGAGGACCGGGGCCGCGGCCTGGGCACGGAGGCCACCCGCGTGTTCTGCGACTGGCTGTTCCGCGAGGCGGGCGCCGACCGCGTGGAGACCGCGACCGCGGTGACGAACACCCCGATGCGGCGGGTGCTCGAGCGCCTCGGCTTCCGCTTCCTCGGTACCGAGGCCAGATGGGACGTGGACTGGGCCCTGTACTCGGTGGACGCCGCGCAGTGGACCCCGTCCTGAAGGCGGGCCTGATCGGCTCCGTCTCGTAGAGGAGTCGGGCAGCGCGCGGGCGACTGACCAGGGCACGGGACGACCGAGAGGGGGGCCGCCCGGGCGATCCGGCGGTCTCCGTGCCCGTGCAGCAGGATCAGTCCCGGACCACCTCGGGTTCGGTCGACTCCTCGCCCTCGGGGTTGGGGATCCCGCCGGCCTCGAACTCCTCGGCCGCCTCGAAGCCGCCCTCGGGGGTCCGGCGAACCGTGACCACCGCCGCCTCGCGGACCGGGTGGAGCCCGGTCCTGCGGAGCTCGCGCATCAGGTAGTAGGTCACGGCGAACGCCAGGGCCGGCAGCGCGAACACCGCCACCCGGAGCACCCGGGTCATGGCCTCGACGGAGACGCCGAAGAACGTGGCGATGAGGTCGTTGCCCCCGGCAACCGTCAGCACGGTCATGAACGTCAGCACGGCGGCCCCGAACGCCGTGCGCCACGGCACGTCGCGCGGGAGGTTCAGCAGGTTGTGCTCCTCGCGATCGCCGGTGATCCGCCGCTCGATGGCCGGCCACAGGAACATGACGCCGAACACGATCATCGGCAGCAGGACCGCCGGGTAGAACGGAGCCGCGATCTCGTGGCCGAACCCCCGGGTCTCCCATCCCGGGAACAGCCGCAGGGCGCCCTCCAGCCATCCGACGTACCAGTCCGGCTGGGAGCCCCCCGAGACCGTGGCCGGGTCATATGGGCCGTACAGCCACACCGGGTTGATCTGGGCCAGCCCGCCGAGCAGTGCAAGGACCGCCCCCAGCACCAGGAACAGCCCGGTCGACTTGAACGCGTAGCGGGGGAACAGCCGCTCGCCCTGGATGTTCGTCTCCGTCCGCTCCGGCTTCCCGCCGGGGAAGTGCGTGTGCTTCTGCCGCCACACGATGGCCAGATGCGCCGCGAGCACCGCCGCGATGAGCGCCGGCAGGATCATGATGTGCAGCACGAACAGGCGGTTCAGGATGTCGGGCGACGGGTAGTGCCCGCCGAACAGCAGGAACGCCAGCCACGTCCCGACGAACGGGATCGACAGCGCGATCGAATAGGCGATGCGGATCCCGGTGCCCGACAGCAGGTCGTCGGGCAGCGAGTAGCCGGCGAACCCGATGGCGATCGTGAGCAGCAGCAGGGTCACGCCGAGCATCCAGTTCAGGTCACGAGGCTTGCGGAACGCGCCCGTGAAGAACACGCGGGAGGCATGCGCGGCGACGGCTCCCACCATGATCAGCGCCGCCCAGTGGTGGATCTGGCGAAACACCAGTCCGGCCCGGACGTCGAACGACAACCGCAGGACCGTTTCGTAGGCCCGGGACATCTCCTGGCCGCGCAGCGGGGCATACGAGCCGTGGTACACGACCTCCTTCGAGTCGGGCACGTAGAAGAAGGTCAGGAACACCCCGGTGACGACCAGGATGATGAAGCAGTACAGCGCGATCTCTCCGAGCATGAACGACCAATGGTCGGGAAAGACCTTGTTCAGCGAGCGGCGGGCGAACGACGCGGCCCCGAGGCGCTCGTCGAACCACAGGAAGAGCCGCCGCGTCAGCGGGCCGCCGCGTTCCCTGCTCACGGCCCGTCCCCCCGGTTCCAGAACCCTGGCCCGACCGGCGCCGTGAAGTCGCCCCGCGCCACCAGGAACCCCCGGTCGTCAACGTCGATGGGCAGCTGGGGCAGCGGCCGCGTCGCGGGGCCGAACACCACTGATGCCCCCTTCAGCACGTTGAACGCGGACTGGTGGCAGGGGCACTGCAGCTGGTGGTAGGTCGCGAGGTACAGCCCCACGGGACACCCGGCGTGGGTGCACAGCTTCGAGTAGCAGACGTTCCCGTCGGGGGCCCACCCCTCCCGCCCTGAGGGCAGCGCCAACTGGTCCCGATCCACCCGGACCAGGATGGCCTGCGAGTTGGAGTCGCCCATGTGGCCCTCGGGGAAGACCGTGACCACTCCGTCCACCGGCAGCGTGTCCAGCCGGACCGGCTGGCCGGTGTCGTCGAGGAGCCGCTTGCCCCGCCGCCACGCGGTGTGGAACAGGACGTCACCGGGGCTCGGCCCGAGCGAGCGGATGGGGAAGACCAGCGCGAGGCCGAAGGCGCCCGCGGCGCCGATGAGCAACCGCGTCAGGAACCGGCGGCGGGTGACGTCCGACTCGGTCTGCTGGATGAGGTCCTCGGCGATTCGCTGTTCGCCGACCTCGGACTCGTGCGGCTCCCGTGGCTCCGTCACGACCTCGTGGGGGAACAGGTGCTTGCCCCACAGGATCAGGGCGAAGCCCATGGCGCCCAGGGTGAGGGCGATCAGCGTTCCCTCCAGCTGGGTCTGCCCGCCCAGGGCGTACAGGACGAGCAGCCCGATGCCCGAGGCCGCGCTGAGTAGCAGGAGCACCGCGATGCGCCGGGACGCCCGCCGCTCGCCGAGAGGATCCCGGTGCCGGGATACGAACGCAGTCTCACCAGGGTGTTCCGCGACGGGAACGCGCGGGCCCTCGGGTTCCGGTGTCCCGCCGGCCGCGGCGGCGCCTCGCCTGCGGCGAAACAGCCGCCGGACGCCGAACGCCGCGCCGGCCGCGCCGGCAGCCTTCGCGGCCCGCCTGGCGCGGCGCGACCCGGCCTGCTCCTCGTCCCGGCGATCGCTCATCGTTCGTTCCCCCGACTCACGCCCGCGTCCCGATGGTCCGCGTGATCAGCACCACCAGCCCGAGCCCGCCGAACAACGCGACGAACCCCTCGATCAGCGGCCCCACCCCGCCGAGGCTGCCGCCCCCGCGGTCGTCCGGATGGCGGAGGTAGACCACGTAGGCCACCACGGAATCGAGTGTCCGCTGGTCGATGGTGGTCTCGTCGAAGACCGGCATCGTCCCCGGTCCGATTCGGATGGCCTCGGCGACCTGGACCGCGCTCGCGGCCCCCAGGGGCGGCGCGTCCAGCGGCCCGACGGCCCCGCCGTGCGCGGTGATCCCGTGGCAGGGGGCGCAGTTCGATTGGTACGTGGCCTGTCCGAGCGAGATGCTTCCGGCATCCGGGTTCACCTCCGGGATCTGGACCCCGCCCGGAGCGATGGACTGCAGGTAGTCGCTGATCGCGCGGATCTCGGCCGGGCCCAGCACCGGGGGCCGCCTCCGGGCCTGCACGCCTGGCTGGTCGAGCGGCATGCGGCCGGTCGACATCATGAAGTCGTAGTAGGCGGGCCCCAGGCCGGCGATGGGCGGGGCCTGCGAGGTCCCCACGCCTCGGGAGCCGTGGCAGGTCGAGCAGCGCTCCTCGTACAGCTCCTGGCCGGCCGCGAGGTCGGTCGGCGCCGGGGAGGCGGACGTCGCCGGGGAGGGCGAGGTCGTCACGGCCGAGGACGCCGGGACCGGTGTCTGGGAGACCGCGGGCCGGGGACCCCCGGCGGCGGTTGGGGCGAGCAGGATCCCCAGCGGCACGCTGACCACGAGGACGGCGGCGGCCATCGCCAGCATCGTCCGGCGGCCGAGCGGAGCTTCTGTTCGCGGTTCTCCACTCATCGGACGATGAAGAGCACCGAGAACAGCGCGATCCAGACGATGTCGACGAAGTGCCAGTAGTACGTCGCGACCTCCACGCCCGCGTGCTCGTCGCCGGAGTAGGCGCCCTGTCCGGCGCGGCCGAGGATCACCAGCATCAGGACGAGCCCCGCGAACACGTGCAGGCCGTGGAACCCGGTCATCGTGTAGAACGCGGACCCGTACGCGTCGGAGTGGATCTTGAACGGCAGGGTCAGCCACTCGTGCGTCTGCCCGCCCAGGAACACCGCGCCCATTACGAACGACAACCAGATCCACCGGCGCATGCCGGCCAGGTCGCCGGCCTTGATGCGGTTGACGGCGTGCTGCATGGTGAAGCTCGACGCCACCAGGACGCTCGTGAACACCAGCCGGGTGAGGTCGACCTTCACGTCCTCCGGGGTCCACGGCTGGGTGTGCGCCCGCAGCGTGAAGTACATGCCGAACAGCGACGAGAAGAACATCAGCTCGGAGCCGAGGAACAGGACGATGCCCACCACCAGCAGGGGGACGGGCCTCGCCGTCCGAGCGGTGGGCCCGCGCGCCGCCGTCGCGGTCGGCACGGTGGTCACGGATTCAGCCTACGACCAGTCGGCACGCTCGTTCCTCCGCAGTCGGATGCGGTCGGGGCGCGGCGCTCGGGGACCTCGCGGAAGGCTATCCCCGGTCCTCCCGGTCGTCCAAACCGGTCGCCCGGCTATTGTGATCCGTCGGCTCGGGCACGGCGACGAAAGGCGGGCGGATGGACGGATGGCTGGGAGAATTGGCGGCCGCGCTGGGCGTCGAGCCGCTCGGGCGCGAGGAGACCGGCCGCCTCCTCCGGGCCACGCGGGAGGTAGCCCACCGCGTGGAACGCAAGGACGCGCCGCTCGCCGCGTTCCTGCTGGGAGCGGCGGCCGGCGGGTCCGGGGAGGGGCGAAGCGCCGCCCTCGAGGAGGCGCTCGACCGGCTGGAGGCCATCCTGCCGCCGGAGTCGGCCGAACCGCGGCCTCGGTGAGGGTTCTCAGGCCGGCGGGATGACCCCTAGCTGGGTCGCGAGATCGAGCAGGTCGTCGCTCAGCCAGTACTCGCGGACCTGTCCGCGGTCCGCCCGCCAGATGTCGTTCCCGTGGAAGCGCACCCGGGTGCCGGCGGGGGCCGTGCTCCCCGGGATGCCTCCCTGGTAGCCGCCCTCGGCGACCCACCGCCCGGCGACCATGTCGCCGTCGACGACCGGTCCCACCTCGGCAGTGAACCGCAGGTCGTCGAAGAACGAGCGGGTCTGCCCCACCCACGCGAGCAGGTACCCCCGCCCGCCGGGCGAATCGGGGATATGGGGAGCCGGGACCCGGTGCAGCTCGAACTCAGGGTGGATGATCGTCTCGCCCTGTTCGAGGTCGCCGTTCCACAGCTCGATCCAGCGATCCCACAGGGAGATCATGTCGTGTTCGGCCATCTGCGGCTCCTTTGCGCTCGAGGCCCGTGGGCGGTTGCGGGACGCATTCTGCTGGAACCGGAGCTCAGCCGCCGGGCGCGGCCGGAGGGAGTTGGGCAAGATCCTCGGGTCGGTTGACGTTCCACGCGAACCGGCCGCTCGGATCGGCCGCGCGCCACTCGTCCGGCTCGATCACCAGGACGTCCATGCCAACCAGGGCCCGCTTCACCGAACGCTCTCCGGACGCCAGGGCCGCCCTCAGGCGCCCCGCCGCCGCGCGCGCATAGACCGCGTGGAGCGGCTCGAGCCCGCTATCGGACCGCGGCACGACCGCGTCCTGTCCATCCCGCCGTTCCGCGAGCAACCTGAGGACCGCCGGGCTGACGAACGGCATGTCCACGGCGACGACAGCGACGAGCTCGGTGCGAGCAACCTCGAGCCCGGCCACCAGACCCGCCAGCGGCCCCGCCCCGGCGACCACGTCCGCCACCTGCGGCAGCCCCAGCCTCTCCAGTCGCCGCCCGTCCCCGGAGGCCACGATGACCTCGCCGCAGGCTTCCTGCAGTCGGTCAGCCACTCTGCGCGCCAATGTCTCCCCCTCGAACGCGAGGCCGGCTTTGTCGACCCCCATCCGGCTGCTCGATCCCCCGGCCAGCAGAATGCCCGAGAGTTGCGACTTCACCGCCCGATGATGCCCGTCACGCGCTTCCAGCGCCACGTTCGCAGTCTCGGATGACGGCCGCCTGGCGGGCGAAGCCAGACGCCGCGTCGCGGACTCAACCCAGGCCCGGGATCCGCTCCCCTCCGGCGTACAAGTTGAAGCCGCCCGGGCGGAGGAAGCCCACCAGGGTCGCGTTCGACGCCTCGGCCAGTTCCACCGCCAGCGTCGATGGAGCGGAGACCGCCGCGATCATCGGGATGCCGGCCACCACGGCCTTCTGGACCAGCTCGAAGGAGGCCCGGCCTGAGACCAGCAGCACGTGGGCAATCAGCGGGAGGTTGCCGGCCAGCGCGTGGCGGCCGACGACCTTGTCGACGGCGTTGTGACGGCCGACGTCTTCGCGCAGCGTGACCAGGTCGCCGGCGGGGGTGAACAGACCGGCCGCGTGGAGGCCGCCGGTGCGGTCGAACACCCGCTGGGCCTCGCGGAGCCGGTCGGGGAGCGACGCCAGCACCTCCACCGTGATCGTCGGGCCGTCGGCCACCGGTCCGGCCGAGACGCGAATGGCGTCGATCGAGGCCTTGCCGCACACCCCGCACGACGACGTGGCGTAGAAGTTCCGCTGCCAGCCGGCCGACGCCCGGGCGCCCGGGCGCAGGCGGACGTCCGCAACGCCGCCGTCGCCCTCCTCTGAGCGGCACTCGGTGACGCCGGCCACGGCGGCCGGGGACACGATCCCCTCGCCGACCAGGAACCCGACCGCCAGCTCCGTGTCGTGGCCGGGTGTCCGCATGGTCACGGCGACCCGCTCGCCACCGAGGCGGACCTCGAGGGGTTCCTCTGCGGCCAGGAAGTCCGGCCGCTCCTCGACCCTACCGTCGCGGAGCCGCAGCACGCGCCGCCGGGCCGACGGCCGACCTCCGGGGCGTTCGGGACCGGTCCGGAGCATCACGAGCCCGCGATCCGCTGGAACGATTCCGTGTCGCCGCCGAAGCCGCCCGCCGGGGAATCGACCGCGAGGTGGCCATCGGGTCCGGCCACCGCCGCGCGCCCCGTGACCTCGGCGGCACCCAGTCCGGCCCGCTGCTGATGGAACGTCGCCCGGGGGTCGCGGGCCGACGCCTTGCCGGCGTGGAAGATCGCGAACCGCATGGCCAGCGAGCCCGCGGCGCCGATCGTTCCCTCCACCACCCGCCGGAACCGGGTCCGGCGGCCGGGGAGGAGCGACAGCGCGAGGCTCGCCGCGGTGAGTGCCTCCGACGCCTTCCACAGCGTCCCCGCCACGCCCTCGTGCAGCGGCCTCCCGACCTGGTCGATGCTGTCGGCCTCCCGCTCGACCGCCTTTGACGCCATCAGATCCGCGATCCGCCCGGCGACCCCGAACCTCCGGACCACGCGCTCCTCCCGTTCGTCGAGATCGAGCATCCCGAGCAGCCCGGCCGCGGTGGTCACGGCCGAGGACATGAACAGCGCCGGCAGCGTGCGCCGGGTCCCCTGCCACACCGGGACCGCCGTGTTCGACAACAGGACCGCGGTGTAGCCCGCCAGGGGCACGCCCAGTGCCCCGGAGGCCAGGCCGGCCGCCTCGCCCGCTGCCCCGAGCGGTCCGTCGAAGCGGTGCAGGATGGACGATGCCGCTGCCAGCGGGGCGACCCCCGCCAGGAGCCACGACCCCACGCTCATCGGCGACGACGGACGGAAGACGCGGAGCATGTTCAGAGCCCGCGACGGCTTTCCCAGGTCCAGGACCAGCAGCGACGTCCCGATGCCTCCGCCGATCGCCGTGAGCACCCGGGCCCGTTCGATCAGCCCGTCGAACCCCTCCCGGTCGGCGAACTGGGCCACCCCGCCCAGCGCCGCGGCGGCGCCCGCGGCCCCGCCGACCCAGAAGTACACGGGCACTGCGGAGATCCACACGGGTTCCTTCAGGACGGGCCGGTCGTAGTAGGTCGGGTCCTCGAGCGCCGCCGTCGGCTCCGCGGCCCACGGCTCCTGCGGGGCGTCGGGCTCCGCTGCCCTCACCCGCTGCCCGGCGCCTTCGCCCTCGAGGACGCCGCGCTCGGGGTCGATGTGCCGGCCGTCGCCGTCGCGCTCCTTCATCGCGCTCCGTCCCTCGCCGACAGCACCGCGCCCGCGGCCGCCACCAGCATCCCGAGCCCGGCCGCGGCCATCGACAGCCAGGCCGACCGGGCCTTCTTCGCCGGCGCGACCGGGTCGGGCGGCAGGTTGTACACCTCCGGCCGGTCGACCAGGAGGAAGAACGCGTTGACGCCCTCGGTGCCCGGCTGGTTCTCGGCGTCGACCCCGTACAGGTAGGCATCGCGCTGCCCCCGCCGGTGCAGCATCGCCACCCGCTCCTCCGCGCGCCGGCGGAGCTCGTCGAGGTCGCCGAACTGGATCGATTCGGTCGGGCAGGCCTTGGCGCAGGCCGGTTCCATGTCGCCCTTCAGCCGGTCGTAGCACAGCGTGCACTTCCAGGCCCGGCCGTCGTCGTCGCGGCGGTCGATGACCCCGAACGGACACCCGGCGACGCAGTACCCGCACCCGTTGCAGATGTCGGGCTGGACGTAGACCGTGTCGAACTCGGTACGGACGATGGCCCCGGTGGGGCAGTTCTCCAGGCAGCCGGCTCGCTGGCAGTGCTTGCAGACGTCCGACATCATCAGCCACGAGAACTGCCCGTCGCCCGTCGTCTGGGAGCCGAACGCGGCCGGCCGCTCGACGAACGCCACGTGCCGCCACGTCGACGCCCCCAGCGTCGTCGTGTTGTCGTACGACATCGCGGTGAACACGTAGCCGTCGTCCGGCAGCTGGTTCCACTGCTTGCACGCCACCTCGCACGCCTTGCACCCGATGCAGATGGTGGTGTCCGTGAAGAACCCGCGACGTCGGGGGGCTCCGCCCCCCGACCGCCCCCCGAACCCTCCCGGTGCAAGCTCCCTGCTCACGCCTGCTCGCTCTCCTTCTCCTCGGGGCCTTCCAGGCCGTGCGCGCCCTCGGGGCGCTTGCCGACCAGGGGGAGGTCCCGCGGTGCGCTGCCATCCGGGACGTCGGGGACCAGCTTCCCGCTGGTCACCACCCGCCGCATTCGGCTCCTGCGACCCGGCTCGATCGTGCCGGTGAGCGCCTTGGTCTCCTGGATCGAGACGTTGGGGTCCGCGACGAACGAGATCAGCTCGTTCGTGGTGTCGCCGGTGACCCGGCCGCGCGAGCCCCAGTGGTAGGGCAGCCCGATCTGGTGGACCAGCCGCCGGCCGCCCTTGCCCATCCGCAGCGGGCGCACCCTCCTGGTGACCAGGACCCGGGCCTCGATCTCGCCGCGGGCGGTGGTGATCGTGGCCCACTCGCCGTTGCGCAGGCCCCGTTCCTCCGCCAGCTCCGGCGACACCTCGCAGAACATCTCGGGCATCAGCTCGGCGAGCCACGACAGCCACCTGGTCATGCCGCCCGCGGTGTGGTGCTCCGTGAGGCGGTACGTGGTGATGACGTAGGGGAACCGGGGGTCGTCGTGGGCCCGGTGGTACGGATTGTCGGGCCGGTCGTACTCGAACCGGACCGGGTTGCACTGCTGCCCGTACAGCGGGTTCTTCAGCACCGACTCCTGGGGCTCGTAGTGCGTGGGCAGCGGCCCGTCCAGCAAGCCGCTGGGGACGTAGATCCACCCCTTGCCGTCGGCCTGGCGGATGAAGGGGTCGATGCCGCTGATGGTGTCCAGGCCGGACGCGCCCCGCTCGGGCCGGTACGACGGCGGGCGGTCGGCGATGAAGTCGGGGACGTCCTCTCCGGCCCACTTCTCCTCGCCGGCGTCCCACCAGACGTACTTCTTGCGCTCGGACCACGGCTTCCCGTCGGGGTCGGCCGACGCGCGGTTGTACATGATCCTCCGGTTGGACGGCCAGGCCCACGCCCACTCCGGCGCCACCCAGGTCTGGTCGCGGCCCGGTTTCTTCCTGGCGGCCTGGTTCACGCCGTCCTGGTAGATCCCCGAGTACAGCCAGCAGCCGCACGCGGTGGTCCCGTTGTCCTTCAGGTCCAGATAGCCGGACACGGGCTTGCCGTCCTCAACGGTGAAGCCGTTGATCTCGTGGATGACGGCCTCGGCGTCGGGATCGTCGTGCTCGCCCTCGGTGGGGTAGTTCCACGCCAAGTTCTGGATGGGGAGGTCCCTGGACTCGACCGAACCCGCGTACAGCGCCTTGAGCCGCAGCCCCAGGTGGTACATGAACCACAGGTCGCTCCGGCAGTCGCCGGCGGGCTCCACGGCCTTGTTGTGCCACTGGACCAGGCGCTGGGTGTTCGTGAACGACCCGTTCTTCTCGGTGTGGGCCGCCGCCGGGAAGAAGAACACCTCGGTGGCGACGTCCTGGGGCCGGATCTCCCCCCGGCGGATCTCGGGGGCGTCGCGCCAGAACTCCGCCGTCTCGTTCGGCGCGAAGTCCCGGACCACCAGCCATTTCAGCCCGCGGAGCCCCTTGCGCTGCAACGCCCCGTGCACCGAGCCGACGCTCGGGTTCTGCCCCATCACGAAGTAGCCCGTGACCTCGCCGTCGGCCATGTCGGCGACGGTGGTCATGTGCGAGTGGTCGCCGCCGATGCGGGGGAGGTAGTCGAAGCAGAAGTCGTTCCCCGGCCCGGCCGCGCCCCCGAACCACGCCTTCAGCAGCGACACGATGTACTTGGGGAACTCGGTCCACCACCCTGAGGTGCCGGTGTTGTTTCCCAGGTAGTCCTGGAACGTCCGGTCGTACTTCGCCTTCGGCATCGACATGTACCCGGGGAGCAGGTCGTACAGGGTCGGGATGTCCGTGGACCCCTGGATCGAGGCGTGGCCCCGGAGGGCCATGATGCCGCCGCCGGGCCGCCCGATGTTGCCCAGCAACAGCTGGACGATCGCCGCCGTCCGGATGTACTGCACGCCCTTCGAGTGCTGGGTCCAGCCCACGGAGTACACGAACGCGGACGTCCGCTCCCGGCCCGAGTTCGCGCACAGGGCCTCGGCGACCTTCAGGAACAGGTCGCGGGGGATGCCGCAGGCCTCCTCCACCATCTCCGGCGTGTACCGGGAGTAGTGCCGCTTCGTGATCTGGAAGATGCACCGGGGATCCTGCAGGGTCTCGTCGCGGTGCTCGGTGAAGATCGGCGCCGAGACCTGGCCCTCACCGGCCTGGGCCTGCCCCTGCTGGTGCACCATCTCCATGTCGCCCGCAGAGCCCTCGACCGGCGCGTCCTTGTACTGCCACGACTTGATGTGGTAGCCGCCCTGATCGGATTGCCAGCCGCTGAACAGCCCGTCGAGGTCCTCGGTGTCCCGGAACTCGTCGGACACGATCACCGGCGCGTTCGTGTAGTGCACGACGTAGTCCCGGAAGTACCGGTCGTGCTCGAGGATGTAGTTGACGATCCCGCCAAGGAACCCGATGTCGCTGCCCGCCCGAATGGGGACGTGGACGTCGGCCATCGCGCTGGTCCGGGTGAACCGGGGGTCGACGTGGATGATCGTCGCGCCGCGCTCCTTGGCCTCCATCACCCACTGGAACCCGACGGGGTGGCACTCGGCCATGTTCGAGCCCTCGATGACGATGCAGTCGGAGTTGGCGAGGTCCTGCTGGAAGGTCGTGGCGCCGCCTCTTCCGAACGAGGTCCCCAGACCGGGGACCGTGGAGCTGTGTCATATGCGGGCCTGGTTCTCGACCTGCACGATCCCCAGGGCCGAGAACAGCTTCTTGATGAGGTAGTTCTCCTCGTCGTCCAGGGTGGCCCCGCCGAGGTGCGCCATCGACAGCGTACGGTGGGCCGGGTTGCCGTCGTCGTCGGTCTCCTCCCAGTGCTCGTCGCGCGCGGCCTTCACCCGTTCGGCCACCATGTCCATCGCCCGGTCGAGCGGCAGCTCCTCCCATTCGCTGCCGTACGGCCTGCGGTACAGCACGGTCTTCACCCGGTGCGAGCCGGTGACCAGCTGGAACGTGGCGGCGCCCTTCGGGCACAGCCGCCCCCGGGAGATGGGGGAGTCGGGATCACCCTCGATGTCGATGATCTTTCCGTCCCGGACGTAGACGTCCTGGCCGCACCCGACGGCGCAGTACGGGCAGATGGACTTCACCACCCGGTCGGCGCTCTCGGTGCGCGGCCGCAACTCGATGCTGCGCCTGGAGAACGAGGTCGTCGAGTCGGCGTGCAGGTCCCCGGTCCGGAGCTGCCGCGCCGCCGGCCATCGGGGAGCGGACCCCACCGAACCCTCCTCCGCCACCGGTTCCTCCTCAGCAGGTGTCGCGACGGTTCAGTTCATACCCGGATGGCGGATTCGGGCAAACGAGACCGGGCCGCCCGGTTCGCTGAGCGGCCCGGCAGGTATGCCGGTCGGCCGGTCGGAAGAGCCCCGGTCAGCCGGCTCTCTGGACGCGGTCCGGGGTGCCCCGGTCGGGGCCACCGGCCTGGCCGGCAGTCGACTCCGAGGCCGAGATGTCCTCGAGAGCCTCGCCGACCTCCCGGCCGGACGCGTCGGCGAGGGCCACGTCGCCCAGCGACAGGATCCCGACGAGTTCCTCGCCCTTCATCACCGGCAGCCGCCGGACCTTGTGCCGGGCCATCAGGTCCCGCGCCTCCGACACCTTCATGTCCGGGGTCACCGTGACCGGGGACCTCGTCAGGATGTCGCTCAGGGGGACCCGGTCCGGGTTCTGCCGGTTGGCCACCACCCGCAGCACGATGTCGCGGTCCGTCACGAGGCCGACCAGCTTGCCTCGCTCGGCGACCGGCACGACCCCGATGTCGAGCTGCTTCATCAGCCCGGCGGCGTCGGCAGCGCTCATGTCGGGCTTCGCGGTCTGGGGGGACTCGGTCATGGCGTGGCGCACCAGGATGCTCATGCGACACCTCCCTCGCTCGCCGTGCGAGCGCCTCGGTTCCTGCCTACCCATGCCGGTGCCCGGTACACATCAGCTGGGGTTCGCCACGCACGAGCCGGGGCAAACACCAGGACAGAGCTGTCGTCATCGACCGCATTCGACAAGGAGGAGGAGGTCGCCGTGCCGAACAAGCGCCCGGGCGTGAAGAACGAGAAGCAGTACGAGGGCCTGCGGAAGAAGGGCATGTCCAAGGAGCGGGCCGCCAAGATCTCGAACACGCCGAACGCCTCCAGCAAGGGCGGGAAGAAGTCGGGCGGCTCGAGGAAGAAGGCGTCGTAGGCTCCGGCCATCGAGTCGAGGAGGTTCCGGTGCGATCGATCTTCCGATCCCTTGCCGACGCCGTCGAGCGGGTCGAGAGTCTCGACCCGCCCTCCGACCAGGTGGCCGGCCTCGTCGCCAAGGTGGTCCCGCCGGGCCAGGTCAAGGACTTCCTGGCCGGCACGTGGCTCGGACACCCGCTGCACCCGGCGCTCACCGACGTGCCGATCGGGGCGTGGGCGTCCGCCGGGTTCCTGGACGTGTTCGGGGGCCGGGGGAGCCGGGCGGCGGCCCGGAAGCTCGTCGGTCTCGGCGTCCTCGCGGCGCTCCCCACCGCCGTGGCCGGCCTCGCGGACTGGATCGACACGCGCGGCGCCCCCGCCCGCCGCGTCGGATTCGTCCACGGGGCGGGGAACGTGGGCGCGCTCGGGCTGTTCCTCCTGTCCTGGAGGGCCCGACGCAAGGGCCACCACTGGCGCGGAGTCGGGTGGGCGATGCTGGCCAACGGCGGGGTCCTGGGGACGGCGTACCTCGGCGGGCACCTCTCGTTCGCCCAGGGCGTGGGCGTCGACGAGACCACGTTCGAGGAGGGGCCGGCGAACTGGAAGGCCGTGGACGTGGCGCCCGACCGGCTGGGCGACGGCAAGAAGGCCCGCGCGACGGTCGGCTCCGTCCGGGTGCTGATCTACCGGTCGGGCGAGCGGCTCTACGCGCTGAGCGACCACTGCTCCCACCGGGGGTGCGCGCTGGCCGCTGGGCAGATCGAGGGCGCCGGCCCCGACGCGGTGGTGATCTGCCCGTGCCACGGCAGCACGTTCCGCCTCGCCGACGGCGAGGTGGTGCGCGGACCGGCCACCGCCCCCCAGCCCGCCTACGAGGCCCGCGTCAACGGCGACAAGGTCGAGGTCCGCCTGCGAGCCTCGTGAGTCGCCGACCTGCGGGCACGGACTACGGGTCGAACCTCGCGCCGTAGACGTTCAGGTCGAGGCCGCCCTCGATGAGGCAGGTGGTGATGCCCAGCGAGTATCGGCCGGCGTCCTGGACCTCCCAGTTGGGGTTGCTGCCGGCGGCGGACAGCCGCTGCTCCAGCCAGGTCCGCCCGCCGTCCGAGGACCGCGCCAGCCAGGTCTGTACGACGTTCCCCGAGTTCCTGCCGTCCGCGGTCTCACCCGGCGGGTGGCGCGGCGCGAACGCGGGGTCGTCCCGGGAGTGGAGGTACACCACGTCCAGGTGGCGCCCGTCGGTCGCCACGTCGGCCATCCACTGATGGCCGACGCCTCTCCGGTGGACCTGCACCGATGGGTCCGGCCAGGTGGACCCGTCCGGGGACGTCTTGACGAAGACCCGGCCCCGCCCCCACCGGGTCCGCGTACACGGAACCATCGTGCCCGCCGCCGGTCGCGTCGACCGCGAGCGCCGGCTTGTCCTCGAACCCGGTAGCGCCGGAGCGGCGGACGGGCACGGTCTCCACGTAGCGCTCGCCGTCGTACCGGGCGACGTAGATCGAGCCCAGCTCGACCTCGCTCGCCCCGAAGCACAGGAACCCGAAGTACAGCGTGCCGTGGGCGTCGAAGGACAGCGCGGGGTCGCTCGCGCCCTCGCACGCGTCGTGGACCGGGGAGGCGATGCCGTCCGGACGGCAGGCCGTGTGCTGGCACGACCGGCCGACTATGGCACGCTGGGTGCCGGTCGCGCACCGGATTGCCGCCGCACCCGGCCGGTAGACTGGCTTGTTATGGCCGGATCGAGCAGCACGGGCGCGCGTGACGAGCGCCCCGGCCCCGGCCCGGTCATGGTCATCGGGGGGGCCGAGGACAAGATGAAGGACCGGGTCATCCTGTCCCGGTTCGTGAAGGATGCCGGGGGGGCGGAGGCCCACATCGTGGTGATCGCCACGGCGTCCAGCCTGGGCGACGCGGCAACGGAGTTCTACCGGAAGCTGTTCACGCAGATGGGGGCCGATCGCGTGTCGGGACTCCGTCCGGTGACGCGCGAGGACGCCAACGACGACGCCGGCGTGGAGCTCGTCGCGGACGCCACCGGCGTGTTCCTCACCGGCGGGAACCAGCTCCGGCTGTCGTCGGTGGTCGGCGGCACCCGCCTGGGCACGGCGCTCATCGAGGCACACGAGCGCGGCGCGGTCCTGGCCGGCACGTCGGCCGGGGCGAGCGCGCTGGCCACGCACATGATGGCGTTCGGTGCGTCCGGCGCGACTCCCAAGCACCGGATGGCGCAGATGTCCGCCGGCCTTGGGATCGTGCGGGGGATGGTCATCGACCAGCACTTCGAGCAGCGGACCCGCCTCGGGAGGCTGCTCGCGGCGGTGGCGCAGTCCCCGTCGATGATCGGCCTCGGGCTCGACGAGGACACCGCGGCGATCATCCATGCCGACCAGACCCTCGAGGTCATCGGCCGGGGGGCCGTGACGATCGTGGACGGCTCCTCGGCGGTGACCGACGCGTTCCACACCAAGGGATACCGCCCGATGATGGTGTCGGGCGCGGTTCTGCACTCGCTGCCGTCTGGATTCGGCTTCGACCTCGAGCGCCGCGTGCTGCTCCCGGTCGCCGAGCCGACGGTCCGCCCCGGCGGCCGGTCCCGGCGGCGCGTGACGCAGATGGCGCGCCGGATGGCGGCCGAGGGGGCGAACAGCTTCTCGGTGGAGGAACCCGTCCGGGAGGCCTCGGAGTGAGCGCCGCCGGGTCCGGTCGGGGCGGCTCACCGGGCTCGAGGAAGCGATCCGGGGGATCCGCGGCCAAGCCGGCCGCCCGGAGCCGGTCGGTGCCTCGTGCGAAGTCCTCGAAGACCAAAGGCGACGCCGTCCTGCCGGACCCGGCGAAGCGCCCGTCCCGGGCCACCGCGACGCGGCGCGACCGCGAGCGCACCAAGCGCGAGCCGGCGGAGCGCAAGCCGCCGGCCCGGCCGGACCTCCGCATCCTCGAGACGCAGGTGTTCCGGGGGCCGAACTACTGGTCCTACGAGCCGTGCATCCGCCTGCTGGTCGACCTCGGCTCGCTGGAGCACTGGCCGTCGAACACCATCGAGGGATTCAGCGAGGGCCTGCTGCAGTTGCTCCCCGGCCTGAAGGACCACTCCTGCTCGCTGGGCAGGCCCGGCGGGTTCCTCGAGCGGCTGAAGGACGGCACGTGGGTGGGCCACGTGGCCGAACACGTGGCGCTGGAGCTGCAGCGCGAGTCCGGGTCCCACATCTACCGGGGGAAGACCCGCAGCGCCGACGAGTCCGGGCAGTACCACGTGATCTACGGCTACCTGGAGGAGCAGGTGGGGGTGGCCGCCGGGCGCCTCGCCGTCCGGCTGGTGAACCATCTGGTCGCGCCGGAGGAGGGGTTCGACTTCCTGGCCGACCTGGAGGGCCTCATCCGCCTCGCGGAGCGGCGCGCGTTCGGCCCGTCCACCCAGGCGCTGGTCGACGAGGCCGCCGGCCGGGACATCCCGTACATCCGGCTGAACGAGGCGTCGCTCGTCCAGCTGGGGCAGGGGAAGTACCAGCAGCGCATTCGGGCCACGATGACCTCGACCACGCCGGCCATCGGCGTCGACATCGCGAGCGACAAGAAGCTCACCGCGCAGCTGATGGCCGCGGCCGGCCTGCCGGTGCCTCGCAGCGAGTTGGTCCGGACCGACGCCGAGGCCGTGCAGGCCGCGAAGCGCATCGGGTACCCGGTGGTGACGAAGCCGCTCGACGGGAACCACGGCCGGGGTGTCGGGCTCGACCTGCGGGACGAGGACGCCGTTCGCCGGGGGTTCGCGCGGGCGCTCGAGGAGGCTCGCCGGAAGGTCGTCGTCGTGGAGAGCCACGTCACCGGGAACGACTACCGGTGCCTGGTGGTGGGGGGCCAGCTCGCCGCGGTCGCGCAGCGCGTGCCGGCGCACGTGACCGGCGACGGGAAGAACACGATCCGCGAGCTGGTCGACGTCACGAACCAGGACCCCCGCCGGGGGATCGGCCACGAGAAGGTCCTCACCCGCATCAAGGTCGACGCCGAGGCCGAGCGGCTGGTCCGGTCCCAGGGTTTCGAGCTCGACGGCGTGCCTCCCAGGGACGCGTTCGTCAAGCTCGTGGCCACCGGGAACATGTCGACGGGCGGCATCTCGATCGACCGGACCTTCGAGATCCACGAGGACAACGCCGAGATCGCCGAGGAGGCCGCCCGGGTGGTCGGGCTCGACGTCGCCGGCATCGACTTCATCGCCCCGGACATCTCCCAGCCCGTCCGGGAGACCGGGGGCGCGATCGTGGAGGTCAACGCGGCGCCGGGGTTCCGCATGCACACGAACCCGACCGAGGGAGAGCCGCAGTACGTGGCCAAGCCGGTGATCGACCTGCTGTTCCCGGCCGGGACGCCGTCGCGCATCCCGATCGTCGCGGTGACCGGCTCCAACGGCAAGACCACGACGGTCCGCATGATCGCCCACATCTTCAAGGGCATGGGCCGCAAGGTGGGGATGACCTCGACCGACGGCATCTACATCGACGAGCGCTTGGTGAAGCGGGCCGACGCGAGCGGACCGAAGTCCGCGCAGATGGTCCTGCAGAACCCCCGCGTGGACTTCGCGGTGTTCGAGGTGGCCCGGGGCGGCATCCTCCGCGAGGGCCTCGGGTACGGCCGCAACGACGTCGCGGTCGTGCTGAACGTGACCGGCGACCACCTCGGGCTGAAGGACGTCCATTCGATGGAGCAGCTGGCCGCGGTGAAGCGCGTGGTCGTCGAGGCCGTTCCGCGCAGCGGGTTCGCCGTGCTGAACGCGGACGACCCCCTCGTGGTCGAGATGCGCCGGCACTGCAGCGGCTCGGTGATCCTGTTCTCGATGCGGGAGGACAACTCGCTGATCGAGCGATGGGTCGCACGGGGGCGGAAGGCCGTCGTGCTCCAGAAGGGGACGCTCGGGGAGATGATGGTCATCCGCGAGGGCCGGCGGACCATGCCGATCGGCTGGGTCCACCTGCTGCCGGCGACGTTCGAGGGCCGGGCCCGGATGATGGTGCAGAACTCCCTGGCCGCCGCGGCCGCGGCGCACGCCGCAGGCGCACACCTGCACGACATCCGCCAGGGGTTGCGAACGTTCTCGACGTCGTTCTACCAGGCCCCCGGGCGGCTCAACGTGTTCGAGCTCGACGGCGTCAAGGTCGTCATCGACTACGCCCACAACGCCGCCGGCCTGGGGACCGTCGGCGACTTCGTGCACAGGATGACCTCGGGCCCGAGCGGCCCGCACGGCGCGAACACGTGGCAGGCCAACGTGAAGGTGGTCGTGATCGCCACCCCCGGCGACCGCCGCGACGAGGACATGCGCGAGCTCGGCGTCGTCGCCGCGAGGTACTTCGACGAGATCATCATCCGCGAGGACGTGAACCTCCGCGGCCGCCAGCCGGGGGAGACGGCCGGGCACATCCTGGAAGGGGTGCGCGAGGCGCAGCAGGCCGGCGCCCGGGTCGGCAACGTGGAGATCGTGCTCGACGAGATGGCGGCGACGCGTCGTGCGCTGGACCGGGCCCGCCCCGGCGACCTGGTGGTCCTGTGCGTCGACTACGCGACCGAGGTGTGGCAGGAGCTCGAGTCCCGCCGCAACCTCGCCGCCCCCCGGGTCATGCGCGCGCGCGAGTCGCTGGGCGACGGCCAGGTCGAGGGCACCGGCGGAGACCCCGACTTGGTCGAGCTCGAGCTCGGCCTCGGGTTGTAGGGTTCAGGCGCGCGAGCGGCGGGCCCGGCGGGCCAGTTGGCGCACGCGCGCGGGGCCGACGCGGGTTCCCCCCCGGCGCTCCACGAGCGCGAACAGCTCGGGGCGCTGGCCCAGGGCGGTGATGGCGACGACGTCTCTCGGACGGGACCGGTCCAGCATCCACTCCAGCGCGTGGACCTCGTCGGGGAAGTCGGGCACGTCCTGCTTTCCCCCGTCCACGACGCCGGCCCGGAGGCGGTCGATGAGCTCCTGGGGCTCGCGGCCCCGCAGGTAGTGCAGGAGCTGGGTCACCGCCACGTGGTGGGCGCCGCGGGCGGCGATGAACCCCATGCCGTGGATGATCTCGTCGCTCCGGTCGCCGGCCGCCGAGAACGCCAGCCACACCTCCGACCGCGGCGGACACAGGCCCTGCGCCACCTCCACCAGCCCACGCATCCCGGCCTCGTTGTGAGCGTAGTCGAGGACGACGACCCGCCCCTCCACCTCGAACAGGTTGGCCCGGC
>WNGA01004466.1_pt1 | contig 20572 bp, 20 predicted proteins | sample 5400061 | NCBI WGS metagenome assembly WNGA01 (sample SAMN13153366, study PRJNA577476) | soil metagenome | isolation source: 100 cm soil or saprolite under grassland replicate 2 | place: USA:California | collected 2016-06-15
GATCCACAGGATCTTTTTCTGCTCCTCGACCTTGGCGGCAAGCGGGACGGCGTGCGCGCTCGAATAGACGCCGAGCACGATCTCGACCTTCTCCTGATTGATCAGCCGTTCCACCTCGTTGATGGCGACGTCGGCCTTGCTCTGCGAATCGGCGTTGATCGGCTGGACCTTGTATTTGCCGGCGACGCCGCCGCGCTCGTTGACGAGATCGATGGCGATCTGGGCGCCGATCGCGGACGGGACCGAGCCGGCCGCGGCGAACGGTCCCGAGAGGTCGTAGATCACGCCGATCCGGATCGGCTGTTCCTGGCTCACGGCGAAGCGTTCGCCGAGGCCGAGCGCCGCGAGCGTCAAGGCGGAATTCTTCAGCAGCGATCTGCGCGACGTTTGCATTTCTTCCTCCCGAAGGGGGCCGGCTCTTCGGCCGGTCTTTCCCGATCATCCGGTGGGCAGTATTTGGCCGTCCCGGGGCCAAGTCAACGCGAAGCGCTGCGGCGATCGTCAGGCGCGCTTCAGGCGGCGTTCTTTCCTGAGGCCAAGGCTTCGAGATGCGCGATCACCTCCTCGACATGCATGACGTCGGCATCCTATTCTTGCCGCACGTTGCGGCTGAAGTCGTAATCGGCGGCGATATCGGCCGCATAACGCTGCATGCGCCGCGAGCGGTCATAGCCGGGCGCGAAAACCTCCTCAAGGAACGCGCGCTGGTCGGCCCACGCCGCCTCCGCCTGGGCGCGACGGTAGCGTCCCGGCATGGTGTCGTTGAGCCAGCCGTGGGGCGCGTCGCGGTAGACGTTGATCCGATAGGCCTTAGCGTGGCGCTCCAGGCAGTCGCGAAAGCGCCGCACGTCGTCGATCGCGATGAGGTGATCGGTCTCGCCGAACATGCCGAGCACCGGACAGTCGATCGCGGCGATGATGTCCTCGAGCGGGCGCGGGTATTTGCTGTTGACCGCCCATTCCCGCGGCTGGGCGGAGCCGTACCAGACAAGGGCCGCGGCGATCGGGTGCGAGGCCGCCAAGACCAGCGGATGGCGCCCGGTCTGGCAGACGCCCATCACGGCGACCCGGGCAGGATCGGCTTGCGGCACTTCCTTAAGCGCATCGATCGCGGCCGCGAGGCCACGGACCGCGTCGGGATCGGTCAAGTCGCAGCCGGCGTCGCCGCGATGGAGCGCCTGCTGGTCCGGATGCCGGAAGAAAAGATCCGGCGCGACGGCGACGAAACCGTCGCGCGCGAAGCGCTCCGCGAGATCGCGCGTGTGGCGGACGAAACCGTAGCGCTCGTGCAGGACGATGACGGCCGGCACCTTGCCGTCGCCTTCCGGAACGGCGACGAAGGCCGGCATGTCGCCGCCGCAAGTGGTCGTCCAACTGCGAGCGCCGCTCATTGCGCCGGCCCTTGCTTCGGCACCTCGGCGAGGAAGCTCGCGTCGATGAAGCCGTCGAGCGGCGGCGGCGCGCCGAGCTCCCCCATGGCGACCAGGGCGTCGAGATTGGCCTTGATGCCGTCGGGGAACAGCGCGGCCTCGCGCGCGACGACCTGCTGACGGACATAGAGGTCGTAGGTCGCCGCCGCGATCGGCGGCGTGGTCCGGGTGTATTTCGCCAGGATGCCGATCACCTCGTCGCGATTGGCGGCATCGTAGAAATATGTCGTCGCCCTGGTATAGGCGCGCAGGAACGCCAGGATCGCGGCCCGGTTCCGCGGCGCCCAGTTGGTATTGACAAGGATGTTGTTCTGCGCCCAGTGCGGCAGGTAGTCGGGCACGCTGCCGAGGTCGACGAAGCCCTGCTCGAGCGCGGAGAAGTCCTGGGGATTGGTGAGGACGGCCGCGGTCACCGCCCCCGAGAGAAGCTGCGCGAAGCGGTTGGGCGTGCCGCCGCCGTAGAGGAGATCGTAATCCTGGTCGGCAAGGCCGTTCTTCCGCGCCATCACGCGCAGGAAATAGAGCGTCACGTCGGTGAGACCGCCGACGCTCACGGTCTTGCCCTTGAGATCGCTCCAGCCGCGGACGCTCTTGGCGGCGACGACGCGGAACGGGGCGTTGGAGGCGGCGCCCGCAATGATCCTGATCGGCGCACCGCGCAGGATCGCCCGCAGCGTCTGATCGGTCGCCGCCTGGGCGATGTTGAGGGAGCCACCGGCCAATTGCTGCAGGACGCCCACCGCCGCGCCCACAACGATCGTGTCGACCTCAAGATTCTCCGCCGCGTAGTATTTCTTTTCCGCCGCGATGTAATGCGGCAGGCTGAACGCGGTGTTGCTGGTGATGCCGAAGGTGATCTCGCTTGCCGCCTGCGCCCATGTGGCGCTTGCCAACAGCACGAGGAAAGCCCGCAGCAGGATTCTGCATGTCATCGTGTAGCATTCACCCCGCAGGCGTCCTTTCGCGACTGCAGATGTCCAATGCCATCAGCGCGTAGATCTGTGCCGCCTTCACCATCGCGTCGATCTCGATCTCTTCGTTGCGTGCGCTGATGCGCCGGCCGCGCGGGCCGATCTTGATGGCCGGGATTCCGAGCTCGTTGTAGACGTTGGTGTCGGTCCAGATGCTGGCGCGGTCCGGCGATTCCCGTTTTATCTGTTCGCCGAACAGGTGCCGGTAGACCTCCTCCGCCGAGCGGACCAGCGGCTCGACGTTCTTGCCCTCATGGCCGAGCAGCGACCGGTAGACGTCGAGCTCGTAAGGCAGGCCGAGCTTGTTCAACGCCAGCTCCACCTCGTATTTGATCGTGACCGGCCGCACTTGCGGCGGCATGCGCACGTCGAGGTAGATCGAGCACACGCCGGGAAAATAATTCGGCCGATACGGCGCGCCGCCCTCGATGGCGCCGATATTGACCTTGGGAAACAGCGCGCCGGTCGGCGACTCGTAGATGTATTTCTCCTCGAACGCCGCGCCCCATTGCTCCAGCGCGTCGATGATTTTCGTCATCTTCACGATGGCGTTCATTTTTTCCATCGGGTAGGCGGAGCGCTTGGTCCCCCAGGCGGCTTCCGCGCTGCCGAAGGTCGTGACCTTCATCTGCACGACGCCGGTCTGCGTCCAGACGATGTTGAGATCCGAGCCGTCGGCGACGACGGCGTAGTCGGAATGCATGCCGTGCGTCAAAAGATGGCGCGTGCCGGCGCCTTCGCCGCGATATTCCTTGCCCTGCCACGGACCGATCGGCGTGCGCGAAATCTCGCCGACCACGGCGGCCAGGATCACGTCGCCCTTGAGCCCGATGCCGCTTTTCTTCACCGCCTTGCCCGCCATCATGACGGCGGCCAATCCGCCCTTCATGTTGGAGATGCCGAGGCCCTGAACCTTGTTGCCGACGATGCGGCCTTTCAGCTCGGCGTCCGGTTCGACGTCGGCCACCATGCGCAGATCTTCGCTGGTTCCGGTGAAGCTGGTGTCGGTATGCCCGTTGAACCCGAGGCTCAGCCCGGTACCGTCACCTTTGAGGATGCCGACCGCGTTGGGGCGGTCGACCTCGACGTCCTGGCGCACGGTCTTGAACCCGTTCGCTGCGAACCAGGCCAGAATGAATTCCGCGATCGCTTTCTCCTGGCCGGTCGGGCTCGGAATGCTGGTCAGGTCGCAGCCGAGCTGCGCCAGCTCGTCGCGGTCGATGTGCGCCAGAACGTTTTTTGCTGCCTCCCGGTCGAGCGGCATGGGTTCCTTCCCGAAGATTTTCAGCTTGGATCAGATCGGCACCGCCATCGCCTCGAAGGCGGAATCGCAGTTGATCAGGTCCACGCGCTTCTGCACGATGCGGAAAGTGTCGCCGTGGCGCCGCAGCCGATGCTGCTGGCGGCCGGCGAACACGCGCTGCCGGTCTTCGCGGTACTCCACCATGATCACCGTCGAGCCGACCAGATATTCGCCCGCCGCCTCGTCGGCCTGCTCGACGACCGTGTTGCCGACGAGATGCGCGGTGCGCGAGGGCGGCGTCTGCACGTGGATGCGCGGATGCTCCAGGCGGTCGATGCGCGTCTGCATCAGGTCGCGATCGTCGTAGAACAACGAGGCCTGGTCGAACGGGCTGTCCTGACCCGGCACCGCCGGGACCCAGTAGGTGCCGTCTTCGGCGAACAGGCCCATCCAGTCGCGGAAGCGGCGCTCGTCGAGGAACCGCGCCTCGTGGATGAGGAACAGCTCGAACGGCGCGCGATCGATCCCCGCAACACCCGGCGGCGCGGGCGCCGCCATCACGCCGCCTCGCGCATATAGCCGAGCCAGGCCTTGTATTGCGCGCGCACGACCATCTCGTGCGTCGCCAAGCCGCGCGTGGCGTTGAGCTCGCGGTCCGGTTCCTCGGCGCCCAATCCGCGCGAGATGTCGACCCAGTCGGTCTGCCGGCTCTGCAGCCCCTTCTGGGTGCGGACGAAGGATTCGAGATCGTCGGTCTGCACGAACGACGCCGCCGAATGGGTGACGTTGAGCAGGCGGATGTTGCCGAAATTCATCGCCGCCGATGCGCCGACGAGGCGAACGGGATAGATCGTCACCTCGGTGCGGTCGACCGCGAGCGGCTTGATCACGCGGACGTGGATGTTGAGGCCCATGATCGACATGTTGGGATAGATCAACGTGTTGTGCAGCCGCGGCGTGAGGATCTCGCGCGCCCGCTCAGGCCCGACCTTGTCCGCCAGCCCCTTCTTGTATTCGTCGAACGTCGGGCTCGAGCGCTTGCCCTCGTCGAGCGCGGTGTTGCTGGTCCAGCCGTGGCCGTTGCCGACGATGTAGCTCTTGCGATCCTTCCACGACGCGGCGGTTTGCTTCTTGTCCGCCTCCACCACGGTCGCGCCCTGCCGGTCGCCTTCCCGGCGCGCGAACTGCACGCCCTGCTTGTTGACCGTGGAGGCGTGGCCGAACGGAACGTGATAGGAGTCGAGCACGTTCTCGACCTGGAGCTTCCAGTTGCCGTTGTAGACGTAGCGGTGCATTCCGGCGTCGAGCGCAAGCGTGGCGTCGGGCGCCCGGTCGACCAGGTCGTCGATGTTGCCTTTCATCGCCCCGATGTGATCCTCGAAGCTCGACCCGTTGTTCGCAAGGCTCGCAAACACGAACCCGCGATACTCGCCGACGCGCGGCGCCCGGGCGAGACCCAACGACGAGCGATCGAAGCCGGCGGCACAGCCTTCCGGCACCGGAACCGCGACCAGCGCCCCGTCGGTATCGTAGCTCCAGCCGTGGTAGCAGCAGGTCAGCCGCGCGGCGTGGCCGCGGCGCTCGTTGACCACCTTGGCGCCGCGGTGGGTGCAGCGATTGAGCAGCACGCGGATCGTGCCGTCGCGATGGCGCGTCATGATCACCGGCTGGCGCCCAAGCTCGGTCGTTACGTAGTCGCCCGGGTTCGGCACCTGGCTCGCATGGCCGACATAGAGCCACGCGCGGCCGAAGACGCGCTCCATCTCGAGCTCGAAGACGTCGGGGTCGCAATAGACACGCCGGTGGACGCGCCCCGGCTCCACCAGCTTGGCGATTTCGTCCGCATTTCCGTCGCGCATGGAAAAATCCTCAGTTCTCGACGCGCCGGTGACAAGACCAGTCTTACGGCGGCATTTCAATTCCCTTCGCGCATAGGCGCTGACTTACCCATTGACCCCCACCGACTTACGCATTGACCCCCACCCTATCCCTCCCCCTTTCAGGGCCCTTTCAGGGGGAGGGAAGAGCGAGCCGCTCGCGCGGCACTACGCCTCAAGGCAGTGGAGCGCGGCTTGCGCCACCTCCCCTTGAAAGGGGGAGGTCGGCGCGAAGCGCCGGGTGGGGGTCTTGGATTGCGCTAGCCCGATGCGCGGACGCTTTCGACGAAGCTCATGTCGATGATCTCCTCGTACTTGACGTCGGACTTGAGGATGCCGGCCTCGCGCACCACCGCGCTTCCGGTTGCCCAGGCCTCCCGGCTGATCATGCCGTCCTTGCTCCACAGCTGGTCCTTGAACGAGCGATCGAGCGTCGCCCTGAGGTCCTCGAGCGGCATGGTCGGGAACTGCTTCTTGGCGATCTCGGCGGCCTTGTCCGGATTGGCGTAGGTGAACTTCAGCCCCTTCACCATGCCGCGCACGAAACCGCGCACCAGCTCGGGATCCTTCTGGATGGTGTCGAGACGCACGTTGATGGTCGAATAGGCGTAGGGACCGAGCTCCTTCGGCACGTTGAAGAACGGCTCGCTCCAGATGTTATTGCGGATCCCCTGCGTGACGAACGGCTCGGTGGCGACGCCGATCTGCGCCTGCTTGCCCTTCACCACCGCGACCGTCGCGGAGTTCGCCACTTCGATCAGCGTGACGTCGTTCTTGACGTCGAGGTTCCACTTCTTGAGCAGATACCGGGTGATCGAATTGGGCGTGCCGCCCATCGGACCGACGACGATGGTCTTGCCCTTGAAGTAGCTCGGCCAATCGGTATTGGTCGGCTCGTGTCCCGTGCCGGCGCAATAGTAGATGTTGCCGCGGTCGACGCAGTGCACGACGGCGCGCAGCTCCGCGCCCTTGGCCTTGGCGAAGGCGTTGTGCTCGGGCCCGCCGATGAAGGCGAAGGCCTGGCCGGACAGCACCGCGTTGGTGTGACCCGAGCCGGTCTCGATGGTCAGGATCTTCACCGTGACGTCGCCCTCGGCAAAATAGCCGTTGGCCATGCCGACATAGAGCGGCAGATAGCCGGTGCTGTGGACCGGCTCGGCGACGATGACCTCGCGGGCCGCCGCCCGCGCGATGAATGGCCGCGCGACCAGCGCGACACTCAAGGATGCGGTCGAGCCGAGAAACCTCCGCCTGTTCATGGTATCTCCTGTTTGTTCCGAGGGGTCCTGACGCTTATTGATGCACGCCCTTCAGCAGCAGCCTTTCGAGCCACGAGACCGAGATGTACATGACGACCGCAAGGGTCGAGAGCGCCAGCACGGCGACCCAGACCAGCGCGATGTCGTAAGTCTGTCCGGCATAAAGAATAGCGCGTCCGAGGCCGTGTTGGGAGGCGATGAACTCGCCCACGATCGCGCCGGTGAGCGCGAGGCCGATGTTCACCCGCAGGACCGAAATGACCCAGGGCAGGCAGAACGGCACCACCAGCTTGCGAAACACCTGCAAGCGCGACGCGCCGAGCGAGTAGAACAGCCGTTCGCCGTCCGCATCGAGCGCCTTCACGCCGGCATAGGTGGTGAGCGTCGAAACGACCAGGGTGAGCGCCGTGGCAATCGCGATCTTGGACGCCAGCCCGAGGCCGAAGACGAGGATCACGAGCGGGGCGAGCGCCAATTTCGGCAGCGACTCGAAGCAGATGATGTAGGGCTGGACGATCGCCGCGTAGTTTCTCGACCACCAGAACGAGAGGCCGAGCAGCGAGCCGGCCGTCGTTCCGATCAGGAACCCGTAGATCGTCGATTGGAACGTGAAGGCGATGTCGGTCCACGCGTCGCCGGCGGTGAAGAAGATGACCAGGGTGCGGAAGATCGCGCTCGGCTGCGACCAGAAGAAGGAATCGATGACGCCGGTGCTGGCGCCGATTTCCCACAGCGCGATCGCGCCCACCAGGATGCCGATCTGCGTCGTGACGATCGCCCAGGCCGGCCAATCCTTGTGCACCGGCAGGCGCCGGGATGGTTTTGCGGCCGCCGCCTGCGGCGGCGCCGCGTCGTAGCCCGCATGGAGCGAAGCGGAATGCGGGGTGGGCCATCCCGGATTGCGCTGCGCTTCATCCGGGCTACCAGCTATGTCCTGAAGCGCCATGTCGGCTCCTTAATCTCACGCCGCTTGGGTGAGCGGCGGGGACGTTGCCGCGCTCACGTTCAACAGCGCGAGGCAGCGCTCCTTGATCTTGATGAACTCGGGCGACAGCGCCGTGGTGCGCAGGCGCGGCCGCCCGACCGGGACCGCGATCGTCTCGATGATGCAGCCGGGGCGCGTCCCCATGACCACGACTTCATCGGAGAGATAGATCGCCTCCTCCACGTCGTGGGTGACGAAGACCACGGTCTTACGGAAATCACTCCACAGCTGGAGCAGCCATTCCTGCATCTGCAGCTTGGTCTGGGCGTCGAGCGCGCCGAACGGCTCGTCCAGCAGGATGATGTCGGTGTCGAACAGAAGCGTGCGCAGCAGCGCCGCGCGCTGGCGCATGCCGCCGGACAGCGAGCCGGGATGAAGGTGCTCGAAACCGGACAGGCCGTAGCGCAGCAGCAGCGGCAGCGCGCGCGCCCGGGCGTCGCGCATGGGCACGCCCTGGATCTCCATGCCGAGAACCACGTTGTCGAGCACGCTGCGCCAGGGCAGCAGCAGGTCTTTCTGCAGCATATAGCCGACGCGCCCGATCGTGCCGGTGGCGTCCGCCCCGTCGATCAGCACCCGGCCTGCGGTCGGCTCCAGCAACCCGGCAATGATGTTGAAGATCGTGCTCTTGCCGCATCCGGACGGGCCGATCAGGCTGACGAACCGGCCTTCCGGTATGTCGAGCGTGATCGGCGCGAGCGCCTGGTAGGCGCCGGCCGGCGTCTTGAACGTCATGCTGACTTGATCAACCCGAAGCTTCGGGCCCAAGGACATGTCAACGCCTCCATCAACCCCAGGACGGAACGGAAGCTCCCCGCATTGTAATTCCTTGCGAAATATGTGCCAGCGAGAAAAAACGAGCGAAATTCCAGCGAATTGATTGGCGTTGCAGGCCGAATCTGACGCGCAGCGAAGGCAAGCGAACAGCGATTGCACAAAACTTCGGCGACGCTCAGGCGAGCCGCTGGAGGGCCAAGGCGGCGTAGACCTTGGCGGCATCGCGGGTGCGATCGACCGACGCCATGTCGAGATCGGTGTGCGCGAACTTCTCTTCGCCGGGTCCGTAAGTGCAGGCCTCGATCCCGATGTGATTGAGGTAACCCTGATCGAAGGCGTTCGAGGCGTAATAGGTTTGCGGGACCGTGCCGAGGGCCGATTCGGATGCCCGGACGAGCGCCCGCACGATGTCCGACTCGCTTACGACGAGCGAGGGATACATCATCGGACCCTTGTCGAGTTCGACGCGCCACGCCTTGCCGCTCGCCGGATCCGGTGCGCCATCGACCGTCTGCGCGAGGGCGGCGATCTCCGCCACCGCAGCCTCCGGATCTTCGCCCGGCATCAGGCGCCGATCGAGGCCGATCTCGCACCGGTCCTGGATGGTATGGGTCGTGTCGGGGAAGCTGCGGATGCGGTTGACGGCGAGCGTGGGCACGCCCAGGTCCGGGTGCGAAGCCGTGAACCGCAGCCCGTCCGCGACCCTGCGGATCACTTCGAGGGCGCCGGTGACCGCGTTGCACCCGGAGGCCGGCCGGCTGCTGTGGCACGGGCTGCCATGGACCGTGATCGCCACGTCCACCCGCCCGCGGTTGCCGAGACTGATCCTGTTGCCGGTCCCGTTGAGCACGGCCATCTCGGCGCACGCCCATCTCCTCGATGACACTGCGGATGGCGTCGTGACGGCCGGTCTCGCCCGAGACGCAGCAGACGAAAACGAGCCGGCCCGTCAGCTGCACGCGGCAAGCAAGGAGAGACTCCAGGGCGAGCAGGATCGCGGCCATGGGGGCCTTCTGCTCGCTGAGGCCCTTGCCGAGCACGACCTCGCCGGGCAGGCCGTAGGGCGCTCCATCACGGACTTCGCCGCCATAAGGATTGGGCATCGTCGATGCCGGCTGGTTCATCGCGTTCGTGACCAGCATAAGCGAGCGGCCGCTCGTGTCATGGCCGTAGGTCGCCGCCAGGTTGCCCATGCGGTCCCGGCGGACGTCGGTGATGCCCATCTGCCGCAACAAGGGCTCGACCGCCGTATCGATGAATGCGCGCAGCTTGGGCTCGGCTTCCTTGAGTTCCGTCAGCGGGCTGGGCACGCGCACGAGCTCGATCATCAGGGCCTTGGCGCGATCCGCCGTGATGCGCGCGGCGATCGCACTCAGGTTATGTTCTTGCTCCGCCATCGAGACCGAGCCGCGCTCATGCCGGCGGCCGAGCGGCCGGCAGCCGGATGCCGCGGCCCTGTTCCTCGGCCCTCGCGAACAGATGATGCGCCAGCGCCACGTCGTGCGCGACCAGCCCGGTGGTGTGGATGAGGATCCTCTCGTCCGGATCGGTACGCCCGGCCTTGGTGCCGGCGACCACGTCTTGGATTTCGGCATGGAGCCTGTCGCGGCTGAATTGGCCCTGTTCGACCATCGCGCCGAACACCGGCATGCGCATGTTCATGTCCCAGCTGTCGACGACGACCTTGTCCATGCGTGCCCAACCGGCGGGATCGAGCTCGCGCCGCGCAAGCGAGATGAAGGTCGAGCCCGGCTTCAGCCATTGCTCGCGCGTCATGACGTCCGAAGACGTGGTGCCGCCGACGGCGAGGTCGGCGCAGCGCACGACGTCCTCCACGGTGTCGCAGGCGCGCACGGGAATTCCGAGCTCGGAGGACCAGCGCCGGGCGAAGGCTTCGCGGGTCTCCGGCCGGCGCGACGTGCAGCGGACCTCGTCGAACCGGTAGAGCGTAGCGAGGCATCGCAGCGCACTCGTCCCCATGGCGCCGACGCCGACGAGGCCGAGGACGCGCGGCCGGGCCGGCCCCAGCCACTTGCAGGCAAGCGTCGCCGCGGCGGCGCTGCGGATGCCGTAGATCCAATGCTCGTCGACGATTGCCAGCCCGTGGCCGGTGCGCGGATCGGACAGAACCACGTAGCGCGCGCACTCGAGATAACCGACGGTGTTCCGCCTACCGTCGTCGAAATAATTGTAGAGGCGCACGCCGGTGGTGGGAATTTCCTTCAACAGGACGCCCTTGACGTGCCAGTGGTTGTTGAATCCCTCGGCCACGTCGAGCTTGAAGCTCGGCGGCTTCGCGTGCACCACGCTGCCGCGCGCGAGCATATGATAAACCTCCTCGCAAATGCACATGGCGTCGTCGACGCTGAGGAGATCGAGCGTATCCTGATACGGCACGAACAGGAGATCCGGATAGGTCATCGAGCGTATCCTCGCGGACGCAGTGCCCGGTGGGATGGTCGGTCACTCGACCGGGGTGAAGTCGAATTGCCGGCCGGCCGGCGCGTAGATCTCGAAAATCTCGAAGATTTCGCCGGAGAGATTGCTCAACGAATGCGCCATGCCGGCCGGGATGAACACGACCTGGTCGGCGCGGATAGTATACGTCTCGCCATCGGCCGTCAGCGTCCCCTCGCCGCGCCGGACGATGTAGACGTTGTCGGACTGCGAGTGGCGATGCAGCCGGCCGCGCTGCCCGCCGGGCACGAGACGATTGAGGTGCACGTCGATCCTTTCGGTTCCGATGCCGGTGTTGATGAGCCGGACGGTTTCCCCGCGGCCGTGCTCCATGGGCGCCGGCACGCATGTCTGCAGGTCGAAAATCTTCAGCACGAATTCCTCCTTGGACACTATTCGTGGTGATTACTGATGAGGCGATGCGATGGCCTGCGCGCGGGCGATCACGTCGGGCGGCGTCCGGTACAGCCGTTCGACCAGCGCCTGGACGCCCGCGCCGTCGACGAAGTTGATCTCCAAATCCATCCGGGCAGCCTCGGCAACGAGCGCCGCATCGTGCATGGCGTCCGCGAACGCCTGCCGCAGCGCCTCTCCCACGCGCGGATCGATACCGGGCGGCGCGATCAGGGGACGGCCCATGGACTGCCGGGAAAAAATCAGCTCCACGACCTTCATGTCGTCGCCTTTCGTCACGAACTCGGTGACGAGCGGGACGTCCGGCAGCTCGCGGTGCTTGGCGAGGCCGAGCTGCATGACGATCTTGAGCTTTCCCGCCTGCAGCAGCGCCTTCTTGCCCGACCGTGCGACGCCCCACGAAAAACCGACGACACCATCGAGCTCGCCCCTTTCCACCGCGAGCAGGATTTCGTTCGTGCCGGGGTAGCCGGCGATGGTCTTGAGCCTGGTGCCGAGGAGCGAATTGATCGCGGCCGTGAAGACCTGCTGGTCGCCGCCCGCGCCCGTCGCTCCGACCCGCAGGGCCGTACCGGCGAGAATTTCCTGCAACGTCGCGGCCGGGCCGGGTTGCCGGATATAGAAACCCGAGACCTCGTTGTTCATGCTGCCGAGCCAGACGAACTTCGTCGCGTCGAACGCGGCGTTCGAGGCATTGCCGGCGAGCAGCGGATCCATGGCCACGCCGCGGCCGACGATGGCGATCTCGGTCCCGTCCCTAGGCGCCGCGTTGTAGAGATAGTTCGCCAGATTGAGCGAGCCGGCGCCGGGCTTGTTCTGCGGAACGATCGCGGGATTCCCGGGCAGGTGCCTGCCCAGGTGCCGGGCGAGCAGACGTCCATACGTGTCGTAGCCGTAGCCGGACGGCGAATAGCCGATCAACAGCTTGATCTGCTTGCCGGCGAATGAAACCGGTTCGGTTTGCGCCTGCGCCGCGCCCGCAAACGCCGCCCATAGGACCGTCGCATAGAGCAGCCTCGGCAGCATCGTCGCGGCTGGCTGCATAACGGCCGCGTTATTCCGCCGCCCGCGCCATCCGCATTCCGTCGAGATGCGCGACCACCTCGGCAAGGTGCATGACGTCGGCATACTTGTGATGCAGGTCGAACAGGTTGACCTTGTGCGTCAGCTCGGCGCGGTCGTAGGTGCATTCCTCGACGATCGAGACGTGGAAGCCGTTCGAATGGGCGTCGACGACGCTCGCCCGAACGCAGCCGGACGTGCTTTCGCCGCAGACGATCAGGCTGTGCACGCCGATGAGCGAGAGGTGGGAGAACAGCGGCGTCCCGTTGAACACGCTCGCGCGTTGCTTGCGGATGATCACGTCCGACGGCTCGGGTTTGAATTCGTGATAGATGGCGTAGGCCTCCGGGGCGGGAACGGCGCCCTGGCGCCGGGTCGAAACGGCGCCCGGCGGCCGATTGTTCGGCTGCGTGTCCTGCGTCGAGTAGAAGACCGGAATACCGGCCTGGCGGGCGCGGGCGAACAGAAGCTTGGTGGGCTCGACGGCGCGATGGGCGTAGAGGCCGCAGCTGTTCGGAAAGCGCTCGTTGATCTCGTAGGGCGAGTGCGGGCCGCCGCGATAGACCAGATCGTAAAGATCGATCGCCAAGAGCGCCGGCCGCGGCCCCACGAACGTCTCGCGCCGCCAAGCCGAATAGAGCCGCAGATCCGCCTCCGGAATCACATCCTTCCAGCAATGGTCGTTGAACGTGTCGATGGAAGCCATGAGCCTCTCCCGCGCAAACGATCCCGACGAAAGGACACGGGGCCTTCCGCTGGAAAATGATAGCTCGGCAATTGCGAATGTCGAGCCGCGGCGTTGCGGGGTCGTGGGGTTTCGCCAATTCAGCTGCAAAGACGCGGCTTCGAAAAGCACCAATTTTTCCGTGTCGGGGGCGAACGATTCGCCCTGCGGCCTCGTTCAAGTCGGACAAGTGCTCCGATTCCGAAGTTCGTGTCGGAGGGTGCCGCAATGTATCACGAACTTCGGAAGCGGGGCACTAGTGCCGCCGATTTGAAGTTCCTACACCGGCTGTGGCAATCTCATTTTAGGAACTTCAAATCGAAAAGCGGCACTAGAATCATATACTTGCTAGTGCCCCTTTGTTTCCGAAGTTCGTGTCGGAGGGTGCCGCAATGTATCACGAACTTCGGAAACGGGGCCACTAGTGCCGTCTCGCCATTTTGGAATTCCGGCGCGATTCTAACCGTATGCGAATTGTGTCGATTGTGCACCGCAACCGTGGCGACGTCCGCAGGCCGAGAATTATTTCACGCCGCCTGATTACAGCTTGAGAAAAACTTCCCCCCTATGTAATACTATCGGCGCAGATTGTGCTCGACCATCGGACACCCGCTTCACCATTTGGCGCAATCGCGCTGCAGGGTCCTTCCCATGAACGAGGACGGGGCTAAGCGACTAGCCGCAATCGTGACGGCACTCGATGGATATATCGAATTGCTTCGCGGCTACGGTCTTGACGAAACCGCGGCGTTGCTGGCGATCGCCAAGCTCGACTTGCAGATAAAGATACATGGAATCTCGGATCAGGAGCTGCGCGCACTGTGCGACTACATTGAAGCGCAGGAACAGCGCCGCGGCGACCGCGAACCGGCGGTGATCGATTTTTCCAGCCGCGTCCGGAAATGAGGGAAAGCCGCGTCCGCCATGAGCGGCGGACGAGAGGCGACCCGACGAATCGGCGAGGGCTTCGATTAGCCTACGCACAAGCACTTATACTTTGCTATGACTATGGCATTTAATAGTAAGTTAACACGTTCGGGTGTAACGGAATACCGCCGTTCGGCCGACCGATCCCCGCCTCCGAGATCGCCGGTATCCTCGCGGAATTTCAACAGCCGCAAGCTCCCGCGCTCGAGACCACGGCCAAATTGCGGCTCGTCAAATAAGTCCTCCCTCCCGATGACGGACGATTTGGTGTAGCGTTTGGTGGAACTGCGCGAGGGCACCGCGGGGGCAGCCCACATCGCCGCGGACCCAATGTCGCCAAGGGAGAGAGACATGAAACTGTTCCAGGCAACGGCAGCTCTTGCATTCGCGCTGGCATCGTTTTCGGCGACGGCAGCTGAATACCCCGCGCCAAAGGAAGGCCAGTGGATCGCGCGCGACTTCAAGTTCCACACCGGCGAAGTGATGCCCGAGGTGCGCATCCACTACACGACGGTCGGCGAGCCCACCGGACAGCCGGTTCTGCTCCTGCATGGAACGACCGGCTCCGCCGCCAGCATGCTCACCCCTGCCTTCGCGGGCGAGCTGTTCGGTTCGGGCCAGATGCTCGATGCGGCCAAGTATTACATCATCATCCCGGACTCGATCGGCCACGGCAAATCGTCCAAGCCCTCCGACGGCCTCAAGGCGAAATTCCCGCGCTACAATTACGACGACATGGTCGATGCCCAGTACCGGCTCATCAAGGAGGGCCTGGGCATCGGTCATCTGCGCCTGATCATCGGCAACTCGATGGGCGGCATGCACACCTGGATCTGGGGCGTGAAGTATCCGGACTACATGGACGCGCTCGCGCCCATGGCGTCGCAGCCCAGCGCAATGTCGAGCCGCAACTGGATGATGCGGCGGCTCCTGATCGAAACGATCCGCAGCGATCCGGACTACGACAACGGCAACTACACCACGCAGCCGCGCTCCACGAAGCTCGCCAATGTGTTCTTCGCCATCGGTACCAACGGCGGAACGCTGGCTTACCAGAAGCTCGCGCCCACCCGCGAGGCGGCCGACAAGCTCGTCGACCAGCGCCTGGCCGCGCCGTTCCTCGCCGACGCCAAAGACTATCTGTATGCCTGGGAATCCTCGCGCGACTACAATCCGTCACCCGGCCTGGAGCGCGTTCAAGCCGCGCTGCTCGCCATCAATGCCGCCGACGATGAACGCAATCCGCCGGAAAGCGGGATCATGGAGCGCGAGCTCAAACGCGTGAAGAACGGCCGCCTGTATCTGATCCCGGCGAGCGAAGAGACCCGCGGCCACGGCACCACCGGGATGGCCAAGTTCTACAAGAACGAGCTGCAGCAATTCCTGGAGAAGGTTCCCCAGCGGGCGATGTAGCGAGCGTAGCCCGGAGCCGAGACCCGATGGGCGGTTCTCGAACTAAGCTGCACTCTTCGATGCGTCGGGTCGACCGATGCTCGAGACCGAAGCATGTGCATGCAGCTGAATCACCTCCCCGGTCTCGAAGGAGAGGTTGTCACGAACAAAATCTTCGATGATACGGCATCTCCGCTCGGCCAACGCCTCCGCGACTGGTGAAGCGGGTCGAAGCAGGTCGAGCCGTGCCAGCACCCACTGCTCGGCTATCGCGGTGCAAGCAAAGCGAACGTCGGTAAACTCACGAACTCCGGAGGATATCAGGCGCCAGCGCTCGTCCTGCGCGACTTGAGCACGGCGGCCGAGCTGGTCAGTGTTTCGACTGCCGACGAGCGGCTTGATCTCGCTGTATACCTCGACTGCAATCTCCCGCCTTTGTGCAGCCGGAAGCAGCCTCACTTGCTCCATCGCCTGCAAAAAACGAACGGTGGGAGCACTCATAAAAAACGCACACTTGGACATTCTCTTGGACCATCAACTGAACCACGCGCGGGAGAGCTTCCGGCCCGAAAGACCGATTTGCTATGAAATTTTTTTGTTATCCACATGCGCAACTGCATTTCTTGATCTGCTGTTGCTTTCTCAGCACACATTGAGCCGTCACAGAAAAACTGAACAACCCTCGCCTGCAATGCGAGGGTTCAAGAGGGGTCACCAATGGCTTCTTTGCCACCTCGGGCGGCGGAGCGTCCGTATTCCTGGAAATTCAACGCTCGACCGCCAATCTCAACGGCGGGAGCGGCATCCTCGCGGACGGAGCGGTAAACATCGTGATCGGCAGCACAACGGTGACGGCGAACGGCGCCGGCGTCACGGAGGGACAATCGGCTGTTTCTTGAAGCTGATGACGATGAAGCGCTGGCAGAGCCGGATCATCCACACCAGCAGCGCACGATCACCACCTACGATCAGGCCCGCTGCCTCTGACGAAAATCTATGTTCGATTCAGCCAGACGAATAGGAAAAGCCCTCGCGATTTGGCTCAATTCGCCGCAACTCAACAGCGAAGATTCAGTCGACTTCAGTGGAGCACCATAGCCTGCACCGCGGGCGCCCGGGCTCCGAGTTCCCTGAGCAGCCGCCAGTCATGGAAACACTCGGCGAGCGTGAGCAGCGAGTTGACGGTCAGCGCTAATAGGTAGTCGCTGTCTTCCGCAGCGAGTCCAAGCTGCTGGCGGCGCATCGCCAGCTCCGGTCCGAAGAAGCCAAACGCGCCATCTTCGCGCTGATTGAAGATCAGGTAGTCCGCACACAGCCGAAGCACACGACGTGCCCGCGAGTGTTCCGCTCCGATTGACATGCCGACGCGCAGGAGACTCGCCGCCTTCATGAGATCGTAACGCCGGAAGGCATCTACGGCCAGACCGGCAACCAGCTCTGGGAGCCACGTGCTCTCGCCAGCAAATTGCGCCCTCCGCGTTCCGCTCGCAGTTGAGGCGTGTACAAAGAGGAGCAGCTCCTCAAGTTGGCGAGGATCGCTATCGATCGCTATTCTCATGCCGTAGGCCGCCCCTTCGTTCTCTGAAATGCTCCGCGGACTGGGCGCCATCCCGAGTTGGTGCAGAGCGACCCATATCTCGTTCATCTCGAGCACGTCTGGCCCCGTCTCGGCCGGCGCGCCCTGAAAGAACGCGCTCGCGCGACGAAGGAAACCATCTTCTCCGTGAAGGGCCGCGACAAACACACCGTGTTGGGCCGCCCACCCCGCCGACACGCACTGTAGGAGCGGCGGCACCGATTCCCACTCGACGGCCGGAGAAGCATCTCTCAGTCGCCAGACGATCCGACAAATGAGACCGGTCGGCGGCTCGTCGCCGGTCAGCACGGAGCTGCAAGAGAGACCGACCAGGATCTGACCCAATCTCAACGCAGAACACGTCTGTTTGCCAAGTTCCGTCTCGGCTATCTGATTCAGCCAGTCGCGACTGCGGCCAGCGATTTCCATTAGCTCCGGCTCGTCGCGGTTGAACTCCGGTAGATGGCCGGCGGGCTCGGGGTACGGCCTATCATCCGGTTCGGTTCTCTTACCGTGACGGACACTCGCAGCGAGCGCACACACTAGCGTCGTGTGATAAAGGTGCGCGAACACTGGCACATCGCCCTTCGCCTCGGGACCCGGCACCGCACCGTCGGCCAATTGGGCGCGCACGAGCGCATTCCACGCCTTGTGGATCAGACCGGTCTCTTGCAATTCAAGGCAGCTCCAACACAATAGAAACTCGGCTAGAAGATCCCAATGGTGGTCTTGGGCTGCGACAACGGACAGCGCGCTGAGCAGGGCGGCGATGGCATCAAGATGTTCGCGCGGCATTACACCCGCCGAGCGCATGCCGAAATCGCACAGGAACATTATAACGTGCGTAAGTGCGTAAAGGTCATGCTCACTGAGAAGGATTGGATTCGGAGGCGTGCCCAGAATCGAGCGTCGGTACAGTTCATCGAGCGTCGGCAGTCTGCACTCTATGCCGCAGGCATCCAAGCACGAACGAATGTCCATCGCCCTGTGCGGGAAGCGCTCGGTGTGATTGAGCCAGCCGGCGCGAATCGCCTTCTGCAGCCGCCCTCTCATCAGCTCGTCGTCCAACCCGAGCGCGCGAAGGGTCGCGTAGCTTTGAAGAAACAACATGAACTCAATCGGGGCGCGTAACACGCGGTCGCTGTAGACGCACGAGGATTGGGTTCGCTTCAGGAGGGCCACCATTCGGCGGACTCTGGGGTCATCGCATCGGCCGGCCATCATCGTGGCCGTGCGTACGAGAATCGCGAGTTCGCCTAACCGCTGACCGCGATTGAAGTCGAACTCCTCTGGCTTCCACATTGGGTCGAACTCGTCGAGATGGCTGTCGATCCAATTGAGGGCGCGATCGAGCAGAACGTCACTCATGGCAGGACCGGTTCGGGCACATCGACACATGATAAGCGCCGAGCGGAGCGCAGGTATGACCGAGCGAAGCGCTCAAGGGCAAGAAACGCCACATCTCAGTTGATACGCTTCATGTCGCACTTGCGAAAACCTTTTCCCGTCCTCACAACAGAAATCGTCAAGCGCTCCGATCAGGCGGAATGCTTTGTCGTTCTGCCGAAACGCTGGATTGTTGAGCCCGCCAATCGCCCAGCTCAATCGTTGCCGCCGCCTGGCCAAGGACTTTGAAAACCCAAACGACAATGCGTTGGCCTTCCTCCACCTGGCCCAATTCGCCTTATGTTGCCAAAGCTCAGTAATCTATCCCTTGGGCGCGCTCGGCCGCCGAGCGCGCCCCCAGCCGCGCCACACACCTTCTGAACGGACTCGCAGCCAATGTTGCGCCGGCTGCAGTCCAGCGATCGAGGCCGCCCTGCGGGGTCGCAATTCCCCTGACTAGTGTCCGATGTCGGCAGTCTTGAGTTTGTCGAGCACGGTGACAAGGTCCGCCGCATCGCGAATGCCCGGCCGCACCGTGAACTTGTAGCAATACGGGAAGTCCTCGGGATCGAGAGCGGTTAGCCCGCCGGCAATCCCGGACTTTGCCACCGCGATGCCCGCTTTCGCCAAGTCGTCGAGCGACGCGATACCGTGCTGCTTCAGGTGGCGAACGAAGTCCTCCACCTTCATTTCCGCGATTGTTTGCAGCGCCAGATGGCTGAGCGCCTGTTCGGCCGTCTTGTACCTGTGCTTCTTCGCGTTCATACGCCTCTCCCTGTCTGGCAGCATCCGTTGACGAATGTGCGCTGTTAATCCCTTCGATTCGTTGCCGTGCGCTCCCGCCGGTCAGGACAGCGTTTTTGGCCGAAGACGGCTTACACCACTACTCGCCGCGCGGGGGCCTCTTGCGCGGCCGACGAACACGCATGTAGTCGCTTACGGCGATTACGGAGCGTGGCACAACTTCCAGGGAACGTCAACCGAAGGGATCGCGTCGTCTAAAATGCTACCGAACGAGGTTCCTGTCGTTGTGGTTGTGCCTATCGGAAATCAAATCCGGCTACAGTGATGATGCAATCCGCCCATCTTCATTACCCGTTCCCGGGTGGTGCTGGATCGGCGCCCTATCGCGTCGATCAGGCGCTCGTCCTCGCGCTCGCGCGGGCAAGGTCGTGGATGCGAGCATTGCGGCGCGGCGAATATGCGGACACTGCCGAGATCGCGCACCGCTTCGGTCTGAGCGAGGCCCATGTCCGCCGGATCCTGCGGCTTGCTTTCCTCGCACCCGATATCGTCGAGGCCATAGTGGAAGGCCGCCAGCCTCGCACGCTCACCGTCACAATGCTCCTTCGACCGATCCCGCTCGCATGGGCCGACCAGCGCGCCGCATTCGGATTTACCCATTGAGCGTTTGTCATCCTCACTGATCACCTGGGCGAATGACGTGGGGGTTTAACCGACGTCCAACGACTGGCCCCTGAGGCCCAGCCCGCCAAAACGAGACATGAAAAATGGCCGCCGGAGACAGAGGGCCGCAATGCCGCATTCCTCATCCGATCCGGCATACGGAGACCACGCCAGATACCCAAAATCGCGCGGAACCGCGCCGTTTCGGCAGGCGGTCCCACACATAGCGGTGGAGACCGGACTGGCTGGCTGATGAGGCAGTCCTGTTCGGACCCGTCTCCAACCTCAAATTCCCTGCTAACAGGGAAATTAACAGGGAATTTTTCAATTTTGGGCCCAATTCTGCGATTTTGGGCTTCATTCGGCGAGCAACTTCAATGGCTTGCAGCCAAATTCCCTACGCAACGGAACAGGGAATTTTTTTGGCGTAACAGGGAATTATTTTCGCCGAACAGGGAATTTTCTAGCTCCGCAGGGAATTCAAATTGCGATCTTGTTTCGGTCCGCATTCGGGTCGGAAACGACCAAGATTTCTGCTGCGGATGAAGTTTTGAGAAGACACACCTCGCCGAGGTCGCAACTGTGGCTCGGCCGGACACCATCCTGGCCTGGTACCGCAAGCTTGTCGCCCGCAAGTTTGATGGCTCGGAAGCCCGTCGAGGCCCGGGCAGACCTCGGGTCAAGC
>WNGA01009610.1_pt1 | contig 20571 bp, 16 predicted proteins | sample 5400061 | NCBI WGS metagenome assembly WNGA01 (sample SAMN13153366, study PRJNA577476) | soil metagenome | isolation source: 100 cm soil or saprolite under grassland replicate 2 | place: USA:California | collected 2016-06-15
CGGCCTCGGAATTCCCGGTCGGCGCGGGGGGAAGCCGTCCGAGGGCGAGCTTCTCGGGGATCAACTCCTTCAGCCGATGGACGTCCTCGTGGCGGTATCCGAGCGCCGCCGCGTTGCGCTCCGCCTCCGCGTGCCCCGCCGGCGGGATGGCGATCACGGGCGTGCCTGCGGCGAGCGCCTCGTTGATCGTCCCCTTCCCGGCGGTCGTGATGACGAGATCCGCGGCGAGGACGTAGTCGTGGAGGTTCGGGAGGAATCCGTACGTGTACACGCCCGGGGCGGGATCCACCTTCAGCTTCGGGCCGCTCACGACGACCATCGAGACGTCGTCCGCATGGAGTTCGCGGAACGCCTCCATCGCGGCCCGGATCACGAACTCCCCGATCGCGGTGCCGCCGCCCGTGACGAGGATCGTCTTCTTCCGGAAGAAGAAATCGTCCCGAAGCCTCTCACGCGGAGCGCTGAACGGTCGAACGATCGGGCCGACCCGCCGAACGTTCGGCCAGGCAGGGCCGGGTTCGGCCGTCAGGATGACGTCGACCTTTCGCGCGAAGCGAGAGAGCCAGACGTTGGCCGACCCTTCGACAATCCGGGAGAGGGGGTCGCGGGCGAAGTCGTGCCGCAGCGCGTCGAGGATCAACGCCGCCGGGATGCGCCTCCGGACGGCCTCGCGTGCGGTCGCGAGCTCGCTGTCCGAGATCAGGAAACGATAGTATCCCCAGTCTGCCTCCCTCCGGAGGAACCGCCGCGCGATCCGCAGGTAGCGAGCGTAGTCGACGTACCAGCGCCACGCCGGCCCCAGGACTCCGTCCGCGGCACGCCAATCGGGCGCAGGCGGCATCGTGAGCGCATCGAACCCACTCGCGACGAGGAGGTCCAGGGCCGGGGAGCCCGCGAGGAACAGCGGGTACACGTCCGGCCGTGCCTCCTGGAGGCTCCGCGCGAGGGCGACTGCACGGGTCGCGTGGCCGAGTCCTTGGGAGTGGACCGCGAAGTAGCCGCGCAGCTCGTCCACGATCGACCATCGACCCGGCACGGAAAGACCTTCGGGCCGGCCTTCCCGCACAGGCTCGGTTATATACCCGCCAGGTCCTAGGGGCGACCAGGAGAACAACGGGAGGGAAACGAATGGGCGTGGAGGAGAACAAGGCGACAGTGCAGATGTTCTACGACGAAGTGTTGAACCGCGGGAATCTCGACGTGATCGACAAGACGACCGCCGAGAATTACGTCGACCACACGGCGCCGCCGGGGATGTCTCCGGGCCGGGAGGGCGAGAGGCAGTGGTTCGCGCTGCTCCGTGCCGCGTTCCCGGACGGCCAGACGACGATCGACGACATCATTGCCGAGGGCGACAAGGTCGTCGTCCGGGCCACGATGACCGGAACGCACCAGGGCGACTTCATGGGCATCCCCGCAACGGGGAAGCAGGTGACCATCTCCGGCATCGATGTCGTTCGGTTCCATGAGGGACAGAGCGTCGAGCATTGGGGCCAGTGGGACATGGCCGCCCTGATGCAACAGCTCGGCGTCGCGTCCCCGCCGGTTCCGCGGACGGCAATGTCCGAAGAATCGGAAGCGCCGGGAGAGCCGGAGAACGAGTGAGCCATCCTCCGATCGACTCGGTGCTCGAGTGACCACGCGGGCGACGCACTTTCGCGCGTCCCCGCCATGGCCTTTTATGGCGCCCCGCATTTCCGAGCCCGTGGAGCTGGCCCGCCTCGCGAAGTATCCGTTCCTCCGGGAGGCTTCCGCGTTCGTCCTCGGAGAGAAGGTGAGCCTCGAGGAGATTCTCCTCGAGCCGGCCTACGCCCGGGCGCGGAGCCTCGGCAAGGCCCGCGTCCTCGAGGCGCTCGAGAAGGGGCCGGCCTCCGACCGGATCGCGGTCGCGACGGCGGATCAACTCGCAGGTCTCCTCGCGTATCCCGTCGCGCGCATCCTGGTCTCCGCGCTCGAGGACACCTACCTCATCCGGCGGTTCGCGCTCCGCGAGGCCGTCTCGACGGAGGGCCGTCTCGCATCGGAGCCGGACGACCTCGTCGTCCACGTCGCCGCGGAGATGGGCATGGACCTCCGTCGGGAGGACGGCGGGTTCCGACTCCACTTCACCGACTTCCTGCGCTTCACGAACACGATGCGCGACACGCCGTGGAAGCTGATCAACCAGCCCGTCGATCGCGGCTACGTCGTCCTGAGACGGGAGAAGGCGCTCCGCGTCCTGCGGAACGCGATCCAGCGCCACATCGAGCAAGGCCTCCCGCTTCCCGTCAACGACGACATCCTCGGGGCGTTCCGTGGCGACCTCGCGGAGATCCGCGGGATCCTCGAGGCGAAGAAGGCGACGTTCAAGGCGGAGGACATCGGCAAGGTGTCGATCACGCGCTTCCCGCCGTGCATGTACAACCTGCTCGCCCAAATCCAGAACCACGAGAACGTCCCGCACATGGGCCGCTTCGCGATCGTCGCGTTCCTCCATCACATCGGGCTGAGCAACGAGGAGATCTTCCGGGTCTTCGGAGACGTGCCCGACTTCGCCGCGGACGTGACGCGGTACCAGATCGAGCACATCACCGGCACGTCGAGCCCGACGGAGTACACGCCGCCGGAATGCTCGACGATGAAGTCGTACGGCATCTGCCCCGGACCCGACCGGATCTGCATGACGATCAAGCATCCGCTGTCGTACTATCGGGTGAAGGGCCGCGAGCGCCGCCCGCGTGGGGAGAGCGCCTCGACCGCTGTCTAGCGCGCGAAGCCGCGCCACGTCGAGACGCCGCGTTGCACGGCCGTCGCGTGGCCTAGGACGGCGAAGAGGACCATGAACCATTCGAGGGGCTGGAACGCGAGCGGAGCGATTCCCCAGCGGACCGCCGCCGACGGAGACACGAGCAGCTGGAGGAGGGCGCCGACAAACAGGAGGACGAGGCGATCCGCGCGGCCAAGGAGGCCCGCATATCGTCGGCCCTGGCCGACGGCTTGCGCCTGCGTCCCCATGTAGGACGTCAGGAGGACACCGAGGAGCGCGAGGGTCCCGACTCGGAGGTCGCAGTACGCGGAAAAGGCGATGCCACCGATCATGAAGACGTCCGCGTAGCGATCGAGGACATGGTCCAGGAAGTCCCCGCGCGAGGACGCCTTCCCCGCCATCTTCGCGATTTTTCCATCGAGGGCGTCGAGGTACGCATTCACCAGGATCAACAGGAGCGCGAGGCCGAGGAATCCTCCGCCGCCGACGAAGAACCCGAGGCCTGCGCCCACCGCCCCCAGGAACGCAATCCACGAGACGGCGTTCGGGTTCACGCGAAGCATCCGCGAGGCCACGGGGACGAGGATTCGGTCCGCCGCCTTGCGGTAGCGGTCTAGTACCACGAGAGCACCTCCGACGTCCAGTCGACGGCCCCGGGCTCGTGGCCGGTCGTCTTCCCCTGCAAGATTGCAAGGATCGCCTCGGCTGACTCCCCCGGGGTCGCGGCGGTCGTGTCGACCTCGAACACGAACGGCAAGCGGCCGACCGCCTCCTGCAGGATCACGTCGATCGCCTCGGCCTCCACGTTCTCGCGGACTTTCTCCGGCGGCCAGCCGCGTGCTTCGAGGCGAGTTCGGAGGACCGACGGGCGACATCGCAGGATGACAGCCAGATTGACGTCCATCTGGTGGCTGTAGTGGCCCTTCAGGAACGCCACCTTGGCCGGGACGCGCAGGGACGCTCGCAGCGCCTCCACGTCGACCTCGTCGGCACGGCGCGACGCGTCTCGGCCGACCACGAAACCCTCACGCCGTGCGATCTCGTCAAGATCGAGCACCGCGTAGCCGCGCGAGGAGAGTACCGCGCACACGGCGGTCTTCCCCGTTCCCGGAGTGCCGGAAATCGCGACGAGCACGCAACACACCAAGGGGTGAGATGCTAAGTCATTTGCGCTGACGCAGGGCCCGCGGCCGGAGGAACGATGCGGAGCGAAGCTCGAATCGCTCTCGGAGCAAGAGGCCGGCGACGGCGCACATGCTGAACAGAGGGACGGCGGCGAGGTGTAGCGGCAGCCCGAGGCGCACGACGAATCCAACGAGATCGTCTGCACGGACCTCGAGGACTCCCGTGACGACCGGAGAAACGACGAGGGCGAACGCGATCCCGATGCCGATCGGGACGGCGAAGAAACTCTGCAGGACCGCGGAAGGAAGGTCTTCCGTGACGAGGCCGCCGAGGATGCCTGCCATGACGAGGATCCCGAGGACCAGCGCGATCGATGACTCTCCTGCGGCCGGCACGCTCACGTTCGGGAAGACGAAGTAGAACGTCGAATAGCCGTGGGCCAGGCCTAGGAACGCGGCGATCGCCGCGGCTTTCATCGGACGCCGGAGACGGTCAACGAGGTCATCCCGCAAGGTTCAACCCCTCTTCCCGCTCGATTCGCCCGATCGCTCGCATGTACGCAGCGGCGGTCGGAGAGGTGGCCGCGGGGACCCCGTCGATGAGGAAGTCGAGGCGGACCCAGTCGATCCACGCTGCGCCCGCCGGGCTTCCCGTGGTGGACGCATAGTAGTCGGTGATGTTGCGGACCGCCCCGAAGCGGGTCCCGTCGACGCTTGCGGACAACTGGAACGTGAATTCATACGTGATGTTCCCTCCGGCCGGCACGGGGTCGACGGAAACCTCCGTGGATGCGCCGAACGCCCGATAGAAGTAGCGGGTGCCGTTCGCATCGAGCAAGAGATCGTCCGCGATCCGGCGCGAGGCGTTCAAGCCGGCCTCCGCGGGGCCGTCTTCGATCCACGAGCTGAATCCGACCAGTTGGAGATGCAAGGTCCGAGCGCTCGGATTCTCCACGAGGATGTCCAAGGTGAGCGTGATCGAGCCGTCCGGTCGGAGCGACCCGTTCGCCTCGGTCCCGGAGAGGGTGCGGGTGGTCGTGAGTGCAGTCGACAGAGTCGCTTGAACGAACACGACCGAAGTGTAGCTCAGCGCCGAACCGATCGCCAGGGCGACGAGCATCATCGCCATGGCCGCGACGACGAACCAGATCGGACGGTCGGGTCGGCCACCGAACGGACGCAATGGGGACTCGCTCATACGTCGCCCGCCGTGGGAGGGAGCGCCTCCGCAGGCGGCACGAGCTCCGCCGAATCCGGCTCCGTCAACCTCCCCTCGAAGATGTCGTGCGCGAAGTGACACTCGGCGAAGTGGCCAGGCTCCACCTCGATGAGCGGCGGGGTCGTCGTCGCGCAAATCTCTTGGGCGAAGAGGCAGCGTGTCCGGAAGCGACATCCGCTCGGGAGGTTGATGGGGCTCGGCAGCTCGCCCTTGATGGGGACCCGCGTGTACTCGTGGGCGGGATCGGGCACGGGCACCGCCGCGAGCAAGGCACGCGTGTACGGATGAGTCGGGCGCGTGATGATATTCTCCGTCGGACCCGTCTCGACGATGCGGCCCAGATACATGACGGCGATACGGTCGGACATGTAGCGCGCCACGGCGATGTCGTGGGTGATGAACACGTACGGGTTCTGGTACTTGTCCCGCAAGTCCAGCATGAGGTTCATCACGCCCGCGCGAATCGACACGTCGAGCATGCTCACCGGCTCGTCGGCGATGATGATCTTCGGGTGGAGCACGATCGCTCGCGCGATTGCCACCCGTTGCCGCTGGCCGCCGGACAGCTCGTGCGGGAACCGCTGGAGGAAATCTTGGCCCGGCCGCAAGCCCGCATCCTCGAGCGCCCGGATGACGAGCTCCGCGCGCTGTTCTGTCGTCGATCCAAGGTGGTGGATCAAGAGCGGTTCCGCGACGGTGCGGAAGACCGTGTAGCGGGGGTTCAGCGACTCGTACGGATCTTGGAAGATCATCTGCAAGTCTCGGCGGAACCGGAAGAGTTCGCCACCGGAGAGGGACGCGATATCGACCCCTTCGAATTGGATGTGGCCTTCCGTCGGGTCCTCCAAGCGGGAAATGAGTCGACCGGTGGTCGTCTTGCCGCACCCCGATTCCCCCACGAGGCCAAGGATCTCGCTCTCTCGCAGGTCGAAACTGATTCCGTCGACCGCGTGCACCTGGAGGACGTCGCCCCGGAGCGACTGAAGGAATCCGCCTCGGAGATCGAAATACTTCTTCAGCTGTTGGACCCGGACGACGACGCCGTCCTGCGCGGCGGGTCGGTCCGCCGGTCCCTCGATCACGGGTGCAGGCCTCCCTGCGAGAAGAAGTCCTGCGAGAAGTGACAGAGGGCTCGATGTCCTACTTCGGGGATTTGATACTTCGGCGCCTCCGTCGTGCAGATGTCCTTCGCGTACTTGCAGCGAGGGTGAAACCGGCAGCCGGAAGGAGGCGTCACTAAGCTCGGAGGGCTCCCGGGGATCGCCTCGAGGCGGCGCTTCGAGCCCGTGATGCTCGGGAACGCACCGAGGAGCCCCTCGGTGTACGGGTGCAAGATCCGCTTGAAGATGTTGCCCGAGGCGCTCTCTTCGATGATCTCGCCCGCGTACATCACGGCGATCCGATCGGCGACTTTCGCGACCACGGAAACGTCGTGGGAAATGATGACGATGGTCATGTGGAGCGACTCTTGGATCCGGAGGATCTCGTCCATGATCTTCGCCGCCGTGATCACGTCGAGGGCGGTTGTCGGCTCGTCCATGATCACGAGTTTCGGATCGAGCGCGAGGGCCATGGCGATCATGGCGCGCTGCTTCATCCCGCCGCTGTACTCGTGCGGGTAGTTGTCGATCCGGTCCGTCGGAATTCCGACGAGACGGTAAAGCTGCTCGATCCGCTGCCGCGCGGCCTGCGGGGTGATGTCTTCGTGGGCTCGGATCGCCTCGATGATCTGATTGCCGACCGTATACACGGGATTGAGCGCGTTCATGGCGCCTTGGAACACGATCGAGATTTGCTTCCACCGGATCGCGTTCAGCTTCGGATCGTATTCGCGCAAGCGGCCGTCCCGCCGCCGCACCATGTCGACGAGATCCCCGCCCTGCATCGCGGCGCGCAGCCGGTCCTTCGCTTCCCGCAGTTCCTTTCGCATTGAAGGGTCGTTCGCGGATCCATCCCGAGCGGAGAGTCCCCCGACCGTCTGCTGCAACTGATGGATCTCGTTGGCGAGGAATTGTCGATACGTCGCCGAGAGGGGATGCCGGAGAAGCTCGATCCGCTCCTGAAGGTCTTGAATTTGCTTCGCCGTCTCTTCCGACCGCACCGAGGCTGTCAGACCCTCGAGCGCGGATTGCGCCTGGGCTAGTTCTTGGGCGATGCGCGCCTCTCCAAGCCTCCAGTACTCTGCGCGGTACCGGTCGGCCCGCCCCTCCGGCGCGAAGAAGATCTGGCCGCCAAACACGTACGCGTTCGAGGGGAGCAGCTGCGTAATCGAGTAGGCGAGGGTCGTCTTTCCGCAACCGCTCTCCCCGACGAGCCCGACGGTCTCGCCCGCTGCGACATCCAAGCTCACCCCATCGACCGCCTTGACCCATCCGCCCTTCACGCGGAAGTACGTCCGCAGATTCCGGACGGAGAGCAGGGGCACCTCTAGCGCCTCCGCAGCCGGGGGTTGATAATCTCGTCGAATCCCCGGCCTAGGAGGTAGAATCCCAAGGACAGGAGCGTGATGGCGAGGCCTGGGGGGAAGAGCCACCACCATGCGTTCAAGGCCCCGCCGAAGGTCAGGACCTGCGACAGCATTTGGCCCCAGGAAATCTGGGTGATATCCCCGAGTCCGAGGAAGCTCAACGCCGCTTCCGTGATGATCGCCCCTGCGACGGTGAGGCTCATGTAGAGGAAGCTGAACGGCAAGACGTTCGGGGCGATCTGGAAGAACATCAAACGAAGATCGTTCGCGCCCGACACCCTCGCCGCGTCGACGAACGAACGCTCCTTCAACGTCAGGACCTGGGCGCGGATGACCCGGGCGATCCCCGGCCAGCCGATGATCCCGATGACGAAGATGATGACCCAGATGCTCGGGGACCAGATCGAGGCGAGGATCAACACAATCGGGAGGAACGGCAGGACGAGGAAGATGTCCGTCATCCGCATGAGGAGCGTGTCGACGATCCCGCCGAAGTAACCCGCAATCAGCCCGATGATCGTCCCGATCCCGACGGCGAACACGGCCGCCAGGCCGCCGACGACGAACGCGACGCGCGTCCCCCAGAACAGCTGGGTCAAGATGTCGGATCCCCGGAAATCGGTCCCCAAGATGTAGTAATTGCCCGAGGGATATCGGCCGGGAGGGAGCGGCACTCGCGGGGTCCCGAGGAGTTGGTAGACCACGGTCTGGCCGAGGGTCGGGTCGGTCCACGCACCGAACAGCTCCGCGGGAGTCAAGGCGCCGAACAACGTGCCGCCCAGCGCGCCGGCGTACCGGAAAAGCGTCGCCGTGGCCGGAGGCTCAATCGCGAAGGCTTCGGGCGGGACGAGCTCGTCCTCACGGAACGTCGTGCCCTGCATGAGGATGCCCCCGTTCGCGGGGAAGATGAACACCTTCGATCGCGGGTCGACCTCGTAGAACCAGCGGAGGCGGCCCGGGAAGTCCGCACGGAACTGGGGCGTCTCGACCCCCGTCTCGTTGATCCGAATCAGATGCGTCGTCCCGCTAGGGCCCGCCGTGGAATCGTACAGGGCGAGGTACACGGCCTGCCCGCGGTAGCTCGTCGGCACCCCGATTGGCTGGAAGTTGGAGCCAGGGGTGGAGAACTGATGGACGAAGGTGAGAGAACTCATCTCGAGGAACCCGAGCCCGGAGGCGGTGCTCGACCGGAGCGGGAGGTACAACCACATCGGGAAGGTCGATCGCGTGAAGCCGATCGAGCCGTCCACGACCGCGGATTGACCATCCAGAGAAAGGGGGACCCACCGGCGAATCGGACCGGTCACGTTGTGCACTTCGAGGGTGCCGTTCGCCAGCGGAAGCAGGATCGCCTGCCCGGGCCCGGCCCGGTAGTCGTCGATGGGGCTGACCCCGTCCTGGTTGTAGTACACGAAAGGCGGCGCCGAGAGGCTCTCGTTGCTCGAGAGCACGACCCGGCCCGATGGTCCGGTCGGATCGCAATGTCCGGACCCGGTGCAGGGCACGATCGGGTCTGTGCTGTGCGTATACGTGATTTCAAAGACCTCGGTGTGGCTCAGGTCCGAGGCATAGAAGTAACGATACGGGCCGACATCGCGGCACGGGAGACCGGGGAATGCCGCAGGGCAATACTCGATCGGGAGCACCAACATGTCTCCCGACGATGCAGGATCCTCGCCGGTCCATATGGGATCGAAGTTCATCCGGGTCCAGAAGATGAGCGCCCCACTGAACGGGTCCACCACATAGAAGTCGCGCTGCGCGAAGAACGCAATCGCCCCGTTGTCCCGACCCTCGCCGCCCGATCCGGTCGAGTTTTGGGCCGGGACGACATAGTAGAGCGAAGTCAGAGGGGCCGCCGGGCTCGGACTGAACGAGAAGTCCTGCGTGATGTCGAAGTGGAGAGACCGGTTGCCTGCCTGGAAGGGGGATGCGTTCGTCTCGAGGGAGTGCCCGAGGAAGTCCATGTCGATGAATCCCTCACGGGCGTAGTTGATCAGCCAAACTCCGCCCTGTCGGTCACTGGATAGCGGCGTCGTCGGACCCGTGACCGGCGGGAGATACGTGAGATTCGGCGAAAGGTCATGCTCGTAGGCCGACACCGTGAAACGATCCGATTCCGGCGCCTCGAACGTCCGGGGGAACGGCGAAATGAGGGGGGCGAGGATCGCAATCGCCGCAAACACGACCACGATGGAAAACCCGGCCATCCCCAAGGCGCTGCCCCGGACGACCGAAAACGAACGCTTCAATGCGTTCGGAAATCGCCGGAGGAACCGCAGGCTTGCGACGGCCGTCGCGAACGGAGACTCCTCAGAGGCGGACACGCGGATCGAGTACTCCGTAAAGGATGTCGGCCACGATGTTCCCAAAAATCACGAGGACGGCGATGATCCAAAGGAGCGCGCCCGCCAAGAACTGGTCTTGGTTCACAATCGACCGCAGGAAATAGTAGCCGAGTCCGAAGTATGAGAACACCCCTTCGAGGATGATGGCCCCGCCGATGACGAACGCCAGGCTGATCGTGAACGAAGTGACGACGGGCAGGTAGGCGTTGCGGGCGGCGTGCCGTCGTCGCACGGCACGCTCGGAGAGCCCCTTCGCTCGCGCCGTCAAGATGAAGTCCTCCCCCATGACCTCGAGCATCGAGGTCTGCATCAGGAGGATCGTGCCGGCCGCGCTGATGAGGACGAGCGCGACCATCGGGAGCGCCGCGTGGTACGAGAGATCCACGAGCTGGAAGAACGGGTTGCCGGGGCCGAGGCCCGCGACCAGCGGGATCGCCTTCGCGGTCGCCTCCGGATCGCTGAAGCCGTGCAGGGGGAACCAGGGCAGCCCCAGAAGCGGGAACGACACGAACGCGAAGAGCCAGAGGAGGATGAGACCGATGAAGAACGAAGGCATGTTGTAGAAGAACAAGCTGGTCACAACGACGGGTCCCTCGCTGAGGTGGCCGCGCCGCCAGGCGATGAACGTGCCGACCACGATGCCGATGAGGTATTCGATGACCACGGCCCCGCCGAAGAGGAATAGCGTCCTCGGCGCGGCCGCGGCAATGACATCGGAGACCGGCTTGCCTTCCAAGAACGAGTCGCCGAAGTCCAGGGTGAACATGTTCCACACGAACTTGCCCATCCGCTCAAGATACGGATCGTTGATCCCGAACGACCGGTTCAGCTGCTCGAGACGCGCGCGATCGAACGTGGGGTCCGCGCGAAAGCGATCGATCGGCGTTCCGGGCATCGCGTCGAAGAGCACGAAGACGATGATCGTCACGATGAACAGCGTGATGACGCCCTGAACTGACCGCTTCACGATGTACCGCGCAAGAGCTGCCATCGGTCCCAGCCCCCGTCCCAGTTAACTTTCAACCCGGGAACCATATAAGAACGTTCTCAACTCCCCCTCGCTCCTCCCAAAGAAAAGTTGGAAAGGGGACCGGGAGGCCGTCCCGGTCCCTTCGTCGCCTAGAGGTTCTCGTCCGACGGCAGCTCCTCCTCAGAAGCCTGCCCCTCCTTCGACATCTTGGGCGGGCGTCTGCGGCGGCCCATCATGATTCCGATCGCCGCCCCGACCGCGATGCCGACCACGAGCAACCCACCGCCGAGAGCGTACGCCAGGGTGTTGTCGGGTCCCGCCGCCGCTGGGATTGACGTGGTCGCCGACTCGCTGCCGACCGCCACATCGTGGCTGCCCGACTGCGTAAACACGTACGAGAACGTCACGGTCTGCGTCGCGCTCGCCCCAATCGTGATCGACTGCACCGCGACGGTCGAGCCGTCGACCTGCAGGAAGACGTTCGCGGGTCCCGCCACCGGCAAGGTGTTCGTGACCTGGACCGTCATCGTCGAGGCCGAGCCCGCGGCCGCCGGCGCCACCGACAGGGAGGCGTACGACAAGACCGGCGCCGACGCGAGGATGCCGTACCACGCGCGCGTCACCTGCGTCCCGTCCGGGGTCGTGCCTACGGCGAGGTTCTCGAGCGCTCCTGCGGATGCCGCGAAGGTGAACGAGACCGCGCCGTTCGCGTCCGTGAGCGCCTGGTATGGACCGCTCCAGACGGTCGCGTTCTCGATCGGGTCGCCGGCCCCGTTCGTGACCGTCACGGTCGCAGTGGCGGTGCCCGACTCCGGAACGAGAGTCTTGTCGACACTCGCGGAGGCGAACGCCGTTCCCGTTGGCACGTACAGGTAGCCCCGGATGAACTCGAACGGAATCTTCGCGATCATCACGGCGAACGTGGGCGCCAGCCAGAAGTCTCCGTACGAGCTTTCGATGTACGGGTAGGAGCCCGCGGGAGTTGTGCCCGTTCCGACCACGCCCGTCCCGGAGAAGAGCTGCTCCCGCCCGCCATAGGCGAATCGCGGATCCGCCGGGATGAAGCTGAAGTACACTCCCTGGGACAGGCTCAGGGGCGGGTTCGTCACGGTGACGCCCGCGACCCGCACCTTCGTGTACTGCTCCGCAACATCGTACTGGAGGACGCCGTTCGTATCTGCGGAGAGAGTTCCGAAGAAGGCCCCGCTCCGCGAGCTCGCGGCATCCCCAACGTTCCGAGCTGCGCTTCCGGCGCCTCGGACTACGAAGACTTGAACGTCTCCGGCAGGTGCTCCGCCGCGCTTGTAGAACGTCGCCGTGAATGTTCCGATGCGGTCGAGCGAGGTCAGGACCGGCTGATCCATCGTCACCGAGCCGAGGGCGAACACGGGGGCCCGTTGCACGACAAGGCCCGAGTCAGTGACAAACGTGGCGTTGCGGACAGAACCAACGAAGTTGCAGGCGTCCATCTCGAGGTGCATCGGGTTCGCCAGCGGGGACGGGTCTCCGACGTATGCGCGGACCTGGATCGGGGAGTCGATCTTGTGCGGCAGAGCGGTCAGCGGGAGCGTGAGCTTGCCCGAGGCATCGGTGACGCTCGTCACGTTGATGTAGTAGGTCCCGGCGAAGTCGGATGGCCACGGGTCGGTGGCGACGGTTGAATCGCCCGCAGGGTTGCAGGAATCGATGTAATAACCGGTCTCTGACCCCCAGTTCCCGACGACCTCGAAGTCCTCCACGAAGTTCTCGACGCCCCACGCGGTGCCCTGACCGGCCGAGCTCTCGAAAGTGCCGCCCAAAGAACCGAGACCGAAGAAGTTGAGGTCCAACCCATCATAGTATGCGGGCCGAACATCGACGTCCCCGGGGGTTTCGTTCGCGAAGTGTCCGTAGTCGTACTTCCACGGAAACTGCGCCGCCAGCCCGAGGTCTCCATACGAAATCTGCAAAAAGACCGGGACGTTCGCGGCCGCCAAACCCGCCTGGTTCACCACGTTGACCGTGATGTCCGATGTGCCAGCAGGCTCCGAAGTTACGGACCGGTCAGACATCGTGATGTGCGCGGCGAAGCCCGCACTCGCGGGACTCGCTGGGAACAGCTCTACCTGGTCCGTGGCTTGAAACGCGTCACAGCAAATCGAGCGGGGATGTTTGTGCTATTGACGTCCGTGATCGCGTTCGTCGTCGGCGAGAACGTGAACGAGGCAATTCCGTTTACGTCCGTGTTGTTCGAGCCTGACGTCGCAGGCGCGACCGAAACGTTCCAGTTCGAGGCCGGCATCGTGACATCGACGTCCAGGCCCGTAACGGGTTGGCCCGCGAAGTTCGTGACCTTCACGTCGATCGTCGACGTGTCTGTCCCGAGGGGACCGAGGATGAGCCCCGGGGTCCCCTGTACGGACACGATGCGCCAGTCGGGAACGTTGTCGTTCTCGACGAAGATGATCATCGACGCCTTTTGCGCGTCGACGGCGACGGTGTCAGATACGCTCACAGACGCCTTCACGATGTCCGCTAAGTGCTGGTTCGGGAACTTGTCCGCCGTCGATGGGGCCGAGTACGTGAAGGTGGTTTGGCCCGTGGCGTCGGTAAGAGCGTAGGTAGGGGAGATCCCTCCGAGGATCAGCGTCTTGTCAATCGAGACGTTCGCACCTTGAATGGGCCCGCCTACGCCGTCAATGACTTTCGCGACAATCGCCGTGGTCTCTCCGACGCCGATAACCGGCTTCGTCGTTGAGAGGCTCAGGGTCGCAATCGGTGCGGGAGGCCCGACGGTGATCTCGAGCAACTTCGTGGTCGTCGCAGTCGCGGTTCCTTTCGTGGCCGTCGCCTTGAGGAACAAGTTGCCCTGGATGACGGGCACCTTCCACGCGAACCGAACATGCCCGCTCGCGTCCGTCGCGGCACTCACGGTCCGGGACTCCAAGCCCCAGCTCGCGTTCAGCGTCACCGTGGCGCCGCTGACCGGCGCGAGATTCTGCGCAACGAACGCGTCCACGTTCACCGTGTGCCCGCCAATCGCCCGCTCGGGGACCGTCAGGGCGACCGAGAAGACGCCCGTCGGCGGCGGGACGACAACCGCGCCTGCCGGGTGAATCTTCACCAAAGACCAGATGTTGTACAGCTGCGGCGGGGTGTTGACCCATCCCTCCCAGGCATCGTTGCGGTACGCGTTCAGGTTCTTGCGGTAGTACAGGACGTTCCACGGGATCTCGTCCGTCACGATCCCTTCGATATCCTTCACAATCCCGATCCGCGTCGGCGTGTCGAGCGTCGTGTCCATCTGGTTGAGGAGCGCGTCCACCCGCGCGTTATTGTATCCTGCGGAGTTCGAACCGGCGGGGTTGATCGCGACGTCGTTCTTGCTCCCGAAGAAGTCGTTCAGGTACGACTCCGGAGTACCCGTGAGGAGCCATCCGAGGATGTAGATGTCGAAGTCGACCTCGGTGAAGGCCTTCGACACAATCGTGTCGAAGCTCGTCGGGGCGGAGTCGATGTTCAAGTTTATGGCCTTCAGGTTGTTCGAGATCATGATGCCCGCGTCGGCCCGGACCGGATCGTAGTCTTTCGGCGGGGTGAGGATCGTCGCCTTGATCGGGGATCCGTCGGAGTAGTCTCGGAAGCCATCTCCGTTCCGGTCGATTATCCCGTACTGGTCCAGCAGGTCCCTCGCGTCTTGCAGATTGAACGTCGGCGGAGAGGCACTCGAGTTGATGTATCCCGCCGTGTGGACGGAAATGGGGACGTACCCCTTGATTCCGAAGCCGCCCATGAGCGTGTTCACGATGTAGTCCTTGTCGATCGCCATCGAGATCGCTTGGCGGAGATGCAGATCATTCCACGGCTTCCGGCGCAAGTTGAATGCGAGATAGAAGTAGCCGGCGTCCGTGACCTGTTGGACGCTGATCGACGGGTTCGAGCGCACCTGCGTCAAGAACCCGGGAGTCAAGGACCAAATCAGCGTGTCGATTTCGCCCTTCTGGAGGGCCAGACTGATCACGTCGAGGCTCGTGAAGATCACGAACTTGATCGAGCGGAGGGACTCCGGGAAGAACGGATAGGAAACGCCGCGCCAGGTGACGCTCTCCGTCTTGCCCCAGTACCCGTTGTAGGTCGAGATGTGGGACCCGGAGTTCGGGCTCCACGAGTCGACCTTGAACATCCCTGTGCCCGTGGTGGCGGCGACTTGGGTCGCGCTGTTCCCGAACGAGAAGTCCGCGGAGTAGTCGGCACTGTCTGTGATCGGTTGGAGGGACGTGATATTGATCGGCTTCTGGGATGTGTCGATGTGGTTTTGCCAGATTCCCTTCGGGATAATCGGGACCTCCAGCGTTCCAAGGAAGAACAGCGAGTAGGGTTTCGAGAGGTGGAAGCGCACGGCATCGGCGTCTGGCGCCTTTTCCACACCGACGTGCGACACCGCGCCGCTGCCGGTCCAGTGCGGCCAGACGGGCGCCTCCCACCAGAGCGCCGACGAGATGAACGTCTGGTAGGTGGACCACTCGAGTACCTGGTAGCTGAAGATGACGTCGTCCCGGGTGAGCGCCGAACCGTCGTGGAACGTCACGTCCGGTCGGATGTAGACGTCGACGACGGGCTGCGGGTCCGTCGGCAGTCCGATGAACGTAAAGCCCGGACCGCTCGCTCCCTTCGCGGGATTCGCGAGTACCGGGTACACGTTGTAATCCGGATCGTTGGCAAAGAGCCCTTCGAAACTGTAGCCGACTTGATACGCGTTCCACACGGTGTTTGTTTCCGGGTTGAAGTAGTCGAGGGTCGTCATGTCGTTCTGCAGTCCGATGACCAACTCAGTCCGCCCGCCCTGGGCCGCAGCCGGCTGCGCCAAGAAGACGAATCCCGCACCGAGCAGGACGAAGACGAGAACGGCCGCACGGAGTCCGGGCGAGTGCAAAAGCTTTAGTTTCATGGTTTTCCGCTCCTCTCCCCTAGAAGCTGGTTCGAGGGAAGGGAACGCACGCTATAAATACGTTTTTCCAGCTCGACAGCTTGGACGGTTCCCGGACCGTTCTACGCGATCCGCCCGGCCGTTTCTCCATAGAAAGCGAATCGCGGCGCGATCCAGAATCACGCTTTCGCTTTGGACACTTCGCGAACCGCGGCGCGAACGGAGCGCGCGAATCGCAGACGCAATTCCAGCTCGTCGTCGATCGACTGCCACTCGGCCGTCGTCTTCGGCTTGAGGACCACGCGCATCTCGAAAGGATAGCGAACGTCCATGAGAAAGAGCGGCTCCGGCGGGACGAGGCCGAAGTCGTGACGCTCGCCGCGAAGCGCGGCCCGCAGGTCCGCCGCGGCAATCTCCCCGATCGCGCAATCGACCGCGGCGGCGACGATGCGACGGACCATCGCGCGGCGAAAGCTTGGGGCCCGGAAGTCGATCACCTGCATTGAGCCGTCTCGCGTCACGTCAATCCGAGCGATGGCCATCGGAGTTTGCGGGGGGTCCGACGTGAACGAACGGAAATCGTGCCGGCCGACGAACAGCGATGTGGCGCGTCGAAGCGCACGCAAAGGCACCCTTTTGAGGAGATGGTACCGATACCATCGCTCCTCGGCGTGGCGAGGGTGAAACCCATCGGGCACGGACGCGACGGCCCACGCCCAGACCCCTCGCGCGCGATCATTAAAGGCCCCGACGGCGGCCTCCGGCCGGAGGGTCGTATCGAAGGCGATGACATTCCCCACGGCGCTCACGCCGCGGTCGGTCCGGCTCGCGCTTCGGAAGAACGCCGTTTTGGGATCGCGGATGATCCCCGCCGCACGGAGGGCGGCGATGCACTCGCCTTCCACGGTACGGACGTTCGGCTGCCGTTGGGATCCGAAGAACGGCCGACCGTCGTAGGCGATCTTCAGGGCGACTCGCATGCGAACCGTCATTATCTTGCCTAGAATATAGCGAATCCCGAACCGCATGCCTTCAATCCGCATCGTGCTCGTCGAGCCGAAGAATGAAGGCAACGTCGGGGCGATCGCCCGCGTGATGAAGAACTTCGGTGTCGAGGATCTGGTCCTCATTCGGCCGTGCCCCCTCGGCGCGGAGGCGCGGCAGCGTGCGATGCATGGCCTCGACGTCCTAGGGAGTGCGCGCACGGTTCCAGACATCGACGATGCCACGGCCGACGTCGACCTCCTTGTCGCGACGTCCGGCGTCGAGACGGGCAATGAGAAGCGGTTCGCACGGATCTCGATCCCTCCGCGGGATCTCGCCGCGCGGATCTCCGCGATGAAAGGACGGGTCGGCATCTTGTTCGGCCGGGAGGATTTTGGCCTCCGCGACGAGGAAATCCGGGCCTGCGATCTGCTCGTGACGATCCCCGCGTCGAAGAGCTATCCGATCCTGAACGTGTCCCATGCCGCGGCGATCCTCCTCTACGAACTCCACGCCGGACGAGGATCGAGGACGACGACGCGTCCGGCCTCCGGGCTGGAGAAAGAGAGACTGCACGAGGCCTTCGGGGCACTCATGGCTTCGACCGACTATCCGGAGCACAAGCGCGCGCGGACGAAGGTCATGTTCCGCCGACTCCTCGGCCGTGCCGTCCCGACGAAGTGGGAATTCCACGCCCTGATGGGCGTATTCCAACGGGCGACGAAACGCATCCAGCGGCTCGAACGCGAGCGGTAGTTCACCGTGCGAGGCCGATGCCGAGCGAACGGTCCGTCTTCTCCATGCTCCGGCGGCCGTCCTTCTCGAGCTCAAGCAACGCGCGGATCGCATCGACGTTCTCCGGGACGACGTCGGACTCTTGGTGGACCGCCTGGAAGTAGTAGAGCCGCTTTCCGTCGACGACGTGGACGCCGTCCCGCCAGACCGCGACCTCGTAGAGGTCGGACCGGTTCCGTGAGAGGTCGCGCGCCAGCTCCATGATCTGCGCCGTCGACTTGACGCCCTCGGCCCCTTCGACGAACGTGATGCGGGGCTGCCGCTTCCACATCTCGACGATCCGGTCCTCATCGACGGCCTTCTTCAGGTCGACGCTCAGCGTGTGCACGTGCATGAGCGTCGTCGGGACCTTCAGCGCGATCGTGTGGATGTCCAGTTTCGGGAGGACACTCTGCACGTCGGGTCCGTGATGGCTCGGCATCTCCAGCTCCGGCTCGATCGCGTTGATCGGGCCCCTCTTGGAGTCCCCCGGGTCCGTCGCGCGCCGCACCATCACCGCGAGCACGCGCTCCACGCCGAGGGCGGCGTCGAGCGGATACAGCGTGCGGATGAGCCCCGTCGTGTTGCACGAGGGGATGCGGACGAACGACGCGCCGAGGCACTCGCCGTAGTTCGCCGCGGCGTTGAACGAGAGGTTCGTCAGGGCGTGGTCCTCGCCGCCCTGCCAGATCGCCTTCACGCCCGCCTTCTCGTACAGCTTCTTGTACCCGCTCTCTTCCGGCGTGCAGTCGACGACGAGGTCTGCGTCCTTCAGGACGTCCTCGAGGACGCCGGACGCCTTCACGCCCGCCTTCTCGAACCTCCGGAGGGCGTCGTCGTTCGCGGCGTACAGCGCGTACGCCTTCCGCACGGCGAGCTTCGCCTCGAAGTCGGGGCGCGTCTTCACGACGCCGACGACGCTCATGTCGCCCTGAAGGGCGACGGCGTCGGCGACCCGCTTCCCGATCGTCCCGTATCCGTTGATGACAATCTTCGCCGGCATCGCGAAGCTCCGGTCGAGCGAACGGCCGAGGGACCTAAAAGGCTTGTGTGGCCTCGCCGTCGGATGCGGGCCGCGGAAGGTACATCCGAGATCGCGAGGATTCCGGGCCATGCACTGCTACTACTGCGACAAGGACGCGAGGGCCATCTGCCGATTCTGCGGCGCCGCCGTGTGCTCGGATCACACGAAGGCCGGCCGGTTCGTGAGCGGGTGGGCGTCCCACGGGGAGCTGAGCGGGACCCGGGCCGATTACGTCGTCGTCAGCAACGCGATCTGGTGCGGCCATTGCGCCGTACAGCCGGTGTTCGCGACGCGGTAGTTCAGAAGGCCCCGGAACCTTCTTGCCGCTTCTGGGCCTTGGCCACGCCCATGCGTTGCAACTACTGCGACATCGAGGCGCGGGGGACGTGCCGGTTCTGCGGTAGCGGAGTCTGCCGGGACCACATGACGACGCAACGATTCGTCAGCGGCATCGAGTGTCATGGGTCGCATCCGCTCATGCGGGACTTCGTCGTCGTCGAGAACGCGATCTGGTGCGGCCGTTGCGCCGCCCACCCTCCGTCGCCGACGACGTCTATATTGGGGCCGAAAGCTCAGGACCCGTAGAGGTCCCGCCGAATGCGTGGGACCATCGCCATGAGGACGGCGGACTCCGTGAGCGCGTCGCGATCCAGCCGCCGATCCGTGAGGTAGCCGATCGCGCCCTGCTTCGAGCCGATCCCTCGGATCCCGCTGAGATGCGCCATCGCCTCTCCAACCGTCGTGCCTTCCTTCACACGCCGGACGACGGAGGGCGGGTAGGCAAACCCGGGACCGTGGCCCACCGTCACCCGACCGGCGCGGTCGATGATCGCGCAGTACTGGACGTCGAAGTAGTCGCCGACCGTCGGCTCCCATACGAGCCCCGCCTCGATCCCCACGCCCAAGTCGGCGGTGCCGAGCGCGGCGCGGGCCCTCGCCACCGCTCCGCGAATCGCCTCCGCGCCGAACGGCTGCTCGGACACGTCCGTCGGCACGCGGATCCGAGAGACGGCGGTACGCCACGACAGGGACTCGAACGCCCGCCGGACCGCCCGGACCTTGACCGGGTTGTCGGTGCCGATTCGGACGGCGAGAGGCTTCGTCCGGACGCCGTGCTTATCGATCACGCGGGAGCGGATCCGCCGCGATGCGATCGGGAGCCCGTCCTGCGCCAGGACCATCGGCACGTCCCGGACCTCCAGGGGACTGAGGCCTTTCCCCACGCGGGCCTCGTTCAGCGCCACAGCGACCGCATGGCGCTCGGCCGACACGACGAGGACATCGAGGTCGGCGAGATCGTCCGCGGGTCCGAAGGGATCGTCGATCGGCTCGATCCGCGCCGGCCGCCAGCCTCGGGTGGTCAGGAGCCGTTTCAGGTTCCGCTCCCTCACCCGATACGGATTGACGTGGGCCCGGGATTCGCGAGCGAACCGGTCCGTCGTCAGGCCGATCAGCGCGAGCGCAGGCCGCCCCTCGAACGCAGCACGCAAGAGGGCCTCGTGGCCGTCGTGGAGGATGTCGAACGTCCCTCCGAGGACGACGCGCATCCCCGGCGCATCCGGCCCGCGCGATATAAGCGTGATTAGGGGGCGAGGCGGCCTTCGTGGATTGCGATCAGGTCCGCATAGAGCGCGTACGCGGTCTGCCGCAACCCCGGGTTCCGCTCCACGATCTGAAACTCCTTCAGCATGTCCGTGCGGACGAGCAGCGAACTCGATGTGCCCGTGACGGGGAACAGCGGCTGAGCGGCCGCGACCGCCTCGATCGCGACCGTCGCCTTCACGCTCCGTCCGTCGCGCCATCCGCGGGCGACTTGCGCGAGGCGTCGTCCGCCGGCGCGCGCCTCGCGGACGCTCGTCGCATCGACGGAGGAGACGCCCGCGCGCGGGACGTCCTCCGGTCGGATGGATCCACCCATGAGGACGTTCGCCAGGAGGCACGCCTTCACGGTCGCGTCCCAGCCGTCGAGGTCCATCGCGGGGTCCGTCTCCAGGAATCCGATCGCCCGC
>WNGA01005542.1_pt1 | contig 20569 bp, 23 predicted proteins | sample 5400061 | NCBI WGS metagenome assembly WNGA01 (sample SAMN13153366, study PRJNA577476) | soil metagenome | isolation source: 100 cm soil or saprolite under grassland replicate 2 | place: USA:California | collected 2016-06-15
TGACGTTGAGGGTCGGGTCCTGCGCAACGGGATCTCGCGAACCGAGTCAGGTCCGGAAGGAAGCAGCTCTCAGCGAGCCCTCCCGTGTGCCGCAGGAGCACCTGACCCGAGCCGCCGCGAGCAAGAGCACCGTGCGGCGGCGGGGTCGACGGCGGGGCACGGTCCGCTTCGTCATCGGAGGGATGCGAGAGCGGCCGAATCGGCACGCTTGGAAAGCGTGTGTGGGGCAACTCACCGTGGGTTCGAATCCCACTCCCTCCGCTGAGGCTGCTCGTACGCTGCCAAGCGTGGACCGCGCACGGCTCGACGAGCTGATGGGTATCGCGCTCGACGAGGCGCGTGCGGCCGCCGAGCACGGCGACGTCCCCATCGGCGCAGTGGTCGCACGCGTCGACACCGGCGAGATTGTCGCCCGCCGGCACAACGAGCGCGAAGCCGACGTTGATCCGACGGCGCACGCCGAGATCCTCGCCCTCCGCGACGCCGCCGAGGCGATCGGCTCGTGGCGGCTCGACGGCTGCGCGCTGGTCGTCACACTCGAGCCGTGCCCGATGTGCGCCGGCGCCGTCGTCGCGGCCCGCCTCGACCAGGTCGCGTTCGGCGCCCCCGATCCGAAGGCGGGCGCGCTCGGCAGCCTCTACAACCTGGCTGCCGATCCTCGCCTCAACCACGAGGCCGAGATCATCGACGGTGTCCGCGCCGACGAGTGCGCGGCTTTGCTCACCGAGTTCTTCGAGACCCGTCGGGGTTGAGGGTCAGACGGGGTCGACGATCTCCTCGCTCGTCAGGCGCGTCACCGGTGCCTCGAGGACCTGGCCGTGGCGGCGCAGCTCGTCGACCGCAGGGACGGGCTCGGGGTCGGCGAACACGCGCTCGTCGGCGTAGTCGGCCGGGCGGCCGGTGGCGTCGATCGCCCACCACGACGCCTCGAGCGCGATGCCGTTGGGGTCGGTGAAGTACACGGACCGCACGAACCCGTGGTCGACGACCTCGGTGCACTCGCAGCCGGCGTCGAGCAGCCTCTGGCGCAGGTCGAGCAGCCCCCGCTCGTCAGGCAGGTTGAACGACAGGTGGTCGAACTGGATCGGGTGCGAGGGCGGCGCACCCGCCGGCTTGGCGAACGTGCCAATCCCTTCGATCTCGAAGAACGCCACCGTGTTCTCCGTACCGATCTCGAAGAAGTAATGACGCATCGGCCCGGCTCTCGTCGTCGCCACGACGCGCATACCGAGCACGCCCGCATAGAAGCGGACGGTGGCGTCCATATCGGGGGTGACGAGCGCGAGGTGGTTGATGCCCCGCCAGCGCGGGGTCTCGGACGCCTGCACCATGTCGTCTCCTTTCCTCTCAGAGGACCGCGAACGCCGTCCCGTACAATTCCTCGCCGGAGGGATGCGAGAGCGGCCGAATCGGATGGTCTCGAAAACCATTGTGCCTTCGGGCACCGTGGGTTCAAATCCCACTCCCTCCGCAACGTGCTATTTGCCCCCCTTCAGTACCGCCGCCGCGAAGCCGAGACTATGGATGGAGTACGAGGTAGGGAGGTGGGCGGATGCCGACCGTGGTGTTCATCGTCGGGGTCGGTCTGCTCGCTGCCGCGGTCGCGGCGGCCGTCACGGCGGCCGCGCTGCTGCGGAGAGAGTGGGACGAGCTCGACGACGTCTTTGCAGAAGCCCGAGGAAACACGCTCGATCCTGAGATGGGACCACCCGCGTGGTCGTCGTTCGACCTTGCCACGTTGCGTGACGGCGTCGCCGCCGTCGACGCGCACGACCCGTTCGCCACGCTGATCCGGGTCAGCTCGCCCGTCAGCTGGCATGCGGCGGCAGGTCCGAACGGCTCGGGCACCAATGGCTCGAGCCCGAACGGCGCCCAGGCGGGGCCGCTCAACCAGCTGAAGCCGATCGTGTGGCGGGCGCCGGCTGCGGCCGCGAGATAAGCGTCAGGAGCGGGCCTCTTCCCACCACGGCACGTCGGTCACGACGCGTTCAGCCGACGCCTTCGCGCAGGCCCAGGCGCGTGAAGATCTCGCGCGTCGCGGTCGACCGGTTCAGCGTGTAGAAGTGCAGGCCGGGTGCGCCGCCGTCGAGGAGCGCCTGGCACAGCTTCGTGGCCTCGGCGATGCCGACCTCGCGCACCGCCTCCTTGTCGTCGCTGACCGCGTACAGCTTGTCGGCAAGCCATTTCGGGAACTCGGAGCCCTGGAGCTCCGACATGCGGGTGATCGATCGGAGGTTCGTGGCCGGCATGATGCCGGGCAGCACCGGCTTGTCGACGCCGTTGGCGCGCAGGCCCTCGACGAGGTCGAAGTAGTGCTCGGCCTCGAAGAAGAACTGCGTGATGGCGAAGTCGGCCCGCTCGAGCTTGCGAGCGGTCCAGTAGCGGTCGCTCTCACGAGAGGGCGACTTCGGATGCGGCTCGGGGTGGGCAGCGACGCCGACCGAGAAGTCGCCGACCTCGCGCACGAGCTCGACGAGCTCGACGGCGTAGCTCAGCTCTCCGGGCGGGAGGTCGAGGTCGGCCGGCGGGTCGCCGCCGAGGCAGAGCACGTTCTCGATCCCGGCGTCTCATCGTCGTGCTGCGGAGGATGTCGACCACGATGTCGTGCGTTCGCTCGCGCGTGGTGCCGCCGGCGCCGTAGGTGACCGAGACGTAAGAGGGGGCCAGGGTCTCGAGCTCGACGAGCGTGGTGCGGAGCGTCTCTTCCATCTCAGGCGTGCGAGGAGGGAAGAACTCGAAGGAGAAGCTCAAGCCCCCCCGGAGGATGTCGCTGATCTTGGCCATTGGCGGCAGAGCGTAGGGGGGCTGGTGTAAACCAAGCGAACGGTATGGGCGGGTTGTCGTGAAGTTCCGGATCGAGCAGCGCATCGCAGCACCGCTCGGCGCGGTCGAGGCCGCGCTGCTGAATCGCGACTTCGTCGCCGCGACCGCCGACCTCCCGAAGCTCGGCGCGCCGGAGCTGCTCGAGCTGGAGCGCGACGGCGACCGGGCCCACGAGCGCATCCGCTACCGGTTCACGGCGGAGCTTTCGGGCGCCGCCAGCCGGGTCGTCGACCCCAAGAAGCTCACGTGGGTCGACGACGCCCGCTTCGACCTCACCGCGCACACCAGCCGCCATCGCATCCTCCCCGATAACTACGCCGACCGGTTGCAAGCGACGTACGACGTCGCACTCGAGCCTCTCGGTGACAGCACGCGGCGGGTGGCCACGGGCGAAATTACGGTCCACGTCCCGCTCGTCGGCGGCCGCGTCGAGCGCGCGATCGTCAGCGGCCTCGAGGAGCACGCAGCGGCCGAGGCGGAGCTGCTCGGCCGGTGGATCGCCGAACGCGGCTAGCGGCGGAAGCCGTGGAAGCGGCGGAGCCGAAGCGAGTTCGTCACGACGAACACGCTCGAGAAGCCCATCGCGGCCGCCGCGATCACCGGGTTCAGCAGCCCGACGGCGGCGAGCGGGATGGCCGCCACGTTGTAGGCGAACGCCCAGAACAGGTTGCCCTTGATCGTGGAGAGCGTCCGGCGTGACAGAGCGATCGCGTCGGCGGCGGCTCGCAGGTCACCCGACACGAGCGTGAGGTCACTCGCCTCGATGGCGACGTCGGTGCCGGTGCCGATGGCGATGCCGAGGTCGGCCTGAGCCAGCGCGGGGGCGTCGTTGACGCCGTCGCCGACCACCGCGACCCGCCGGCCGTGCTCCTGGAGGTCGCGCACGACATCGACCTTCTGGCCGGGCAGCACGCCGGCGATCACGCGGTCGATGCCGACGTCGTGCGCCACGGTCTCGGCTGCCGCCAGCTGGTCGCCGGTGACCATGACGGTCTCGAGCCCGAGCTCGTGAAGCTCGGCGAGCGCCGTCTTCGAGGTGTCCTTCACCGTGTCGGCGACGACCAACGCGCCGCGTACTCTGCCGTCCCACGACGCGAACACGACGGTGCGGCCCTCGGCTTCGGCGCCCTCCGCGGCGCGCTCGACGCCATCGGGAATCGCGCCGACGAGCTCGCGCCGCCCGACGACGACGTCCGCACCGTCGATCGTGCCCCGCACGCCGGAACCGGCGAGGTTGTCGAACGACGACGGCGCGACGAGATTGCTACCGCGTTCGCGAGCGCCACGGGCGATGGCCTGTGCGATCGGGTGCTCGGACGCGTCCTCGACGGAGCCGGCGCGTCGCAGCAGATCCGAGTCGTCGACGCCGTCGCCGAGCACGCCGACGAGACGCATCTTGCCTTCGGTGATCGTGCCGGTCTTGTCGAGCACGGCGGCGTCGACGGTGCGCGTGGCCTCGAGCACCTCGCCGCCCTTGATCACGATGCCGAGCTGCGCCCCGCGCCCGGTGCCGACCATGATCGCGGTCGGCGTGGCCAGGCCGAGCGCGCACGGGCACGCGATGATCAGCACCGCGACGGCGGCCGTGAACGCAGCGTTGGCACCCTGACCCGCGACGAGCCACGCCGCCAGCGTGACGAACGCGATCCCGATCACGACGGGGACGAACACGGCCGACACGCGATCGGCGAGGCGCTGCACCGGCGCTCGAGATCCCTGCGCCTCTTCGACCAGGCGCGCGATCTGGGCCAGCGCGGTCTCGCTCCCGACCTTGGTCGCCTCGATCACCAGGCGCCCTGATGTGTTCACCGTGGCGCCGAACACCTCATCGCCCGCGTCCACCTCGACCGGCACCGGCTCGCCCGTGAGCATCGACACGTCGATGGCCGACGAACCGTCGACCACGCGTCCGTCGGTCGCGATCTTCTCGCCCGGCCGCGAGACGAACCGATCGCCGACCCGGAGCCGCTCGATCGGGACCTCCTCGCCGCCCTCCAGCCGCACGGTCTTGGCGCCGAGCTCGAGGAGCGCGCGCAGCGCGTGGCTCGACTGCCGGCGCGCCCGGGCCTCGAAGAACCGGCCGAGCAGCAGCAGCGCGATGATCACCGACGCCGTCTCGAAGTACACGTGGGCAGCGTCGCCGCCGCCGAAGACCCCGCCCATCGCCACGCCGCCCTCGGCCGCGCCGAGGAACACGAGCGCGACGACCGACCACGCGTACGCGGCCAGCGTGCCTAACGAGATCAGCGTGTCCATCGTGGTGGTCCCGTGGCGGAGGTTGACCAGCGTCGCCTGGTGGAACGGCCAGCCGGCCCAGAGGATCACGGGCGTCGCGAGCACGAACGCCACCCACTGCCACCCGCCGAACTGCAGCGGCGGGACCATCGAGATCAGCAGCACGGGGATCGACAGCGCGATCGCCACGTACAGGCGTGGGCGGAGCGTGCGCAGCTCCTCCGCCTCGGGGTCGCGCTCCTCGTCGCCCTGGGGATGCGGTACCGAGTACCCGAGGGCGGTGACCGTGGCCTCGAATTCGTCGAGACCGGTGGCGTCCGGGTTGTAGACGACGGTCGCGCGCTTGGTGCCGAAGTTGACGTGGGCCTCGGCGACACCGCCCAGCTGGTCGAGTCCCTTCTCGATGCGGGACGCGCACGAGGCGCACGTCATCCCGTCGACGGGAAGATCGAGTCGCTCGAGCTGGCCGGAGGTGATTGCGTGTGCTTCTGCCATCGCCTGGTACTATACCCCTCTACCCCATCCGCGTATTCCGGGAGAGACCATGCGGGGCTACTCGATGCACAAGGACGACTACCGGGCCCGGCTGCGCCGCATCGAAGGCCAGGTCCGGGGCCTGCAGCGCATGGTCGACGAGGACGAGTACTGCGTCGACATCCTCACCCAGATCGTCTCGGTGACGAAGGCGCTCCAGGGCGTCGGCCTGGGGCTGCTCGACGAGCATCTGCGCAGCTGCGTGCGCGACGCCGCCGAATCGAGCCGGGCCGAGGGCGACGCCAAGCTCACCGAGGCCGTGCAGGCGGTGGAGCGTCTCCTGAAAGTTTGACGCCTACGGCATCTCGGGCACTCCGCCCAGCTGGCGGAACCAGCCCAGCGTGTCCTCCACCCCCCACGACTCGGCCAGCCGGCCGTCGACCACCCGGTAGACGGTGGTGCCCGGCTTGGCATAGCGCTGGCCGTCGGCCTCGATGCCGAGGAACGGCCGGCCCGTGAGGGTGCCGCGCTCCGTATAGCGCATCACAACCTTGTCGCCCTCGACGACGAGGTCCTCGATCGTGATGTTGAGGTCGGGAAACGACTTGCGAAGAAACTGGCACGCCCGCACGTAGGCGTCGCGCCCGACATTCGCCTTGCCCTCGGCGCCGTAATACGCGGTGTAGTCGTCCGCCAATGTCGACTGGCACACGGTCCAGTCGTCGCAGTTGAACCCGTCCTCGATGTGGTGACGCACGAGCGCACGGAGCTCCTCGGGCGTCACCTCGACCGGCGTTTCAGGACGCAGGAGGCGGCGCCACCGGCGCGGCCGACTGCTGCGCGCGCAGGCACTCCTCCTGCCGGGCGGCGATGCGGCGGGTCACGACGATCGCGAGCACGGCTGCGATGATCGCACCGACGGCGCCGATGATGCGCAGGATGTCGTCGCGCCGGACCTTCTCGGGTTCGTCGGCGCGCACGTCGCCGCCGGAGCTGGCGATGGCGCTGGGGATCGTGAAGATCACCGCCGTGACCAGCCACGCCCAGATTGCCGCGAGGGTCGACGAGCGCCGCCAGTTGGGATCGCCGCGCGCGACCGACGGGTCGGAGCCGCGCCACACGTCGTCGAGGATGATGAACGGGATCACCCACCATGCGATCGGGATGAACCACCCGCCGATCGCCCAGCCTGGCCCGAGCCTGGGGTTCTGGCGTCCGAGCGCCTCGTTGTTCTTCGCGGCGCGGTACAGCCAGATGATCAGGAGAACGAACGTCGCGACTCCGACGAGCCCGGAGAGGATGATCATCGCGGCCGGGATCGAGTTGGCGTCGTTGACCGCCTTCGTGTCGAACACGATTCCGCCCACGTCCTTGTCGCTGAGGACCGAAAGATGGTGGATGACGCCGATGATCAGCACCACGGTCAGCACGATGTGGGTCGCGAACAACCACGTCAGCGCAGCCGTCAGCCCGCGCAGGCTCCGCCACCTCGCCGGCGCCGCGTCGCCGCCGGCAGGCGCGCCGCCGGGCGAGGGTGACGGCCCCTCGGCGAAGTAGCCGGGCGGTGCGGACGGGGGCGGCGGCGCCGGGACCTGCGGGTCGGACTCGGGCGGAGGCGGCGGTGGTGTCTGGCTCATGCCCGGGCAGCGTACGCCGCGGCGAACGGCGGCTTTGCCGACCGTCGCCGCAGGAGCCGGAGCTTGCGACGGCGCCAATAGAGGCGACCATCAAGCTTCGCGAGGTTTCGCCCGCGTCGCCGTCGAATGAAAGACTCGATGTTCTCGCGACGCAGGAGCAGTGCATGCCGCCCGAGAAGCTCCAGTGGAAAGAGCTCTACCAAGAGGTCGTCACGACCGGACTCTGCACCGGGTGTGCGGGCTGCGTCATCGTCTGCCCGCACGACGTGCTCGGCTACAACGACGAGAACGGCGTGTACCGGCCGTTCCAGTTCGAGGAAGGCTGGGGCCCCGACAACTGCAGCCACGGTGAGAAGGGCTGCACGAGCTGTACCCGCGCCTGCCCGCGCTTCCGGGCCTGGGAGCCCGAGATCGACGAGTTCATGTTCGGGCGCACGCGCCAACCCGAAGAGGTCGACGGCATCTCGAAGGACATCGTCCTCGCCCGTGCCACCGATCCGGTGCTCGCCGAGGTCGGCCAGGACGGCGGGCTCGTCTCGGCGATCCTGCTCTACGCGCTCGAGAACGACGTGATCGACGCCGCCCTCGTCTCGTACCTCGAGGGTGACGGCTCGACGTGGAAGGCCGTCCCCGGCGTCGCCCGCACCAAGGAGGACATCATCGCCTCCGCCGGTAGCCGGTACACCTACTCCGCCAACACCCTCGCCTACGAAGACGCCATCGAGGGCGGTGCCGAGCGCATCGCCCTGGTCGGGATGAGCTGCCAGAGCTCGGCCCCGCCGGTGATGAAGCAGCGCAAGGCGGGGAAGGTCGCGCGGCGACTGTCACTGAACATCGGCCTGCTGTGCTCGAAGACGTTCGACGACGCGATCTTCGAGGAGCTGTTCGAGGCCAAGTACGGGCTGAAGCGGGCCGAGATCAAGAAGATGAACGTGAAGGGCCGCATGCAGATCTGGACGCACGACGACCGCTACGTCGAGATTCCGCTCAAGGAGTGCCACGCCTACACGCGCGAGGGCTGCAAGATGTGCCCGGACTTCGCCGCCGAGCACGCCGACATCTCCACCGGCGGGATCGGGGCGTTCAACGACTGGACACTCACACTGGTGCGCACGGACGTCGGTCGCGAGCTGATGGAGGGCCTGCAGCGGGACGGATGGATCGAAGTCCGCCCCGGCGACGACGATCCCGGCGCGATCGAGTTGCTGCGCAAGCTGTCGAAGAAGCAGCGCACCCGCTGGCCCGAGTTCGCGCAGATCGAGGCACCCAAGCTCGTGGCGACGTAGCCCCTCGGTACACTCGCCCTCGGCGTGCCGGGAAGTCTGGTCGGCGTTGACTCGTCAACGCGCCGAAGGGGCTTTCCATGACCGGGCGTCGGACCCACATTCGCATTCCCGTCGCCGGTCGCTACATCACTCCGCTCGGTGACGAGTTCGCCTCGGTCGAGGCGCTCGGTGGGATCGTCCTCGTGGCCGCCGCGCTCACCGCGCTTGTGTGGGCGAACAGCCCGTCGAGCGACTCGTACACACGCTTCTGGGACTACGAGCTCGTCATCGGCGTCGGCCGCTTCGCGATTGGGGAGTCGCTCCGCCAGTGGGTGAACGAACTGCTCATGGCGCTGTTCTTCTTCGTCGTCGGGCTCGAGATCAAGCGCCAGCTCGTCGAGGGCGAGTTGAACGACGCGCAGAAGGCGCGGCTGCCGGTGCTCGCCGCCCTGGGAGGAATGCTCGTGCCGGCCGTCGTCTACCTCACGTGGAACCTCGGCGGCCACGGCGAGAAGGGCTGGGGCGTCCCGATGGCGACCGATCTCGCGTTCGCGCTCGGCGTCCTCGCACTCTTGGGCACCAGGATCGCTCCGGGCATGAAGCTGTTTCTGCTCACCTTGGCGATCGTCGACGACATCGGCGCCATCGTCGTGATCGCGCTCTTCTACTCGGGAGGCATCGAGCCGGCGTGGCTGGGTGGCGCCGCCGTCTGCCTGCTGGTCGTCGCGCTCATTCGCCGCCTGGGTGCGCGACATCCGGTGCTGTACGTCGCGCCTGCGCTCGCGCTGTGGCTGTGCACGTTCGAGTCGGGCGTTCACGCCACCATCGCGGGTGTCGCCCTCGGCCTGCTCACACCGGCGGGCACCTTCCGAGGTCGACGTGTCCTCGACCGTCTCGAGCACCGGCTCCATCCATGGACGAGCTTTCTCGTCGTCCCCGTCTTTGCCCTCGCCAACGCGGGCATCGCAATCAGCTCCGACGTGCTGCGAGACGCGGCGTCGAGCCGGATCACATGGGGCGTGGTGACCGGACTCGTGGTCGGCAAGGTCGTCGGCATCACCGCTGCGACCGGGCTCGGCCTGTGGCTGCGCCTCGGCCGGCTCCCCGACGGCGTCACCTTCCGCCACGTGCTCGGCATCGGCGCGGTGGCCGGCATCGGCTTCACGGTCTCGCTCTTCGTCGCCGACCGCTCATTCTCCGGCGCGCGGCTCGGCGACGCGAAGCTCGGGATCCTCGCGGCCTCGGTGGTTGCCGGTGTGCTCGGTAGTGGAATGCTCCTCCGAAAGGCACGACGTACGCTGCCCGCCGGAGGTAGCTGATGCAGGGAAATCCCAAGATCATGGAGTCGCTCGCCGACCTGCTCGCCTCGGAGTTGTCGGCGGCCAGCACGTACTTCGTCCACGCCAAGATGCGTGACAACTGGGGCTACCCGGAGCTGGCCAAGCGCGCGTACGACGACTCGATCGACGAGATGCGTCACGCCGAGAAGCTCATCGAGCGCATCATCTACTTCGAGGGCACGCCGAACCTGCAACGCCTCAACCGCATCCGTGTCGGGTCGGGCGTGACCGACCAGTTCCGGAACGAGCTCATGCTCGAGAAGGCAACCGTCGACGCGCTGGTCGCCTCCATCGCGCTCTGCCGCGACGTCGGCGACGACGGCTCGCGCCTGATCTTCGAGCCGATGCTCGCCGACGGCGAGCAGTCGATCGACTGGCTCGAGACCCAGCTCGACCTGATCGAGAAGCTCAGCGAGTCGGCCTACCTCGCGCAGCACATCCGCGGTGGGGAGTGAGCGTCGCCGCCCTCGTCGGTGATCTGCTCGACCGGTCGAAGATCGCGGCCTCTATGCCGGACGCGCGGTTCGCCGCCACCCCCGACGAGTGCGCCGGCGCGGAAACGATCGTCATCGACGTGAAGGCGCACCCCGACGCCGTGGCCGCCGTCCGGCAGCTCGCCCCTTCGGCCCGGATCGTCGCCTACGGGCGTCACGACGATCCCGCCGCCCTCGACGCGGCCCGGGCGGCCGGCGCCGACGCCGCCCTCCCCCGATCCCGCTTCTTCCACGACCCCGCCGCCGCCGTGCAGACGTAGCAAGCGCTCACGCCAAATGCCCGTTGGGTCCGAAACCGGCGCTCTGCGCGAGATTTCCGACCCAACGCACGGGCTCGGTTCGGCGTAACCGGGATCGGGTAGGAACAGTCCGATCCAGTTAGTGGCCAGCTCCTCGATTCTTCCGCGCCTCGAAGCATCCACCGAGACCGGACACACGATCACCTTCGTCGGCTCCGCGGGCGCCGACGGCCGCGAGCGGGTGGAGTGGGCCCGCCTTCATGAGGACGCCCGGGGCATGGCCGTCGCGCTCCAGGCCCGTGGAGTCGGGCCGGGCAGCCACGTGGCGCTGCTCGGCGCGACGACCCGGCCGTTCGTCACCGCGGTACAGGCGACGTGGCTTGCCGGCGCAACCGTCGTCGTGCTCCCGCTCCCCATGCGACTGGCATCGATCGAGGATTTCGTCGCCCAGACTCGCCGCCTCATCGTCCACGCCGATGCGCAAATCGTCGTGATCGACGCCCAGCTGAGCGAGTTCCTCGACCCGCAGCCGGGCGACCCGCCGATCGTGCCGCTCGAGGAGCTGCGCGGCGCGCCGGGCGCCTACGAGCGCCCCCTTGAGGACCCCGACGCGCTGGCGATCCTCCAGTTCACGAGCGGCGCCACGGCGGACCCCAAGGGCGTCATGGTGCCGCACCGGTGCATGACGGCCAACCTCGACGCCGCCGTCGACGCGACTGGCCTCGACCCCGACGACAAGGTCGTGTCCTGGCTCCCGCTCTACCACGACATGGGTCTCATCGGGTTGCTGGGCGCGCCGATGACGTATGGCATCGACCTCGTGCTCGCGTCGCCGCAGGACTTCCTGGCCGCACCCGTCCGGTGGATGGAGTGGATGGCGGAGTTTGGCGCCACCGCGACCGCCGGCCCCAACTTCGCCTACGCGCTCGCAGCTCGCGCGCTCCGACGCCTCGACCGCCTCGACCTGTCGCGCTGGCGCTTGGCGCTGAACGGAGCCGAGCCGATCGACCCGGACGCCGTCGAATCGTTCCTCGCCGCCGGCGCCCGGCACGGGCTCAACCCTGGCGTCGCGTTCTGCGCGTTCGGCATGGCCGAGGCCACGCTGGCAGTGACCTTTCCGACACCGGGCGCGGGCATGCAGGTCGACGCCGTCGATCAGCGCGTGCTCGAGACGGACCGGTACGCCGCGCCCGCCGACCCCACCGTCACCGACAGCGCCGTCCGCCGTCTCCCGCGCCTCGGCCGGCCGCTCCGCGGCCTGGACCTGCGCGTCTGCGACCCGACGACCGGGCAGGCGATGCGGGATCGCGAGGTCGGTGAAGTCGAGCTGCGGGGCAGCTCGATCACGCCCGGGTACTACGGCAATGCGAAGGCGACGGCCGTTGCCAAGCGCGGCGAGTGGTTCCGCACGGGCGACCTCGGCTACGTGGTCGACGGCGAGCTCGTCGTGTGCGGCCGGCTCAAGGACGTGATCATCGTCGGCGGGCGCAACGTGTTCCCCGAGGACGTCGAGCGGGCGGCCGAGACAGTCGAGGGCGTACGAGCGGGGAATGTCATCGCGTTCGGCACCGAGGGGCGGCGCGGTCGGGAGGCCGTGGTCGTGGTCGCCGAAACCAAGTTGGACTCGATCACGGCGATCCGTGATGCGGTCGCCGCCCGGGTGACCGACGCCGTCGGCGTGCCGCCCGAGGACGTGGTACTCGTCCGTCCTGGCACGCTCCCCAAGACGTCGTCCGGCAAGCCGCAGCGGTCCCTGTGCCGCCAGCGCTACCTGGGCGACGAGCTCGCCCCCGTCTGAGAGGCCCGCGTCGGGCACCGACCTGCGGCCTGACAGAATGGCCGTCCTCTAGGCCGCACGACCGGAGCCTCTCGAGCATGAAGACCGACGTCGCACCGGTGTTGCCGCCCTCCCCCGACGCGCCGTCGACCGCGCCCGAGCAGCGCGCCGCGCAACGGCGGTCCACCCTTCGGCTCTTCGCCGTGCTGTTGCTGCTGACGGCGGTTCTCCGGGCGCCGGGGTTCGCGCGCGACGTGTTCAACTCCGACGAGACGTTCCTGGCTACCCAGGCCGAGGTGATCAGCGACGGCGGCAAACTCTACGAGGAGGCCGCCGACCGCAAGCCCCCGCTCGTTCCCTATCTGTACGCAGCGACGTTCGCGGCCTTCGGCACCACCGCGCTGTGGTCGGTGCGCGTCGTGGCGATGCTGGCCGTCGCCCTCACCGCGCTGCTCCTCGCGATCGAGGCCCGGCGACGGTACGGCAATCGCGCCGCGTGGATCGCGGGCGTGCTCATGGTCTTGGCGTCTGTCGCGTTCGCGCCCCAGGACGGCCAGGCCGCGAACTTCGAGGTGTTCATGTTGCCGGCCATGACGGCCGCAGTCCTGCTGGCGCGCCGCGGCCGCGGCGTCTCGTCCGGCGTCGCGGTCGCGTTCGCCACGCTCGCGAAGCAGACGGGCGCGGCGACCCTGATTCCGGTCCTGTACCTGCTGTGGAAGCAGCGGGGCAAGCGGGGTGCAGCCGACGCGCTTGGAGGATTCACCTTGCCGCTCGCGCTCGTCGCGCTCGCGGTCGGCCCCGGCGAGCTGCTGTTCTGGACCCTGAGCGGCAACGGCAGCTATCTCGGCATCACCCGCCACTTCGGAGCCGTCCTGCTGGCGCTGGTCCTCATGACGGCCGGGTTCGCAATCGCGAACCTGCCCATCGTATGGACGCTGCCGCGTGCCTGGCGGGAGCGCCGCACCGTGGGCCGCGGCGACACCGACTTGTGGCTGTGGCTCCTGTCGGCCGGGTTGTCGGTGGCGGTCGGCCTCCGCTTCTTCGGCCACTACTACCTGCAGCTCCTGCCGCCGCTGGTACTGCTCACGGCGGGCGTCCTCGTGCGATCGAGCGGCCGCGCCGTGAAGCGCACGATCGCGTTGTCGGCCGGCATCGCGACCGTGTGCGCGGGACTCGGGTTCTTGGTGAAGCCGTTCAACGAGAAGGCCCAGTACAAGAGCGTGAGCGAGTACCTCAAGATGACCGCGGGCGCCAACGATCGGATCCTCGTGTGGGGCCACGTGCCCGAGATCTACTGGGCGTCGGGCAAGCGACCGGCGACGCGCTTCCTGACGTCGGGGTTCCTGTCGGGCTGGGAGCCCGGCCGCCCGGGGAACGACGTCCACGCCGACGAGGCAACGCCCGGCGCGTGGGAGCTGTTCTTCGACGACTTCGCCGCCCACCCGCCGACGTACCTCCTCGACACCGCTTACTCGGGCATTCGGGGCGCGCAGTACTACACGATCGCCCGCTACCCGGCGCTCGCCCGCGTCGTGTACCGGGACTACGAGTACGTGGGGATGGTGGACGGCATCTCGATCTACAAGCGCCGGGTCGACGCGCCCGCGCCCGCGATCCCCGAGGTGAGCGCGCAGCGAGCGCGGTAGCGGCTCGCGCGATCCGCGATCACACCAGCGGCCACGGGAGCGAGTGGTATCCGGGATCGGGGTCGGGCAGGTGGCCGGCGGCAACCAACTCGTTGGCGCGCTGGCGCAATGCGTCGAGCTCCAGCGTCGAGAGCAGCGGCGTCAGCCGTTCGCCGAGCGGCCCGTCGATCTCGACCGCGACGCGGCACACCTCCTCGGCGAGCGGGGGCGACAGCGCCTCGCCCGCGAAGTCCCAGATCACCGTGCGCAGTTTCCACGCCGGATGGAACGTGAGGCCGTGATCGATGCCGACGATGGCGCCGTCGGGCCGGCTGCGGATGCAATGGCCGCCCTTGCGGTCGGCGTTGTTGGCGAGCACGTCGAAGACGGCGAACTGGCGGAAGCGGTCGGCATGCTGCTCGAGCAGCGTGAAGTAGTGCTCCTCGGGATCGTGGTCGACGAACAGCTGCACCATCCCCACTCCGAGCGGACCGTCCCGGAGCACGGTCGCAGGGACGAGTCCCCACCCCAACGCGTCAGACAGCTCGTACGTCGCCACCTCGCGCTGGCAGAGCGTGCCGCTCGGGAAGTCCCACAGCGGGCGCTCGCCGCGGCGCGGCTTGTAGATCGCCTGCATCTCGACGCCGTCGGCTCGCGCGAGCACGAGCAGCGTGGCGTTGGACGCCCACGGCATGCGGCCGAGCACCTCGAGCTCGCCGCGCGCGAGGACCTCGGCCGCGTCGGAGTCGTCTAGTTCCAGCGGGGGCACCGGTGCCCGGCCGGGTCCATCGGCATGTCGCACAGTGGGCACAGCGGACGGCCGGCTGCTACAGCTTCGGCGCCCTTGGCTGCCATCGCCCGCACCTGCGGCCGCGTCGCGTAGATGCGCGCGACGTAGCCCTCGGCGTCTTCGTCGGTGGGGTCGACGACCGTGTCGGCATCGGCGGGGTCGGCGGTGGGCGCTTCTGCTTCGGACGTCAGAGCTTCGCTCTCCTCCTCGTCGTCGGAGGAGCGCTCCCGGAGCTCGATGAGCACGAGCTGGCGCTCGGGGTCGAACCCGAGGCCGATCAGCCGGGCCCGGAACAGCGGCACCGTCGGCTCGCGCAGCCCCGCCTGCCGGACCACGGGCTCGGACGCGTCGAGCGCGTCCTCGGGGTAGTCCTCGGCGATGCGGTCGAGGAACGCGACCGCCTCGGTGGCGAGCAACGCCACCTGCTCCTTCTCGACCAGCACCGTGAGCTGGGCCGACTCGGTCCGGGCCTGAAGGAAGAACTCGCGGTCGCCGGGATCGCCCACCGCGCCGGCGCCGAGGCTGTCGACGGTCTCGAGCTCGATCTCGTTCTCATCCATCGTTCGCGTCCTCCTTCTTCTCCTCGGGGGGCGGTGGCCGCAGCTCCTCGAGACTGCCCGTGTCGTTGCACTTGACCAGAGCGGCGCCGTGCGCCGAGAGCTGGAAGGCGGTGACCGACGCCGGCGAGACGACGATGCGCTGGAACAGGTCGAGATGCAACCCGGTGTAGTGCGCGATGGCGGCCTTGATCGGATCGGCGTGCGACACGACCACCACGATCTCGCCCGGGTGGTCGGCCACGACCGCCTCCAGGCAGCCGACGATGCGGGCCTGCATCTCCGTCAGCGACTCGCCGCCGGGAAACCGGGCCCGCGAGGGGGCGCGTTGCACCGTCTTCCACAAGTCGGTCTTGGCGAGGTCGACGAGCTTGCCCCCGGTCCAGTCGCCGTAGTCGGCCTCGAGCGCGCCCGGCAGCGGCCGCACGGGGAGCTCGTGACGCTGGGCGACCGCGTCGGCGGTCTGCGCCGTCCGCTCGATCGGGCTCGAATACACGGCGGCCACGGGCAGGTCGGCCAGCCGCTCGGCGAGCGCGGCCGCCTGCTTGCGGCCGTCGTCGGACAGCTCGACGCCGGGCGTGCGCCCCGTCAGCATCGGACCGGTCTGCTCCGTCACGGCGTGGCGCACGAGCACGAGCATCGTGGGTTTCGGCGCCTCGGGCGCCGCGCTCTGCCCGTCGGCGGCCGCCGCCGCCGGCTCGGCTGCAGTCGCGTCGGTCGCGGGCGCCGTCGCGGGGGTGGCGGTATCTGTCATGAGCCGTCGATGGTACCGGTGCCGTTCCGGCGTTCTTCCCCCGGGTCCGCTCCCGTCTCGCGGTTTGTACAGTGCTGCGCATGGCCGGAGAGTCGCTGGGCATCAGCCCCCAGGGACCGCCCGAGACGGTGCTGGCGCCCGAGCCGCCGGACGCGCTCGTGGCGCTCGACGCCGCGCTCGTAACCCCGCCTGACGTCCGACGCGACGCGGTGTCGCAGGTCGTGGCGCGCTGGCCCCGCTTCCTCGACGCGTGGGCCCGGCTCGGCGAGCTCGCGCGCGACAACGTCGAGGCCTACGCGTGCTTCCGGGTCGGCTACCACCGTGGGCTCGACACGTTGCGTCAGTCGGGTTGGCGCGGGTCCGGGTACGTGCGGTGGCGCGACCCGACGAACCGGGGATTCCTGCGTGCGCTCGACGGGCTGCGCGCCTCCGCCGCCTCGATCGGCGAGATCGACGAGGCGCAGCGGTGCGACGAGTTCCTCCACCAGCTCGACCCCGATTGGGACCGGCGAGGCGACTAGCCTCGGGTTTTCCCAGGAGGCAATTGCGCATGAGACGCGCGCTCGTCACGGGCATCACGGGGCAGGACGGCCGGTACATGGCCGAGTTTCTCGCCGGGAAGGGCTACCAGGTGTTCGGGCTCGTCCGCGGGCAGGCCAACCCGAAAGCCCAGATGGTGATGGACGAGAATCCCTCGCTCGAGCTCGTCGAGGGCGACCTCCAGGACCTCTCGTCGCTGATCGCCGCCGTCGAGCAGGTCCAGCCGGACGAGGTCTACAACCTGGGCGCGATCAGCTTCGTGCAGCTGTCGTTCAAGCAGCCCGAGCTCACAGCCGACATCACCGGCCTCGGCGTCCTGCGCATGCTCGAGGCGATCCGGGTGGTCGGGGGCACCGACAACAACCCGATCCGCTTCTACCAGGCGTCGTCGTCGGAGATGTTCGGCAAGGTGCGCGAGACGCCGCAGAACGAGAAGACGCCGTTCCATCCCCGCTCGCCGTATGGAGCGGCCAAGGTCTTCGGTCATTACACGACGGTCAACTACCGCGAGGCGTACGGCCTGCACGCGTCATCGGGCATCTGCTTCAACCACGAGAGTCCCCGTCGCGGGCTCGAGTTCGTCACGCGCAAGGTCACCAACTCGATGGCGCGCATCAAGCTCGGCCTGCAGGAGAAGATCACGCTTGGCAACCTCGACTCGTCGCGCGACTGGGGATACGCGGGCGACTACGTCGAGGCGATGTGGCTCATGCTGCAGCAGCCCGAACCCGGCGACTACGTGCTCGCCATGGGCGAGACGCACACGAACCGTGAGCTCCTCGAGGTGGCGGCCGGAATCGCGGGCTTCGACGACTGGCGACCGCTCGTGCAACAGGACGAGCGGTTCATGCGGCCGACCGAGGTCGACATCCTGACCGGGGATGCGACAAGGGCGCGGGAGCAACTCGGCTGGCAGCCGCACGTCACGTTCGAGGAGCTCGTGCGCATGATGTACGACAACGACCTCAAAGAGGAACAGGCCCGGGCCGCCGTCGCCCGGCGGTAGCTCGCCCAACTCACAGCAGGTTTGCCGTATTGCGGGCCGCAACGAGGACCGGGTCCCACACGGGCGAGAACGGCGGCGCGTACGACAGGTCGAGGCTGGCCACCTCGCCGACCTGCATGTGATTCCAGATGGCGGTGGCGAGCACGTCGATGCGCTTCGCCGCCCCTTCCGCGCCGACGATCTGCGCCCCGACGATCCGGCCCCCGGGTCGCTCGGCCACCACCTTCACGGTGATCGGCGCCGCGCCCGGGTAGTAACCCGCCCGCGTCGTCGACTCGATCGTGGCCGCGACCACGTCGACGCGCGCCTCACTCGCCTGCCGCTCGGTCAGGCCCGTGCGAGCCACCTCGTACGCGCAGATCTTCGACGCCGCGGTGCCGACCACGCCCGGGAATCGTGCGTCGCCGCCAGTGACGTTGATCCCGACGACACGACCCTGCTTGTTGGCATGCGTGCCGAGCGCGACGACGATCGGCCGGCCCGTCACGCGGTCGATCGACTCGACGCAATCCCCCGCCGCCCAGATGCCACCGACACTCGTCTCCATGCGGGCGTCGGTCACGACGCCGCCGGCCTCGCCGACAGCGATGCCGGCGCGCTCGGCGAGACCGCTGTTCGGGCGGACGCCGAGCCCGAGGACCACGAGATCGGCGGGCAGCGTGCGGTGCGCGGTGCGGACGGCGCGCACCACCCCCGCTTCGGTGTCGAAGCCGTCGACGGACTCGCCCATGTACAGCGTGACTCCGACGGCGCGGAGCGCGTCACCGACCAGCGCGCCCATGTCGTCGTCGAGCACGGCCGCCATCGGCTGCGCCGTGCGGTCGACGAGCGCGACCTCGAGCCCGCGGCGCACCAGCGCCTCGGCCATCTCGAGCCCGATGTATCCGCCGCCGACGACCACGGCGCGGCGCGGCGCGCGCTCGTCGACGGCGCGGCGGACGGTGACACCGTCGGCCAGGGTCTGCACCCCGAAGATCCCGTCGGCGTCGATACCGGGGAGGTCCGGGCGCGACGGCACGGCGCCGGTGGCGACGACGAGCTGGTCGAAGGGTTCGTCGCTCTCGGCGCCGGCGCCCAGCTCGCGCACGCGCACCTGCCGTCGGTTCAGGTCGATCGCGAGCACCTCGTGGCCGGTGCGGACGTCGATTCCGTTCCGTCGGTGCTCCTCAGGGGAGCGGGCGACGAGCTCGTCGACGTCGCTCACGAGGTCGCCAACGAGGTACGGGATGCCGCACGCCGAATACGAGGTGTACGGACCGCGTTCGAACGCGACGATGTCGAGGTCGTCAGGATCACGGCGGCGCCGCGCCCGCGACGCGGCCGTCATGCCGGCGGCGTCGCCGCCGATGACGACGAGACGCTCACTCACTGAATCATCCTCGGTCGCCGTCGCAAGCTCCGGCTCCTGCTACGGCGGTCGGCAAAGCCGCCGCCTTCGCCGGCGCGTGCGTCACGCCGGCGTCTGGGCCCTCAATCCGCCGAGCGACTCGATCACCGCTTCGGCCTCGGCCACGAACTGCCGGACGAGGTCGCCGGCGGGGACGAGACCGCCGATGGCGCCCGTGCCCTGCCCCGCCGGGTAGCACTCGCGCTCGGGGTCGACGCCGGCGGCCTCGTCGCCGCCCGTGAGGTGCAGCGTGCCGGTGCTGACCGCCTCGAAGATCTGCTCCGGGAACGGCTTGAGCTCGTCGGGATGCTCGTCGAAGTACTGGGTCGTCTTGTTGCGGACGGCCCGCAGCGTCTTGCCCGTGAACGCGCGGCTGATCACCGTGTCGTCCTCGGCCGCCCGGATCAGCGCGTCCTTGTAGCCGGGCGTCGAGCGCGCCTCGGGCGTGGCGATGAAGCGCGTACCGATCCAGACGCCGTCGGCGCCGAGCGCGAGCGACGCCGCCAGGCCGCGCCCGTCGAACAAGCCGCCGGCCGCGACGACGGGCACCCGGTCGCCGACCGCGTCGACGATCTGCGGCACGAGCGGCATCGTGGCGACCTGGCCGGTGTGGCCACCGGCCTCGGTGCCCTGGGCGACGACGAGGTCGCAACCCGCCTCGACCGCGGACACGGCGTGGCGCACCTTCCCGCACATGTTCACGACGAGCACGTTGTTGTCGTGACAGAGCTTGACGAGGTCGCGCGGAACGCCGAGACCGGCGACGAACACCTGCGCGCCCTCACGGATGACGAGCTCGATGTTGGCGTGCATCTGGTCGGGCAGCGCGGTGAGCAGGTCGACACCGAAGGGCTTGTCGGTAGCCGCCTTCACGGCGCGGATCTCCTCGACCATCTCGTCCTGGCTCATCGCGGAAGCACCCAGGCACCCGAACCCTCCCGCCTCGGACACTGCGGCCACGAGCGTGTGGTACGACACTCCGCCCATGCCCGCGAGCATCACCGGATGCTCGATCTGCAGCGCGTCGGTCAGTCGTGTGCGCATCATCGCTCCCGTGTCGCGTTCGCCGTCACGCTAGCGCCGACACGGTAACTTCGTGGCGTGGCGAACCCCCTCGTCGGCGTGATCATGGGAAGCGACTCCGACCTCGCCGTCATGCGGCCCGCGGTCGACGTCCTCACCGAGTTCGGGGTCGCGTTCGAGGTTCGGGTGGTCTCGGCTCACCGCACGCCCGACGTGCTGTACGAGTACGCGAGCACCGCCGCCGATCGAGGCCTGCGCGTGATCGTCGCCGGCGCCGGCGGCGCTGCCCATCTCCCGGGAATGACGGCGGCGATGACATCGCTTCCCGTCGTGGGCGTTCCCGTGCCCCGCGACAACCTCGACGGGCTCGACTCGCTGCTGTCGATCGTGCAGATGCCGCCCGGGATCCCGGTGGCGACGGTCGGCATCGGCGAGGCCCGCAACGCCGGGCTGCTCGCGGTCCGGATCCTCGCGGCGACGAACCCCGAGCTCCGCCGCCAGATGCAGGTCTTCCAGTCCGAGCTGGCCGAGGCCGTGCGCGAGAAGGACGACGGCGTCCGCAAGCAGTTCGAGTAGGGCGCCGCGTCACTCGATGGTGACCGC
>WNGA01008892.1_pt1 | contig 20565 bp, 17 predicted proteins | sample 5400061 | NCBI WGS metagenome assembly WNGA01 (sample SAMN13153366, study PRJNA577476) | soil metagenome | isolation source: 100 cm soil or saprolite under grassland replicate 2 | place: USA:California | collected 2016-06-15
CGCCTTGGCACCGGGGCACCCCCTCGGGGCCCAGCCGCCCCGTCTCTGCCCGTCTCGAATGGTGGCAGAACGAGTCTAACCCGCCCGGGCGGGGCGATCGGCGCCACATCTCCGCGAGAGCGGCGGTCAAGCATCGGTGCCGCGCCTGGACCACCTGCGGTGACAGGATGCGGCGACGGCGCGCACCGCGGGTACTTGACCGGCGCGCTAGAGCCTGTGGCCGAGCTCCGCCGCCAGGCGGTACTCGTCGTCGCCGACGATCGGGTCGCCCTCGGCGAAGCGGGCCAGCCGGAACGGGTGGAGGTCCACCGTGGAGGCGCGGCCCTCGGTGAGCAACTCGGCCATGCAGGCGCCCACCGCCGGGGCCTTCTTGAAGCCGGTGCCGGAGAACCCGCCGGCCACGAACAGGCCGCCCACCCCTGGCGCGGCGTCCAGCACCGCCCGGCTGTCCGGCGAGGTGTCGTAGACGCCGCGGTGGCCGCGGGCGAACGGCGCGCCCGCGAACGCGGGCACCCGCCCGGCCAGCCGCCGCAGCGCCGGCGCGACCAGCCGCTGGTCGTAGCCCTCGACCTCCCGGTCGACCGCGTCCACCTGGACGTGGTGGCCGGCCTCCACCCCCAGCAGCGACAGCTCGCCGCCGTGCGGGCGGAAGTAGGTGCCGAGGACCCCGTCGACCACCACCGGGTGGCCGCGGGCGCCGTCGGGGCGGCGGAAGAACGCGACCTGGGAGCGCTCCGGGGCGATGTCGAGCTGGAACCCGGCGGTGCGGGCCAGCGGGTCGACCCACGGGCCGCACGCCAGCACGACCGCGTCCGCGCCGATCTCGCCGTCGCTGGTCGAAAGGCCCGTGACCCGGTCGCCGGCGACGCGGACGGCGTGCACGGCCACGCCCTGGCGGATCCGCGCGCCCAGGTCGACGGCGCGGGAGGCGAAGGCGAAGGTGGTCGCGACCGGGTCGGCGTAGCCGGAGCCGGGCTCCACCGCGGCCAGGCCGATCCCGCGGGGGTCCAGCTCCGGGTGCTCGGCGGCCAGCTCGGCGGGGGTTGCGACCTCGGTGTCGGCACCGAGGCCGCGGAGCATGGCGACGTTGCGGCGCAGCCGCTCGGCGTCGTGGGGACCGACCAGGATGGCCGCGCCGGTGACGGTGAAGCCGCACCAGCCGCCCACCCGCTCGCGCCAGTCGCGGAAGTAGGCCAGCCCGGCAAGGGCCATCCGCGCCTCCGGCGCGTTGGTGTAGTGCGTGCGGATGATCGCGCCCGACCGGGCCGTCATGCCGGAGCAGACCGTGCCCCGCTCCAGCAGCAGCACGTCCACGCCGCGCTCGGCCAGGTGGAAGGCGATGGAGCAGCCCATCACGCCGCCGCCGACCACCACCACGCCCGCGCCGTCGCCCATGCCGGCAGTCTCCCACGACTGCGGGGGCTCCGCCCCCTGCAACCCCCCGCAGACCCATCGACGGGGGTAGCTCGTAGGATGGCCCCAACCCCTTACGAGGAGACGAGCATGAGCGAGCTTCAGCAGCAGGTGCAGAAGGCTATCGACGAGCTGGTCGAGTCCGGGGCCGAGCGGGGCCTGCAGGTCGCCGTGTACCGGGGCGGCGAGCAGGTGGTCGACGCGGTGGCGGGCGTCGCCGACCCGGAGACCGGACGTCCGGTCGAGGCCGGCACGGTGTTCTACAACTTCTCGATCGTCAAGGGCGCGGCCGCGACCATCGCCCACATGCTCGCCGAGCGCGGCGTGTTCGGGTACGACACGCCGGTGTCGGAGCTGTGGCCGGAGTTCGCCGCCCACGGCAAGCAGGCGGTGACCGTGCGGCACGTGCTGAACCACACCGCCGGGGTCCCGGGCATCCCGCTGGACAGCACCGTCGAGGACCTCTGCGACTGGGACAAGATGTGCGCGGCGGTCGCCGACGCCAAGCCGTGGTGGGAGCCCGGGACCAAGGTCGGCTACCACGCCTACACCTTCGGCTACATCGTCGGGGAGGTCGTCCGGCGCGCCACCGGCAAGCCGATCTCGCAGGTCCTGCGGGAGGAGGTCGCCGGGCCGCTGGGCGTGGCCGAGGAGCTCTGGTTCGGTATGCCGGCGTCCGAGCACCACCGGCTGGCCCGGTTGGAGGACGCGCCGGGCGCGGCCGAGATGGCCGCCCAGATGATGGCCTCCCTGCCGCCCGACCTGCCGATGTTCAAGGCCGCGCCGCCCGAGCTGTTCCCCAACGCCGCCTTCGGCAACCGGGCCGACACCCTGGCCGCCGACATCCCCGCGGGCGGCAAGACCTCCGCCCGGGCCATCGCCCGCATGTACGCCGCCCTGCTCGGCGAGGTGGACGGCGTCCGGCTGCTCCCGCCCGAGCGGCTGGCCGAGGCGACCGCCATCTCCTCCGACGGCGTGGACGAGGTGTTCGGGATGCCGACGAGCTGGGGGCTGGGGTACGGCATCGGCGGTCCCGGCGGCGACGCCCAGACCAGCCCGACGGTGTTCGGCCTCGGCGGGGTCGGCGGGAGCTTCGCCTGCGGCGACACCGCCAGCGGGATCGCCTGGGCGGTGACCAAGAACCGGGTCAGCAACGACTTCAGCACCTCGAACCAGCTCGGCCAGCTCATCACCGGAGCGCTCTGAGGATTCGCACGCCGAAAGGAAGCGAAGCGATGGCTGCCAAGGAGCCGATTGCCGAGCGAAACCTCGATGGCTACGGCGCGCCGCCGATTCCCGTGGACTCGGGTTCGTGAACGCCTCGACGAGGGGCTCACCCAGGCCCCGGGTGGACGCGATCGGCACACGTGCTGGCTGGCAACAATGCGTGACGGCGCCCTGTATGCCGAGTTCAGCGCGCCGAGCGCGGGACCGCCCCCGTGGGACGTGGACGAGGTGACGCCCGCGACGGTGTTCGCCCTGGGCACGGCCGAACCGTACGGCGCGACCCGCTGGCGCTTCTGACACTCCCGCCTTCGATCGTGACCTGGCTGGTCGGTCAGGGCCGGCGAGGGCGGCCACCGGGGCGCCAATGCCTCAGGGCTCCAGCCCCGGCAGGGGAGGAGCAGGCCACAGCTCCCGTGGCGCCGGCGCCGGCTGGCCGAGGCGGCGGCGGAGCGCCGCCGCGGTGTCGAACGCGGCGCCCTCGAAGCGGTTGTTGGCGAACGCCGCCGCCGGCCGCCCCCGATTCTCCGGGGCACCCCCCTGGGGTTCCCCGGACCCCTCCGGCGCCGGCGCGGCGCCGTCAGCGGGCGTGGCCCCGGCCAGCAGCGCCGCCGCCCAGCGGTCAAGCTCGGCGGCGCGGTCGCGCACCGGCCGGCCGATCACCGGCGTCCCCCTGCGGTCGCCGAGCAGGCGCAGGTAGCCGACCCCGCCGGCTACCGACGGCCATGGCGTTTCGCCGGGCCGGTCAGCCAGCACCAGCCCAGCGCCGGACGCCGCCAGCAGCTCCGGGAGCCACGGCCGGTCCCAGGAGCGGTGGCGGACCTCCACCACCACCGGCAGCCCGTCCGGCCGGCCGCCGAGCAGCCGCGCGAGGCGGTCGCGCCCCTCGCCGGCGTCCAGGCTCGGCGGGAGCTGCAGGACGACCGCGAGCAGCCGGTCACCCAGGGGACCGAGCGCGTGCGCGAACGCCCGCAGCATGCCGGCGGCCGCCTCGCCCTCCAGCCGGGCCTCGTGGGTGATGGCCCGTGGCACCTTGGCGGCGACCGCGAAGCGGTCCGGCAGCGCCTCCGCCCAGACGGCCACCTGGGCGGCCTCCGGCGGCCGGTAGAAGGTCCCGTCCAGCTCCACCGCCTCGAACACCTGGGCGTAGAAGCCGAGCCACTCGCCGGGGGCCAGCTCCGGCGGGTAGAACCGGCCACGCCACTCCGGGTAGCCGAAGCCGCAGGTGCCGACCACCGGCCCCGCTGGCAGGGGCACGCGCCGACCTCCTTCCCTGGCCGCGGACCCGATCAGCGTACGCGACCACCCCCACGGCGCGGCGCGCTCAGGCCGCCGCCGCTCGCGCCCTGCCCACCGCCGAGGGCGGCTGGCGGCTGTCGGCCTGGCTACCCTGGCCGCCATGACCACCTCCGAGCCTTCGGCCGTGGGCAGGGCGCGAACGCGAGGTCGCCGTCGCCGTCGGCCAGGGCAGGTCCAACGCCGAGATCGGGGCCGTGCTCTACCTCAGCGTCCCCCACCGTCAAGACCCATGTCTCCAGCATCCTCACCAAGCTCGACCTCAACAACCGCGTCCAGGTCGCGCTGCTGGTCCAGGACGCGGGGCTCCTCGACGACCAGCGATGACGGGCCGGTAGCATCGGGGCGAAGGCGCGAGTCGAGCGTAGGGGTCAGCCATCCGCATCAAGGTCGTCTCCGACATCCACGGCGCCGCCGACGCCCTGCGGCGGGAGGCGGCCGGCGCCGACGCCCTGCTCGTCTGCGGCGACCTGGTCAACCTGATCGACTACCGCACCATGCAGGGGATCGCCACCGACGTGTTCGGGGCCGAGGTGATGCGCGACTTCGTGGCGCTGCGCACCGCCGGCCGCTTCGACGAGGCCGGTGGGGTGCTGCGCCGCGCGGTGGGCGGGCGCGAGGCCGAGGCGCGGGAGCTGGTCCGCGCGGCCTGCCGGGTGCAGTACGAGGCGGTGTTCGCCGCCTTCCCGCGCCACACCTACCTGACCCACGGCAACGTCGACAGCCCCGACCAGTTCCAGGACCTGCTGCGGCCGGGCGTCCGCCATCTGGACGCCGAGGCCGTCGAGCTGGACGGGCTGCGGGTCGGCTTCGTCGGCGGCGGGCTGCCCCGCGGCTCGCGCCCGCACCTGGGGGAGTGCACCCACGAGGAGTTCGCCGCCAAGGTGGCCCGGCTCGGCCCGGTCGACGTGCTCTGCTCGCACATGCCCCCCGCCCTTGACGACCTTCGCTTCGACCTGGTCGCCGGCCGTCCCGAGCCGGGCAGCCAGGCGCTGGTCGACTACGTCGAGGAGCACCAGCCCGACTACCTGTACTTCGGGCACGTCCACCAGCCCCGGGTCGGCCGCACCCGCATCGGGCGGACCTGGCTGGTCAACGTCGGCTACTTCCGCGGCACGGGCCGGATGCTGGAGCACCCGGCGTAATACCATCTGGCACATGCCGGAGCACGCCGAGGGCACCACCGAGGTCGTCGCCAGCCCCACCGAGGTCATGGCGGTGATCGCCGACTTCGACGCCTACCCCGACTGGGTCGGCAACCTCGAGGACGTCCGGGTCCTGGCCCGCGACCGGCGTGGGCGGGGCACCAGGGTCGCCTTCCGGCTCCGCACCCCCGTGCTGACCGCCGCCTACACCCTCGCCTACCGCTACACCGCCCGGGACGCCGGCGTCTCGTGGACCTATGTGGAGGGGACGCTGGAGGACCTCTCGGGGTCCTATACGCTGGAGCCGACCGACGACGACACCACCCTGGTCACCTACCGGCTGGACGTCGAGCTCGGCATGCCCCTGCCCGGGCTGGTCAAGCGACAGGCGGCCAAGCAGATCGTCCGTTCGGCCCTGAGCGACCTGAAGCGCCGCGTGGAGTCGGGATAGGCTCTGGGACCGTGCGCATCCTGTTGTTCACCGGCAAGGGCGGCGTCGGCAAGACCACGGTGGCGGCCGCCACCGCGGCAAGGGCCGCGGCCCGCGGCCACCGGACGCTGGTGATGTCGACCGACCCGGCGCACTCGCTGGCCGACTCGCTGGACGTCGAGCTGGGCGCCGCCCCCCGCCCGGTCGCCGAGCGCCTGTGGGCCGAGCAGATCGACAGCCAGGCGCGGCTGGAGGCCAACTGGCGGGAGATCCAGGAATACGTCGTCCACCTGCTCAACTGGGGCGGGGTGGACGCGGTGGAGGCCGAAGAGCTGTCGGTCATCCCCGGCCTGGACGAGCTGTTCAGCCTCATCGACATCAACCGCTACCAGCAGCAGGGCGACTACGACCTGCTGGTGGTGGACTGCGCGCCGACGGCGGAGACGCTGCGCCTGCTGTCGCTGCCGGAGGCGCTCGGCTGGTACATCGACCGGATCTTCCCGTCGTCGCGGCGGATCGCGACCGTGGCCAGGCCCCTGCTCGGGCGGCTCGGCAACCTCCCGCCGATCGCCTCCGACGCCGTGTTCGGCGCGGTCGAGCGGCTGTACCGCAACCTCGAGCGGGTCCGGCTGCTGCTCGCCGAGCCGGAGACCTCCACCGTCCGCCTGGTCGTCAACCCCGAGAAGATGGTGGTCGCCGAGGCGCGCCGCACCTATACCTACCTGTCGCTGTTCGGCTACCGGGTCGACGCGGTGGTGGTCAACCGGCTGCTCCCCGACGACGTCACCGATCCCTACTTCGGCAAGTGGAAGGAGATCCAGGCCGACCACTTCCGGACCATCACCGAGTCGTTCGCGCCGCTGCCGATCCTCACCTGCCGGTTGTTCGACGACGAGATGGTCGGCCTGGAGCGGCTGGCGGAGGTGGCCGAGGAGGTGTACGGCCAGACCGACCCGGCCGCGGTGCTGGCCGAGTCCACGCCGCTGCGGGTCACCAAGGAGCGTGGCGGCGGCTACGCGCTGCGCCTGGACCTCCCGTTCGCGGAGCGGGGCGACCTCGACGTCCACCGCAAGGGCGACGAGCTGCTGATCAGGGTCGGCCAGCACAAGCGCAACGTGCTCCTGCCCCAGGCGCTGCAGCCGCTGGACATCACCGCCGCCAACCTGCGTGGCGGCACCCTGGTGGTGCGCTTCGGCGCCGGCGACGGGCAGCCGGCCGGGGCCAGGGGGGCCTAGGTGGGGGGACCGGAGGAGGACGGGATGACCCACGACGACGACCAGCACGCCGCCACGGCCGCGGACTGCGTGGCCTGCCCGCTGTGCGCCGGGCTCGCCGCGCTGCGCCAGGCCAGGCCGGAGGCGGTCGAGCACCTGGTCAAGGCCGGGACCGAGCTGCTGCTGGCCGCCAGGGCGCTGCTGGAGGGCCCGGCGCCAGACGGTCAGGGGGCGGCTCGCCCGGCCGGCACCCGCATGCGGCGCATCGATGTGGGATGAGGACGGCGACGGGCGAGCCGCACGCGATCGGCCTGGACATCGGCGGCACCAAGATCGCCGGTGGGGTCGTCACCGCCGGCGGCGTGGTCCTGGAGCGCACCCGGGTCCCGACCCCGCCAGCCGACGAGGCGGCCACGCTGGCCGCGATGGTCGCGGTCGGGTCGAGTGGCCCCGCGGGCGCCTGCGCTGGGCCCCCCACAACGCCTACCGCCGGCTGGAGCTCCGCCGCCTCCTGCACGAGCGGACCGGCCTGCCAACCGTCGTCGACAACGACGCCAGGGCGGCCGCCTGGGCCGAGGCCCGCTTCGGCGCCGGCGCCGGCACCGACGACCTGGTGCTGGTCGCGGTCGGGACCGGGATCGGCGGCGGGCTGGTGCTGGACGGCGCCGTCTACCGCGGCACCGCCGGGCTCGGCGGCGAGGTCGGGCACATGATCGTCGCCCCGGACGGCGACCCCTGCGACTGCGGCAACCGCGGCTGCCTGGAGGCGATGGCGTCGGGCAGCGCGCTCGGCCGCGCCGCGCGGGCGGCGGCGGCGCGGGACCCCGGCGGCCGGCTGGCCACCCTCGCCGGCGGTCCGCAGCGGGTCACCGGCGAGATCGTCTTCCAGGCCGCCAAGGAGGGCGACCAGGCGGCCATTGCCCTCTTCGAGCGGACCGGGTACTGGCTCGGGGTCGGGATCGCCTCGCTGATCACCATCTTCGACCCGGACGTGGTGGTGGTCGGCGGCGGGCTGGCCGCCACCGGCGACCTGCTGCTGGCGCCGGCGAGGGCCAGCATGGAGCGGTACGTGTTCGGTCGCGCGCACCGGGACCTGCCGCCGGTCGCCCCCGCCCGCCTCGGCGGGGACGCCGGCCTGGTCGGGGCCGCCACGCTCGCCCTGCGCGGAATAAAAGCGGACGGCCGCGCGAAATCATGACCATTTGCACCGCACGCCGCCCACAGCCACCAAAACTAGTCTACGTATCGTACAGATTAATAGTCTCGTTTAGCCCTTCAGGAGCATTGCACGATGGGTCGTGATCCGAGCAGAATCAACGCATCGACTCGCCCATTCGCCGCTGCACCGGCCCGCTCCCCCCAGCGGGTGCGCAAGGGAGAGGAACCGAAAATGGAACAGCGCTCTGCTGTCGTCGCCATCTGCGCCTCGACCACCTGGTCGAAGCGCTCGACCACCTGGTCGTAGATCGCCAGGTGGCGGGCCCGATGAGCGACTCCGTGACGCTGCCACACAGCGTCAGGGCGTCGCTCCCGCGCGCCGCCTGGCTGTTCGTCCTGACGGTCGCCACCGCGGCCGTCGTGGTGGTCCTGCTGTACCTGCCGGGTGCCGTCCGCGAGCTCCGCGGCGGCGCCTGGCCGGATCTCTGGCCGCCGCTGCTGTACGCGGCCGGCCTGGTGGTCGCCGAGCGCTTCGTGGTCAAGGTGCCGCTGCGCCATCACCGGTTCTCGGTGGGCGTCTGCGACATGGTCATCGTGCTCGGGGTCGTCTTCATCCAGACCCCCGTCCTCGTCCTCGCCACCGGCCTCGGCATCGCGGTGAGCCAGTGGCTGTTCGAGCCGCAACCGGTCAAGCGGCTGTTCAACGTCCCCCAGTACGTGCTGTCGGTGACGGTCGCCGCCCTGGTCACCTCCGGGCTGGTGACCTTCCTGGACCGCTCGGAGCTGTTCGGCGCGCAGCTCCAGGCCGGCCTCGCCAGCTCCTTCAGGCCGGCGCTTGCGGTGGTCTGGGTCCTCGGCATGGCCGCGTTCTTCCTGGTCAACCACTCGCTGGTGAGCGTGGTGATCAGCCTGTCGGTCGGGCGGGGCTTCGTGCAGAGCTGGCTGCGGGCCGCCCCGGTCGCCGCCGCCGACTGGGCCGCGAGCACCGCCTACGGCCTGGTCATCGCCGCCCTGCTCGTCCACGACCAGGCGCTGCTGCCGCTGCTGGTGGTGCCGATCGGCCTGACGTTCCTCGGCAACCGGGCGTGGGCGAGGAGCCTCGCCCAGGGGCAGCGGATGCACTCGCTGTACGCCGCCGGCCGCGCCCTCTCCAACCGGCTCGGCGACGCCGGCGCCTGGCAGACGTTCGCGCAGCAGGTCGCCGGCGTGCTGAACTGCGAAGGGGCGGCCGTGTTCCTCGGGCGCGCCGACGACGGCGCGCTGGACGTGATCGCCACCGGCCACACCGAGCGCCTGACGGTCGCGCCCTCGCCGAGCGCCTGGGAGCAGGCCGCCAAGGGCTACGCGGCCCGCGCCGGCTGGCCCCGCTACACCATGGTGGCGATGGAGGCCGAAGGCGGGCGGGTGGTCGGCTACGCGGCCGCCTACGGTCCCCGGGTCGACGCCGACTTCACCGGCGACGACGCGGAGACGCTGCTGACGCTGGCCAACCAGGGCGCCGTCGCCCTGGTCAACGAGGAGCTGTACCGCGAGGCCGAGAGCGAGCGCGCGGCCCTGCGCGACATCGTCGGCCACTCCACCGACGGCATCTACACCGTCGGCCCGGACCGCACCGTCTCCTCCTGGAACGCGGCCATGGTCGCGCTGACCGGCTACCAGGAGGACGAGGCGGTCGGGCAGAAATGCTTCAACCTGCTACGCGCCCGCGACGGCGACGGCGTCGACATGTGCGCGGCCGACTGCCCGATCCTGGCCGCCGCCAAGTCCGGCCACGAGGAGGTCCGCGACGCCTCGGTGCTCAACAAGGAGGGCCTGGCCCGCTGGATCCGCTACGCGCACGCCCCGATCATCGGCGGCGACGGCGCCATGGACGTCGACGTCGTGGTGGTGCGCGACGTCACCCGCGAGCGCCAGACCGACGAGCTCAAGGCCGACTTCGTGGCCAGCGTGTCCCACGAGCTGCGCACGCCGCTGACGCCCATCAAGGGCTTCCTGATGACCCTGCTGCGCGAGGACCGCGACTTCGCCCAGGACCGGCGGCGCGAGTACTACAAGCTCATGCTCATGCAGGCGCAGCGGCTGGAGCGGCTGATCGAGGACCTGCTGGAGGTGACGCGGCTGGAGGCGGGCGCCGGGCTGGTCGACGCCACCGCGATCGACGCCGTCGACCTGGTCCGCCAGGTCGTGGACCGCTTCACCAGCGAGGACGCCGAGCGGGTGGTGCACGTGGTCGCCCCCGACCACGCCGTCTACTGCCGCGGCGACTGGATGCGCATCGACCAGGTGCTCGGCAACCTGCTGTCCAACGCCATGCGCTACGCGCCACCCCACGAGCCGGTCGAGGTCCGGCTGGCGCCGCAGGGCCGCGAGGTGGTCTTCGAGGTCCGCGACTGGGGGCCCGGCATCCCGATCGACGAGCAGTCGCGCATCTTCGAGCGGTTCCACCGCGTCGGCCACTACATGACCAGGGAGCCGGGCGGCGCCGGCCTCGGCCTGTACCTGGCCAAGCGCCTGGTCGAGGCGATGGGCGGCCGGATCTGGGTGTCCAGCCGCCTCGGCCACGGCTCGGTGTTCTCCTTCGCGCTGCCGTCGGAGCCGAGCCTGAACGTCGTCGCCGCCCCGCGTGGCCGCCACATCGGGTAGGGCGCTCCACCCGCTATCCTCTTGCTGCGTGCCGCCCGACGGGCGGCACACCAACGCAAGGAGGCGTGCTTGCAGCGACGCGTGATCATCGTGGGGGCCGCGGGTCGCGACTTCCACAACTTCAACAGCGCCTTCCGCGGCGACCCGGCGAGCCTGGTGGTCGCCTTCACCGCCACCCAGATCCCCTACATCGACGACCGCATCTACCCGCCGGCCCTCGCCGGGCCCGGCTATCCCGACGGCATCCCGATCTTCCCGGAGGACCGGCTGGAGGACCTGATCGCCAGCCACCAGGTCGACGAGGTGGTGTTCAGCTACTCCGACGTCCGCCACGTCGACGTCATGCACATCGCCTCGCGGGTGCTGGCCGCCGGCGCCGACTTCCGGCTGCTCGGGCCCAACCAGACCGAGCTGGCCGCCAACGTGCCGGTGGTGGCGGTGTGCGCGGTCCGCACCGGCGCCGGCAAGTCGCAGACGACCCGCAGGGTGGCCGAGATCCTGCGTCGCGCCGGCCGCAGGGTCGTCGCCGTCCGCCACCCGATGCCCTACGGCGACCTCGCCAGCCAGGCCGTGCAGCGGTTCGCCACCCGCGAGGACCTGATCGCGGCCCGCCCGACGATCGAGGAGCGGGAGGAGTACGAGCCGCACCTGGCCGCCGGCACCGTCGTCTACGCCGGCGTCGACTACCAGGCCATCGTGCAGCAGGCCCAGGACGAGGCCGAGGTGCTGCTGTGGGACGGCGGCAACAACGACCTGCCGTTCCTCCGGCCCGACCTGCACATCGTGGTCGCCGACCCGCTGCGCGGCGGCCACGAGTCCAGCTACCACCCCGGCGAGGCCAACGTCCGCGCCGCCGACGTGGTCGTCATCAACAAGGTCGACGAGGCCACCCCCGAGCAGGTCGCCGCCCTCGAGGAGCAGCTCAAGCTCCTCAACCCCGACGCGGTCGTGGTCAAGGCGGCCAGCCTCGTTCGCGTCGAGGACCCCGACCTGATCCGTGGCAAGCGGGTGCTGGTGATCGAGGACGGGCCGACCCTCACCCACGGGGAGATGAGCTACGGCGCCGGCGTCGTGGCCGCCCGCCGGCTCGGCGCCGCCGAGATCGTCGACCCGCGCCCGTGGCTGGTCGGCTCGCTGGCCGAGGTGTACGAGCGCTACCCGCACATCGGCGCGCTGGTGCCGGCCATGGGCTACTCCGACGCCCAGATCCGCGAGCTGGAGGCGGTCATCAACCAGGCGCCCGTGGACGCCGTGGTCATCGGCACCCCGATCGACCTGCGCCGCGTCGCCGACATCGCCCACCCCGCCACCAGGGTCAGCTACGACCTGGTCGAGCAGGGCCAGCCCGACCTGGCCACCGTGCTCGAGCCGATCATCCGCGCCAGCGGCCCGGCTACTTAATCGGTTCATCACTCGGTCCTCCGCGACCTCGGCGCAGCGACCAAGGCATCTACCAGCGGTAAGAGTTTCTCCAGAGAAACCATTGACCGCGGGGCTTCAAGGTGCTTTCATGCCTCTACTTAGTCGGTTCAGTAGCGGCCTGGTGGGCTTGGAAGGACCGCGGATGCTCCTGATCGGTGACCGACCCTGGCTCGGGGCCAACTACTGGTCGCGCGCCGGCGGGCCGCTGATGTGGCGCCACTACGACCCCGGGGTGGTGGGGGAGGAGCTGCGGGTCCTGCGCGACCACGGCATGAACCTCACCCGCTCGTTCTGCTACTGGCCGGACTTCATGCCGGCGCCCGACCGCCTGGACGAGGAGCTGCTCGGCCGCTTCGGCGACTTCCTCGACCGCCACCTGGAGGTGGGGATGCGCACGGTCCCCACCTTCATCGTCGGCCACATGTCCGGGGAGAACTGGGACCCGTCCTGGCGCCAGGGCCGCGACCTCTACGGCGACGTGTGGATGGTCGCCCGCCAGGCGTGGTTCATCCGCGAGCTGACCGCCCGGTTCGCCGGCCACCCGGCGGTCGCCGGCTGGCTGATCTCCAACGAGATGCCGCTCTACGGCGGGACGGCCAGGACCGAGACCGTCACCTCCTGGGCGCAGCTCGTCGTCCAGGCGGTCCGTGCCGGCGGCGCCAGCCAGCCCGTGTCGATCGGCGACGGCGCCTGGGGCATCGAGATGAGCGGCGTCGACAACGGGTTCTCGGTGCGCGCCCTCGCCGAGCTCATCGACTTCGTCGGGCCGCACGTGTACCGCATGGAGGACGACCTGGTCCGCCAGCACCTGGCGGCCGCGTTCGTGTGCGAGCTGGCCGGCTTCGCCGGCAAGCCGGTGGTGCTGGAGGAGTTCGGCGTCACCACCGACTTCACCTCGGCCGAGAACGCCTGCCACTACTACCGGCAGGTGCTGCACAACACCCTGCTGGCCGGGGCGACGGGCTGGATCGCCTGGAACAACACCGACTACGACGACCTGGCCGACCAGGACCCCTACCGGCACCACGCGTTCGAGATGCACTTCGGGCTGACCGACGCCGCCGGCGTCCCCAAGCCGCACCTCGGCGAGGTGCGCGCCTTCGCGGAGCTGCTGGAGCGGATCGACGTCGCCGGCTGCTCGCGCCCGCCGGCCGAGGCGGCCCTGGTGGTGCCGTCCTACCTCGAGCACGCCTACCCGTTCACGGAGCCGGAGGACCGCACCTTCGTCTTCGACGCCGTCGAGCAGGCCTACGTCGCCGCCAGGGAGGCCGACCTCCCGGTCGGGCTGCTGCGGGAGCTCGACGGCCTGCGGCCAGGCCACCGGCTCTACCTCGTGCCGTCGACCAAGCAGCTCACCGCGCCAGGCTGGCGGGCGCTGGAGGGGTTCGCGCACGGGGGCGCCGTCGTCTACGTGTCCTACTGCGCCGGCGCGCACGGCGCGCAGCGCGGCCCCTGGTACGCCGATCTCAACGGGATGTTCGGCGTCGAGCACCAGCTCAGCTACGGACTCGTCGATCCCATCGAGGATGAGGAGGTGGTCGTCACCTTCGTGCGCGACTTCGGATCGATCCCGGAAGGCAGCCGGCTCGAGTTCCGCGCCGCAGGCAACGAGCACTCGCGCGCCTTCCTGCCGGTCCGGCCGACCGACGCCGAGGTCGTCGCGGTGGATCAGCGGAACCGTCCGGTCCTGCTGGAACGACAGGCCGGTGGAGGCCGGCTCGTGCTCTGCACCTATCCGTTCGAGCACATGGCGGCCGTCACCCCTCGGGTCAACCCCGAGCCGACGTACCGCCTCTACGACGCGCTCGCCGAGCTGTCGGGGGTGACCCGCCCGGTGACGGTGGAGGACCCGCGGGTCCTCGCGGCGCAGCTGCGCCATCGGGACGGCCGCCGCTTCGTCTGGCTGGTCAGCCAGGCGGCGGCCGAGATCACCGTGAAGCCCACGGTCGAGGGACACCTGGCCGACCTCCAGACGGGAGAGCCCGCCACGGAGGTCGCCCTGCCAGCCTACGGCGTCCGGGTCCTGCGGCTGGTGCCGCCGTCGTGAGGGGCTGCCTGTCAGGAGGAAGGGGAACTGGAATGCGAAACAAGCTACGGCTGCTGATCGTGCTCTCGGTGGTGAGCCTGCTCGCGGCCTGCACCGGGGGCGGCTCGGACACGCCGTCGACCGGTCAGGGCCAGGGCGCGGGCGCGGCCCCGGCGGCGGGCACCTACCCCCGCAACGAGACGCTGTACATCAGCGGGACGCAGTGGGGCCCGCCCAATAGCTGGAACCCGATCACCGACTGGCAGTACGCCACCGGGACGGAGGGGCTCGTCTACGAGAACCTGTTCCTGTTCGACCCGCTCAAGAACGAGTACAAGCCGTGGCTGGCGGAGAGCGGCGACTGGACCAGCAAGAACGTCTACGAGCTGAAGCTGCGTCCGGGGCTCACCTGGAGCGACGGCAAGCCGCTCACCTCGGCCGACGTCGTGTTCACCTTCGAGCTCGGCAAGTTCGAGTCCGTCCCCTACCACAACCTGTGGACGTGGCTGGAGAAGGCCGAGGCGGTCGACGCCCAGACCGTTCGGTTCACCTTCTCCGAGCCCCTCTACCAGGAATGGGGCAACCACCTGTACAACCGGCCGATCCTCCCCAAGCACCTCTGGGAAGGCAGGGACGAGAAGACGGTCGCGACCGGCGCCAACGAGAAGCCCGTCGGCAGCGGCCCCTACCTGTACCAGACCCACAGCCAGGACCGGATGGTCTGGGTCAAGAACGACAAGTGGTGGGGGAAGACCGCGCTGAACCTCGACCCCAAGCCCAAGTACATCGTCGACATCGTCAACTCCAACAACAACGCGGCGCTCGGCCTGGTGCTCCAGGGCGGCATCGACCTCAGCAACAACTTCCTGCCGGGGATCGCGACGCTCGTCAAGGGCGGCTACCAGGTCCAGACCTACTTCCCCGAGCCGCCGTACATGCTGTCGGCCAACACCGCCTGGCTGGTCCTGAACACCAAGAAGAAGCCGATGAGCGACCCGGCCTTCCGCCAGGCCCTGGCGCACTCCATCGACGTCAACAAGATCGTCAACGGCGTCTACGGCCAGATCGTCCGGCCCGCCAACCCGACGGGGCTGCTGCCGAACTGGGACCAGTTCATCGACAAGTCGGTCGTCAACCAGCTCGGCTTCAAGTACGACCCGGCGAAGGCCAAGAAGCTCCTGGCCGACGCCGGCTACAAGAACACCAGCGGTGACTCGTTCCTGGAGGGCCCCGGCGGCGCCAAGATCGAGCTGAACCTCATCGTCCCCAACGGCTGGACCGACTGGATGGAGTCCATCCGGGTCATCGGCGAGAGCGCCCGTGCGGTCGGCATCAAGGTCAACACCCAGTTCCCCGAGTACCAGGCGCTGGTGGACGCCCGCAACAAGGGCGACTTCGACCTGCTCATCAACAACGAGAAGCAGGTCTCCAACTCGCCGTGGGAGTACTACGACTACATGTTCCGGCTGCCGGTCCAGGACACGCAGAGCGTCGCCAACTTCGGACGGTACGAGAACAAGAAGGCCTGGGACCTCGTGCAGCAGCTCGACAAGACCCAGGTGGACGACGTCGCGGCGATGAAGAAGGTCACCTCGCAGCTCCAGCGGATCCAGCTCACCGACATGCCCGTGATCCCGCTGTGGTACAACGGCGCGTGGGCCCAGGCCAACACCTCGGTCTGGACGGGCTGGCCGTCGGCCAAGGACGGCGACAGCCACTACGCGCCCGTCACCTGGCGGAACTGGCTGGAGCTTGGTGGCATCCTCACGCTCACCGAGCTGAAGCTGGCGGAAGCCAAGTAGCAGCAGGCGAAGGACACACCGCCCCTCCGCGACAGGGAGAGGAGGGGCGGTGTCCCTTCCCTAGGGGAGCGCGCGCATGCGACGGTACTTCGGGAGGAAGCTCCTCATCTACGCTGTCACGTTCTTCGTCGCGGTGACGATCGACTGGATGATCCCGCGGTTCATGCCCGGGGACCCCATCCAGACCATGCTGTCGAGGGCGTCGCTGCGACCCGAGGCCAACCAGGCCCTGCAGGCGTACTACACCAACGTGTTCGGGCTCGACCTCCCCGTGTGGCGGCAGTACCTCAACTTCTGGACCGCGCTGCTGCACGGCGACCTCGGCGTCAGCATCTGGCTGTTCCCGCAGCCCGTCACCAAGGTCATCATGCGCGCGATCCCCTACACCCTCGCCCTGCTCGTCCCCGCCATCCTGCTGAGCTGGTTCGCGGGCAACAAGTTCGGCGCCTACGCGGCGCGCCGCAAGTGGCTGGACAACACGGTCCTGCCGGTCGGGTACGTGCTCACGGCCACGCCCTACATGTGGCTGGGGATCCTGCTGGCCTGGTTGCTGGCGACCGTCGCGGGGATCTTCCCGATCGCGGGCGGGTACAGCTTCGCGCTGGAGCCCGCGTGGTCGTGGGCGTTCATCGGCAGCCTCCTGCGCCACTGGTTCCTCCCGTTCGCCTCGCTGTTCCTGGTCGGGTTCGGCGGCTGGGCGATCGGGATGCGGAACATGATCATCTACGAGCTGGAGGCGGACTACTCCCACTACCTCGAGTCGCTGGGGGCGCCGCGGCGGCTGGTCCGCAGGTACGCGTTCAGGAACGCGCTGCTGCCCCAGCTCACCGGGCTGGCGCTGCAGCTCGGCGTCATCGTGGCGGGCGCGCTGGTCACCGAGATCGTGTTCTCCTACCCGGGACTCGGCTACCTCGTGCTCCAGGCGATCAACAACCAGGACTTCTTCCTCATCCAGGGCGCCTTCCTGTTCATCATCATCGGCGTGCTGCTGGCGAACTTCCTCGTCGACGTCGTCTATGTCATGGTCGATCCACGGACCAGGACCGGGATGCGAGGTGGCTCATGACGGTCTCGGATCGGGAAGACCTCGTCGCCGCCGCCCCGGCCGCGCCGGCGGTGACCGCCGCGCCGGTCACGAGCATGCGCGCCAGCCGCGAGGCCCTCTACTTCGCGCGGAGGAACCGCAAGCTGGTCGCCGGGCTGACCGTGGTGCTGCTGTTCCTGGTGGTCGCGGTCGTCGGCCCCTTGCTGACCGACCACGGCCCCAACGAGTACGTCGGCCCGCCGGCGCAGCGCCCCTCCTCCCAGTACTGGTTCGGGACCACGATGTTCGGCCAGGACGTCTTCGCCCAGTTCGCCCACGGCCTGCGGTCGACCTTCCTGGTGGGGCTCCTCGGCGGCGGGCTCGCGGCCTTCATCGGGATGCTCATCGGCTTCACCGCCGGCTACCGGGGCGGGGTCGTCGACGAGGTCCTGAACATGATCACCAACGTCGTCCTGGTCATCCCCACGCTGGCGGTGCTGCTCGTCATCGCGACCTACCTCCGCGTCAGGGGTGTGGTCCCCGAGGCCGTCTTCATCGGGCTGTTCTCCTGGCCGTGGGTGGCCAGGGCCATCAGGGCCCAGACCTTCTCGCTGCGGTCCAGGGACTTCGTCGACCTGGCGAGGCTGAGCGGGGCGAGCGGCCGCAAGATCATCTTCAAAGAGATCGCCCCGAACATGAGCTCCTACCTGTTCATGACCTTCATCCTGCTGTTCGGAGGAGCGGTCCTCATCGCCGCCACGCTCGACTTCATCGGCCTCGGCCCGACGGAGGGCATCTCGCTCGGGCTGATGATGAACAACGCCGTGCTGTGGAGCGCGCTGCCGCTGGGCATGTGGTGGTGGTTCGTCCCGCCGGGCCTTGGGATCACGGTCATCGTCGGGTCGCTCTACATCATGAACGTCGGCCTCGACGAGGTCTTCAACCCCAAGCTGCGAGAGATGTGAGCACGGTGAGCCTACGGGTCGAGAACCTCAGGGTCTGGTACCGGACGCTGCGCGGCGACGTGCAGGCGCTGGACGACGTCACCTTCGCCGTCGCCGACGGGGAGATCATGGGGCTCGCCGGCGAGTCCGGCTGCGGCAAGTCCACGCTCGGCAAGAGCCTGATCCGCCTGGACGGCCGCATGCGCTACGTCGACGGCACCGTCGAGCTGGACGGCAAGCAGCTTCCGATCTGGGACACGGGGAAGATGAACGGCTTCCGGTTCAGGGAGGTCTCCATCATCCCGCAGTACGCCATGAGCGCGATGAACCCAACGCGCAAGATCGGCAAGATGGTCGAGGAGCTCCTGGAGTCCAGGGGCGTCGGCTTCGGCGCCATGCGGGTGGAGCTGGACCGTCGCCTGGAGCTGGTCGAGCTGTCCCGTGACGTGCTGGACCGCTACCCGATCGAGCTCTCGGGCGGGATGAAGCAGCGCATGGTGATGGTGCTGTCGACGCTGCTGAACCCCTCGCTGCTCATCGCCGACGAGGTCACCTCGGCACTGGACGTGTCGACCCAGAAGGCCGTCGCCGAGACGCTGGTGGGCTTCCGGGACCGCGGCTTCGTGAAGAGCATGATCGTCATCACCCACGACGTCTCGCTCGTCTACCAGATCGCCGACAGCATCATGGTGATGTACGCGGGGAAGCTGGCCGAGAAGGCGCCGACCGACGTGCTGGTCGACGCGCCCCGGCATCCGTACACCCAGCTCCTGATCTCTTCGCTGCCCGAGGTCGGCGTCAGGTACGTCGACAAGCGGCTGACGGGGATCCCCGGGACGCCACCCTCGCTGCTGCATCCGCCGGTCGGCTGCCGGTTCAGGGACCGGTGCCCGCTGGCGTTCGAGAAGTGCCTCGAGGAGCCCCCGTTCGTGGAGATCGAACCGGACCACTTCGTCGCCTGCTGGAAGGCGTCTTGAGATGCTGAAGCTCGACAGGATCTCGAAGGTCTACAAGGTCGGCGTCTTCGGCGGCACGGACCTGACCGCGGTCCGTGACGTCAGCTTCGAGGTGGCGCCCGGCGAGGTGGTGTCCCTCATCGGCGAGAGCGGCAGCGGGAAGACCACCATCGGCAGGATGGTCCTGCGGCTCGCCTCCGTCAGCAGCGGCGCGATCACGCTGGACGGCGTCGACGTGTCCACCGTCAAGGGAAGCGGCCTGAAGGGGTACTACCGCAAGGTGCAGGGGGTCTTCCAGGACCCGTTCAGCTCCTACAACCCCATCTTCAAGGCCGACCGCGTCCTCAGCATGATCAAGGACGAGTACTTCCCCGGGGTGGGCGGCACGGAGTGGCGGCACAAGATCGACGCGTCGCTGGAGGCCGTCCGACTCGACCCCGACCAGGTCCTGCACAAGTACCCCCACCAGCTCAGCGGCGGCCAGCTTCAGCGTCTCCTGATCGCCCGGGCGCTGCTGCTCGACATCGAGGTGCTGGTCGCCGACGAGATCATCAGCATGCTGGACGCCTCCACGCGGATCGACGTCCTCAACCTGCTCGCCGACCTGAAGACCCGAGGACTCGGCATCCTGTTCATCACCCACGACCTGTCGCTTGGCAACTACATCAGCGAGAAGTCGGTGATCCTCCGCCGCGGCGCCGTCGTCGAGATGGGCGCCACCGACCGGGTGTTCGGCAACCCGCTGCACCCGTACACCAGGAAGCTGCTGGCCTCCGTTCCCCAGCTCCACAAGAAGTGGGAGCCGCTGGAGGCGGAGGCGGAGCCGCTGGACGGCCAGGGGCTCGTGCAGGTCGAGGACGACCACTTCGTGGCCGGGGGGGAGCGCGGGTGACGAAACGGGCCACCATCGCCGACATCGCCAAGCGCGCTGGCGTCTCCAAGGGCGCGGTGTCCTACGCGCTCAACGGCCAGCCCGGCGTGTCGGAGACGACCCGGCGGCGCGTCCTGGAGCTGGCCGCCGAGATGGGCTGGCATCCCAACAGCGCCGCCCGGGCGCTGTCGGCCGCCCGCGCCGGCGCCTTCGGCCTGGTGCTGGCCCGGCCCGCGAGCACCCTCGGCGTCGAGCCGTTCATGATGAAGCTGATCTCCGGCATGGAGACCACCCTTGCGACCCGCTCGATCGCGCTGCTGCTCCAGGTCGTCCCCGACCACGACGCGGAGGTCGCCGCCTACCGGCGCTGGTGGGCCGAGCGGCGGGTCGACGGCATCTTCCTGGTCAACCTCCGGCTCGCGGACGGCCGGGTCCCGGTGCTGGAGGAGCTCGGCCTGCCGGCGGTGGTCATCGGCGGTCCGGGCCACCACGGCAGCCTGCCGGGCGTGTGGAGCGACGACGCCAGCGCCATGGCGATGGTGGTCGAGTACCTGGCCGCGCTCGGGCATCGCCGCATCGCCCGCGTGGCCGGACCGCCCGGCCTGCTCCACACCGAGCTGCGCAGCCGCGCCTTTGACGAGGTGGCCGCCCGGCTGGGGTTACAGTCGGCGGTGACCCTGATCACCGACTACAGCGCCGAGCAGGGCGCCCAGGTGACCCGGCGGCTGCTCAGCGGCGCGACCCGGCCGACCGCGATCCTGTACGACAACGACGTGATGGCCGTGGCGGGCACCTCGGTCGCCCACGAGATGGCCGTGGACGTGCCGCAGGACCTGTCGATCGTCGCCTGGGACGACTCGGTGCTGTGCGAGATCGTGCACCCGGCGCTGACGGCGCTGAAGCGCGACATCGTGGCCTACGGGGCGCACGCCGCCGAGCGCCTGCTCGAGCTGCTCGGCGGCGCCGCAGTGCGCGACCTGGAGGACGCCATGCCGCG
>WNGA01004473.1_pt1 | contig 20564 bp, 17 predicted proteins | sample 5400061 | NCBI WGS metagenome assembly WNGA01 (sample SAMN13153366, study PRJNA577476) | soil metagenome | isolation source: 100 cm soil or saprolite under grassland replicate 2 | place: USA:California | collected 2016-06-15
TACGATGGCCGGACCGATCTCCTGACCGGTCTCGACCAGCTCGACGAGCTCGTCCACGACCGCGCGCGCCTCCGCGACGTGGACGTCGTCGCCGGCGATCGTCAGCCGGTTGCCGCGCAACAGGATGTTGATCTCCAGCCGGTCACGCAGGGCGTCGAGGATCCCGTCGCCGATCGAGGCGAGCTCGGCCGCGACGTCGTTGGAGACATCAAGGACTTCTTCCACGACCTCAGTGTAGGGCGAGTCAGGCCAGCTTTTCTTTCACCAGCTGAGAGACGACGGAGCCGTCTGCGCGCCCGGACACCTGAGGCATCACGTCGGCCATCACGCGGCCGCGGAGGCGCCGTCTTGCGGCGCCGACCAGCAAGGAGACGCGGGCTTCGCCCGCGTCTCCGCCTGGGTTGTGGCGATCGACCCTAAGCAAGCTTCTCCTTGACGAGCTGCGACACGACCGAACCGTCCGCCCGGCCGGACACCTGAGGCATCACGTCGGCCATGACGCGACCGAAGTCCCGCATGCTCGTCGCGCCGTTCTCGGCGATCGCGTCGTCGACGATCTCCTCGAGCTCGTCGTCGGAGAGCGGCTCCGGCATGAACTCTTCGAGCACCGCGAGCTCGCGCTCCTCCGCCGCCGCCTGCTCCTCACGGCCGCCGCCGCGGAAGGCCTCCGCCGCCTCGACGCGGCGCTTGCGCTCACGCTGCAACACCTGCAGCTCCTCCTCGTCGGAGAGGGGGCGCTGCAGCTCCTTCTCCGCGGAGCGCAGGCTGGAGAGGATCAGCCGCAGCGCGTCGCGGCGGTCGGCGTCGCGCGCAAGCGTCGCGGCGCGGAGGTCCTCCTCCATGCGGGCGATGAGGCTCACGCCGGCAACCCTTGCACTCGGCCGCCGAGGATGTGCCAGTGGAGGTGGAAGATGGTCTGCCCGCCGCCCTCGCCCACGTTGACGACGACGCGGTAGTCCTCGAGCCCCTGCGCGCGCGCAGTCTCGGCGATGAAATCGAGCATCCGCTTGTCCTCGTCGGCCGGGAACTCGCCGATCTCGCGAAACGTCGGCACGTGCCGCTCGGGGATCACGAGAAGGTGTGTGTCCGCGCGCGGGTTGATGTCGCGCACGGCGACGAGGCCCTCCGTCTTCGCGACGTGGTCGCCCTCGCGCACGAGCTTGCAGAAAAGGCAGTCGTCAGGCAGCGAGGATCCCCTCCTCCGACACGGACGCGCCGCGCACCCGCACGAGCTCGCCGACCGGTGCGTCGACGAGCCACGGCGAGTAGTCGTCGCCGTAGCCACGCCCCGGCCGGTCGACGAGCACGACGTCTTCCGCGCCGACCTTCCGCCGCCAGCGCGCGAGGCAGGCCGCCTCCGAAGCCGCGCGCAGCCGGGCGCTGCGTTCCTTCTTGACGGCCGGCGAGACGGAGTCGCGTGCGGCGGTCACGGTTCCGGGCCTGGGCGAGTAAGGGAAGACGTGCACCTTGGTGATCCCAGCCGTGTGGACGACCGCGAGCGTGCGCTCGAACGCCGCCTCGCTCTCGGTCGGGAAACCGACGATCGCGTCGGTCGTGAGGTTGAAGTCGGCGAGCCGCTCGAGGCGGCGTAGGTACGTGCTCGAGCTGTAGCGGCGCGCCATGTCGCGCAGGACGCCGTCGTCGCCCGATTGCAGCGGCACGTGCAGATGGCGACTGACGGTCGGCGTCTCGCGCAGCGCGGCGATCAGCTCGGCGTCGACGTGGTTGACCTCGATCGAGGAGAGCCGCAAGCGCGCGAGGCCGGGCACGGCGCCGACCTCGCGGACGAGCCGCGGCAGCTTGTAGCCGGCCTCGCGGTCGCGGTAGCACCCGAGGTTGATCCCGGTGAGAACGACCTCGCGATGTCCTTGCGCGATCCGGCGACGGACCTCGGCGAGCACCGCTGCGGCGGACCGGCTACGCGACGCGCCGCGCACGAGCGGGATCACGCAGAAGTTGCACGAGAAGCTGCAGCCGTCCTGGATCTTCACGAACGCCCGCACGCGGTCGAGGCGCGCGTCCGCCTGGATGCAGCCGAGCGCGCCGACGTCGCCCGCCACGAAAGCGGGCGTCTCCTCGCTGCGTCGCGCGACGACCGTGACGTTCTCCGGCAGCCCCTCGAACGCATCGGCGGCGAGATTGGCGGCACAGCCCGTCACGTAGACGCGCCGGTGCGTGCGCGCCGCGCGTGTGGCGGCCTGGCGTGACTTCCGCACCGCCTCGTGCGTCACGCAGCAGCTGTTGACGACCGCGACATCGGTGCCGCCCTCCGTGTGGCCGTCCGCCAGCAACGCCTCACGAATTTCATGGGCGTCGGTGTGCGAGACCTTGCAGCCGAGAAAACGGACGGAAAAGGTGGCCATCGGCCCGTGATGCTACTCGGCGCCTTCGTACAAGTCTGCCGCCCAGCCACTGTCCGTCAGGCGTTTCACGTGCCGGAACGGGTGGAGCTCGATCGGGTCGGTCGGCAGGTATCCCGAGCTGACGAGCCTGCGCGCGTGCAGTCGCGGCGCGAGGATCTCCAGGGCGGGCCGTGTGATGTTGGCGAGTGCGATCTCCGCGCGCGGCAGCTCGTCGGTGAGCACGTCCAGGACGCTCGCCTCGAGCTCGACGCTGTTGGCGGCGGCATTGGTGCGCGTCGCGTCGACCGCATGCTGGTCGGAATCGACTGCGAGCACGGGCGCGAAGCCGGACTTGGCTGCGACGATGGCGAGGACGCCCGAGCCACAGCCCAGGTCGAGCACGCTCGCGCGCTCGAGCTCGCTGAGCAGCTGCACGCAGAGCTTCGTCGTCGGATGCGCACCGGTCCCGAACGCGCGACCCGGCTCGATCACGACGGCCGTCACGTCGGCGGGCGGCTCCTCCCAGGGCGGCCCGATCCAGAGCGAGCCGATCCGGACGGGATGGTGGAACGCCTTCCAGCGGTCGCGCCAATCCGCAGCGATGTTCTCCGCGCGGGCGCCGCCGAACGCGTGCCACAACCGCTCCTCGCCGCCCGAGTCGGTGTAGGCGACGAGCTCGACGCCGTCACTCGAGTCGACCTCCTCGAAGCCTTCCGGAAAGAGTTCGAGCATCCGCGCTCGCGCTTGTTCCGCGCGCTCGGCGGGGACCGCGACCGAGACGCGGCGCCACCCGCTCAGCGGAACGCGCTCTTGAGCTTGTCGAAGAACCCCTCGCCCGGCTCGTAGGTCTCTGCGCCCGCGAGCCGCTCGAACTCCTCGAGCAGGCGCTGCTGCTCCTCGGTCAGGCGGCGCGGCACCGTGACGTTGACGAGCACGCGCTGGTTGCCGCGGCCGAAGCCCTGCAGGACAGGGAGGCCGCGGCCGCGCAGAACGACGATCTCGCCCGGCTGCGTCCCCGGCTCGAAGCTCAGCTCCGTCTCCCCCTCGAGCGTCGGCACGGTCACCGTCGCGCCGAGCGCCGCCTGCGTGATGGTCAGGTCGACGGTCGTGTAGACGTCGTTGCCCTCGCGCACGAAGCGCTGGTCGGGACGGACGTGCACCTCGACGTAGACGTCGCCCGCGCGCGCGCCGACCGAGCCCGCATGTCCCTCGCCGCTGAGGCGGATGCGCTGGCCGTCGTGGATGCCGGCCGGGATCTCGACCTCGAGCGTCCGCTCTTCGATCACCCTCCCGGCGCCGCCGCACTCGTCACACGGATGCTCGATCAGCTTCCCGGAGCCGCTGCAGGTCGGGCAGGCGCCCGTGCGGACGAACTCGCCGAAGACGCTCCGCGACACCTGGCGGACGCGCCCGTTGCCGCCGCAACTCGGACACGAACGCACCTCGGTGTCGGGCTCTGCGCCGCTGCCCTTGCAGCGGCCGCAGGTCGCCGCCACGCCGAACGGGACTTCCCGCTTCGTGCCGGTGGCCACCTCGGCGAGGTCGATCTCGACCCGTGCGGCGAGGTCCGCGCCGCGCGCGCGTCCCATCCTGCCGCCGACGCCGAAGAGGTCGTCGCCGAAGAACGCGGAGAAGAGGTCGGACAGGCTCCCGAGGTCGAACGTGCTCGGCTGGAAGCCGCCGCTGCGCAGGCCTGCGTGACCGAAGCGGTCGTAGAGCTGTCGGCGCTCCGAGTTCGACAGCACCTCGTACGCCTCGACCACCTCGCGGAAACGGTGTTCGGCGTCCGGCGCTTCGGAGACGTCAGGATGGAGCTCGCGCGCAAGCCGGCGGAACGCCTTCTTGATGTCGTCGGCGCTCGCGTCACGCGCCACACCGAGAAGTTCGTAGTAGTCGCGTTCCGTCGTGGCCACCGGCTCAGCGTAGCGTCGCCGTCAGTTGTCCTCGTAGACGTCCTCCACGAAGCGAGACAGCTCCTGCGCGGCGGCGCGCACGGAGCGAATCGCCTTGTCGTAGTCCATCCGCACCGGGCCGAGCAGGCCGACCGCACCCAGCGCCCGGTGCGTCAGTCCGTAGGTCGCGCCGACGAGGGCCGCCTCCTGGAAGGCCGGGTGCTCGAGCTCGCCGCCGAGGCGCACCCACGCACGCAGCGGGTCGAGCGCCTCGCCGAGCAGCCCGAGCAACGCGGCCCGGCGTTCGAGCGTGACGAGCACATGCCTGTAGAGGTCGAGCTCGTCCTCGCGCGCACCTTCGAGCAGCTCGGCGCTGCCGCCCATGTAGAGCCGCTGCTCCGACTGCAGTGCGTCCGTGAAGACGGGCTGGAGCGCGGCCAGAAAGGCTCGTTCACCCGCCGCGAGGCTCGGCTCGACGAGCACCCGCCGCACTGCGCTCGTACCCAGTCGCAGGCCCGCGAGCCGTTCGTTCAGGTACTCGCCGGCCCACTTGGTCAGACCTGGATCGACCGGCTGGTCGAAGGTGACGACGCGCTTCGCGACACCCCCGGTCGACGTGATCACCACCGCCATGACCGTGCGCGGGTTGAGCAGCAGCACCTCGACGTGTCGCACGGTCGTCGTCTGCAGCGGCGGAGCTGACACGAGCGCAAGCATGTGCGTGACGCGCGAGAGCACCTCGCTCGTCGTCTCGAGGGCGGAGTCGACCTCCCGTTGCAGCTCGGACAGGTCGAGCGGAAAGGACTCGGCCCGGGGCTCCTGGCGGGCGAGCAGCTCCTCGGCGTGCAGCCGGTAGGCCTGCTCGGTCGGGACCCGGCCGGCCGAGGTGTGCGGGTGCGTGAGCAGGCCGCGCGCTTCCAGCTCGGCCAGCTCGCTTCTGACCGTGGAGGCCGAGACGCTGAGCTCGGCCCGCTCGACGAGGTACTTCGACCCGACGGGCTGGCCCGTCGCGATGTACTCCTCGATCACGCGCGCGAGCAGCTCGCGCTGCCGCGGGGTCAGGCCGGATCCTCGATCAGAGCTCATTTGCAGGCATTTTAGGCGGACCCTCCCGCGCTTCAGAGGGTAGTCTGTCCAAGGTACTGGTCGAGACGGTCGCGCGAGCAAAGCCCGCGCGACCTCTATGCGGCGCCGCCAAGTCGGCGCCTTAGGCGAGCAGGTCCGCCGTAACGCCGCCGCCGAGCATGCGCCCTCGCGTGGTCAGCGCGAGCGCGCCGTTCTGGCGGGCGACGAGACCGAGTCGCTCGAGCCGTTCGAGGGCGGGCTCATCGAGGACGCCGGCCAGCCCGTCGATGGCGAGCGGCTCGTCGAGGCGGAGCCCGAGCATGACGCGCTCGCGCATCCGCACGTCCGCGGAGAGCGGCTCGAGCTCCCGCGTCGGCATTCGACCCGCGGCCAGCTCGGCTATGTACGCCGGCAAGCGGGGCGTGTTGCGCCTGCGGTTGCCCTGAATTGTCGAGACCGCGCCGATCCCGAGCCCGAGGTAGTCGCGGCCGAGCCAGTACGCGAGGTTGTGCCGGGAGCGCAGGTCGCGGTCTGCGTCACGACAGAAGTTCGCGGTCTCGTACCAGCGATAGCCGTTGCCCGTCAGCGCCTCGACGACGAGCTCGAAGTACGACTCCATCGCGTCGGCCTGGCGCGCCAACTCCTCGCCGTGGGCATGGGTGAAACGCGTCCCCGGCTTCGCTTCGAGCTCGTAGCAGGAGAGATGCTCCGGGCCGAGCTCGAGCGCGTCGCCGAGATCCGACTCGAGGTCGGCGGGGCTCTGCCCAGGGATCCCGTAGATGAGATCGAACGAGATGTTGTCAAATCCGGCATCACGGAGATGGTAGTAAGCACGCCGGACGGTGTCAGGTTGGGCAACGCGGTCGAGCACGGCGAGAAGATGAGGCCGGAAGCTCTGTACGCCGAGCGAGACGCGATTCACTCCCAAACCGCGCAACATGCGCGCGAGCTCCTGTGTGACGGTCTCGGGGTTCGCTTCGACCGTCACCTCCTCCGCGCTCGGCAGCTCGCGCAGCAGGCGCTCGAGCGCGCGCGGTTCGGTGAACGTCGGCGTGCCACCGCCGAGGAACACCGTCTCGACGTCCGGCGCGAGCAGGTCGCTCTCGAGCGCGAGCTCGGTGAGCAACGCGTCGACGTAGGCGGCGTGCCGGCCGTTCCGCCCGACCACGGTGACGAAGTCGCAGTAGCCGCAGCGATGTGCGCAGAACGGCAGGTGGACGTAGAGATGGCGCGTCACTTCTTCTCCGCGTCGAGGTTGAGCACGGCGAGGAACGCCTCCTGCGGCACCTCGACCATCCCGACCTGCTTCATCCGCTTCTTGCCGGCCTTCTGGCGCTCGAGCAGCTTGCGCTTGCGCGTGATGTCGCCGCCGTAGCACTTGGCGAGCACGTCCTTGCGCCGCGCCTTGACGGTCTCGCGCGCGATTACGCGCGCGCCGATCGCCGCTTGGATCGCGACGTCGAAGTGCTGGCGCGGAATCTCCTTCTGCAGGCGCTCGACGAGCGCGCGACCGCGGTCGTATGCGGAATCGCGGTGGATGATGAGCGAGAGCGCATCGACGCTCTCCCCGCCGACGAGCACATCGACGCGGACGAGCTTGCCCGGGCGGAACCCGATCACGTCGTAGTCGAAGCTGGCGTAACCGCGCGTCCGCGACTTCAGGTGGTCGTAGTAGTCGAGCACGATCTCCGCGAGCGGCAGCTCGTACGTCAGGTGCACGCGCTCCTCGGACAGATACTCGAGGTGGTCGAAGCGCCCGCGCCGGTCGTTGTTCAGCTCCATCACGGCGCCGACGAACTCCTTCGGGACGATGATCGACGCCTTGATGTACGGCTCCTCGACCTCTTCGATCTCGTTCGGCATGTCGCTCGGCGTGTGCACCTCGCGCCAGTCCTCGTTCGGGGGCTTCACCCGGTAGGCGACGTTCGGCGCGGTCACGAGCAGGTCGAGGTCGAACTCGCGCTCGAGGCGCTCGCGCACGATCTCCATGTGCAACAGGCCGAGGAAGCCGCAGCGGAAGCCGAAGCCGAGCGCCTGCGAGGTCTCCGGCTCGTAGAAGAGCGCGGCGTCGTTCAGCTTCAGCCTCTCGAGCGCGTCGCGCAGCTCGGGGTAGTCGTCGGAGTCCGTCGGGAACAAGCCCGCGAACACCATCGGCTTCACGTCCTTGTACCCGGGGAGCGGCTCTGCCGCGGGCCGGCTCTCGGAGGTGAGCGTGTCGCCGACCCGCAGGCTCGAGACGTCCTTCAGGCCGGTGATCACATAGCCGACCTCGCCGGCCTCGAGCGTGCGGGACGCGCTGCGCGTCGGCGAGAAGAAGCCGAGCTCCTCGGCCTCGAACCGCGTCCCGAGCGCCATCGCCCGCAGCGGCTCGCGCGTGGAGAAGCGCCCGTCGACGACGCGCACGAAGGCGACGACGCCGCGGTACTGGTCGTACGACGAGTCGAAGATCAACGCGCGTGCGGGTGCCTGCGGGTCGCCCGCCGGCGCCGGCACGCGCTCGACGATCGCGTCGAGGACGTCCTCCACGCCTGCGCCCGTCTTCGCGGAGATGCGCAGGACGTGCTCGGGGTCGTCGCCGATCAGGTCGGCGAGCTCTGCGGCGGCGGTGTCGGGATCGGCCTGTGGCAGGTCGATCTTGTTCACGACCGGGACGATCTCGAGGTTGTTCTCGATCGCGAGGTACGCGTTCGCCAGCGTCTGCGCCTGCGTCCCCTGCGCGGCGTCGACGACGAGCAGCGCACCCTCGCACGCTTGAAGCGAACGCGACACCTCGTAGGTGAAGTCGACGTGACCCGGCGTGTCGATCAGGTTGAGCTGGTGTCCTTTCCACTCGACGCGCACGGCCTGCGCCTTGATCGTGATCCCGCGCTCACGCTCGAGATCCATCGTGTCGAGCACCTGCTCCCGCATGTCGCGGCTCGAGACCGCGTGCGTCAGCTCGAGGATGCGATCGGCCAGCGTCGATTTCCCATGGTCGATGTGGGCGATGATCGAGAAGTTGCGGATGCGGTCTTGAGTCATGTCAGGTGCGCGCCAGACGGCTTCGCAAAGCTAGCAACGCCCCCAGCTCGCGAACCCTGAGCGCCCGGCACGCGAGCAGGTAGACGGCGGTGCCGATCGCGAGCGCGAGCCCGACCGAGCCGAGCTGTCCTGGAAAAGACCGTCCCAGCCCGCGGTCGAGCGCCCACCACGTCCCGTACGCGGCGCCGGCGAGCGTCGCAGAGGCGACGACGATTCGCAGCACCGAGTCGGCGATCGCGCCGAAGCCGAGCCTGCCCAGGCGTCGGCGCATCAGGACGATCAACACCGCGCTCCCGGCCACGTTCACGAGGGACGTCGCGAGCGGAATCCCCCACGTGCCGAAGCGATAGAACGCCGCGTCGAGCGCTGCGTTCAACCCGAGGTTCCCGAGCGCGACGGACGTCGGGATCCAGTTCGACTGGACGCTGAAGAACCCGCGGTTGAGCAGCAGCATCATTCCGTTGAAGAAGAGACCCGCCGAGAACGCTGCCAGCGCGCCTGCCACGATCGGCGTTTGCGACGGCTCGAAGTGACCGCGCTGGTAGACGATGCGCGTGATCGGCTCCGCGAGCACGGCGCTCATCACTCCCGCCGGGATGAGCAGGAAGGCGATCTGCCGGAGACCGAGCCCGAGTGTGTTCCGGAAGCCGGCCTCGTCGCCGCGGGCGGCGAGGCGCGCGAGTGAAGGGAACAGGACCGTCGTGATCGCGACCGAGAAGATCCCCTGCGGGAGCATGTAGAGACGGAACGCCTTGTCGATCGCGGTCGGCGCGAGCGTCGGGTCGATCAGCCGCGACGCGAACACCGAGTCGACGACGGCGTTGAAGTTGATCAGCCCCAGCCCGAGCGTGACGGGGAGCATCAGCTTGAGCACGCGCCAGACCGCCGGGTCGCGCCAGTCGATCAGCACGCGCAGGCGTCCGTCGAGGCCGCGCAGCCACGGCATCGGGAGCAGCACCTGGATCACCGTCCCGATCACGATCGAGACGGCGTAGACGTAGAGCTTCGTGTCGATCGAGTCCGACCGCGGGACGCCGATCACGAGCCCGGCGATGATCGCGACGTTCCAGAAGACCGGGCTGAGCGCCGGGACGGAGAAGCGCTCGTAGCTGTTGAGGATCCCGACGACGATCCCGGACACGCCGAGCAGGGCGACGATCGGGAAGAGCACGCGCGAGAGGCCGATCGCGAGCTGACGGTCGCCGCCTGGGTCTCCAAACGCGCCGATGATCCACGGGGCGACGACGATGAACAGGGCGGTGAGTGCGCTGAGGCCGAGCAGGACGAGCCAGAAGAGGCTCGAGGCAACGCGCCAGGCCCGCTGGCGGTCGCCGCGCTCCTGCAGCTCCGTGAAGACCGGGACAAATGCCGACGAGAGCGCTGCGTCCGCGACCAGCGCGCGGACGAGGTTGGGCACCTGGAAGGCGACCGTGAATGCGTTGATCTTCCCGGCGGCGCCGAAGTAATACGCGGCGACGACCTCGCGCACGAGACCGAGAATCCGAGAGAGCCCGGTGGCGAGCGAGAAGATCGCCGTCGACCGGGCGAGCCGGCGGCCGGAGCGCTCGTCCACCCGCGCGAGTATAGGGAGGGCACCCTCTGGTACCATCCTGCCGCCCGCGAATTGCGGGCCTTTTCACGCCGATGCCGAATATCCAACAGCAGAAGAAGCGCGTTCGCACCGCCGCCAAACAGCGGCTCGAGAACCTGCACTACCGCTCGACCGCGAAGACGCTCGCGAAGCGGCTCGAGGCCGCAGTCAAGGAGGGTGACCAGAACCGCGTCGCCGCCGAGCACCGCGAGCTCGTACGCTGGCTCGACCGAGCCGCCGCGCACGGAGCGCTGCACCGCAACACAGCGGCCCGCCGAAAGGCGCAGGCAGCCCGACTCGTCGCGCCGAAGCGCTAGCCGACAGTCGCGGCTTCGCGCGGCCGCGTGATCTCGACGAGGGCTCGCTCGAGCTCGAGATCGACCGCGAGCCTCGAGCCGCCCTTGACGGCATGGTCGAGCTCGGCGAGCCGCACGACGGCTTCGCGCAGCTCGTCGGGACCATAGTTACGCGCCTGCGCGAAGAGCTTCTCGACGTAGAACGGATGTCGCTTCAGGCGCGCGGCCGCCTCGCGCGCGGTCAGGCCCTCCGCCGCGAAGGTCTGGCAGTCGCGGACGCGGCCGACGTGCGCGACGAGCATGCCGATCAGCATCGGAACGGTGCGCGACACAGGATCGCCCGACCGCTCGAGCAGCGTCTGGCAGGCGGCGAGCGCAGCCACGAGGTCGCGCCGCCCCCAGGCATCCGTCAGCTCGTAGCCCGGGACTTCGGCGCAGCCGGCGGCGAGCAGCTCGATCTCGCGCGTGCCGACGGGCTCGCCGCCCGACCAGGTCGCGATCTTGTCGACCTCGCTGGCCAGCTCCTCCGGATCCTCGCCGACGATCTCGATCAGGAGCCGCGCCGCGTCCGCGTCGATGCTCACCTTGCGGTCCGCGAACTGCTTGGTGACCCACTCGGACAGGCGCCGCTTCACAACGTCGTACACGAGCACGTCGCCGGCCTTCGCACACGCCTTTGCGAGCGCGGAGTCCTTCTTGAGCTCTGCAGCGACGAGGGCGAGGACCGTGTCGGGGGCGGGGCTCGCGAGGTACGCGGCGATCGCCTTCGTGTCGGCTGCCTTCCAGCGGTCGACGTCCTCGACGACCACAAGCCGTCCACCACCGCCGAGCAGGCCGAGCGAGTTGCACGCGGCGACGGCGTCCTCGCCGCCGGCCTCGTGCGCAGAAAGGAGCTCGGTTGCCTCCTCGCCGATCCGCTCCCGGAGGCGACGAAGCGCGCGTTGGATCTTCGGCCGGTCGCCGCCGGTGATCAGATAGACGGGCTTGAGCTCGGTTGCCACCGCGGCCAACTCAGGCGCCGACTCGGCGGCGCCGCTTCGAGGCGATGCGGGTTGCACCCGCATCGCCGTCTTGATCACGACCTAGGTCTCGTCGACGTTGGAGCTCCACGACCGCTCCGAAGCATAGGCGGCGATCAGGAGAGCACCGGCGAGCAGCAGGAGCAGTGTGCGGGTGGACTGGATCTGCGCGAACGGCAGGCCGCCGATCACACGTGCAACGGTCGCCAGGTACGCCGCGCACCACCCGTTCAGCCACGCGAGTGCCGCGGCGGCGCTCCCCGAGAGCGGCGCGATCGCGGTACCGGCGAGCCCGAGACCGAGGAGCGGCACGACGGCCGGCGCAGCCAGTGCGTTGGCCGGAACTGCGAGCAGCTGCAGCGCGTGGAACTGGAACCAGAGGATCGGTGCGGTCGCAAGGCCACACGCAGCGGAGACGGCGATCACCGGACGGAGCGCGCCGACCGGGTAGCCCTCCAGGAACCGCTGGAAGCGCGGCGCGAGCACGAAGATCGCGACGACGGCGGCGAACGAGAGCTCGAAGCCGGCGTCGTACAGCGTGTACGGGTTCCAGGCCAGCAGGACGATCGCCCCGACCAGGAGCAGATGCCAGCGGTCGGTCGCGCGCGCGGTCAGCCAGGCCAATGAGCAGAGCGCACCGGCAATGCCTGCCCGGATCACGGACGGCTGTGCGCCCACCGCGAGGACGTAGGCACCGATCGCCGCGAGCGCGCCGAGCTCGGCGAGCATGCGCGACACACCGACGAACCATGCGAGCACGAGCACGCTCCCGGCCACGAGCGCGACGTTCTGGCCGGATACCGCGAGCAGGTGGTAGAGGCCTGCCGCGCGAAAGCGCTGCCGCAACTCGTCGGAGAGCCCGGAGTCTTCGCCCAGCACGACTCCGTCGAGCACTGCCGCGCGCTCGCCGTGCAGCCTGGGCGAGATCGATTGTCGTAGCCGACGGCGCAACGAGTCGGCGAGCCCGCCGAGACCGCCGCGGTGGGCGACGACGTGCCACTCGTCGACCCGCAGGACGACGTGGACACCGTGCCGGCGCAGCCATGCACGCTCGTCGAAGCCGTCGGTCGGCCCACGCGGCTGCTTCACGACCGCGAGGACCGCGAGGACAGAGCCCTGCGGAGGCGCGCGGCCGCTGTGGAGCTCGAGCAGGACCGCCTCGTGAATGGGCCGATCTGCAAAACGCGTGACATTGCCCGGCGCGCGGATCTCGAAGCGACCGCGACGCGGTGAAGCGGTGACGACGACGCGTGCCCGTCCGGCTTCGCCGATGTGCGCGGCAAGCGCGCTCCGGTCGAGCCGATCGAGGCGTACGCTGCCCCACCACCAGCCCAAGAGCACGAGCGCAGCGATCAGCCCGACGCGCGGCGCCGCGAGGATCGCCGCCCCGACCAGCAGCACGACGGCGCTCCCGACCCGTGTGACATTGGCGAGCGCAAGCCCACCGCAGAGCGCCGCCGCGAGCAGCTGCGGATAGCGACGGGTCGCCAGCTCACTCACGGCGCCACCAGCTCACGCAGGTCCGCGAGTCGCGCCGGCCCGATCCCGGGGACGGCGTCGAGCTCGTCCACGGAGCCGAAGCCTCCGTGTTGCTGCCGGTAGTCGAGGATCTTCTGCGCTGTTACCGGCCCGATTCCCGGCAACGTGTCGAGCTGTTCCAGCGTGGCGCTGTTCAGGTGCACAGGGCCCGAGCTCGCGCCATTACCACCGGTCGTGACGACCGCGCCGGCTCCGCGCCTGGGGACGACGACCTGCTCACCGTCTGCGATCTGCGCGGCCTGGTTGACGAGCTCCAGCTGCGCCTTCGCGGTCGCCCCGCCTGCGCGCAGGACGGCATCCGCGACGCGTGCACCTTGCGCGAGCCTGTACAAGCCGGGACGCCGCACAGCCCCGACGACGTCGACAAAGAGCAGCTTCGGTTTCGCCGGCGCGGATGAGCGTGCGACCTGCACGGGCGGCGGAACGCTCGCTCGACTCGGACGCAGCAGAACGCGCCCGGCGAGCACGAGCACGACGAGCAGCGCAACCGCCGCGACGAGGGCGCGGCGCCTGTCGGACAACAGTTCCTGCACGCCGCAAAGCGTGGCGACAGAACCGTGACGTGTCTGTGTCTAGCTGATGACGAGATTGACGAGCTTGCGCGGCACGACGATCGTCTGCCGGATCTCCCCGCCGTTCAGGTGCGCCTGCACCTTCGGCGATTCCTTTGCCCGCGCGACGAGCTCCTCCTCCGGCAGGTCGGCCGGCACCTGCAGCCGATCTCGCACCTTCCCGTTCACCTGCACGACGAGCTCGAACGTCTCCCGCTGCAGCAGTGCCGGATCGGCAACCGGCCACGACTCCTTCCACAGGTCGGGGTGACCGAGGCGCTGCCAAAGCTCCTCCGCGATGTGCGGCGCAGCCGGCTGGATCAGCGACACGGCGGTCTCGACCGCGAAGCGAGCACCCGGCGCGCCCGGATCGCGGGCGATCTCGTTCACGAGCTCCATCACCGCTGCGATCGCCGTGTTGTACGCGTAGCGGCGGCCGAAGTCGTCAGTGACCTTGGCGATCGTCTCGGTTGCCTTGTGCGCGAGCTCGCCCGACGGCTCGCTCGCCGGCTGCTCGGCGATGTCGAGGGCGACTCGCCACAGCCGTCGCAGGAAGCGCGCCATTCCCTCGAGGCCCTCCGTCTGCCAGTCGACACGCGCGTCCGCGGGCCCGATGAACAGAATGTGCAAGCGCAGCGCGTCCGCACCCTGCATCGCGATGAGCTCGTCCGGACTGACGACGTTCCCCTTCGACTTCGACATCTTGGCGCCGCCCATGTCGACCCAGCCATGGTTGAACAGCCGCGGAAACGGCTCGCGGAAGCCGACGAGGCCGAGGTCGTTCAGTACCTTGATGAAGTAGCGCGCGTAGAGCAGGTGCATGACTGCGTGCTCGACGCCTCCTACGTACTGGTCGACCGGGCACCACTCATCGATCAGCGCGCGGTCGAACGGTGCGGTGTCGTTGTACGGATCGCAGTAGCGGAGGAAGTACCAGGACGAGTCGACGAACGTGTCCATCGTGTCCGCCTCGCGCCTCCCCGGTCCGCCGCACTGTGGACACGGAACGTTGATCCAATCCTCGGCCGTCTCGAGCGGTGACTTGCCCTTCGGTGCGTAGTCCTCGATCTGCGGCAGCAGCACGGGCAGCTCCTCTTCCGGCACGGGGACGATGCCGCACTGCTCGCAGTGCACTACGGGAATCGGACAGCCCCAGTAGCGCTGGCGCGAGACCAACCAGTCGCGTAGCCGGTAGCTGACGGCGGGACGGCCCTTCCCGTGCTCGCCGAGCCACGCGACGATCCGCTGCGCGCCCTCGGGCGCCGGCAGGTCGGAGAACTGCGCGGAGTTGACAAGCTTCGCCTCGGCCGACTTCGCGACGTACGGCAGCTCGGCCTCGCTGCCGTCTGCGGGCGCAACGACCTGTCGAACCGGCAGGTCGTACTTCTGCGCGAACTCGAAGTCGCGTTCGTCGTGCGCGGGCACCGCCATGATCGCGCCGGAGCCGTACTCCATCAGCACGTAGTCGGCGACCCAGATCGGCAGGCGCTCGCCGTTCACCGGGTTCGTCGCGAAGCGGCCCGTGTCAACCCCGTCCTTCTCCTTCTCCTCGCGCTCGGCGAACGAGCGTGCAGCCGTGCGGCGCACGTAGTCGAGGACCTCCTGCTCCTGCGGGGTCCCTTCGACGAGCTTGGGCACAAGCGGATGCTCCGGCGCGAACGCCGCGAAAGTGGCGCCGTACAGCGTGTCGGCGCGCGTCGTGAAGACCGGGACATCGATGTCGAGCTCCTCGATGCGGAAGAGGATCTCGGCGCCCTCGGAACGTCCGATCCAGTTGCGCTGCATCGCCAGGACGCGCTCCGGCCAAGACTCGAGCAGGTCCATCTCGTCCAGCAGCTCGTCCGCGTACGTCGTGTAGCGGAAGAACCACTGCTCGAGCATCTTGGCTTCGACCTCCGTGCCGCAGCGCTCGCACCGGCCGTCGATCACCTGCTCGTTCGCCAGCACGGTCTGGTCTTTCGGGCACCACTTGACCGGCGCCTTCTTGCGGTGCGCCTGGCCGGCCTTCATGAATTGCAGGAAGAGCCACTGCGTCCAGCGGTAGTACTCCGGCTCGTGGCTCGCGACCTCGCGGTCCCAGTCGATCGCCCAGCCCATCCGCTTCATCTGCGCACGGATGCGCGCGATGTTGTCGCGGACAATGTCGCGGGGATGCCCGCCGTCGCGGATCGCGGCGTTCTCGGCGTTCAGCCCGAACGAGTCGAAACCCATCGGACGCATGACCCGCTTGCCGTTGCGGCGGTGAAAGTGCGCGAGGACGTCGCCCTGTGTGTAGTTGCGGACCTGCCCGACGTGCAAGGTGCCGGACGGGTACGGGAGCATCTCGAGCACGTAATAGTCGTTCCCCGCGTCCGGGCCGGCGTTGGGCGTGTAAAAGGCGCGGGCGTCCTCCCACGCCTGCTGCCACTTGGTCTCGATTGCCTGCGGGTCGTACGTGTCCATATCCGTCCTCTGAAACGAAAAAGCCTCTCGCGAGAGAGGCCGTGGGGAGGTGGTGCGGCCTTCGCCGCAGTGGCTCCCTTTCCTACAGAAGCAGCGCCTTCACGACACAAAGTCTAGCGGTGGGGGAAAATCCTCGCTATGGCCGACTACACGCACATCAACCTCAAGGAAGACGTCGACGACCAGGCGCCGAACTTCGGACTGTCGCCCGACCTCGAAACGCGGATGGCACGCGTTCCGCTGGAGATGGAGAATGCCGGGCTCAGTTACATCCGGATCGCGCCGGGTTACCGGATGCCGTTCGCACACAAGCACAAGAACCAGGAAGAGGTCTACGTGCTCGTCAACGGGAGCGCGCGGATCAAGCTCGAGGACGAGGTCAGGGACCTCAAGCAGTGGGATGCCGTCCGCGTCCACCGCGACACCGTTCGCGGCTTCGAGGCCGGCAGCGACGGCGCCGAGTTCATCGTGATCGGCGCCCCCAACACGGGCCCGGGGGATGCCGAAGTGATCCAGGATTGGTGGAGCGACTAGCCACGACCTGATCGACCTCTTTCCCGACACGGCCGCCGTCGAGGACGGCGAGCTCGTGCTCGGCGGCGTGCGCGCGTCCGCCCTCGCGGCGGAATTCGGAACGCCGCTCGTCGTCTACTGCCGGGAAACCGTTCTCGCGCGTGCGCGCGCGTACGCGCGCGTGGACCCTGACGCGCTCGTCGTCTACGGGACGAAGGCCTTCGCGAGCGTCGCGCTGCTGCGGCTGCTCGCTGCGGAGGGCTTCGGTGCGGACGTGTCCACGCTGGGTGAGCTGGAGTTCGCGCTGCGCGCGGAGGTTCCCGGCGACCGGCTCGTCTTTCACGGCAACAACAAGTCGGACGAAGAGCTCCGCGCCGCTGCGACGGCCGGAGCGCTTGTCGTGCTCGATGCGCTCGAGGAGATCGAGCGGGCGGAAGCCGCCGGCGTGACGCGCGTGCTCGTGCGGCTGACGCCAGGGATCGAGGCGGACACACATCACGCCATCCGCACCGCACATGTCGAGTCCAAGTTCGGGCTGGTCGCCAACGACGCGGTCACGGCGGTTGGCGACGCGCTCGCAGCGGGGCTGGACGTGCTCGGCCTGCACGTGCACATCGGCTCTCAATTGACACGAAGCTCGGAGAGCCTGCTCGCCGTTGAGCGCCTGGTCGACGTCGCCGAACATTGCCGCGACGACCTCGGCTGGACACCGAGCGTCTTCAATCTCGGCGGCGGGCTCGCCGTCCGTCACTCGGTGGACGACGCAGTTCCCGATCCGGCCGCCTTCGCCGGCGAGCTCGTGACGCACCTGCGCGCGCAGTGGACACAGCCCGCACGGCTGATCCTCGAGCCCGGCCGGTCGCTGATCGGTCAAGCGGGCGTCACGCTCTACAAGGTCGGCGTCGTCAAGCGCACGACCGGTGTCGCTTATGCAGCGATCGACGGCGGGATGTCCGACAACCCGCGCCCGCAGCTGTACGGGTCGCGGTACGAGGCGCTGCTCGCGAACCGCGCCGCCGAGGCTGTAGCGGGGACCTACCGGATCGCGGGGAAGCACTGCGAGTCGGGCGACGTCCTGATCGACGCGGTCGAGCTACCCGAGCCGCGCCGCGGTGACATCCTCGCCGTGCCGGCGACGGGGGCCTACACCCTCGCGATGGCGTCCAACTACAACGGCGTGCCTCGACCTGCGGCCGTCCTCGTCGCGGACGGCGACGCCGAGCTGATCCGGCGCCGCGAGTCGGTGGACGACCTGCTCACTTTCGAGCCCTGAGTACCGGCCGTCCGAGCCGCGTCGCAAACACCTGGGTCTGACCCCTGGGTGTGACGAAAGCGTGACGATCGATCCACAGGCGTGCTGCCGGATCCAGACGGGTTCCGAAATTCAGGGTCTGACCCTGGCTGTGACGAAAGCGTGACGATTCGTCCAGAGGGTCAGCGGACGGCGGCGAAGCCTGGGCGGACGAGCCGCGGCGGCGGGACGAGGCGGGCGTCCTTCACCGGAGGGTTCCACGGTTCGGCGAGCGCGGCGGCGCCGAACGACGCGGCGCGGCGCTCCTCCGGGACCTCGCCGTAGAGCGTCGTGCGCTGACGGGGGATGCGGCCCGCGGAGCGGATCACCTCCTCCATCGCCTCCGGCGGGAACTCCTGGCCGTGCTGCGCGCCGGCCGAACGCGAGATCGACTCGTTCATCAGCGTGCCGCCGAGGTCGTTGACGCCTGCGCGCAGCGCGGCGGCGACGCCCTCGCGCCCCAGCTTCACCCAGGAGACCTGCACGTTCGTGATCCAGGGATGAAGTGCCAGACGGGCGACCGCGTGCACGAGCAGCGTCTCGCCGAACGTCGGGCCGGAGCGAGCGCGTCCTCGGAGCCACATCGGCGCCTCCATGTGCACGAACGGCAGCGGCACGAACTCCGTGAACCCGGCGCTCCGCCGCTGCTGCTCGCGTGCGCGCAGGAGATGGCGCGCCCAGCTGCGCGGCGACTCGACGTGCCCGAACATCATCGTCACGTTCGAGCGCAAGCCGACGCGATGGGCGGTGTCGTGCACCTCGAGCCACTGCTCGGTCGTGACCTTGTCGGGACAGATCACGCGGCGCACCTCGTCGTCGAGAATCTCCGCCGCAGTCCCCGGCAGCGACCCGAGCCCCGCGTCGCGCAGCTCGGTCAGATACTCCTCGAGCGGCAGGCCGAGCGTCGCCGCGCCCTGCCAGACCTCGAGCGCCGAGAACGCGTGCACGTGCAGGCCCGGGACCGCGTCGCGGATCGCGCGCACGACCGACAGGTAGTACTCGCCCGTGAACGCGGGATGGATGCCGCCCTGCAGGCAGACCTCGGTTGCGCCGCGCTCCCACGCCTCCTCGCAGCGGCGCACGATCTCCTCGTGGGGGACGAGATAGGGCGCGCCGCGCAGGTTCGCGGCGAGCTTCCCCTTCGAGAACGCGCAGAAGCCGCAACGGAAGTAGCAGACGTTGGTGTACTGGATGTTGCGCGTGACGACGTACGTGACCTCGTCACCGCACACCTCGCGCCGCAGCCGGTCCGCCGCCGCAAAGACACGATCGCGCTCGCGACCGCGCGCGCGGAACAGACGCACGACCTCGTCCTCTCCCAGCTCGTCCCGACTGTCGACCGGGAGCGCGTCGCGCGGGACGAACGGCACGGGGACGTCCTCGCCCGGCGACCAGCGGTCCTCGCGTGCCAACCCGAGCGAGTCCGACGCGCGCAGCGCCGCGGGCAGCACGGCGGGATCGAGCCAGCGCTCCGAGAGCCATCCCGGGTAGACGGGCAGTCGCGGGGCGAGCTCGAGCCCGCGGCTCTCGGTCCCCGCGCGCAGCAGCTCGAGCTCCGGCCACGGCGCCTCGGGGTTGACGTGGTCGATCGTCACCGGCGAGACCCCGCCCCAGTCGTCGATACCGGCGTCGAGCAGGCGCGGAAAGTCGTCGTAGGAGAGGTTCGGCGGCGCCTGGATGTGCGCGCGCGGACCGAGCACGAGCCGTGCGACGGCGATCGTCCAGAGCAGCTCCTCGAGCGGCGGTTCCGGCGCGGAGGCCATGCGCGTCCCCGGCTTCGCGCGGAAGTTCTGGACGATCACCTCCTGCACGTGCCCGTAGCGATCCGCGAGCTCGCGGATCGCCAGCAGCGCGTCGAGGCGTTCCACTCGCGTCTCGCCGATCCCGATCAGGATCCCCGTCGTGAACGGGACGCGCTCCTCGCCCGCGGCGGCGATCGTCTCGAGCCGAAGCGCAGGCGCCTTGTCCGGCGACCCGAAGTGCGGTCCGCCCCGCTCCGCCAGCCGCTCCGACGTCGTCTCCAGCATCAATCCCATCGACGCGCTGACCGGACGGAGCGCACGCACGTCCGCACGTGTCAGCACGCCCGGGTTCAGGTGCGGCAGCAGACCCGTTTCCTCGAGCACGGCGGCGGCGGCGCGCTGCAGGTAGTCGAGCGTCGTCGCGCAGCCCAGCGCAGCCAGCTCCTCACGCGCCGCGCGGTAACGGAGCTCGGGCTTGTCGCCGAGCGTGAAGAGCGCCTCGCGGCACCCCGCGTCCGCGCCCGCGCGGGCAATCGCGAGCACTTCGTCGATCGTCAGGTATGCCCGCTCCCCACGCCGCGGCGGCCGGGCGAACGTGCAGTAGTGACAGACGTCCCGGCAGAGCTTCGTCAGCGGGATGAAGACCTTCGGCGAGAAGGTGACCAGCCTGCCGTGACCCTCGTCGCGGAGCGCCCGAGCCTCGGCACAGAGATCCTCGAGCGGCCGGCCGAGCAGCTCCATTGTTGAGGAGCTTACGGCGAAGGGTCTAGACCAGGTCGACCGAGGCGATCCCGACGGACGCCGCGACCAGCACGGCGGCCGCGCCCGCCATCGCGAACGACCAGCGCCGCATGCGGGTGCCGGGAGCCGAGACGACTGCCGCTCCCGCGACGCCGAGCATCATCCCGGCGCACGTCTCGATCGTCTGGAAGGCGATGCCCAGCGCGAGCGCGACGTCGACACCGACCCCGGTGCCGTGCAAGGCGAGGGTGGCCGCGCCGGCGCCGGCGCCGATGTTGCCGGGCGTGAGGGGAACGACGCCCGCGAGGGCGATCGCGGCCAGCAGCACGACGGCTACCGAGAGCGGATGCCGAATCCCGAAGGCGGCCACGACTGCGACGGTCGCCGCGAGCCGCGCCGTAAAGGAGCAGGCGATCCACGCGAACAGGTCGAGGCCCTTGCGGGGCGAGCGGACCTGGTTCCGGAACGTCTGCAGCAGGCTGCCCACATGGCCCGCGACTCGCTTGCTGAGCTGGACGC
>WNGA01004476.1_pt1 | contig 20558 bp, 19 predicted proteins | sample 5400061 | NCBI WGS metagenome assembly WNGA01 (sample SAMN13153366, study PRJNA577476) | soil metagenome | isolation source: 100 cm soil or saprolite under grassland replicate 2 | place: USA:California | collected 2016-06-15
ACCAGCTGTACGCCCATACGCAGATGCAGACCACCTTCGGCGCGATCATGCTCGCCCTGGTCGACGGCGCGCCGAAGGAGATGAACCTGAAAGAGCTGCTCGAGCACTTCATCGAGCACCGCCACACCGTCATCACCCGCCGCACCGAGTTCGAGCTGAAGCGCGCGCAGGACCGCGAGCACATCCTCGAAGGCTTGAAGATCGCCGTCGACAACATCGACGAGGTCGTGAAGATCATCCGCAAGTCGAAGGACACGCCGACCGCGGACGCCAGCTTGCGCAAGCGGTTCAAGCTGTCGGAAAAGCAGTCGGCGGAAATCCTCAACATGCGGCTCGCCCGCCTCACCGCCCTCGAGATCACAAAGCTCGAGGAGGAGCTCAAGGAAGTCCGCAAGTTCATCAAGGAGTGCAAGGAGATCCTCGGGTCGAAGCCGCGGCGCCTGAAGATCCTCAAGGAGGAGCTCTCGGAGCTGGCGCACGGCTTCGGCGACGAGCGGCGCACCGAGATCGTGGCGGACCAGGGTGAGTTCTCGATCGAAGACCTGATCGCGGAAGAGGACATGGTCATCACCGTGTCCCACGCGGGCTATATCAAACGCCTGCCGGTGTCCGCCTACCGGCGGCAGCGGCGCGGTGGCCGGGGTGTGATCTCCGCCCACACCAAGGAAGACGATTGGGTCGAGCACCTGTTCATCGCCTCGACCCACGACTACGTGATGTTTTTCACCCAGCAGGGGCAGTGCTACTGGCTCAAGGTGCACGAGATCCCGCAGGCGGCGCGAGCCGCGCGCGGCAAACCGATTGTGAGCTGCATCGCGATGAAGCCCGACGAGCGCCTCGCCTCCCTGGTGCCCGTGCGCGAGTTCTCCGAGGATCAGTACCTCCTGTTCGCGACCAAGCAGGGCGTCGTGAAGAAGACGCGGCTCTCGGAGTTCGGCAACCCGCGCTCCGTCGGCATTCGTGCGATCAACATCGAGAAGGGCGACGAGCTGATCGACGTGCAGGTGACGGACGGCCGGAACGACATCGTCCTTGCCACGCACCACGGCATGAGTATCCGATTCCACGAGAAGGACGTGCGCGACATGGGACGCACGACGACGGGCGTCAAGGGAATCGAGCTCGACAAGAAGGACCAGGTGATCGACATGGTGGTCGTGCGCCGCAAGTCCACGCTCCTCACGGTCACCGAGAAGGGCATGGGCAAGCGGTCGGAGCTCGACGAGTACCGTGTACAGCACCGGGGCGGCCGGGGCATCATCACGCTGAAGCGCGCCGACAAGACCGGCAACATCGTCGCCCTCAAGGAAGTGCTCCCCGACGACGAACTGATGATGATCACCAAAAAGGGGATCATGATCCGCGTGCCGGTCGAGGGCATCCGCATCTCGGGCCGCAACACCCAAGGAGTGAAGGTCATGAATCTGGCCGCGGGCGATCTGGTGGTGGACGTGGCCCGGGTCGTGAAGGAAGACGAGGCGGATGACGGCGAGGGTGACGCGGACGACGACGGCGCCCCACGGGCTTCCGCCAAGGCCAAGAAGGCCCCGCCAAGGGCGAAGGCGAAGCCGACGAAGAAGAAAAAGTAGCGTGGTGACTGCCGAGGATGTTCGGGAGGCGGCCGCGGGGCTCGCCGGGGTGGCGGTTCGCACGCCGCTCCGCTTCGTCGAGCCGCTCAACGCCTACCTGAAGCTCGAGAGCCTGCAGCCCATCGGCGCCTTCAAGCTGCGCGGCGCGTACAGCGCGATCAGACGCCTACCGCAAGCCGCAAGGCACAAGGGGGTCATCACCTACTCGAGCGGTAACCACGGACAGGCGCTGGCTTACGCCGCGCAGCTGGTGGGGGTCCGCGCGGTGGTCGTGATGCCCGAGACGGCACCGGCGGTGAAAGTGGCGGGCGTGAAGAAGTGGGGTGGGGCGGTGGTGTTCGCCGGTCGCACCTCGGACGACCGGCAGCGCGCGGCCGAGGAGATCGCCGCGCGGGACGGGCTCGCCATGGTGCCCCCGTTCGACCATCCGGACATCGTGGCAGGGCAGGCGACGGTGGGGCTCGAGATCGCGCAGCAGCTTCCCGACGTCCGGACGGTGGTCGTGCCCGTGGGCGGGGGCGGGCTCATCGCTGGTGTAGTGACGGGGCTTGCGGCGGGGGGCAGTCACGCCATGGTGTGGGGGGTCGAGCCCGCGGGCGCGCCGAAGCTCAAGCGCTCGCTCGAAGCCGGGCGTGCGGTGCGGCTCGAGCGCACCGCCAGTATCGCGGACGGCCTGATCACGCTCGGCGTGGGTGAGCTGCCGTTCGCGCAGCTCGCGGCGCACCGCGACCGCGTGGCGGGCGTAGCGCTCGTGGAAGACGACGCGCTGCGCGAGGCGGTACATTTTCTCTGGCAGCACTGCCATCTGGCGGTGGAACCGTCGGGTGCCGCGACCACGGCCGCGGTGCGCTCCGGCGCCGTGCATCCCGTCCCCCCCACGGTGCTCGTGGTGAGCGGCGGCAACGTCGATCCCTCGCTGCTCGAGGACTGAAGACCCGATGCCCGAGCCCGCCGCCAAGATCCTCGTCGCCGACGACGATCAGTCGCTGGTGCGGACCTTGACCTGGATCCTCAAGGAGAACGGGTACGAGGTCGTCACCGCGCCCGGCGGTGAGGGGCTGATGGGTAAGCTCGAGGAGGAGCGCCCCAACCTGCTGCTCCTCGACATCATGATGCCGAAGGTCGACGGGCTGCAGCTGCTCGCCAGAATGAAAGCTGACGATCGGTTCCGGGACGTTCCCGTGCTGATGATCTCGTCGATGCCTCCCGAAGAGGCGACGGTCAAGGCGCTGGGCCTGGGCGCGGCGGACTTCATCTCCAAGCCGTTCCGGGTGCGGGAGCTGCTGGCGCGCGTACAGGCTCACATCCGCACCGCGCAGGAGCTGGCGCGGGCGCGCGACGAGGCACAGAGCCGCGCCGCGATCGTCGACATCCTGCACGAGGTCACGGACTCCCTCAAACCCGACGAGATCTATCACATCCTGGTGCGGCGCGTGGCGCGCGTGCTGCAGATCTCCAAGTGCTCGATGGTGCTCGCCAAGCCCGGGGACCAGCTGGGCGTGGTGGTGGCGGCGTACGAAAACCCGATGCTCCGCAACCTCCAGATCGAGCTGGTCCGCTACCCCGAGATCCAGCGGGCGCTGACCACCAGCCGCTCGGTCCTGGTCGAGGACGTGGCTGCGGATCCGCTGTACCAGGAAGAGCGCGTGCGGTGGCAGCGCGAGCAGATCACCGTGCCCACGCGCTCCGCGGTCGCCCTGCCGTTCTCGATGAAAGACCAGCAGCTCGGCGTCTTCTTCCTGCGAACCACGGGCGAGGATCCGCCGCTCACGCGCGCCGATGCCCAGTTCGCGGAGACGGTGATCCGCACGGCCGTCGCGGCGATCGAGAAGGCGTACGATTTCGAAACCGCGGTGTCGGACAAGAAACGGCTCGAGAAGCTCGCGGCCACGGACGCGCTCACCGGCTGTTTGAACCGCCGAGCGCTGTCGGAGGAGCTCGAAGCGGAGCTCGATCGCGCGCGGCGGTACAATCTCGCGCTCACGATCCTGCTCGCGGACATCGACCGGTTCAAGCTGGTGAACGACACGCGAGGTCACATCGCCGGGGACTCGGTCCTGCGCCAAGTCGGCGAGATCCTGCGACGGGAAGCGCGGTCGGTGGACTTGATCGCCCGCTACGGAGGGGAAGAGTTCGTCGTCGTGATGCCCGAGACGGCGCTCCACGGCTCCGCGATCTTCGCGGAGCGCCTGCGGCGGCGCGTGATGCACCACGACTTCGCCGACCCGGGCGAGGACCCGCTCAACCTGACGATCTCGATCGGGTTGGCGTCCTTCCCCGACGACCGCGTCACCAGCGCCGACAGCTTCGTGGCGGTCGCCGACCAAGCCCTCTATCGCGCGAAGAACGAAGGGCGCAACTTGGTGCGGCAATGAGCGAACGCCGCTGTCCCAAGTGCGGGACCGTGTACGGCGACAGCGCCCGGTTCTGCCCCCGCGACGGGAACATGCTCGTGGAGGTGCCCGCGAAGCCCGCGCCCCCCCCGCCGCCCCCGGCCCCCTCCGGCCCCCCCTCGACCGGCGACACCGCCGTCCGCACGCCACCCCAGGCGAAGCCGGGGCTCGACCGCGCCTCCTCGCTCTTGGGAGAGGTGCTCGACTCGCGTTACCAGGTCCAGAAGAAGCTGGGTGAAGGAGGCATGTCCTATGTCTACCTCGCCCGCGAGGTGGCGAGCGGGCACGACGTGGCGATCAAGGTGCTCTCCCCCAAGCTCGCCACCGACCGGAGCTCGGTGGAGCGGCTGCGGCGCGAGGCCGGGCTCGCCATGCGACTCGACCATCCGAATGTCTGTCGCATCCTACGGCTCGGCGAGTCCGAGGATGGGCTGATCTATCTGGTCATGCCGTTTTTGAACGGCGAGCTGCTCTCGGACCGCGAGGTGAAGGGCGGGCCGATGAGTCTCGCCGCCGGGATCGACGTCCTGCGGCAGGTGTGCGCCGGACTGCACCACGCGCACGAGCTCCAGATCGTGCACCGCGACCTGAAGCCGGAGAACATCATGCTCGTGGCCGAGGACAGCGGCCGCGACCGAGCGGTGGTCATGGACTTCGGCCTCGCGAAGGAGCGCCGCGCCGATCCGGCCATTGCGAAGCTCACCGCGACCGGCATCATCCTCGGGACGCCGGAATTCATGAGCCCCGAGCAGATCCGCGGCAAGCCGCTCGATGCCCGCTCCGACATCTACGCCCTCGGCATCGTCGCCTTCGAGATGTTCACGGGCAAGCTGCCGTTTCAGGGGCGGAACGCCCAGGAGATGATGATCGCCCGGCTGCGCGGGCAGCCGCAGAAGCTGCGCCAGCTCCGCGCCGATCTCTCCGAGGGCTTGGAGGGCGTGCTCGCCCGCGCCATGGAAGCAAACCCCGACGCACGCTACAACACCGCGCTTGAGTTTGCCGACGCCCTCACGGCCTCCCACGCCGGCGGCTTCCTGTCGAGGATCAAGGAGAAGCTGAAATAAGGCGCGTCCCCGCCTTCGATCCGCCCGAGTACGTCGAGTGGAATCCGGACCCCGCCCTCGTCCGCGGCTTCCGGGAGACGATCGAGCGGGATCCCGAGCGGGCCGCCGTCGTTGCACGCCTTCCCGCTGAGACCAGGCTCCGGCTGTACGCCGGCCTGCTGCGCGCGCGCCTGCACGACATTCAGCTCAAGCGCTGGGTGCGGACGGGCGTGATCTCCAAGGCGTGGCTCGGGACGGGCGAGGAGGCGGCGACGGTCGGCCCGGTGCACGCGCTCGAGCGGGGGACGGACGTCGTCGCGCCGATGATCCGGAATGCCGCGGCCTGCTGCGAGCTGGGGCTGCCCGTCAGCGACATGCTGCGCGCCTACCTCGGCAGCGACGATTCGCCGGCGCGCGGCCGCGACCTCCACGTCGGCGCCTGGGCGCGGGGCGTGCTGCAGCCCATCTCACACGTGGGCGACATGGTCCCGGTGATCGCCGGAATCGCGCTCACGTTCAAAATCCGGCAGGAGCCGCGCGTCGCCCTCACCTGGGTGGGCGACGGCTCGACCAAGACCGCGGCGGCGCACGAGGGCACGAACTTCGCCGCGGTCCAGAGGCTACCGGCGATCTTCATCATCCAGAACAATCAGGTCGCCCTCGGCACCCGGCTCGACCAGCATCACCTGCCCGGCAACTTCGACGCCTGGGCGGGGAGTTATGGCATCCCGGGCGCCGCGTTCGACGGCAACAACGTGCTAGATGCGTATGCGGCGACGAAGCTCGCGGCCGAGCGCTGCCGCCGGGGGAACGGCCCGGCGCTGCTCGTCGCCGAGACGTTCCGGATGGGAGGGCACGCGACCCACGACGAGCGCGAGGCGCGCGACACTCTTCCCGCGGCGCTGTTCGAGCAGTGGGGCAAGCGCGATCCGATCGGGATGTACGAGGAATACCTGAAGGCGGACGGGATCACCGTGAAACGGCTCGGCGAGATCGAGGCGGAAGTGATCGAGGAGGTGGAAGGCGCCGCGGAGCAGGCGCTGCAGAGCCGCGACAGGATGCCCCCCGGCGAGAGCGCGTTGCGGGGCGTGTACGCGAAGAACGACGGGTAGCAGGGTGGGCCTCGCCTTTCACGCCACCACCCGCGAGCTTTGGGCGAACAACAACGATCGGGACTGCTGGTGAGCGATGACCTGGGCGATCGGATCTGGAGGGTGAGCTATGGCAACTGAGGTGATGAAAGGCCATGGAGGGTTGTGGAGGATGGTGGAGGTGGGCGGTATCCTCTTGGCGGGTGGTGCGTTCGTCGTGTTCGGCGTCCACCGCCCTCCACCGTCCTCCACCAACCTTCACCACGTCGATATTCACTCCGAGTACGTCAGGTTTCCCAGCGGCCGCGACACGATCACAGCCTACCTCGCCTATCCCGAGCGCAAGGATCCGGCACCTGCCGTCGTCGTGATCCACGAGATCTTCGGTATGTCGGACTTCATCCGCCAAACCACCGAGCAGCTGGCCAAGGACGGCTTCGTGGCGATCGCTCCCGATCTGCTGTCGCGCCGCGGCGGGACGCCGCCGTCGACGGACGACGCCCGTAAGCTCATCGCCGGGCTCGACCCCGATACGCTCACGAAAGATCTGGATGCGACCGTGGCGTACGTGAAGCGCTTCAGGGCAGCCCGGTCCGACCGGGTCGGCGTCATCGGCTTCTGCTGGGGCGGCGGCCAGAGCTTCCGCTATGCCACCAACAACCCGTCGCTCGGGGCGTTCGTCGTGTGCTACGGGCCGGGCCCCGACGCCATGTCCATCGCGCGCATCCGTGCGAAGGGGCTCGGCGTCTACGCCGAGAACGACGCGCGCATCAACGCCGGCCTGGGCGACGTGGACGCGGCGATCCGGACGTACCACAAGACCTACCGCTACACCGTGTATCCCGGCGTCGGCCACGGCTTCCTGCGGGCCCGCGAAAAGCCGGAAGTCGCGGACAGTGCGTGGCGAACCGTCATCGGATTCTTCAGGGAGAGTCTCGGCCAGTAGGCTGCCGCCTATTGCCGCCCGGTGCCACCCTTGAGGTATTCTCTTGCCTTCTCCAGCGCCGGCTCGTTTCCCGCGAGCAGGTCGTTCACCGTCCGTATCACGACGAGGTCGGGCCTCACACCGACGCCCGCGAACCCCGTGCCGTCGGGAGCCTCGTGCCGGGTCACCGAGAATTGCACGCCCCAGCTCTTCGGCAGCGCGAACGTTGCGACGTCTCCCGGACTCCCGCCGGATGGCTCCCCGATGATGAGGCCGCGGCCCGCAGCGCGGAACGCAGCCAGGAGGTCCTCAGCCGCGCCGGCCGTGGCGCTCGACGCCAGGACGACGATCGGGCCGCCGTAGGCGGGATGGTCGGTGCGGGGCGCAACTGTTCCCGGCTCTGGCCCGTACCAGGTGATGGCGGAGTCAGCCAGGTTCCACGCCCGGAACACGGCTCGATACTGAGGCGTTTTCCAGCGCACGGTGGGGAACGGACGGTCGGTGAGGCGGGCGAGGAGCTGGTAGGCGTATTCGGTCTTGCCGTCCGCGGCGTGGCGCAGGTCCAGCACCAGCCCCTGGACGCGGGCGAAGTCGGGAAACGCGCGGTCGAACTCGCGCATCACCTCTTCGTCTCCCAGTGAAACGATTCGTACGACGGCGACGCCGCCCGGTAGCGACTCTGTAGCGAACGCCGGCGGGTCGAGCGGCCAGCGGTCATTGAGCGACAGGCTGCGGGTGACGCTGAGACCGCGCGGTTCGGCGCCCGGCACGCGGACGAGGAGATGAATGCTGGTGCCCTTGTCGCCCTGGAGCATCCATGCGGCGGCGCGCTGCCAGCGGTCGGCCGGCGTGCCAGCCGAGACCTCCGGCAGTACCGAGTCACGGATCCACGTCTCCGCCGGAATACCCTGGACGGCGAGGATCTCGGCGAGTCGCTGGGGACGCGCCACGCGCATCTCGTCGTTCTCGGCGTAATCCAGGATGAAGGGCCGGCGCTCGACGCTGGACACGAGCAACGGAGGGCGCGCGATGCGGGAGCGCAAGGACGGGGGCGCGATGACCGCGGCCCGCCCGTCGCCCAGCAAGGCGACGAGGCGGCGCAACCGGCGGTAGAAAAGCAGGTCCGATTGCGGTTGGGCGGCGAGCTTCAGATTCGTCACGAGCCCCGAGTCCCAATCGGCCCGCACACGGTCCCAGTATGCGAAGTTGTAGCGCGCCTCCGCCCACACCGAGGCGACCGCCGCCGCGCGCTCGGCGGCAGTGAGCTGTTGCGCGGCGACCGCCCTCCCCAGGGGAGACCCGAGTGCCGCCACGACCAGACACGCGAGGAGCCTCGACGGAGTGTACACGCGGCTAATCTATCTCCTTCTCTTCATGGCACCGCAGGTGCTGATCTACTTGTACCTGCGGGAGCGCCTCCCCCCGGACCCTACCCGGCCCCGCCAGGCGCACCGGGTGCGTGTCGCGCTGGCCACGGTCTTCATCGCCTTCAACTTCCCGTGGCTCGTCGTGGGCCAGCGCGTGTTGTTCGGCGGCAGCATGTGGGGCGTCGGCCGTATCCCGTTCACGGGCCCGTGGATCGCGTGGCAGCTGTTGGGATGGATCTATTGCGCGCTGGTGAGCGTGTACATCGTCGGACGGGCGGTCTGGCGGACGGGCGGACGGTTATTGCCGAGACCCACGGACCGCCTGTCCGCCAGTCCGCCCGACCGGCTTCTTTCCCGTCGCCGTTTTCTTGCGCGCGCGACCTACGCCTACGCCGGCGTCGGAACCGCCCTCTCGGCGTACGGCGTCTGGAGCGCCTATCGGCTCCCCCAACTCACCCGTCGCCCGCTCGTGTTTCCCGATCTCCCACCCGGCCTCGACGGGCTCAAGCTGCTTCACCTCTCGGACCTGCACGCCGGCATCCACCTCGGCGAAGACGCGATGCAGGAGATCGTGGCGCAGGCGAACGCGCTCCGACCCGACCTGATCGTGCAGACGGGAGACATGATCGACATCTCCCGCGCCTACATCCCGCCATACGTGCGCGCGTTCCGCGAGCTGTCGGCGCCGCTCGGCGTGGTGACGGTGCTCGGCAACCACGACCGCTACACCGGGGAGCGTGAGGTCATCCGCGGCTGTCGGGACGCGGGCCAGGTATTCGTGCAGAACGGCTGTCATGTGATCGAGCGCAACGGCGCCACGCTTGCGCTGCTCGGTATCGACGACCCGCACAACTGGAGCGCCGACGATCCCCAGCCGGCGGACGTCGATGCGGCGCTCTCCGCCGCGCCTCCCGCTTCCCACGCGTTCCGCGTGCTGCTTGCCCACCGTCCCGGCGCCTGGGACACGGCCGTGCCGCGTGGCATCCCGCTCACCTTGGCGGGACACATCCACGGGGGCCAGTTCTACCTGCCGCTGATCGGCTGGTCGGCCGGGAGCTTGATCACCAAGTACGTGATGGGGCACTTCCAGCGGGGGACCAGCCAGCTGTACGTGAGTCGCGGGATCGGCGTGGTGGGCGTGCCGATCCGGGTGTTCGCGCCGCCGGAGATCGAGCTCTTCGAGTTGCGACGGATGTGACGCCGCCGGGGTCTCGCTCCGCGACACAAATACGCAGTCACCCACGCGTCGCGGCGATGGCATCCCAGGCTCCATCCAGCGCCAGCTTCACGCCTGCGTGCGTATCCGGCCATTCTTTGGCCGACACCCGATCGATCACGAGCGTCACGACGCCGAGCCACACGCCGGCCCACACCTCCGCGGCACCGGCCTTCACCGAGCCGTCGGCCTTCCCCTGCGCGATCAGACTCTCCAGGCCGAGGCGAAAGTCACGGGCGGTCTTGCGACTCTCGTCGTCCAGCAGGTCCTCCTGGCGCTGGATGAAGAACAGCCGGGCGACGGCCGCCTCGTGGGCCGCCCCCGTCACGAGCCCGCGCGCGAGCTCGGCGAGCTTCTCGCGCGGTCCCACTTTGAGCGCGTCGGCCTCCTTGACGAGCTGCCCCGCCCAGCGTGCCGCCGTGCGGTACAGCTCGTTGAAGCAGTGCTGCTTGCTGGTGAAATGACGGTAGATCGTGCCCTCCGCCACGCCGGCCTGCTTCGCGATCTGTGGCGTGGTGGTCTCGTGGTAGCCCTGCGCGGTGAACAACTCGAGCGCCGCGCGCACGAGTCGCTCGCGGGTGAGATCGGCCTGGGCCATCGGAGGCGAATCTAACGCGGCCTACCGTGGCCTGCCGGGTCCGTCTAGCTTTCCGCCGCTCACGTTTCGTCGTATTCCGGCGGAGGCGGTTGCGCCATGCGCATGCTGGTGCTGGGCGCGGGACTCCAGGGATCGGCCTGCACTTACGATCTGTTGCGGCAGCCCGGCGTCGAGCGGGTCACGATCGCCGACCTGAAGCCCGAGCGCATTCCCGCCTTCCTCAAGCCCCACGTCGGGAAGCGACTCACGCTCCTGAAGCTCGACGTGCAGGATGGCGCCGCGCTGCGCGCGGCGATGATCGGTCACGCAGGCGTCCAGAACGCGGCGCCGTACCATTTCAACCTCGCGGTGTCCCGGGCCGCGGTGGACGCCGGTGTCCACTGCGCCGACCTGGGCGGCAACACCGAGATCGTCTTCCAGCAGAAGGAGCTGGACGCCGAGGCGCAGCAGCGGAATGTCTCGGTGATCCCGGACTGCGGCCTCGCGCCCGGAATGGTCAACGTGCTCGCGGCCGAGGGGATCCGGCGGGTCGGCGACGCGGAGTCCGTGAAGGTCTACGTCGGCGGGCTGCCCCAGCACCCCGAGCCCCCGCTCAACTATCAGATCGTGTACTCGCTCGAGGGCGCCCTCGACTACTACACGACGCCATCCTGGGTGCTGCGCGACGGCAAGCCGGCACGCGTGGACGCCCTCTCCGAGCTCGAGCACGTGACGTTTCCCCCCCCGGTGGGCCAGCTCGAGGCGTTCCACACCGGCGGCGGCATCTCCACGCTACCGTGGGCGTACGAGGGCAGGGTTCGCACGATGGAGTACAAGACGCTGCGCTACCCGGGGCACCTCGGGATCATGCGGCCGATCCGCGAGCTCGGCCTCCTCGATCTCACTCCCGTCAAGGTTAAAGGGAAGGAAATCGTGCCGCGCGAGGCCTTCATCGCCACCGTGTCCCCCAAGCTCACGAAGCCCGAGGGGCGTGACCTGGTCGCGCTGCGGGTCGAGGTGCGGGGGAGAAACGGGAAGCCGGTCGCGTGGCAGCTGCTCGACTACTCGGATGAGGCGCACGGCATCAGCGCGATGATGCGGACCACGGGGTACTCGCTCGCCATCACCGGACTGATGCAGGTGGACGGCCGCATCGCCGCGAAGGGGGTGCACACACCCGACGAGGCGGTGCCGTTCGGTGACTACGTCGCAGAGCTGGCAAAGCGGGGCGTGGAGATCCGGGAGATCTCGCTTCAATAACACCAGCTCGTCCCAAACAGGAACCGTCCCCCATCGCTCCCGTGGCCGTAGCCCATCACCAGGAGTGAGTTGCGGAGCACGCGCACCGCCAGCTCAGCGCCGCCGCTGCGGTGGAGCCCGGTGCTGGTGAGCCGCACCCCCTCGCCCCGCCCGAACACGCGGCCAGCGTCGTAAAACGCCACCAGCTTGACCTCCACCAGGCTCGGCACCAACAGCAGCGCGTAACGCGCCTCCAGCCCGCCGATCAACTTGCCCGGCCCCGTGAAGCGACCGTTGTAGTATGCCCGGAGCGAGTAGTAACCGCCCACCGCCACGAAGGGCCGCTCCGACGACTCCATCAGCTCGAGCGCCGCGAGGGGCGGGTTCCCCCCGGTGCCCTCGGCCGCGAGCCGCCCCGCCAGCACCAGCCGCCGGAACGGATGCGCATAGACCCGGGCACTCGTCGTCGTGCGCGTATAACCGGTGCCGCTCGCGAACAGCGCTTCTGCGGCGACGCCGCGATGCGGGTCGATTTCGTTGTCCCGCGTATCGAGGACGACGCCGGCGCGGAGCACCTTGTCGGTAAACGGGATAGTGCCCGGATCGACCACCCCGGCGGCGAAATCGTCGCGAAACACACTCCGTCCCGGGAGGGCGCGGAAGTCGGAGTGGTCGATCGAAGCGCCGGCCAGGATCCGCAGCGGGCCGATCACCCGGCGCTGCACGCTGGCGCGCGCAAATTGGGTGGTGCGGCTGACCTTGTAGAAATACGACCCGGCGGTCGTGAGGCTGTCCCTCGAGTATTGCGTGTCGTTTCCCAGGCCGTAATAGCCGAGTCGGTTCACGCGCACGGCGCCGATGGTGAGTCCGGCCCGCCAGCCGGGCCACCACGCCGGTGCCTGCGCGTCCACGACGAGCGTGTAGCTGCCCTGGGTGCTGGCCCCCGCATCGAGGTTGATCGACGCGAAGTTCGGCTCGGGCCGCTCGGCGAAGCCGACGGGGCTGTACCGCCCGTAGTGGAGCCCGACCCACAACCCGTCGCCCGGGCTGTGGGACAGATTGGGGTAGAGGGTACTGCGCCAGTAGCGCTGCGCCGACAGCGCCGGCGCGGCGGCCGCGACGAGCGCGAGCGCTGCGCTAACGGCTCGCAGCGGGCCGCTCGTACAGATACGCCGTGTCCCGGAGCTTTGCCTCTTTCCCGTCGTGGGCGGCGTAGCTCCCAGGGTAGAGCGAGGCCGCCCCGAACTCGCCGCGCTTGTTCACCGCGTAGAAGTTGAGGCTGAACTTGGGCTTGCCGTCGGGGCCGAGCAGCCGCGGCTCGGTGAGCTGGACGACGCGTTTCAGCGTCTCGAGGCACGCATCGGTGGGCTTGAGCCCGCGCCGCATCAGCTCGACCGTCAGAAACCCGCCGCACACCTTGATATTCGACTCCCCGCGGCCGGTCGAGCCCGCGGCGCCGATGTCGTTGTCGGTGTACTGGCCGGCGCCGATGATCGGGCTATCGCCCACCCGGCCCGGGATCTTGAACGCCAGGCCGCTGGTGGTCGTCACCGAGGAGATGTCGCCCTGGGGGGTGACGGCATCACAGTTGATGGTTCCGGTGGGCCGGACGGACATGTCCTGCGTTTCGGGCACGTCCAGGTAATCGTCGGTCGGGTTCAAATTCGCCCGCCAGTGCAGCCAGACTTCGCGCGCGTGCGGGGTGAGCAGGTCTTCCTCCTTGAAGCCGTATTGGAGCGCGAACCGCTTCGCGCCCTCCCCCACCAGGAAGATGTGGTTCGTGTACTTGAGCACGAGCTTCGCGACCTCCGACGGCGTCTTGATCCCCTCGAGCGCGCCCACTGCGCCGGCGCGCTTGGTAGGTCCGTGCATGCACGAGGCGTCGAGCTGCACGACGCCGTCGGCGTTGGGCAGGCCGCCGTAGCCCACCGAGTCGTCGTTCGGGTCGAGCTCCTGGATCTTCACCCCTTCGATCACCGCGTCAAGGGTGTCCGCCCCCTGGAGCAGCATGTCGAACGCCTTTTGCACTCCCCGCAACCCGTTGGCGCTCGCGACCGCGACGGGCTTCGCCGCCCATCGGCTCCGGGGCGGGAGCGGCTGCGGCGCCCGCATCGGGAATGGGATATCGCGCGCCCGCGCGGCCGCAACGCCGACGGCAGCGGAGGCGAGGAACTCACGACGCGACAGCAGGTCGGACACGGAAAGACTCCGGGTGAAATGAGCGAGCGTAGGTTGCGCCGCCGGGCGGGCCCTGTCAACTTGCTCCCCGTGGACTTCGCAGATCCGCCGAGCCTGCGCGCAGTGGTGCGCGGGATCCTGGGCGTGGCTATGGCCCTGGCCGGCCTCGCGCTCGTCGTGGTATCGATCGGTGCGGGCCACATCGATTGGCGGCTCACCGCGTTGGTGCTCACGCTGTGGGGCGCCTGGGGGTTCTTCGACTCGCTGTTGGGATCGGTGCTGGAGCCGCTTGGCCGGTTCGTGGGCAACGCGTTGACGGGTGGCGCGATGCCGGGTGGCACCGCGATCACCATCCAGGATGAAACGGCGATGCTCGAGCGCCTGGTCGACGCCGACCCGCCGCCGCCGCCCCACCGGGTCGTGCTGGCCGGCATCCGCCTCGCCGAGATCTACCGCACGCACCAGCACGACGCCGCGAAAGCGGAGGCCGTCATCGCCCGGCTGGTCAGCCGGTATCCCGACGCGCCCGAGCTCAAGTATGTCCGCCCCGGTTGAGCTCTCGCTCGTCGTCCCCGTGTACAATGAGCGCGACAATCTACCGGTCCTGGTCGAGGAGATCGGCCGGGCGCTGGCCGGCCGCGCAGGAGGGGGGCCCTACGAGATCGTGGCCGTGGACGACGGCTCGACCGACGGCTCGCTCGACGTGCTCAAGGCGCTGAAGCGCGACCACCCCGAGATCCACATCGTGGCGTTTGCCGCGAACGCGGGTCAGACCGCCGCCTTCGCCGCGGGCTTCGGCGCGGCCCGCGGGCGCGTCATCGTCACGCTCGACGCGGATCTGCAGAATGACCCGGCCGACATTCCCGCCCTCGTCGCCGAGCTCGAGCGGAGCGGGGCGGCGGCGGTGGCCGGGTACCGGGTGGACCGGCGTGACTCGGGTTGGAAGCGGCTGCAGAGCCGTATCGCCAACGATGTACGCAACCGGCTCAACCGCGAGACGATCCGCGATACCGGCTGCTCCCTCAAGGCGTTTCGCGCGGAGGTGCTGCGCGCGCTGCCGCTGTTCAACGGGATGCACCGCTTCCTGCCGACGCTCGTCAGGATGCAGGGGGGTCGGGTGACCGAGGTGCCCGTGCACCACAGGCCCCGCCGCTTCGGGAGGACGAAGTACGGGATGTGGAACCGTGTGCTCCGCGCCTTAGTCGACGCGCTCGCCGTGCGCTGGATGCAGCGCCGGGCGTTGCGCTACCGCGTGCGGGAGGAGTTGCCGTGAACCACGATGAATGGGTGCAGCAGATCGACCTCGAGCTGGACGGCGAGCTGAGCCTCCCCGAGCGCGCGTCGCTGGCGCGCCACCTCGCCGGGTGCCGGCACTGCGCGGAGGCGCGCGTGAGCCATCTCGAGCTGCGGGTCGCGTTCGCCCGCTCCGCCGGCGAGCCGCACGCCCGCACGGTCCCGCGTCCGCGCATCCGCGGGCGCACGTTGGCCCTGTGGATGACGGCGAGCCTCGTCGTCGGCGCGGCGGCGGGCTGGCTGGGGCACGGCCGTTGGGGCGGGCCGGGGTCGGAATCGATCGAGGCCACTCGTGCGACCTTCCTGGTGCGCTAGCCTGGTCGTCGCGGCGCTGGGCGTGGGCGCGGGGGTTGGGCTCACCGCCGCGCCACAGGCGCCGAATTACCGGGTGACGTACCACCTGCGGGTGGTCGAGCGCGCAGCCGGCGCGACGCGCCTGCTCGCCAGCGCCGCGGTGACCGGCCCCCCGGAGACGGACCTGCGGCTCGGGCTCGAGGCCCGCACGAACGAGCTTCAGGGCCTGCTCGGCATTCTCCCCGAGCCGGACACCGTGAACCTGGCGGGGCTGTTCTTCAGCCGGCGCCAGGTCGGCCGCTCGCGTCGCGGGTTACCGCTGTGGGAGGAAGACACCTACCGGCGGTGGTCCCGGCTTGCGTGGGGCGGGACGACCCTGCTGTACCCCTTCGGGCCGCCGGCCGTCAGCCAGCGGCGCGTGGTCTGGGTGGAGATCACCATGAGCCGCGAGTTTGCCGCCGGCGAGACCCGGGCGAGCGAGGAGGTGACGATCATCGACAGTGCCATCCTCGTCACGGCCCAGGCGGTGATCCCGCCTCGCCGCGTGACCGTTCGCATGTCGCTGGTGCGTGGCGACACGGCGTCGAGCCCGCAGGTCGTAGACCTCGTCCCCGAGACCGCCGGCCGCCGGGTCAGGTTCAGGCTGGGCCGCGAGACGCTGGATCTCGACGTGGCCCTGGAGCGGCCCGACCCGCCCCGGACGGGCCGCGACAGCGCGCTCGCCGTTGCGGTGGACGTCGTCTGCCTGCGGGTCGTCGCACCGGAGTCGGCCGGGGCGCCCCGAGTCCGCTGCGGCCGGCTCGACAACATCGCGCGTCGCGTCGCGCTCACCGGCGGCGACACCCTCATGGCGACCTTCCGCTGGCCGGCGGCGCGCTGAGCACGGTATTATCCACCGATGGTCAGGAAGCAGCGGCTCGACCCTGCGATCTTCCACCTCCCCGTCGAGAAGATGCGGGAGGGCTACTACTCCGATAAATACTTCGTCCGCACGCGCGAGCTGCTGCTCAAGGACGACCACCGCCCGTGCGTGACGATGCAGGTGTTCGGCAAAGCGCCCGCGTTCCTCGGCGGCATCGACGAGGCGATCGCGATTCTCAAGCTCTGCAGCATGGAGTGGCCGGAGCTCGACGTCTACGCGTTGTACGACGGCGACGAGATCGCGCCGTGGGAGACGGTGCTCCTCATCGAGGGCCCGTACGACGCCTTCGCCCACCTCGAGACCCTGTACCTGGGTGTCCTCGCCCGCCGCACCAAGGTCGGGACCAACACGCGCCGTGTAGTAGAAGCGGCCAAGCCGAAGCAGGTGATGTTCTTCCCGGCCCGGCACGACCACTGGCTGGTCCAGACCGGGGACGGGTATGCGGCGCACATCGCGGGCGCGATCGGCGTGTCGACCGACGCGCAGGCTTCGTGGTGGGGCTCCGAGGGGGTCGGCACGGTGCCCCACGCGCTCATCGCCGCCTACGGCGGCGACACGGTGCTCGCCTCGAAGAAGTTCGCCGAGCTTATGGACGGGAACGTCCGGCTCATCACCCTCGTCGACTTCGAGAACGACTGCGTCGGCACGGCGCTCAAGGTGGCGCGCGCGCTGGGCGAGCGGCTCTATGGTGTACGGATCGACACGTCGGAGACCCTCGTGGACAAGTCGGTGATTCCGCAGATGGGCACGTTCAAGCCGACGGGCGTCAACCCGCAGCTCGTCTGGAACGTGCGCCGGGCGCTCGACGGCGAAGGGTTCCGGCACGTGAAAATCGTCGTCTCGGGTGGGTTCACCGTCGAAAAGATCCGGCAGTTCGAAGAGCAGGAGGTGCCGGTGGACATGTACGGCGTGGGGTCGAGCCTGTTCCAGGGCCGCTTCGACTTCACTGCGGACGTGGTACGGGTCGAAGGGAAACCGCTGGCCAAGGTAGGCCGGAGTTACCGACCCAACCCGCGCCTGGAACGCGTGGAATGATGTAGGGGCGCAGCAGCGCCCCTACCGTTTGAGATACTTGTCGTACCAAGCCAGATATCGCTCCAGCCGGTCGCGCCGGTAGCTCGGCTTGTTGATGCCGTGGTGCTGACCTGGATAGATCACCAGCTGGGTTTCCACGCCGAGGCTTCGGAGCGCCTGGTACATCTGCTCCGAGTTGAGGAGCGGGACGTTGAAATCCCTGTCGCCGCACAGGAACAGCGTCGGCGTGGTGATCCGGTCGGCGTGCAGGAACGGGAACGACAGCCTGACCCAGGTGTCGGCGGCTTTCCACGGCACGCCCAGCTCGACCTCGTATTCCCGCACGTACTGATCGGTGCCGTAGCCGGCGAGCACGTTGGAGATGCTCGCCCCGCTCACCGCCGCCTTGAAGCGGCGGTCTTGGGCGATCACGTAGTTCGTGAGGATCCCGCCGTAGCTCCACCCGCCGACTCCCAGCCGCGCGGGATCGGCGAGTCCCTGCGCCACCACGTAGTCGACTGCGGCGAGTACGTCCTGGGCGTCCTTGTTCCCCCAGTCCGCGAAGATCGCCGCGGAAAACCACTCGCCCCGGCCGGAGCTGCCGCGCGGGTTCGCGACGACCACGAGATAGCCGTGACCGGCGAGGGTCTGGAGCTGGAAGTCGAACTCGTTCTGGTACTGCGACACGGGTCCGCCGTGAATGCGCAGGATGGTGGGGTAACGCTTCCCCGACGCGAAGTCGGGCGGCTTCACCGTGAAGCCGTTGACCGCCGTGCCGTCGCGGCTCTTGAAGCTGATCGGCTCCACGGCGCCGAGTTTGACCCGCGAAAGCCACTCGTCGTTCTGATGCGACAACGGCCGTAGCGTCGTGCCGTCCAGGGCGAACACTTCGGCGGGCACGAGCGGCGCGGACGCGAGCACGGCGAGCTTGCCGTTCGCGCCGGCGGCGAACGCGCTCACGACCCGGGGGCCCGATACGAGCCGCTCGATCGCTCCGCCCGCCGCCGGCACGCGCGCGAGCCCGACGGCCCGGTCGTCTTCGAGCAGGAAGGTGATGGACGACCCGTCGGCGGACCAGACGGGGCTCGCCACGTTGCGATCGAGCGCCGCCGTGAGGATCCGGGGCGCGCCGCCGGCGGCGGGCACGACTGCGAGCTTCAGCACCGCGTAGTAGATGAGCTTGAGCGGGCCGCCCTGCAGGTATGCGATCGAGCGGCCGTCGGGGCTCCACGCCGGGCGGCTCTCGGTATCGGGATCGTTGTCCGGACCCTCGAACGTCGTGAGCGGGCGGGGCGCGGCGCCTCCTCCCGGCGCGGCGTCGATCACGTACAGGTCCCAATTGCTGTCGCGGTCGAAGTCGGGACGCCGCTTGCTCACGAACGCGAGGGACTTGCCGTCGGGCGACCAGGCGGGCAACAGCTCGTCGTAGTCACCCGGCGTCAGCATCGTCGTCTTCCCCGACTCCACGTCGAGCACGTAGAGGTGCCGGCGCTGCTTGCCGAGGTAGCCGCCCTCGTCCTGCTTGAACTGGAACCGGTCGATCACGATCGGGAGCGGGGTCTTGGGCTTGGCCGTGTCCGCATCCTCGGCGACCAGCGCGATCCGCTTGCCGTCGGGTGCCCACGCGTAGTCGTCCACGTCGCTCGGCAGCGTGGTGGCCTTGCGCCCCTCGCCGCCCAGGCGGTCGAGCAGCCAGAGCTGGGTGTGCTCGTCCTCGCGACTCGAGAGGAACGCGAGCCAGCGCCCGTCGGGGCTCCAGCGCGGCGTGTGCTCGCCCGGTTTCGAGGTGGTGAGGCGGACGTTGCGCGTCCCGTCCCAGCTCGCCATCCACACGGCGCTCTTGCTCCGATCCTCGGCGGTGTCGGGGCTCGAGACCGTGTACGCCACCCAGGCGCCGTCCGGTGAGATCTGGGGCTCGCGCACGTCCCGGACGCGGGAGAGGTCGTCGAGCGAGAAGGGCCGGGGCGGCGCGGAGGGCGACGGGGCTGCGGGAGCCTGCGCGCCGAGTGCCGGCACGAGCGCCAGCGCGGCGAGCGTCGGCACGACCTTCTCGATCATGCGAGAGCCTAACCCGGGTCTTGCACTTCGTGCCAGAGTGAATATTTTTCCGTAACGATGAATATTCATGCACCGGTGCCGGTGGGCGTGCTCGGGGCTTCCGGCTACGTCGGGCAGGAGCTGCTGCGGCTCCTCGCCGGCCATCCGGGGGCGTCCGTGGCGTTCGCGACGGCCGACTCGGCCGCCGGCGAGCGGCGCGACGGCGTCGAGCTCGTCCGGATCGAGGACGCTCCCATCGCGCGGGCCGAAATCGTGCTGTCGGCCCTGCCACACGGCGTATCGGCGCGCTATGTGCGGGAGGCCCGGGGCCTCGGCAAGCGTGCGGTGGATCTGTCCGCCGACTTCCGCCTGTCCCCCGACGCGGTGTACGGGCTGACCGAAGTGACCCGCCCCCATGTCGCGGCGGCGGACCTCGTGGCGAACCCCGGCTGCTACCCCACGGCGGCGCTGCTCGCCCTCCTCCCGCTCGCTCGGGGCGGTCTGATCGACCAGTCTCGGGAGGTGGTGATCGACGCCGCTTCAGGCGTCACCGGCGCGGGCCGCACGCTCAAGCGGGACCTCCTGTTCGGTGAGGTGGCCGAGGACTTCCGCGCGTATTCGGTCGGCAACGAGCACCGCCACCTCCCGGAGCTCAAGGCGGCCCTGGCGCGCGAGGGCGGGTTCACGGGCGACCTCGTCTTCACGCCCCATTTGCTTCCCGTCAAGCGGGGCATCCTCGAGACGATTCACGTCCCGCTCACGAGGGGCCTCGATCGGGCGACGGCGGAGGAGATCTACGAGACCGTGTACGCCAACGAGCCGTGCGTCGCGGTGCTGCGCGGCGCGCTGCCGTCGCTCAAGGACGTCGTGTATCGCAATCGCGTCGCCATCGGCGTCGCGGCCGTGGCGAACGTCCGTCGCCCGCGTCTGACGGTGATCGCCGCGATCGACAATCTGGTGAAGGGCGCCGCCGGGCAGGCGATTCAGAACATGAACGTCATGCTCGGCCTGCCGGAGACGGCGGGGCTCACGTGCTGAGCACTCGGGTCGTCAAGCTGGGCGGCAACGAGCTGGATCGCCCCGTGTGGCTCGCGGCCTGCGCCCGGGCGCTCGTGCGGCTCGACCCCGTCGTGGTGGTACACGGTGGCGGGCGGGCCGTCAGCGCGCTGTCGCGCCGGCTCGGGCTGCCGGTCGAGAAACGGGGCGGTCGGCGGGTCACGACTCTGGAAGTGGCGGAAGTGGTCGAGTTGGTCATGGGCGGCCCTGTGAACCGGCAGGTGGTGGCGGCGCTGCGCGCCGCGGGACTCGATGCGGTCGGTCTGTCGGGCGTGGACGGTGGGTTGCTCACCGCCCGGCCCGCTCTCGGAGATCTGGGGCACG
>WNGA01004478.1_pt1 | contig 20557 bp, 12 predicted proteins | sample 5400061 | NCBI WGS metagenome assembly WNGA01 (sample SAMN13153366, study PRJNA577476) | soil metagenome | isolation source: 100 cm soil or saprolite under grassland replicate 2 | place: USA:California | collected 2016-06-15
GGCCGATAATAGGCCGTGGTGGCGGCGCTGGATGTGGACCGTTGCACTGTGCGTCGCCCTGTCCGCGCAGTTCATCTGAGCCCCGCGCAGCGCACTTGTTCCGCGCAGCGCACTTGTTCCGCGCAGCGCACTTGTTCCGCGCAGCGCGGGGCTAGCGGGCCGACTGGATCGGGGTCGATGTGACGGCTGACCAGCGACCCTTCGACGTGATCGTGCTGGGCGTCGGGGGGATGGGCAGCGCTACCACGTACCACCTTGCGCGGCGTGGCAAGCGGGTGCTCGGCATCGAGCGCTTCGACATCCCACACTCGATGGGCTCGTCGCATGGCATCACTCGAATCATCCGGCTGGCCTACTTCGAGGACCCGTCTTACGTGCCTCTCTTGAGGCGCGCCTATGAGCTGTGGCGAGAGCTCGAACGGGGCTTCGGCGAGCAGCTCCTGCACATCACTGGCTCGATCGACGCCGGCGCGGCCGATAGCCGCTGTTTTACCGGCTCGCGCCGGTCCTGCGAGCTGCATGGGCTGTCGCACGAGGTGCTCGACGGCGCGGCCGTCAATCGTCGCTGGCCGGCCTACCGGCTGCCCGCGGAGCTCATGGCGGTGTTTCAGCCCGACGGCGGCTTTCTGCTTTCCGAACGCTGCATCGTGGCGCACGTGGTGGCAGCCCAGGCGCTGGGAGCCGAAATCCACGCCCGTGAGCGCGTTCTGGCCTGGGAGCCACGAGGTGACGGCGTGCGCGTCGAGACTGAGCGCGGCGTGTACGAGGCCGAGCGGCTGGTGATATCAGCCGGCGCCTGGGCCGGCACGCTGGTGCCAGAACTGGCAGCGCTGGCCGTCCCCGAGCGCCAGGTGTTGGGATGGTTCCAGCCGAGCCGCCCGGAGCTGTTCGCGCCGAGCCGCTTCCCCGTCTGCATCCTCCAGGTCGAGGAGGGCCATTACTACGGCCTGCCGATCGTCTCCGTGCCAGGCTTCAAGCTGGGGCGTTACCACCACCTGGGCGAGGCGACCGAGGCCGATTCCCTCGACCGCGAGTGCCATCCGCGCGACGAGGCGGTGCTGCGCGAGTTCGCCCAGAAGTATTTCCCCGAGGGGGCTGGGCCCACGATGACGCTCCATACTTGTATGTTCACCAACAGCCCGGACGAGCACTTCATCCTGGACCTGCATCCGAGTTACCCGCAAGTTGCCGTCGCGGCGGGCTTCTCGGGCCACGGCTACAAGTTCTGCAGCGTGGTCGGCGAGATCATGGCTGACCTGAGCGAGAGCGGGCAGACGGACCACGACATCGGCCTGTTCAAGCTGAGCCGGTTCTTGCCGCGCCCGACGCCGACCTAGTAGTGTGCTATTCCTGGAATCGGGCGTCGCGCCTCTGTGATGCTGGCCCGCCTGAAGCGGGCCGAAGACGCACTATCGCGTCACCCTGAGCAGGATCGAAGGCCAGCAGCTCGAAGAGCGCCCTGCCGCGGCTAGTGGCGCTTGGTCATGACGCCGTTTACGTACCCGTATGATCGTCTTGATTATCTTTGTGGCAGGGCAGATGATCATCTTTGGCAGCGCCCAGCCGTCCCAGCCCCCCTCTCGGAGAGAGTCGGGGTGCCACCCGCTGCCGAAGGATGCTCATGACGCGTTCAGGGCATGCTCATCTTGATCACCTTGATCACCTTTGAGCCACGTGATCATCTTTGGCGACCATGAAGCCGCCCTACCCGCCGGCTAGGCTGGCTGGCCAGAGGACGTTTGCACCCAACCCCACAATGCCCGCAAAGTTATTGCCGTGCCGCCTGACCTCATCCAGGCCTTGCTCGATCCTACGGCGCCGCTGCCGGCCGGCTGGCCGAGCGGCGCCTGGGGCGCGTTCCTGCTGTTTCTGGTGCCGGTCGGGGGCGGCATCCCGACCGGCGTGCTCATGGCCCGCGCGGCGGGCATCTCGCCGCCGGTCATGGCGGTCCTGTACCTGTTCTCGGACGTGATTCAGGCTTTCATCGCCGAGCCTCTGCTGGTGACGATGCGCTGGCTTGCCCAATGGGTACCGTTCCTCGGCCGAGTGCGGGACTGGCTGGCGAGGCTAACCGGTCACGCTGGCCTCCGCCACGGCGGGGCCCAGGGACCGCTTGGCCTGATCCTGGTCAGCTTCACGGTGGACCCGATGACCGGGCGCGCCGCGGCTGCGGCGGCCGGCCACGGGTTCGCCCCGGGCTGGACTCTGGCGATCGCGGGCGACATGATCTACTTCGCGCTGTTGATGGCGTCCACACTCTGGCTGAGCGCTGTCCTGGGCGACGAGCGGATCACGATCGGGGCGATGCTGCTCGTTATGTGGGGGGTGCCGCTGCTGGTCCGGCGCTGGCTCTCGCCACGGCAAGGTCGAGCCGCGATAGCAGGGCGTCCAGCGGCGGGCCGCACGGCCAGACGGAGGCCGGCGCGGGCGCGCGATTGACGTCCAGGCACGGCTAGCCCGGTGCACGTTCCATCGTCCAGGTACGCGCCCCTCGCTCGAGTCTGGCCAACGCATCGGGAAGCCTTGTTGGCCGGGTTGGCGCTCGCGATCCTGGCGGCAGCCCCGCGTCTGTTCAACCTGCTCGCGCTCGATCCATTTGTGGACGAGATCACCTGGATGCATTGGGCGGTCGACCTGGCCGACTCCCCTGATCGGCCCACGCGGCTGTGGCTCCCGATCGTCCTCAACGGCCGGCCGCCCCTCTACTACTGGCTCACGCTGCTCATGACCGGCCTGGTTGACAACGCGTTCATAGCGGGGCGGCTGGCCGCGGCGCTCCCGGACATCGGGTCGACCGTCGCCCTTTATGCGCTGGGGCGTGTGCTGCTGTCGGCCCGCGTCGGCATTCTTGCCGGGCTGCTGTGGGCCTTGAGCCCATTCAGCATCTTCTTCTCGCGGCTCGCCTCGGATGACGCCTTGTTGACGTTCGGCGCGATCCTGGTCGCACTCAGCAGCGTAGTGCTGGTCCGCTACCCTCGCGCGCCCAGCGGAGCTCTGTGTGGCTTCAGCATAGGCTTGGCCGTGATGGCCAAGACGCTGGGCCTTTTGACGCTGGCCTACCCGGTGCTGGCTGTCCTGGTCCTGGCCCGGCCGGGCACCTGGGCAACGCTAATTCGTCCGACGCTCGTGGGTGTCCTGGTGGCCGGCTTGGTCCTCTCGCCGCTGGTGCCGTGGCTACCCCGCCTGGCCGAGATGGCGGCCATCCATGCCAATGTGAGCGTCGGCCCTTCCAGCTCCGAAGACGCGGTCGGAGGGGTGCTTCCAGCCGGCTTGAGCCGCGCGCTGCTCGTCGAGCTCCTGCGCGTCAACCTCGATCACTCCATCAAATGGCTCGCTCAATACGTGGGCTTGCCAACGCTCGCACTGGCTGGCCTTGGCTTGATGCTGGGGCCGCTGCGACGCCAGCGCGCACTGATCTACCTGGTCCTGATATGGGCGATCCCGTTCGTCGTGACGATCGACCGAACCCAGGTCTTCTTCAGTCGCTACCTTCTATTCACCGCCTTTCCGCTGTATGTGCTCGCCGCCGCCGCGATCGTCTGGCTGGCTGACGTCGGCTCGCGGTGGGGACCTTATCAGACTGCCCGACGAATCGCGCTCCTGGGTGGCGGACTGGCGGTGGCGATGGGCCCCGGTCTACCGTTCACGTTTGAGCTGATTACCACGCCAGAGCGCGCCCCGCTCCCAAGCGAGGATCGTTATCAGCACATCGAGCAGTGGTACGCCCTGTACGGCGTCGGGCGGATAGCCGACTACCTCGAGCAGCAGGCGAGGCTTGGGCCGGTAACAGTCCTGGTGCCCCCAAGTCTGTTCTGGCAAGAGCTGATCCTTCCACGCGACGTGCTGCGCTTGTACCTTCGCGGCCAGCCTGCGATCCGCTTCGTCGAGCTGAGCGCGCTGCAAGAAGAGACACCCGGGAGCTGGGAGCAACCTGAGAGCTTCTGCGAGCTGCGAGGCTGGCTGCACGCCGAAACGCCCACCTTTTACGCGATCAACGGGATGCATGCCCTGCCAGGTCCGCCGCCGCTGGTCCCCCTCTATACCAGACGGATGGAGGTCGCCCAAGCGCGCGACCTCCCGGAGGCCCAGCTGGTGCTGCACATCCCGCGCCCCGGTGGGCCGTCCTGGATGGGGCCCCGCTGGCTAGACCTGTACCGCATCGACCAGCCGGCCGCCGCGGATGGCGGCCATAGTCTCTCGCTCGGAGAGAAGAGGCGGGCTTCGGCGGGTGCAGATGAGGATTGTCGCGCGATCAGTCGACTGTACGGAGCCGGCTGGTACCCATCAGATCCGATCCCCGGCGCCTTCTACGAGCTTGGCTCGGCGTTCCAGCTCCGTCGGATGGCCGGGCAGGCCGAATACGCCGAGGGGCCGCTGCCGGAGGGTTGGTACCGGCCATTGGTGTGGGGCAAGACGATGGGCGAGCGGACTGCCCTCAGCTTCCGCCTCGATGGTGTCGAGTTGGGACAGGCACTGGCCAGTCCGGAACAAGACTGGGCCTGGCTGGATGCGCCTGGCGCGGCCTGGGTGCCCGCCGGCGCCACGGCGCGATTGGAGCTTCAGACTAGCGCCGCTCCCCCCGTCGGGGGCCCAAATAGCCAGGCTCAGGGCCAACCTCAGCTCGCGGTCCAGCGAATCTATCTCTTTCGCGATCCGTCCGCCAACGGACGCTGAGGCTAGTCAATCGCCTCGAGCGCATAATCGTCGAACCAGACCGGTCCGCCCTCCTCCACGCCGACGTACACGGTGGCAAAGGCGGCCCCTCCTGGGGCGGTCATCACCTGCGAGTAGGTAAGCGGCTCGCCGCCCACCCGCACCGTCCGTGTGCTGGGAGCGATCAGCCGGTTCTCGCCGTCCTTCCAGTCGACGTGCAGCTGGGCCCGCGCACGCGAGTCCTGGCTCCAGGCGGTGTAACTCAACCGATAGGACCGCTCTGCCTCGACAGGCACGACCTGCGCGAAGCCGCTCTTCGGTCGAACGAGGACTGCTGCGCCGCTCGTGAAGGGGCTCTCCTGGACCACTGGCCGCCTCTCATCCTGGCTCGGGTTGCCGTACGGCCGCCAGGCAATGGACGTGCCGTACAACAAGCCCTCGAACCCGGGATCTTCGAGCAAGTTAGTCCGCTGAACATCAGGTGCCACCGAGCGTAGGGAGAAATCGTCGAACCAGACCTGGCCGGTCTGAGCCTGCGCGTAGACCTTCGCCGCGACGGCGTCTGGTGGGGAGGTGGCGAGCATGGTGTGCTGAAGGCAGGCGCGCGGGCTCACCGGCACGACCTCGACGTCGATGCGCACGACCTGGTTCGCGGTGTTGAACCAGCTGATCTCCAGCCGAGCCAACCTGTAGCCATCGAGGCTTCGAGTCGATTGGGCCAGCAGATAACGCGCCCTTGAGGTAATTGCCGCCCGCGCCGAGAAGCCGTTGCCGGGGCTGCTGAGGACAGCCGCGCGCCCACTGCAGGCTGCCTCGCCCGATCCGCTGTAGACCGGCTGGCCGTACACGCTCCAGCCAAGCGGCACGCCACCCCGAGCCTTTTCGAAGCCGCCGTTGGTGAGCAGCTCCCTGCCCTGGGCCCATGGGGCAATCGCACGACGCTGCTCGGGTGGCAGAAGTCGGTACAGGTAGCTGTTGGCGTAACCCCCGACGAGGGCGGTGTTTCGGCCCAGAAACCGCTCGTCGATGGCGGTGATGCGGTCCCAGTTGGCGGGCAGCTGATTGCGGTCAACCACGATGTGCGAATAGCCGCCCTCGTCGAGCCGCCGCAGCACCTCCCGCTCGTCGCCTTCGAAATCGAGATCGGCGCCCGTGTAGAGCGGATGCGGACCGCTCAGGCGGACGCGAGTGTAAACGCGCGCATACATTTCGTAGGGCTCGAACGCGCGAGTCGCGCTCGGCTCGGCGTCCAGCAGTCGTAGGGCCGGGTAGGCGTGGCCGTAGGTAGCCAGGTACGTGTCTTCGTCGACGAGGCCGAGTACGGAGGGCAGGTCTGGCTGGTCGGTGTCCTTCATCCGCAGCACCTGGGGGAGCGCTCCGGCGGCGACCAACACGACCAGTGCCACACCCGAGACAGCCCCGAGTCCGGTCCGGACCGTGTTTGCGTTGGCCCGCAGGTAGGCGGCTGCCGCGAGTGGGCACAGCAACGCGAAGATGGGCAAGCCATAGCGCAGCTCTTGCGCCGTGTAGAACCAGAGCAGGAAAGCCGTCGCCGCCCCGGCAAGTGTGGCTAGCACCTGCCCGCCTGGGGCGGGGCGCGCGAGGACGAGCAGCGGCAGCAGCGCGAACAACAGGTAACCGATGTACCCGGGACGTGGGCCGAACGCCGCGCTTTGAAATGTGATCTGGTAGGGGGCGAGCAGCAGGTCGCCAAGAGAACGCCCGTACCCGAATTGCGCCAGGTGCACCGCGACCCTGGTTGGGGACGCCTCCGGCGAGCCGCTGAGCGACGCCAGAGCGATATCCAGGCCAGGCACCTCGCCGGTCATCAGGTAACTCCTGGCCAGCCAGGGGAACGCGATCAGGACCGACAGCGCCGTCAAGGCTGCCACCAGCCGCGCCGCCGTCGCCAGCCCGTGACGCCACATGGACAGCAGCCCCAACAGCACCGCCAGCCCAACAGCGACGTAGCCAAACTGGGCCTTGACGGCCACGCCCAGGGCGATGCAGGCCGCAGGAGCCAGTAGGGTACGCCAGGCCGGTCGCTGGGTCCCCATGATGGCCTGGGAGGCCACGACGGCCAAGAGAGTCACGAGCAGGTCCTGCATCGCCGATGTGGAGGTGAAACTAACGACCGGCATGCTGTAGAAGGCCACGGCAGCCAGACCGCCAGGCGCCGGGCCCGCGATGCGGCGTCCAACGGCGAAGATCGCCAGGCCACAGAGCAGACCAGTCGCGAAGTTGACCAGCTTGGCGGTTGCCAACGGCCCGACCGCGAGCGCTACCGCGTAGAGCATCTCCCCGGCTGCCGGCCACGTAGCCAGCCACAGGTCTGGATCGTCGTGGGATAGCCGGCCGGTCCTGGCCCACTCTGCCGCGACCGGCAGGCGGAGCTTCACGGCATCCCAGCCGGTCTCTGGTGTGAGCGACCCGATGAAGTTGAGCCAGAGGCAGCCGACTGCCGCCCCAAAGATAAGAAGCTCGGCCGGCCGCCGCTCGACGGGTCTTCGAACCCAGCCGGCGAGGGCGACCAGATCGTCACGCAGCCGCGGCAGCCGCTTCGCGGCCAGCGCCGCGCAGATGCCGACTAGCGCCATCCAGACGCCTGGCGCGCCGAGCAGGCCAAGAGCGCCGAGGATGAGTCCGAGACCCGCCAGCACCACCATACCGAGCGCGCTCCCGATCGCCCAGGCGTCCACAGCCTCGATCCGATCGCCGAGCGCCGTGGCGAGCTCGCGCCCGAGCCAGATGGTCGGAAATAACAGCGCCACTGTGGCCGCGCCCGCTGCCACGTGATGGCTGGTAGCCAGAAGGAGCAGCATTGGCGCCACGGCCATGAGGAGCGCGAACCGCCGCCACCAGGCCGGTCGGCAGAGGCCCACGAGTGCGCTGAGTGACGTTGCCATGGCGAGGGCGACCAGATTGAATCGCCAGGCCTGGTCATCATGCGCCGTGGGCGCGCTTTCCAGAAGCCATGGGAGCGCGTCACGCACAGCCAGCCAGCTGGCAAAGAGCAGCCACAGGACGGCCGACGCGGCCACGAGCCAGCCGTTCCGCGCGCCGTTCCCGCGTAGCCTGCCAAGCGCGCCGGCGCCTAGCTGCTTGGCCCGCTCTCCTGTACTGCGGTATACTTGGCGGCCCGTGGCCACAGAGCCAGACCCGGTCGTCGGCCGCACGGAGGACTACACAAACACAGTGGCGGACGAGACGGGCCAGGCAGCAGGGACGCTTTCGGTCATCATCCCCTGCTTCAACGAGCGCCGGACCATCCTCGCGGTCCTCGAACGCGTGCAGCGGGTCGACATTCGCAAAGAAGTCATCGTAGTCGACGACGGCTCCTCAGACGGGACGCGCGAGCTTCTCGCCCATCTGAACGGACTGTGTGCCGGCGTCAAGGTCCTGTTCCACGAACAGAACCGCGGCAAAGGGGCCGCGATTCGCACGGGCCTGGAGCAGGCGACGGGCGAGATCGTCATCATCCAGGACGCCGATCTGGAATACGATCCCGAAGAGTACCACACGGTGGTCGGGCCAATCGCGGCCGGTCGGGCCGAGGTGGTCTATGGCTCGCGTAACTTGCGGCGCAATGATTACTCGTCGCTGGCGTTCTACTGGGGCGGACGTTTACTGACCCTGGTCGCGAATGTCCTGTACGGCGCTCGGCTTACGGACGAAGCTACTTGCTACAAAGCGTTCTTGCGTCCAGTTGTCCAGAGCCTGAAGCTCGAGGCAACCGGCTTCGAGTTCTGCCCCGAGGTGACCGCCAAGCTGCTGCGCAGCGGCCACGCCATTCACGAGGTGCCGATCACGTATCACCCGCGCTCGCGCGAGGAGGGCAAGAAGATTACGGCGCGCGACGGGTTTCTGGCGCTATGGACGCTGCTGAAGTACCGGTTTGTAAAGTAACCCCCGTGCGATCGGGGCAACCGACAGTCCTTCGGCTCGCAGTCCCGTGGCGCTGGGCCGCCCTGCCGCGTCTGGGGCTCGGGCGGGCGACGGTGTTCGAGGTTGCCGCCGTGACCCTGGTGGTCGGAACGTTCTCCTGGGTCTGCTTCCAGCAGCTCTCGCGGCCCGGCTTGTACGGCGACGAGGCCTGGTCGGCGGTGCATGCAGCGAAGTTCGCGCTCGGCAGGCCGGTGATCGACCCATCGCGCTATCACCAGGTCTCGCTGCTCGGCCACACCTTCCCGTTCATGATGAACGAGTATGTTGGGCCGGTCAAAAGCTACGTGCTGGCGGCGGCCTTCGCCGTCTTCGGCGTGAACGAGATCGTGCTGCGACTCACCACCAGCCTGATCGGCCTGCTCGGCATTTTGATCTTCTATCTCCTCGTGCGTCAGGAGTTTGGTCGCCTGGCCGCCGGCATGAGCGCGCTTTTGCTCGGAACTGATTTGAGCTACATCCTGGCGGTGCGCTCTGACTGGGGTCCCTTCGCCCTCGCGACGCTAGCCCGGGTCGCGAGCCTGTGGCTGCTGCTAGGCTGGTATCGGGCCCGCCAGCGATGGTGGCTGCTGTTCCTTGGCTCAGCCTCGCTCGGTCTTGGACTCTCGCACAAATTTGACTTTCTGGCGTTCGTCGTCGCGGTGATCATCGCGGGAACTCTGTGCTACGGCCGGGCGGCCCGGCCTCGGATCGAGGAGATCGCGCTGGCCGCGGCGGGCTTCCTGGCCGGTGCCTGGCCGATCCTGCTCTATAACCTGCTTACCCGCGGTCAGACCCTGGCGGCCGGGGGGCAGCTGGCGGCCACGAACGTGAAGGTGGCCTTCATGCCAGCGCCGAGCGAGGCCTGGTCGTTCATTCAGGCGCTGCCGACTGACGTCTTCAACCGTCAAAACGTCCTCGACACGCTGCTGGACGGCACGGCGGTCGCAAACTGGCTGGTGGGGGAGCACCTCGAGCTGGTCACCCCGCTTGGGCCCTCGCCGCTGCCGCTGGCCCTGAAGTTTGCTCCCGTCCTGATTCTGCTCGGTATCGTGGCACATCGCTCCTGGCAGTGGCTTCGGTCGGTCGCTTTCTTCGCGACCGCCTACGCGCTGACGCTCGTGCTGATCGCGGCCACGCCGATCGCCACCGGCCCGCACCATGCGCTGGCGCTCTACCCGCTGCCGCACCTGTTTGTTGGCGTCGCGCTGGCGGGTCTTTGCCGCGGTGGCGCAGCCGTGCCCGCCTGGCTGGCGTGGCTGGGGCGTGGGGCGTCGGCCGCGGGACTGGCGTTTATCGTCGTCTCAAGTCTGCTCCTGGCCAGGACCTTTCACGAGCGTCTGGCCCTGGTGGGCGGCGACCGGTACTGGTCTGAGTCCATCTACGAGCTCTACGACGCGCTGCGCGGTCCATATCAGGGGCAGGCCGTCGAGCTACTCGACTGGGGCTTCGAGCAGCCGTTGGTCATCCTCGGACGAGACGAATTTCAGCTCGACGCGGCCTATTGGCGCATCTTGGCTGACGAGAACTCAGTTGGGTGGCTGGCCAGGGGCCTGGCTGCGCCGAAGTACGTGTTCGTGCTGCGGGCAGACGAGTTTACTTTTGACAAGCGAATCGGCGAGCGCTTTCAGGCCGCCTATCAAAGCCAGCCGAACCTGGGAATCGCCGAACGAAGGTTCTTTCAGAACAACGGCAAGTACGCCTTCTCGGTGTTCCAGTTCTCATCAGCCGAACCACCCGCCCGACGATGACGGCTGGCGAAGCTACGCCGGCCGGGCGGCCCCGAATGCAAACGCACGGTTTGCGAAGCTCCGTGGCACTAGCCGCCTGGCGCGATATACTCGCGCTGATCCCGCTCGTCTGGCTGGTCGCGATCACCACTCCCTATCTGCTCGCCTCGACGGAGACGCTCAGCCATTCGAACACCTTCGGGACCCGTCAGGCCTCGCGCACCTACGAGGTGCTGGCGGCCGTTGTGGGACTGGGTCTGCTGGTAGGCATGGTGGGGCGGCGGCGCTTGTGCACCCTCTACGCCTACGCGGCTTTCGTCATCGCCTCGCTGCTCGCGCTGGCGATCGTGGTCGGCAGCCAGGCCTGGGGTGCGGCCGCCGCCGTGCTCTGGCTCGTCATGCTGGGCTGGGCATTCGGCGACCGGCTGCTCGGCTGGCTCTTCCGAGGACATGACACGCCAGCCGGACTGGAAGGCGCCACCTTCTCGATCGCGCTCGCCCTTGGCCTGTACAGCCATCTGACCCTGGGCCTGGCGCTACTCGGCCTAATCAACCGCTGGCTCGTGTTTGGCCTACTCGCCGCACTGTCACTGCTGTTGTGGCGCGGGCTGGTCCAGCGCCTACGGCTCGGCCGCGAACTGTTGGGGATGCCTGCCAGGCTAGCCCAGGCCGGCGAGCAGTGGTTTCAGCTCCCCCTGTTTGGGGTGCTAGCCGGCTGGACCGTCCTGGTCTTCATCCAGGCGGCGGCACCTGAGATCCAGTTCGACCCGCTCAACTATCACCTCGCGCTGCCCAAGCTGTACATCGAAGAACAGCGCTTCGTCACGACCCCCTACCTGATCCAGTCGTGGTTCTTCCTCGGCACGGACATGAACTACCTGCTGGCCATGCTGATCGCCGACCAGACCGCCGCCAAGCTGACGAGCTTCGCGTTCTGGGCGGTGACCTGCCTCGCCATATTCACATTCGGAAAGCGGTTCTCGAGCGGGCTAGCCGGGCTCTTTGGCGCCGCGCTCTACGCCACCACGCCACTCGTCGCGTGGGAGGCGACGACCGCCTATATCGAGATGGCCCTCGCCTGCTACTGCTTCTTGGCCACAGCGGCCGCGTATCGCTGGCTCGTCGAGCGACGGCTGGCCTGGCTGATCGTTGCCGGACTGATGGCAGGGTTCGCCATCTCGACCAAGATGAACGCCATCGTGTTCCTCGTCCCATTGGGGATCGTTGTCACGCTGATCGCGCTGCGCGACGGCCGCGAAGCTCACTCCTCACTCCTCACTCCTCACTCCTCACTCCTCACCGTCGGCCGTCGCTGGCTGGCCCCGCTCACCTTTGGTTCGGTCGCGGCGCTGGCTGCCGCGCCCTGGCCCGTGCTGCGGTACCTCGAGACAGGCAACCCGGTCTTTCCATTCCTCAACAACGTCTTTCGCAGCCCACTCTGGGCGCCGGTGGACGAGCGGCTGAATCTGGGCATCTTCGGGATTGGCACCGCGTTCGGGACGCTGCTCTCGCTGCCATGGGAAGTCACGTTCAACTCCAGGCCTTTCGTGGAGGTGATGCCGGGCAGCGTCCTGGGGCTTGGGTTCCTGCTACTGCCGCTGCTGGCGCTGGGCCGGCCACTTCCGAGGCACACGCTAGCACTGCTGGCACTCTTGCTGGCCGCGGGCCTCATCTGGGCCTACACGGCCCAGTACCTGCGCTACCTGATGGCGACGCTGCCGGTCGTCTACGCCCTCGTCGGCCATGCGCTCGCCAATTTCAATGCCCGCCCGTGGCCGTTCGTGGGGCGCTTCTCCCTGGGCGGTCCCATCCGGCTGCTCGTGCTGGCCTGCTTAGGCCTCAACCTGCCCCTCTGGCTGGCAACCTATTGGCTCATTCCGGAGCGCATCCCATACACGGTCGCCATGGGCGTCGAATCCAGGGACCGCTACCTATCACGCATCCTTGCGGCGTATGACGCCTACCAGTTCATGGCTCAGGAGAGCCGGGGCTACTCGCTCCACATCTTCTCCATCGGCGAGGAGAGTCGACTGTACGCGCCGGGGATTATGGAAACGCCGAATTCGCCAGCCGCTCGTCCGGCAATCGAGGCGCCTGATGGCCAAGAGGCACTGCAGTTGATGCGCGAGCTGGGGATCAGCCATCTGCTCATCAACCGCAACGCTGGCCCCGCAACCAACCTCCTGATCGCCCAGAAGCCATTCCTCAATGCCTTCACTGAGCTGGAGTACGCCAGGAAAAACATCGCCGTGTACCGGCTTCTCAGGGACGACGAACTGGTGGCCCATACAGGCCCAGTGTCGTCGGGCAAAGAGCTGATCAAAAACGGTGGCTTTGAGGAGCTTCAGAACCCACGCACCCCGCTTGGATGGACCACCTACGGGCGGCCACAAGTGGCCGCGTCCGGCTCGAGCAGCCACAGCGGCAAAGTGGCGCTGCTGACCAGGGCCGATGACGGATGCACGCAGTTCATCGAGGTGACGCCAGGCACCGCCTACACCCTCAGCCATTATGTGCGCTCCGACGTTCCGGGCAGCTTGGCACGACTTCAGGTCAACTGGGTCGACGGCAATCCTGGCAGTCTCGTGGAGGCCGAGATCTACGTCTTCCCGACGGGGCCGGAGTGGCAGCGGAACGAGATGACGGCTATAGCTCCGCCCCAGGCCAAGGGGGCGATAGTCCATGCTGTCGCGCAGAGCGGCCAGGTCTGGGTTGACGATTACTCGTTCGTCGCGGGGAGGGAGCTGTGAGCGCCAAACGTCGCCACCCTCGCGCTCGAGGCAGCCCCCCGCTGCGCAGCCTTGAGGGCGGGCGACCCCAGGCGGCGCCTGCTCGCCCCTGCACCACGTCCAGACCAGGAACGGGCTCCCATCGGCCCGGCCCTGGCGGCCATGGGCAGCGACCAGTCGACTCCCCAGTATATCCCGTGCCCGAAGTCCGGCCCCCTGTGCACCTTCACAGGCTCAAATGCGGCCCGCCGAAACTCTTCGAGCAGGCTCGATTCAGTAAAAACACGCATCTCCAGGGTCAGCCCCGAGCCTCCGTGAAAGACCGGGTCCTCGAACTCTTCAACCGCCCCGGCCTTCGTTCTGTTCACCAAAACTCTCGTTCCGTCTCGGTCTTCGATCTCAAAGTCGTACAATGCTGGATAATGTTCTTTAGTGATTCCGTCACCAGCTGTGTATGGCACACTAAAAATCAGCACGCCGTGATCCTTCAACATCCGCCGCGCATTTTTGAAGCAAGGACTGACCGGCGGCGGAACATGCTCGAATACATCACTGGCTATCATGAAGTCGACGGTACCATCCAAGGAATCGTCTGGAATCCGAATATCCAGTCTTGGATCCTGGTCTAGAAAAGTATTTGTATAGTCGAACTTGGTGGCTAGCTTCTCCGCGTAAACATCCCAATCGCTAAGTCCAAGACCAACAATACGCTTGCTGAGCGGGAAATCGTCGATAGCGAGACTGGTTCCGAAAAGCTCCATGGATAGCATGTAGATCATCGACCGCTGCCTTAATGTCGATTGGCAGTGACCGCAAGAAGGTTCTTCGCGGGTAAGATGCAGCCAGTTCTGTGTCGATGGATTTCCACAAATATTGCAGCGAAAAAGAAGTATTCCGAATTGCTCTCCATGATCGGTAGCGCCGGCTTGGGCCAGAGATGGGCTCAAGGCCGCGATGAGCTCCTCCGCTCGGCGGCTGGTCTCCTGCGCGCGGCGGAGCTCCTCTGTCTTGAGGTTCAGCTCGCGCCGCAGCTGCTCGATCTCCGCACGCCCCGTGAGGGTTCGGGCTAGTCGACGCGCAGCTTGAAGAGGTCCGTGGGTGGGAGAGCCTTTCATCGCGGGTGCGTATTGTCGGCACTCCGTGGTACTTTGTCAACCATCCCTGCGCCCGACGCTGGGGTGGCATGACGTCGCTGGAGCTTGAATGCGGATAGGCATCTTCAGCCTGATCGAGTGGGATTTCATCCACCAGCGGCCGCACAAGTTCGCCGAGGAACTGGCCGCGCGCGGGCACACGATCTTCTACATCGAGCCGGCTGACGTGTCTGGGACGCGGGCGGGGCGGTTGAGGCGCGCGCTCCATCTGCGCCCGCCGCTTCGGGCGGTGGGTCCGAGGATCACGGCGCTGCGACCGATGGTCGTCCCGCCGTTCCGCGCTTACGCGCACCTGCTGCCCCTCAACCGATTCCTTCAGCCCCTGGCGACCCATCTCGTGCGCCAGCTGGACCTGGATTTCGCGATCGTGCTGGCTACCGAGTACGCGCCAGTTGTCCGGGCGCTCGGCATTCCGTTCGCCTACGACCACGTCGACGATACCCATTTGATGGAGCACGTGCTGACCGAGCAGTTCGTGCGTGACATGGAGGCGCTGCGCCGCGACGGGGCCTTCACCAGCTATATCCAGCGAACCGCTGCGCGTCGCGATCCCGAAGGAGTCTTCATCCCAAACGGAGCCGACCTGGATCAGTTCCAGCCCCTAGCGGTCGACAAGCTTTTCGACGCGGTCGTGCTGTCCAACATCGCGAAGTGGTTCGACATGGGCGCGATCCTCAGCTCGCGGCATCGCATCCTGCTGATCGGCCCAATGGACGTCGACCAGGGCGATAACCGGGCTCGCTTCCTCGAGGCGGCTCGGCCCAACCTGCTCTGGATTCCGCAGATCGATAAGCAGCTCGCCAATCAGTGGCTGTCGCGAGCCGAGGTGGGCCTCGTGCCCTTCAAACACACTCATCCTGTCGTTCGGTACGCGATGCCAATCAAGATCCTCGAATACTTTCTGGCCGGACTGCCGGTCGTAACATATCGCAACGAGGGCATCGCCGACATGTACGGCGACATGGTCACCTTCTATGCCAACGATGGGACCGACCAGCCGTTGGACGATGCGATCGAGGAGGCGAAGACCAGGCGCGACCGCGACTATCGATCCTTCGCGGCCAGGTACCAGTGGCGCGATATCGTCGGCGAGCTCGAGGCCCATATCCTCAGAGCTACCGGCCGCCCTGAGTCACCTGTGCTGAGCGAGCGCGAGCGCCGGCTCTCCGACGCCGTGCGCCGCCCGCCGGCCCTCCTGCCACGTGAGACGGCCATGGCGCTGGCCAGCTCGATCCGGCCCGACCCTCAAACCATGGACTGTCAGATCGTCTACTGGGGGCTGACCGATTGGGAGGGCCTCCGACAGCGCCCACAACATCTGGCCAGCGAGCTCAGTCGACGCTACGACGTTCTGTACGTCCGCCCGCTTCCGCTCAGCCGTCTGGTACGCCAGCGCGGCCGCCGCCTGCGACCAGTGGCCGAGCAGCTGAACGAGCGGCTAACGATTATCCGACCGCGTATACTGTCGCCGGGTCGACTCCCCGCGGTGGCGCGGGCCAACGAGCGCAGGGCGACGGCGGTCGTCCGGCAGTATCTCGATCCCCAGCGGCCAGTCGTGCTGTGGCTCAGCCACCCGGATCAGGCCTCGCAGATCGGCAAATACGGTGAGGCCCTGGTCTGCTACGACCGGATGGACGACCATCCCGCCTTCACATCCGGGGCGGCCCAGCAGGCGCTTGAGGATGCGGAGCGCAGTCTGCTCCGCCGGGCGGACCTCGTCTTCGCGTCGGGCGAGGACCTCCACAAGCGGGGTCTGGAGGCAGGCGCGCGCGCTTTCCTGGTCCCGAACGCGTGCGAGTTCGAGCGATTCGCCACGGCGGCCATCCGGCCGCTCGAGATACCTCGCGAGCTGGCGCTGCTGCCACGTCCCCGGCTGCTGTTCTACGGCATGCTCGGCTGGTGGGTGGACATGGCGCTGGTGGCCGGCATCGCTCGGGCCCGACCCAACTGGTCCGTGGCGCTGGTCGGCACGGTCGTACGGGCAGACCTGGAGCAGGTCTCGGGACTGGCCAACGTGCACCTGCTCGGTTGGCAGCCTTACGAGTCACTGCCGGCCTATCTCCAGCACGCCGACGCGTGTCTGCTGCCGCTGGTCGACAGCGAGCTGACGCGGGCAGTTGACCCGGTCAAGGTGTACGAGTACCTGGCGGCCGGCAAGCCCGTCATCGCCACTCCACTGCCCGAGCTGGCCAAGTGCGGCGACCTGGTGGACATAGTAACGACGCCAGAGCAAGCCGTCGAGGCGGTGGAAGGCCATCTCCTCGACCCTGGCGGGGAGGCTCGCCGTCGCCAGCAGCTGGGGTTCGCCGCCCAGCATACCTGGCAGGCGCGGGCAAACGCGATCAGCGCCCAGATCGAGGCGAGCCTGGCCGCTCGGCCCCGAGCATCGCCAAACTGCGCCGAGCCAGCCTCGCGCGAGCAAACCCAGGCGGTCTCCGCGAATCCAGTGGGGTAAGGCGCCCTCCCTACTGAAACGGCATCGCGAAGTCGGGGCTGTAGCGCAGATCGTGGGTGCGCTCGCCGATGAAGCGGGCCGGCACGCCGCCCACGATGGCCCCGCTGTAAACAGCCATTTAGTAAAACCGATCGCCTCATCGCCCAAGGCAGATGCACAGCATCAACGTCGACTGGACACCAACCGGCCCGGAGCAGCCGGATGTGAGATCATCCGCGCGAGGGAGCCATCTGGCGAGCGGCTTACGCCCAGCGACCGCCTAGCGCACCACGGAGAGCCTGGACACGTGAACATTGCACAGTTTCAGCGCAGTCCAGCCGGTCACCTCGTTAGGGGCCGCCACGATGGCAGCGACTACTGGGCATTTGTCCCCAACCCCCTTCCCCCGGCGCTCGAATTCAGCTCAGCGCTCGTTCAGACGCTCTCACAGGCCGACCGCGCCCTCGGGGAGTTGGCGGGGCTGGGCCGGATGCTGCCCAACCCGCACCTCTTGATCCGCCCCTTCGTGCGCAGAGAGGCCGTGCTGTCGTCGCGTATCGAGGGCACGCAGGCTGACGTCGCCGACCTCTATGTCTACGAGGCGGGCCAGTTGGCGCTGCCCGGACTCAAGCCCGCCGCGCCGGAGGCCGATGTGCGGGAAGTACTCAACTACGTCTACGCACTTGAGTACGGGCTCGAGCGCGTGAAGACGCTCCCGATCGGTCGACGCTTCATCTCTGAGCTCCACGCGCGCCTGATGGATGGGGTGCGGGGCGAGCAGTTCACGCCAGGGGAATTCCGCAGCCGCCCAAACTGGATCGGCGCTCCTGGCTGCGCCGTGAACGAGGCTACGTATGTGCCGCCGCCCATCGCGGAGATGGACGAGGCCTTGGACGCGTTCGAGAAGTACCTTCACGCGGAAGACGCCTATCCGCCGCTGATCAGACTCGCGTTGATTCACTACCAGTTCGAGGCAATTCACCCCTTCATGGATGGCAATGGGCGTATCGGGCGGTTGCTGATCTCCTTGGTATTGGTTCACTGGGACCTGCTGTCTCTCCCGCTGCTGTATCTGAGCGCGTTCTTCGAGCGCCGCCGAGACGACTACGTCGACCTCCTTCAGGCTGTGAGTGAGCGGGGCGCGTGGCGTGAGTGGGTGCTATTCTTCCTCCGCGGCGTGGCGGAGCAGTCCCGAGATGCCGTCCAGCGAGCCAAGCGGCTTCAAGACCTCCAGCAGGAGTGGCGAGAGCGACTGTCACGAGCGCGGTCGTCGGCGCTCGGTCTCCGGCTGTTGGACAGCCTCTTTGACTCTCCCGTCATTACGATCCCACGCGCCCAGCGCATCTTGGATGTTACCTACCCAGCGGCCCGCCAGAATGTTCAGAGGCTGGTCGAAGCCGGGATCCTTGCGCCCGGCACTGGCGCCACGTATGGCAAGTGGTTCATGGCGGAGGAGATACTGCGGACCGTCGGCGAGCTGGAGACGTGACTGCAGCGTGCCCCTTAGGGCCACGTCCCCCAGGAGAAATTATAGTTTTCCCCCGAAAAGTATAATTTTGGGGGGCAGACTGAACGTTAAGTACAACTCTGCGCCCAGGCGCTGTCTCCGCCGGTCTGCGAGTGCTCAGCCCTACTGAAACGGCATCGCGAAGTCGGGGCTGTAGCGCAGATCGTGGGTGCGTTCGCCGATGAAGCGGGCCGGGACGCCGCCCACGATGGCGTAAGGCGGCACGTCCTGCGTGACAACGGCCCCAGCTGCGACCACGGCGCCAAGACCGATCCGAACACCCGGCAGGATGATCGCCCGCGGCCCGATGTAGACGTAGTCCTCGACGGTCACCGGCCCACCTGTCACGTCGAAGGTTGGGCTATCGACGTCGTGCTGGAGCGTGTAAATCATTATCTCGGCCGCCGTCGCGACGTAGTCGCCGATGACCAGCCCACGCCGCCCGTCCAGAAAAGCGTTGTTCCCGATGTTGCAGTGCGAACCGATCTGGACGCCGGACGGATGGAAGAACCGAGTCTGCCAGTGGATGATGCTGTTCCGCCCCATCCGGACACCGAAGAGGTGTCGGTACAGAAAGCGGCGGAAGTGGTGAGAAGGCACCAGGCCGACCAGGGTCGCTATGAACAACGCGAAGCCCTGATACAGGACCCAGACGCGCTCGAGGGGCCGCTGCAGGTCAGGAGGCAGCCGTGGCTGAAGCCGCTTGGCGAGGCCATGGACCCGCGCATGCATCAGGACACCGCGAGTCGGGGCACCAGTCCGCCCTTCCCATCACTGGCTCGATCGCGCAGCGGCAGCGAACGGTTGTAGGAGCGCGCTCGCGGGCCGATCCGAGCCAGGTCGCGACGGCGAGCGACGAGTGTGGGCCACCAGTTGGCCAGGTTCCAGGCAAGCGCGCGGCTGATGGTCCGACTTCTCTGGTGCTGGCCATCACGGGCGTTGCGTGCCAGAGCGCGGGCTGTGTCCGCGCCGTAGTGGGCCAGAAAGCAGGGCAGCAGGTCGGCGTCGAAGTTCTTGAGCGCGAACCGGACGCGGTTGCGCTCCATCTGGTAGGCGTGGAAATCGCCGGGCGCGCTGCCCATCTCCTTGTGGGCGACGATCGCATCGGGAACGTACAGCAGCTCGTAGCCGGCCCGCAGCGCGCGAGCGCACCAGTCGGTCTCCTCGTAATAGGCGAGATATGCTGGATCGAGAAAGCCGAGCCGATCGATCGCCGCCCGGCGGACCAGCATGCTGTTTCCCGACAGATAATCCACTCGCGTGAGCGGCGCAGGCTGGTTGACCCAGACGGCACGGGCCGAGTAGGGGTCGACCTTGGGGGTTGTGAAGACCACCCGGCCCGGGTCGCCGAGGGCGACGATGGTGCCGCACACGCCGGCCGCGTTCGGATGACTTTCGAGGGCGCCGACCAGCGCCGCCAGCCAGCCCGACTCGGCGGCGGTGTCGTTGTTGAGCAGCGCGATCAGCTCGCCGCGGCAGTGGTCCAGGGCCTGGTTGTTGGCGATGGCGAAGCCGACGTTGACTCGGTTCTCGACGATTCGGACGTGCGGATACTCCTTTCGGACCCGCTCCACCGAGCCATCCTCCGAGGCGTTGTCGATCATCAGGATCTCGTGGTCCGAATAGCTCTGGCGAGCCAGCGAGTCCAGGCAGGCTGGCAGGAAATGCCAGCCATTCCAGTTGACGATGACGATGCTGACCAACGGGCCGTCAGCCATCAGCTGTCAGCTTTCCGGAGCTCGTGCAGTCTGCCGACGGCCGACACCTGCGGGCGGATGGCTTGCGAGGTAAGTCGCGCACAGCTCGACTATCCGCCGACCGGAATGCCCATCGCCGTAGAGCGAGCGAGCCTGGGACATGCTGGCGTAAACGGCCGGATCCGTTAGCAGTTCGTCCGCGGCGGCCTCGATACAGGCCGGGTCGGTCCCCACCAGCCGCGTCGCGCCGGCTGCTATGCCCTCCGGACGTTCGGTCTCGACCCGGAGCACCAGGACCGGCTTGCCGAGGACCGGCGCCTCCTCCTGCACGCCGCCCGAATCGGACAGCACAAAGTAGCAGCGGGCCAGATAGCCAACGAACGTCTGGTAGTCGAGCGGATCGATCAGGCGGATGCGCGGGTGGCCAGCCAGCCAACGAAAAACCGGCTCGCGAACGTTGGGATTCAGGTGGACCGGATAGACCAAGTCAACCTCGGGGTGGCGGTCGGCGATGGCACGCAGGGCGCGACAGATGTCCTCGAGCGGTCGGCCAAAATTCTCACGACGGTGGGCGGTGACCAGCAACAGGCGGCGGCCCGGCTCGACGGGTGGGACGGCCCGCGCGGCACGCTCGGTCACCGCCTTGAGGGCATCGACGACGGTATTGCCCGTCAAGTAGACCCGGTCGGGAGGCACACCCTCCGAGAGCAGGGCGTCACGGGCGGCGGCCGT
>WNGA01001644.1_pt1 | contig 20542 bp, 16 predicted proteins | sample 5400061 | NCBI WGS metagenome assembly WNGA01 (sample SAMN13153366, study PRJNA577476) | soil metagenome | isolation source: 100 cm soil or saprolite under grassland replicate 2 | place: USA:California | collected 2016-06-15
GACGGAGCCGGACGTTCGGGTGAATCATGTTGAAGGTGCCGGAGAGGGCGCCGATGGAGATGCGGCGTTCATCGGCGGCGCCGCGGATGCGATCGGCGAGTTCGCCCGGAATCGCCTCCGGAAGCCCCGGCAGTCCTGCGCATGAGAAATTGAATTGCACGCAGCGCAAATGAAGCCGGGCGACGGCGTCGATGACTTCCTCGACCGTCGGGCGGGCGAAGGTTCTGGCGAACAAGCCCAGTTGCATTTCGTTAAATCGTTGAATCGTTAAAACGTTAAAACGTTAAAGCGTTGAAGCGTTGAAGCGTTGAAGCGAAGCGCCGATTTGTATCCCCGAGCGATTTAACGATTCAACGATTTAACGATTCAACGACTTAACGCTTCAACCCTTTCACACCGAGTCTGCAAATTTCTGCATCGCCGCCTCCTGCCGCTCGATGCTCTCGACGAGTTTGAACTGGGTGCGGCAGCGGTCGAGATTGTGGTTCGGCCGGTGGACCCGGAAATAAAGGTCGCCGCTGAGGAAATCCGTGAGGAAGCGGATGCCGATGGTGAAAGTGATGAGCTTGCCAGCGAAGGCGATGAGGGCGCGCTCGGCCTTCGTGAGGAACGGCCCGGCCGTCTCCAGGTAACCGCGGGCCAGCGCCTTGAACATCGGCATGCGCACGTGGACCTTCGCCAGGTCCAGTTCGTCCTCCAGCGTCGGGCTGGTCGTCGTGCGCACCATGTCGCCGAAATCGTAGAGCGCGCAGCCGGGCATCACGGTGTCCAGGTCCACGACGCAAATCGCTTTGCCCGTAACCACGTCGAGCATGACGTTGTTGAACTTCGTGTCGTTGTGCGTCACGCGCTCGGGGATTCGCTTTTTTGCCAGCCCATGCAGGATCACGTCGACGATATTCTCCTGCTTGAGCGCGAAGGCGATTTCCGTCCGCGCGTCGTGGGCGCGGTTGGCCCGGTCCTCGCCCAGGGCCGCCTGGAGCGCCTCGAAACGCTTCCGCGTGTTGTGGAAGTTAGGGATGGTTTCCGCGAGCCGCGCCCCGGGCAAATCGACCAGCAGGCTTTGGAAATCGCCGAACGCCTTGCCTGCTTCGTACGCCTGGACGGGCGATTCGGCCGCTTCGAACGTTCGCACGCCCTCGACGAACACGAGCGTGCGCCAACATTCGCCGTCCCTGGTGCGGTGGTAGTAGCCGCCTTGTTTTGTCGGGATGACGGTGAGCGCGCGGCGCGAGGCGTCGCGGGCGCCGCTGGCTGAGAGCTTGCGGCGCTGATGGGCGGTTACGCGCACGAAATTGTTCATCAGCGCATCGGGATCGCGAAAGACATTCGTGTTGATCTTCTGCAACACGTAGCGGACCTGGATGCCGCCCTGGTTGTAGGTGGCGATGTAGGTTTCATTGATGTGGCCAATTTTACACGGTTCTGCGTGGAGCAGATCGCCGTAGATGTGAAACTGGCTGGAGATTTCGAGCAGTTTGGATTCCTGGTAGGGCATGTTCATCTCGCTACCGCGAGGGCTGGAGGGACTTCAGATAGGCGTAAAGATCGGCGAACTGCCGCGGGCTCAAACCACGGAGGAGGCCGGCGGGCATCAACGAGAAGGTGCTCGGCTGGCGGCTGAGGATATCGGCCTCCGCCAGGCGAATGGTCGCCGTGGCGCTGAGCTGGAGGATCACTCCGTCGGCGGACTCGAAGGCGGGCATGCCGGTGTAGACCGATCCATCGCGGGTGCGAAAAGTCGTTGTGCGATACGGAACGGCCACGTCGCGGTTGGGAAAGATGATCGCGTTGAAGAGGTCGGCGGGCGAGAAGCGGCTGGCCACGCCGCCCAGGTCGGGGCCGATCGGTTGCGGGCCGAGGTGGCAGGTCTGGCAGCCGCGCTGCTCGAAGAGCGCTTCGCCGCGCGCGGCGTCGCCGGCGGTCCACGGCACCGTTTTGTAAAATGTGTTCCACGCCACGGGATCTTCGCGGTCGTCGGCATCGAGTTCGCGGTAGAGGCTCGGGTGCTTGGAGGCGAACCAGTCGAATACCGGTTGGCAGGCGCGGCGCGTGTCGGCGGCGTTATCAAGCGGTTTGAAGGGCTGGCCGGTTTCGCGGCTGATGAGCGCGAGGACTTTCTCGCGCAGCGCTTCGTCCTTCGGCTGTTCCACCAGGTTGCGGAGCAGGCGCATCGCGGGCGCCAGCGGGCGCGTGGTGCCGTCGCGGGGAAGCTGAAGCAGCGAGCCCACGCTGGCTGCGACGGCTTTTGGGTCTCCGGAAGCGAGGCCGGCGATGAACTTGTCGCGGTCAACGGACTCGGGCTTGTGGCCGAGTTCGATGAGCAGCCGGTCGCGCAGCGCGATGTTCGACCATTGCCGGCGAAAGAGCGGCGCGGTTTCTTCAATGGGCAGAGCGGAGAAGAGATCAATCAATGCCGCGGACCATGGAAAGCCAGAGTCGCGCCGGAGCGCGCCGAGATAGATGCGGGCGCAGGCGGTGTAGCGGCTGGAGCCGAGGTGCGAAACGAGCGGAAGGTTACCGGGGCGTGTGAATTCCGGCTCTCGCATCAACGCCTCGGCAAGCCGCGGATCGCGCTTGAGCAATTCCTCGAGGACTTCGCCGAGACGGAGGGACCAGTTCTGCTTGGGGCGTTTTTCCAACCCATCGAGCTTCCGATCGAGGGCCAGCATGGCGCGCGCCACGCGGGCCAGTGAGTTCGTCGGGACGGGCACGCGCTGGCGCGCGAGGACCGCCAGGTAATGGAAGTCGGACGCCGCCGCGCTACGGTCGGTGATGCGGCCCAGGAGCTTCTCGGGCAGCGCGGCGTCATCGGCCTCGAGCATTGCCAGGAGCCGGGTGGATTCGATGTCCAGATCGGCGTCGGCCGACGGAAATAGCGGCGTGACAGCCCGGCGAATCTTCAACGCGATCGCATCACGAGTGTCTATCGGGAAAGCCGGTTGGTAACCCGTGAACACTTCGACGGACGGATTGCGCAGGCGATAGTCACCCAGCGCCAGCATCAACAGGCGCACGGCTTGAAGCTGGTGGTCGGCAACTTTGGATTGCGCGAGCACGACGGTCAGCGCTTCGATGGCGTTCGTGTTGAGCGCCTCGCCGCCCGTGCGCCAGAGCAATGCGAGCGCCAGCGTGAGGCGGGCCTGGGGATGTCCGCTTTTCTGCTGCTGAGTCCACAGCGCGCGGAAGGCGGCGTCGGGAAGCACGGCCGCCAGCGCTGCCGCGCCCTGGTGCACCCGTTTGTCCGCGTAAGCCAGGTTGAGCGCGAGCGCCTGCTGGATGGAGGCGGCGTCGAGCCGGGCCGCGTTTTCGCGCAGCGCCTCGAGCGCATGCGTCCGCACGTAAGCCGACACGTCCCGCGAGAGGGTGACCAGAAGGGGCGCGAAGTTTTCCGGCGGACTTCGCCCGAGTGACCACGCGGTGCGCGCGCGGGCGATGGGCGCGGGGCTTTGCGCGCACGCCGCGGCGACCGGCGCGGGGAGGCCGCCGAACAGCTCGGTGAGCAATTCGATGGCGCGACAACGGCGCTCGGCGCTCTCGCGATTGTCCAGCGCGATGGTGGCGATGGCCTCCGGCCCGACGTTCCGGGCGATCGGCAGCCAGATCTCGCGCGACCATTCGTCCAGGGGCTGTGGCGCGTCGATCACCTCAAGCAGCGGCGAACCGGCGAGCACCTGCCAGTTGGTGGCGGTCAGGATGCGGACGGGTTCCGCGACGTATTGCACGCGGTAAATGCCGCCGCGGGTCTTGCGGCCTCCGATGGAGATAAACAGCGAACCGTCGGGCGCGACCACCGCGTCGGTCGGCGCAAAGCCGGCGTTGCCGATGGGCTCGAGGAACACTTCGGGCTGGCCGCCGTAGGTCGAGCCGGTCGCCTGGGGCTGGTGAGGGAGAAACCAGACCCTGCCGAACGACCAGTCGAGAGCGAAGAGGCCGTTGTGGAAGTAAGGTGGAAACTGCGTGTGGCGATAACAGACCACACCCGTCGGCGAACCGCGGCCGACCGGCGCCAGAATGTCCACGGTGTCCGGCGAATAATCGGGCCGCGGCCAGCTCCGCATATAGCCTTCGAGCCGCCAGCCGTGATGCCCTCCCGGCGCGATGTGATAGAGGCGTGTTGGCGAGTACCAGGGGAGGAAATAATCCCGCTCGCAGTCGCTGTCGAACGTGAAGAGGTCGCCAAAATCGTTAAAGTCAAAGTCATATGGATTGCGGAACCCGTGCGCGACGGCTTCGACAGCCTGGCCGCCGGTTCCGAAGCGCAACAATGCGCCGCCCTCGATCCGGCGGTTGAGCGCCGACGGCAGATCGACCTGAACACCGGAGAACTTCGAGTCATTGCCGCCGATCAAGTACCACCAGCCGTCCGGACCGCGGCGCAGCGCGTGCCCGCCATGTTCGCCGAACTCAATCGAGAAGAGCTTCGTGGGCGGGCCGTCAGCCCGGCCATCGCCGTCGGCATCGGCGAAGCGCCACAATCCGCCGTCGCCGCAGAACAGCAGATCGTTTCCATCGAAGCAGAGGCCCATGCCGCCGGTGCGCGTTGAGGCAAACTCCACCGCGCTGTCCGCCACGCCGTCGCTGTTGCGGTCCAGGAGCGTGCGGATGTAGCCCTGGCTGGTGACCACCACGTCGCCGCGCGGATCGATGGTCATCGCGTAGATGTCATTGGCGAGGTTCGAATCCGAAAAGAGCGTCACGCGAAAGCCGCGTGCGACCCGAAGTCCGAGTTGTGGAATATCGACGAGATTGGCCGCCGCGAGGTCGAACGCCGCGGCCAGCAGGGCCACAACGAATACCCGATGGCATTGGACGGCAAAGCGCATAATCGGTTGCTCAACCCGAATATTTCAGACGCGCCGTAGCCGCCGACGTGAGGAGGCGGAGGGATCCAACGGGTTTACTAGTCCGCCTCCTCACGTCGGCGGCTACGGACGGTGGGCGTTTCATGCGAGCTATGAACTATCCGGGCCAAAAGCTACGAGGTGAACTGATCCTCCTTGGATCGGAAGAGCAGGTTGAACGTTGTCATCGACCCGTAGCAACGCGTGATGTACTGTTGCATTTCGATCTTCTCCGCTTCGTTCAGCTTCTCGTTGCCGTTGAGCTTCTGTTCGAGCACGCGGAGGTTGTTTCGCATCATCACGATTTTGTGGAAGAACACCTCGATGGGGATCTCCTTGGTTTGCAGCGTCGGATCCGAGCTGTGAAGCACCAGCCGCCCGTGGCGCCAGCGCGCGGCCAGTTGGCCGACCACTGAGTCCGGCCGCTCGACGCCCATCGCCTGCACCACGGCGCGCGCGGTATCCTCGATGAAACCCTCCAGCGGCCGGTTCAGCCCGCTGACGGCTACCTGCGGCTCCGCTGGCTGCAACTCGGCGCTCACGGGTTCGACGGTCCGCTGCCCGTCGTCGAAGCGGATTTCCGCCGAATGTTCCTGGAGCGCCTTGACCGTGCCGATGCCGTATTGGGGGTGCCTGACCTTCATGCCGATGCACAGCGATTCAATTTTCATGGGCGCGACAATAGCCGCCCGGCGCGATGCGGTCATCCGTTTTCAATCAAGTTCCTTCTCCGCGAAGGTCCGGATCGCCGCCGCGACGAACTTGGGAAGCTGCGGGTGGTAGGCTTCATACGCCTTTCCCAACTCCGAGTCCTCAATCGGTAGAAGAGGATTTGCTGGAGCATCAGGAGTTGAGCCTGCTCGTAGTAGCGATACCCGTTGGCGCCGTGATAGGCGGGTTTCAACAAGTCCGCTTCAAGAGTGATGCCCGATCGGATATCACGGCCGGAATCCAATTTTTCATATCTTTCTTGTCAAAAACGCAGCGAGCCAGTGGTGCTTCGGGCTGAAAGCCTGGCATGTTATAGCCTGGGGTGAAGCGCGAAGCGCGAAGCCCCAGGTCCGCTGACGAAGAGTCCTTCCCAGCCCTGAAAGGGCGTTACCGCCAACACCGAACCGAGTGGCGGCCTTTCAGGCCTTGGAGAGGGTGTGTGTGGTCTTGACCTGGGCCTGCGCTCGCAGACTCGCTCCAGCCCAGGCTATAATAGAACGGGCCTTCAGCCCTCAGAGCCCAAGAAGCACAAATCGCGCGCGGTAGGGTTCCTCCGCTTCCTCCTACCCCATCCGCGCCAGCGCCCGGTCGAGCCGCTGGAGCACGCGCTCTTTGCCGAGCACGGCAAGCAGATGATAGAGACTGGGGCCGGAAGTGTTGCCCGTGCAGGCGAGCCGGGCGGGGTGGACGAGCACGCCGTTCTTCACGCCGAGTTCCGCCGCGGTGGCCTTGAGGGATGATTCCAGCGTCCCGGCGTCGAATGGCTCCGCAGCGGCGAAGGAGGCACGGAGTTTTTGCAAGCGCGGTTTGTTTTCGGGAACGAAATCCTTCTTTGCGGTCTCGGGGTCGTAGTCGAATTCTTCTTTGAAGTAGAAGCCGGCGTAGGCGGGGACTTCGGTGAAGAGGTTGATCTTACCCTTGCACGTGTCGAGCGCGGCCTTCACGTAGCCAAGCGGGAGCCGGTTCGTGTCGAGCCCGGCGCGGGCGAGGGCGTGGACGCACAGTTCGTGGAAGCGGTCATCGCTGAGTTCGCGGCTGTATTCGCCGTTGAGCCATTTGAGCTTCTCGATGTCGAAGCGGGCGTTGTGTCGGAGGATTTGTGGGAGGTCGAAGGCATCCACGGTTTCGGCCAGCGGCATTTTCTCGCGGTTGTTTTTGGGCGACCAGCCGAGGAGGCAGAGGTAATTGACGACGGCTTCGGGCAGGTAGCCGTTCTCCATGTAGTGTGTCAGGGATGCGCCGGTGGCGCTCTTGCTCATCTTGGTGCCGTCCTGGTTCAGGATGAGCGGAATGTGGGCGTAGTGGGGCGGCGCCACGCCGAACGCGCGAAAGAGCGCGATGTGCTTGGCGGTGTTGCTCAAGTGATCTTCGCCGCGGATGACGTGCGTGATGCCCATCTCGAGATCGTCCACGACATTGACCAGGTGGAACACCGGCTGGCCGTCGGAGCGGACGATCACGAAGTCGGGGTCGGCGGCTTCGCGGTCGGTTGGCTCGCGCGTCACGTTGCCGACGACCAAATCGGGGATCGTGATCGGCTCGCGAGTCATGCGGAATTTCACGGCGCCTTCGTGCTCGTAAGCCAGGTCGCGGGAGAGGAGCGCTTCGACGCGGCGGTCGTAATTCTCCTTTCGCTGGCTCTGGAAGTAAGGACCGCGATCGCCCTTGCACGGGCCGGTGGCGTCGGCCGTCAACGGGCCTTCGTCCCAGGCCAGCCCCAGCCAGCGAAGGCCGTCGAGGATCACGTTGACCGCCTCTTGCAAATTGCGCGCGGCGTCGGTGTCTTCGATCCGCAGGATGAAGGTGCCGCCGGTGTGCCGGGCGTAGAGCCAGTTGAACAGCGCGGTGCGCGCGCCGCCGATGTGAAGAAAGCCGGTGGGGCTGGGGGCGAAACGAACGCGGGTTTTCATATCGGGCGCGAGATTGACCGTAGCCATTGACCGAGAGCGAAATCAAGTCCGCAGCGGATCAGGATTGGGCGTTGAAGTGTTGAAGCGTTGAATCGTTAAATCGTTGAATGGTTGAACCGCAGGACCAACGCGCCGTTTTAACGATTCAACGATTTAACGATTCAACGAATCAAGATTGCGTCCGCCGGCGCGGCGAAGTAAGAGCATCGGCCAGCATGGGCGCGATTGCCAAAACCCTCCTCACCCTGACGGCCGCCGCGTTCTTCGTCAGTGCGGCCGGGGCGGCTGAAGCCACAACATCGCCCCTGACCAACCGCCCGTCCGCCAGCCCGACGGACCTCACGAACCACCTCAAGCAACTCCTGGCGCGGCTGCCGCGAGGGTTCACTTGGACGTGGCAGCCCCCGTTCGTCGTCGTGGGCGATGAACCTCCGAACGCCGTTCGCCAACACGCGACGAATACCGTCAAGTGGGCCGTGGACCGGCTCAAGCGCGACTATTTCAAGCGCGACCCGTCGCCCATCGTCGAGATCTGGCTGTTCAAGGACAAGACGAGCTACGAGAAGTGGGCGCGCGAACTGTTCAACGACACGCCGACGACGCCGTTCGGCTACTTCAGCCCGCAGCACAACGCGCTCTTGATGAACATCAGCACCGGGGGCGGCACGCTCGTGCACGAGATAGTGCATCCCTTCGTGCGGGCGAATTTTCCATCGTGCCCGGCGTGGTTCAACGAGGGGTTGGCGTCGCTCTACGAACAGAGCGGCTCGAAAGGCGATCGCATCTACGGTTATCCAAACTGGCGTTTGCCCGCGTTGCAGGAAGCGATTCGGACGAGCAAGGCGCTGCCGTTCGAGAAACTGCTGGCCCTCCCGGACGATGAGTTCTACGGCGGATCGAACAGCCGGAGCTACAGCCAGCATTACGCGCAAGCCCGATACCTTTGCTACTACCTTCAGGAGCAGGGCCTGCTCGTGAAGTTCTATCACGCGTTCGTGGCCGGCGCGAAGGACGACCCGACAGGCGTGAAGACGTTGAAGAAAGTGTTGGGAGAATCGGACCTCGAAGCATTTCGGCACAAGTGGGAAAAATTCGTGTCGGGCTTGCAGTGGGAGCAGTGAATCTCGGCGTTGAAACGTGAAGCGTAAAACGTAAGAGTGGAGGGATGGCGGGTTCGCTTCCGTCGTCCCCTCGCTTTTACGTTTTACGTTTTACGTTTTACGCTTGGGGCGCCATTGCCCGATTTAACGTTTCAACGCTTCAACGCTTCAACATTTCAACCCAGTTGCCATTTGACTGCCGCGATTGTTTGCGGTGTAGTGGAAGGAGAAACCGCTTATGAAAACGCCCATGACCCGCCGTTCTGCGCTCGGCAAATTCGCCGGAAGCGCCGCCGTTGTCGCTGCCACCGCCGCCTCACTCCAGCATCGGCTCGCCGCCGCCGACGCCGCGGCGGGCGCCACACTCAAAGGGCGCGTGAACCACTCCGTGTGCAAATGGTGCTACAAAAACGTGGAGCTGGAAGACCTTTGCCAGGCGGGCAAGGAGATGGGGTTGGCCTCTGTCGAATTGCTCAACCCATCGGATTTTCCGACCCTCAAAAAACACGGCCTGACTTGCGCCATGGTCAGCAATCCGGTCGTCGACGGCCTGGGCGGCATCGAGCGGGCGTGGAACCGCGTCGAGCATCACGACCGGCTGGTCGGCGCTTACGAACAGCGCATCCGCGAAGTCGCGGAGGCCGGGATGACGAACCTGATCTGTTTCTCCGGCAACCGCGCCGGTCTCGACGACGAAAAGGGGCTGGAAAATTGCGCGCTGGGCATCAAACGCATCATGAAGCTGGCGGAGGAAAAGAAAGTGACCATCGCGATGGAACTGCTCAACAGCCGCGTCAACCACAAGGACTACCAATGCGATCACACGGCGTGGGGCATCGAACTGTGCCAGCGCATCAGTTCCGAGCGCTTCAAGCTGCTCTACGACATTTACCACATGCAGATCATGGAAGGCGACCTCATTGCCACCATTCGGAAACACCACCAACACTTCGCCCACTACCACACCGGCGGCGTGCCCGGCCGCAACGAGATCGACGAGACCCAGGAGATTCATTACCCCGCCGTGATGAAGGCCATCGTCGAGACCGGTTTCAAGGGCCACGTCGCTCAGGAATTCATCCCGAAACGGAAAGACGTGCTGGCCTCGTTGCGGCAAGGAGTGGGGATTTGCGACGTTTGAACAGGGAATAGAATCCGGCGACCACACCACCGTATTTCCCCGATGGCCAGATCGGTGCGGTTGCCACGCCTTCGCCTTGTAGACTGCCCAATTGTTGGATGTCCTGTCCCGTCGTAAGACAAGGGCATGACACGCGCACCAAACCAGCCGCAGACCTATTCCTGGGAAGAGATTCCCTCCATGCGCCGACATATTTACTTTTACCTTCTGCTCGTGCTGGGGTCGATCGTGGCGAACAGCCTCCACAACTCTCTCGCGTCGCAAAGCCGGCTTGCCTTCGCAGCCACTCCACCGCCGCGCATCACCGCCAAGGAAGTTTATCCAGCCCCCGTTCCAGCCTTGAGCCCCAAACCGAGCGAGCCTTTGCAGTAATGCAGACTTCGCTCCAGTTCCGCCTTCTGATATTCCTGATCGGCCTGCTTGCGGTCCTGGCCTTGCGCGGGCTTAAAGGGCTCGATGGGCTTTCCCTTTTTGGCAAGGGCGACAAACCGGGCGAAGTCCTTCGCGCGGGCCCTCGGGAAGGGGCCCCAAAACTCGGGCTTCATAAAGGCGAACTCCATCGCGAACCCTGAAATCGTCTCGATGTGCACTGGCACGCCGGGGCACAGCTTCTCGAATCGGTCGAAGTAGGTCGGCCAGTCGACCACTCCCTCGCCCATCGCGGTCCATTGAACCTTCGCCCCATCTGGCGTTTCCCAGATCATCGAATCGCGCAGGCTGGTGGTCACCGCGAACGGACCGAGGATTTCCAGGCTCTCCAGCGGATCTTCCAGCGTCCACGCCGCGTTGCCCGAATCGAGATTGGCGCCCACGTAATCCTTGCCTGCGGCCTCGATGAGCGTGACGAGTTCCCAGGCTTGCATGTCGCCGGCGTGGTTCTCGACCGCGATCTTGACGCCCGCGTCGAGCGCCTGGCTGCGGAGCTTCCTGCACACCTTGACGGTATCCTCGATGCGCGCCTCGATGCCTCCGTCGGTTTTGCGGTCGTCGCGATTGCCGAGGATGACCCGCAGCACCGGTGAACCGAGCGCCCGGGCCGCGCGCAGGCCCAGCGCGAGGTGTTCCTCCGCCGTGCCCCACTTGTTTTTGAACGCCTTGGAGGTCGGGCAAATGCTCCATGTGCCGAGATGGATTTGCAGGCCCTTGTCCGCCGCCATTGCCTTGAGTTCGCCAAGCGGCTTCTCTTCCAGGCTTCCCAGGGCGTCCAGATCGCTGATGAGGAGGGAATCGGTCTTGAGCCGGGCGGCGTACTCGATGAGTTCCGTTGCCTTCCAACCCATGGCGCGCACGGCGAAGTTGTCGAGACCCAGCTTGATGTTGCGTTTGGCCGGACGGCCCGATCCGTTTTGCGCCAGCGCAGCCAGGCCGGTGGCGAAGCCGGCGCTGGCAATGGCGGTGGTCTTCAGGAACGCGCGACGGTCGGTGAGAGTGGAAAGGGTCATGGCGAGGGATGGTGAGCGAGCCTGAGGAGTTGCCAAGACTTTTGTTGGAGTTGAATGGGTGAAGCATTGAAGCGTTAAATCGTTGAAGCGTTGAATCGTTGAATCGTTAAATCGGGCAATGGCACGCCAAACGTGAAACGTAAAACGTAAAACGTAAAAGCGAAGGGACGCCGGAAGCGAAACCGCCATCCCTCCACTCTTACGTTTTACGTTTCACGTTTTACGCATCACGCTTCAGCGCTTCAACGATTCTCCACCACCGCCATTGCTTTTTCCCGCCGCTACCGCTTTCCTTTCCGGCCCGATGCGCACCCCGAGCGGATTCACCGGTTACGTCGAGTTCACGCCTTCGTTCACGCCGCGACCCGGCGTCACGCATGTCCTGTTCGATTTCGACGGCACGCTCTCGCTCATTCGCGAGGGCTGGCCGGAGGTCATGGCGCCGATGTTCGCCGAATTGCTCCCGCCGCGGCCGGACGAGACCGACGCGCAACGCCTCCAGCTTTGCCTCGACGACATCATGCGCCTCAACGGCAAGCAGACCATCTACCAGATGATCCAGCTCGCCGAGCGCATCCGCGAGCGCGGTGGCGAACCGCGCGCGCCGCTTTGGTACAAGCACGAGTACCTGCGCCGACTCGAAGCGCGCATCGCGACGCGCAAGGAGGGCCTCCGCTCCGGGCGCATTCAGCCCGACGAACTGCTCGTGCACGGCGCCCGCGCGCTGCTGGAATTTCTCGCCCGCCGCGGCTTCGCCCTCTACTTGGCCAGCGGCACGGACGAAGTTTTCGTGAAGGAGGAAGCCGTCTTGCTCGACGTGGAGCGTTACTTCGGCCCGCGCGTGTACGGCGCGCTCGACAACTACCAGAACTTCTCAAAGAAGCTGGTCATCGAACGCATCCTGCGCGAGAACAATATTCCCGGTGCGCAGCTTCTCTCCTTCGGCGACGGCTATGTCGAGATCCTGAACACCAAGGAAGCGGGAGGCCTGGCCGTTGCCGTCGCTAGCGACGAATCGAACAACGGCTCCGGCCGAGTCGATGACTGGAAGCGCCAGCGCCTGCTCGGCGTCGGCGCGGACGTGGTCATCGCCGATTTCCGGGATGCGGAGGCGCTGTTGGCGCGAATCCTCGACCGCTGAGCCGGAGGGCGAATTCGCCCCAAACCGATCCAGCACGATTCGTAGCCGCCGACGCGAGGAGAAACGACAGCCTGTGGCCGGGCATCTTCACCTTGACCCGGTAGGGCGAGGCTCCTGCCGAGCCGCAACTTCCGGTTTGATCACGGCTCGGCAGGAGCCTCGCCCTACCGGCGTCATGGATAGGCGGACGGACTGGGCGTGGGAACGAGTCCGCCTCCTCACGTCGGCGGCTACAGGCTGCGGGCGTTTCAGGCGCGGTATGAAATATGAGGGTCCAGCGCGTGAGGTAAGGCAATCACTTTCGCCCTGGCGACGGTCGCGTGGAGTTAGAGGCCCGATCGACGAGTTCCTTGCCGAGGCAGACGCTGGTTTCCGGGGAGAGGCAGTATTCCCCGTAGAGGGGGATCGGATGGAAGCCGGTCGCCCGATAGAGCGCCAGGGCGGCGGCCTGCCGGACGCCGGTTTCGAGGACCAGTCGTCGAACGCCCAGCGCCCTTGCCTCGGCTTCGAGAGCGGCCACCAGGCGCCGGCCCAGGCCTCGCCCGCGCAGGGCGGGTGCCACATACATTCGTTTGAGTTCGGCGGTCTCAGGATCGAGCAACCGCAAGGCGCCGCAGCCGACGGGTGTTCCCTCCTGGTAAACGATGAGGAAGGCACCACGCCCGCCGGATACTTCCTCGCCATCCAGGCGAAAATGCGTCGCCCCCGCCTCGGGATAAACGCCGCTGAGCTCCGCGTTCAAGGAGTCGATGAGGGCGCGGCTGATCTCGTCAGTCAGCTTGGCGTGCGATATGGAGATTGTTTCTGAGACCATGGCTGTTCAGCACGGCAGTCCCCACTAACAGACTAAAGCGGAGCCACAGCCGCCATCGGGGACGATGGAGCACACGGTACCTGGCCGAACGGCCGCGACCGTGAATTGGACCAGCCAAGCGGCATTCGGCTCCACCGCTCTACGAGGCCGTGTAGTCATCGAGGAAACGACAGGTGTTGGTACCACCAGTGTTGGCTTTCGCGTTCCTGTTCCATCTGCACATTCTTTTTCTTTTCGATTTCCAATTGGTCGTACGGCGACACACTCTTGCACCCGACCCAGGCCATCACGAGGCAGAACGCCGCAATTCGGGGGATGTATCGCCGTAGCGATTGACGCAATCTTGCATTCATTGCAGTGAAGCCGCCAAACGAACCCCAGCTTAGTCACAGACGCCGGCGAGGACGGAGGAGCGCAGGTACGGCGGCACGGTCTGAACTTTCATCCGCTTTATCTGGGCTCAAGCTTACTCTGCCCGGCCGCAAAAGTCACGAGAGTCGTGACTGTGCCTTCGCGCGTCATTTTCCGCACTCGTGGCGGCCAGTCCTCGTGCGCCTCCGAGTTCGCGTTGATGTGCTCCAGCACGTAGAGGTCCTCACCGTGCAGCGCGACGCCGCAGGGTGACCACGGGCTTTCGGCTTTCAAGACGGTGGCTACCTTGCCGTCGGGCGAAATCTTAAGGACACAACGGCAACCCGTGGCGGCCACATAAACGACCTCGCGCGCATCCGCAGCCAGGCCGCGCAACGAAGGCGCATCCTGAATCGAAGGCGGATGCTTGTCGCAGTCTGGCGCCACGACCGGATTGAGCAGCGTGGTGAACGTGCCGTCACGGGCGACTCGCAGCACTGCCTTGGGGTAGCTGAGAAACAGCGAACCATCCGGGCCGGTGGCCAGGCCTTTGATGCCGCCCATCTCCTCCGCGATGCGACGCAACTCGGGACTGACCAACGCCTCCTTCCCGTCCGGCGTCAGCCGCGCAATCTGCTGACCGCCAGGAATCATCCGCTCGTCGTTGCAAACGTAGTACAGGTTGCCATCCGGCGCCACGACCAGTGGAGAACCCCCGTCGGTGATGAGCGCCGGCCGCACCCCGGCCAGTGTGCGCCGCTTGAACCAGCGCGGCCAGTGGGCTGACTTCTCGAACTCGATTTTCGAAAAGCTGCCGTTGGTATCCAGGGCCAGCCAGTGGCCGCCCTCCTTGGAAATCGTCGTCACCTTCCCTTGGGTGTCGATCTTGAGCAGGCCGCGGCTCAAATCGGAAAAGAAAACATTTCCCTGCCGGTCCACGACGATGCCGGAACCGGGATGGCCCGACGCCGTGAACGCAAATCCGCACAGAGCGACTGCGACCCCAATAATCGAAGTGTGGGTTTTCATGTGTCGAGTTGGACGCCGTGCGAATTCGGAATTCGTCAAATTTTCGTGAATCGCATGCCAAGAGACTACCGCTGGTCGCTGCGCTGGGCGCGATGATCGTTGGCCCTTCGGGGCCGTCCGAAACCCGGATTGCGCCAGACGGGCGCATCTTGTCAATGCCGCCAACGTAGGGCGGGCGTCTCGCCTGCCCGGTCGAGCGAAGCGAGGCCTTGGTAGGGCGAAAGCCGCGCCTTTCGGCGCGGCAGGGCAGGCGGGACACTGACCGATCTGTCGAATCGGTCGGATTGAGCCGACCCGTCCCGCGAGCCTGACTTCAGTTCAAACCGGATCAAAAAAAGAGGCCCGAGGAATTCCTCGGGCCTTGAGACTTTTGGGAAGTGGAACTTAGAGCGTGTGGCCCATGGTGGTGGATAGCGAGCAGGTCGGCTTCTCCTGTACCGTCTTGGGGAGGTATGAACCGCCGGCCGGACAACCCGGCTCGTCGCGAATGTAATTTACCGCGCCGTAGAGTTCCGTCGGCAGCGGCGTGTCGGTGTTGGCCTTCTTCATTTCCAACGCCCAAGTGGCCTTGGCGCCGTCAATCTGCTTGAGATTGGCGATGCAGGCGTTCTTCATGGAGAAGGACCGGGCCTTCGCGAATTGGGGGAGCGCGATCGTTGCCAGCAAACCGATGATGGACACAACGATCATGATTTCCACCAACGTGAAGGCGGATTTGTGATGGGTGCTGATTTTCATTTCGAACTGACTTTCTTCTGTACGCGACGTGGACGAAGGATCGAAGGCCAGTTAATGAATGATAACGAAATTCGTCCACAAATTGCCTTCGAACAGTCGCTGGCATCTGGAAGCAATGGACATGCCATGCAAATGGAGGGGAGTGGGCCGGGCGCCGAATCGAGGGTCCGCGCCTGAACCAGTCTTACAGCAAGTTGATCCGAAACGATTTAGGCCGATTCCACAGGCCGCCTGCATTGCCTCGTCGGCCAAGGCGTGCTGCCAGGAATGGATTGTTGGGACTCAGGAAACGCGCGCGACCGAAGGAGCCTGTCTCAATCCTGGACGATGACTGTCTTGTGCCTTAGCGCACTTCAAAAGAAACTTTCACCGTTGAGTTGGTCAGCGCGCGCTGGGTGCTTTCGACCAAATCCACGTCGAAGGCTTTGCCGATGTTGTTCCCCGCAAGGTCTTCAATGGTCGTTTGAATCAACAGTCGGAAGTTGCCGCGGCGCCAGGGGCTGGCCGGAGTGAAGAGCCATCCCCATTCCTCGTCTTCGAGCGCCGTCTCGCCTTCGACCGGCTCGCCGGTGTCGCGGGTGACGCGGATCATCCGCCGGGCCAGGGCGTGGTCCATCGGCTCCGGGAACGTGACGCGCAGCGGGTCGCGCGTTCGGGAATTGGGCGCCTGGATGCGCCAGCGGGCAGGGTCGGGCGGCTGTCGGTCCGGCGGGCCAACTTTGAAGGTTTTCTGGAAATCCGCCTTGAGCGGTACGCCAGCGGCGTCCTTCCATTTGCGGCTCAGTTCAAAGACGTAACTCTTGCCTTCCTCAAGCGCCGGGCCGATTTCTTCGAGAGGCTGGACGCCGCGCTTGATGCGGCCGGGGTCGATGATGAGTGTCAGCCGCGTCATCGTCGGATCCCACAACTCCTCGTCCAGTTCCAGGAACGGAAGTTCGACGTATCGGCCGGCCGCGTCGCGCAAGCGGACGTAGTCGTAGATGTGCCCGCGGCTCATCGGCGCGGAGAAGTGGACGTAGAATTTGAGCAGATTCTCCGGAAGGAACGCGCTACTGGGATAGACGCGGGCGACAAAAGTTGCCGGCGTGACAGGGCGCGCCGGCGCCTCGAACGCTGCAGTGAGCGGAGGAGCGGCTCCGGAGTGTGTTCCCGGCAGCATTTCCGGATGAAAGCTGGCGCGGTAGCGGACTCCCGGTTCGAGCGGGAACTGCGGCTCGAAGCGCAGGATGCCATCACGCACGCGGTAATCCCCCTGCATCGGGGGGATGCCGACGTCCGTGAACAAGTCTCCGTGCTCGACGCGAACCGTGAGCAGACCGCGCCATTGCGCCGGAGTCCAGTTCGCGCCCCGCAGTTCGCGAAGCACTCGCGCGCTCAGGCCGGACACTTCGACGGCGACCTTGTTGGTGTCGGATGCTTCCGGGATCCAGCGGATGGCGCTGCGCTCCCGCGGCGCGCCCTGCGCCTCCCCCGCGAGCACCACCAGGGCGAGACAGGCAACTGCCGTCATGAGAAGTCCCGGGGCGGGGCGTGCATCTTGCCCGTAGCACCAACGTAAGGCAGGCGTCTCGCCTGCCCGGCCGAGCGAAGCGAGGCCGAGGAGCTGAGCACGCCGCGCCCTTCGGCGCGGGAGGGCAAACGGGACGCATGCCCTACGTTCCCGGTGCGACCTCGACTGTCGTGGTGCTTCCAAGATGCGCCCGGCGGCCACTACGCCGAAGCGAGTTCGGCGTCACGGATTGACAACTGCCTCACGGCAGGGGCAGCGACTCCAGCGTGAGTGAGCCGCCTTCGCCGTGGCGTAACACCACGGCGTGCTCCGAATCGATGCGGTCGAGCTGGTCCACGCCTTTCCAGCTTGCGATGGTCTCGTAGGGCAGACCCTTCTTGCCGCCGCCCGGAACTGGAGCGGTAATGCTCTCGACGCCCTCGATCTGGTCCGTGCTGATTTTCATGACGCCCCGGCTGCTGTTGGCCAGAAGCAGATAATCGTGGCCGCCCTTTTGATACACGATCATGTCCAGGGGACGATTTTGGTTGCCGAGTTCGGCGACGGTTTTGCCCTTGATCCTGGCGCCAGGTTTCAGGTCGCTCAATGGGAATTGCACCAGCGGCGTGCAGGTGTAGGCGGCCAGCAGGCTTGGCGTGGTCCCGACTTTGAAAGGCACGAAGGTCCGCACCGGCGCGCGCGTTTCGAACCTGCCGTGCGCTCCGTGGTAAATCTCAACGCTCGTGCCATTGGCGACCGTCTTGAACGGGAACGGAATCGCCCGCAGCGTCGAGGCAAACTCTTCGTTCGAGAGTCCGGCCACGAGCACGCGGTCTTCGAGGAAGGCGATGTCGGTGATCGATTCCTGGCGCGGGTTGCTGCTGCGGCGGCCTTCGCCCACGACCCCTTCGACCGGCGCATCGGGAAGCTCCGCGCGCGAAAATTTCACCTTGTCGAGCGAGACGACTTCCAGCTCGCCGGCGGTCGTGACCCGCACCAGCACCGGGATGGCGTCCGGCCCGCGCCCGCGCGAGACGGCCAGGTAGACGCTGTGCGACTCGGGATTGACCGCAATGTCATCGATGAGCAACTGCTCGGCGCTGGCGCCCAGCAGGCCGGCAATCTTCTGGTTGATGCCTTCAATCTTGAGGGGCTTGGCGCCCGCAGCGGCCTTGGTATCGCCGGTCGCGATGGCGACGATGGCGGCGGACTTTGTGTCCGCGACAAACAGAATGCCTTCGGGCCCGAAGGCGAGCGGCCCCATCGACTTGAAGGCGGGCTTGCCTTCCTTGAAGTCGGCCGTCCAGTGGGCGGCACGCGCAGCGGGTGCGGCCACACCAATCGCAAGGAGTGTGGAGAACAGAAGGTGGGAGAGAGGTTTCATGGCAATTTCCTTTGGTTGGGACGCGGGAAGCCCGCGTCGGGTTTTGGGCTGTATCAGGTTTGGGGCTTTAACATGGCTGGAAGAATCGTGCCGCAGCGGCCGAGTTCTCCCTGCCCATGGACCTCAGCAAGCCGGCAGCTATGGAGTGCGGAGGCGAGCGCAACGCGGCTCCGCTTTGGCTGACTGGCCTGAACCGCCACGGGCTTTCGACCATTGATACCGGGCGGCCAAAGCGCCTTCGCGGCTGCGCGCTGCCGGCGCACTCCATATCCGGCTTACTACTTGCCGCCTTCGCGCTTGGCTTCCCAGTCCGTCGACCGGGTGTTGCCACCGCGCTCGGTCTCCATCTTGCCTTTGATCGAGTCGCCGCTGAGTTTGCCGGTGTACTTGGCGACGAGTTTGTTGCCATTGAATTCGCGCGTCACCGTGAACGAGATTTCGTCGCCGCTGATTTTGCCGCTTTCAATGGCCGTGTCGCTGGACTGGCCGCCCCGGCCTGGAGCGGAGATCGTGCCGGTCACCTTGTCGCCTTCGACTTTCAGCTTGAGGGTGCTTTTCCGAGGTTCGCCGCCATTTCGGCCCGGCGTGCTCCAGGTCCAAGTGCCAGAGGCGTCGGCGGCGTAAGCCTGGCTGAAGGCGCCGAGTGCGAGAACGGCGCAAACGCCGAGCAGAGAGGTCATGGGAGAGTGCTTCCGTATCATAACGTGGTTCGATTGTTTTTGGTCTGTTACCGTGTCCCGGGGCCGCATGCTAACGGCGGACCCTGGAACGGCTGATCCTGACTTGAGACTCCGGCGAAGTAAAGCGGTTACATTCCCCTTTCACTTCGAGTCGGCCGCGCCCCAGTCCAGCACCTTGAGCTGCACGTTCGTAGTACCATTGAACTCATTGAGTTGCGGGGCAAAGGCCAGATCGAACCGGCCGACGGGCAGCGGGCCATCGCCGCAGTTCCAAAGAACGGCCTGCAAGGTGGACTGGCCGTCGGTGATCCAAAGCCTGGCGTGCTTCTTTTGCGCGCCCATGCGTTGCAGGGCCCGGGCATGAGTGACGCCACGCAGGATGAAGTGAACGGGCGGGTTGCCGATGCCAGTCTGCTGCAATCGCTCAAGTTCGCCCAGGCGGTCGAGGGTCAGCTCAGGCACGGTCACTTCGGCGTCCACCCGCAAGGCCGGCTGGAACTGCACGGGCTTGAGCGTGCGGCGGGCCAGTTCGTTGAGCCGGCTGCGCAGGGCGTCGAGGTTCCCCGGTTTTATCGTGAGGCCCGCGGCCATTGCGTGTCCGCCGTGACGAACCAGCAGGTCGTCGCATTGGCGCAACGCGGCGGCCAAATCGAAGCCTTCGATGCTCCGGCCGCTGCCGCGCCAGGCGTCGCCGTCCCCGCCGATGATGAGCGTCGGGCGGTAGAATTCCTGGAGCACGCGCGAGGCGACGATGCCGACGACGCCGATGTGCCACATCAACTGGCCTTCGACGATCACGCAGTCGCGCGCCGGATCGAACCGAGCGCGCAGGGCGCCGAGGACTTCGTCGACGATGCTTTTTTCGATCTTTTGGCGTTCGCGATTGCGGGAGTCGAGACTGGCCGCCAGCGCCTCGGCGGCGGCCGGGTCGCGGGCGAGCATCAGGTGAAGGGCTTCCTCGGCGGTTTCCAGCCGGCCGGCGGCATTGAGGCGCGGGGCAAGCTGGAACCCAACTTCGTATCCCGTGACCCGGTTTGTGACGGAGGCCACTTTCCTAAGCGCCACGATTCCGGGCCGCCGCGTGGCGTTGAGGCGTTCGAGACCCGCGGCGACCAGGATGCGATTCTCACCGGTGAGCGGGACCAGGTCCGCAATGGTGCCCAGCGCGACGAGGTCGAGGTGCGGGCGCAGATCGAAGGCGTCCGCGCCCGGCAGGCCGGTCGCGCGGCCATGTTTGACGAGAGCATGAGCCAGCTTGAAAGCGAGCCCAGCCGAGCAGAGCTGTTGAAAGGAAGGAGCGCCGAGCTCCTGCTCGGCTCGATGATCGGAAGCCTCGTGGTGCGCCGAGCAGGCGCTCGGCGCTCCGAGCAGCGGATTGACGAGCGCGACAGCTTCAGGCGCCGGGGAACTGATTTGATGATGGTCGAGGACGATGACGTCCACCCCGCGATCCCTGAGCCAACGGATGGAATCCACCGCGGTCGAGCCACAGTCCACCGCCAGCAAAAGCGTCGCTGGTAATTTGTTCAAACAGTTCTCCACACCGGACTGGCTGAGGCCATAACCTTCGTCCATCCGATGCGGCAGGTAATAGTCCGCCTTCCAGCCGAGCGCGGAGAGGACTTCGGACAGCAGCGCGGTCGAGGTGACGCCGTCCACGTCGTAATCGCCGAAGATGACGAGCCGCTCGCCCCGTTCGCGGGCCGCGAAGAGACGCTCCACGGCGGCGCGCATGTTGGGGAGCAAAAACGGGTCGGCCAGATCCTTC